>FWPU01006041.1_pt1 | contig 25029 bp, 25 predicted proteins | sample 2228361 | NCBI WGS metagenome assembly FWPU01 (sample SAMEA103939777, study PRJEB20133) | metagenome | reverse complement strand
TGAAATTGTGGCAATCTCAAAATATCATCCTTTCTCCATCGTTTATTGAGTATATGCTGGCTTATGGTTTACTGATTCCATTTGCTTTTCTCGGTATGCTCAATAACAGAAGACGTTCAGAATTTCGTTTCTTGATCGTATGGGTTTGTATTCTCCCATTACTCATTTACACTCCCTATCAATTACAGAGACGCTTAGCTGAGGGAGGGATTGTTGTATTAAGTATCCTTGCAATAGATGGTTTATCCAGAGTTCGAGACAGGATCGGTAAATTTGAAATTTTCTGGTACTCAATGAATTTTATTACCACTTTTATCCTTTTATCAGGATTGATGATTGCAATTTTTTCAAAGGCATTTCCACTTTACTTGGATAAGGAAGATGTTCAATTATTTCAAAATGTACGAAAATTAATACCAGACCAGTCGGTTGTTCTTGCAGATTGGGAAATTTCAACGTTACTTCCAGCGCATGCTCCAGTTCGGGTGATCATAGGACACGGTCCGGAGAGTATTCGAGCGAAACAGATTAAAGATCAACTAGATTTCCTTTACATTCAAGGTGACATGTTTGAATTCTATACCTTCTTGATAGATGAAGAAGTGGACTATTGGATTATTCGGAAATCGAAAATTCCTGAGTTTATGAAAGTCGGTTCAAATAATGTGGAGTTTCTCCATGAAATTGCTCAAAACAATAAATACATCATATATAAGGTCAATCCACTGGTTATGAAGTAAGGTATGTATCGAATGAGATTCTTACCACAAAGGATAAATCACATTATTGTATTTGTTTTTTTTGCTCCGTTTGCTCTTTATTTAATTCCCTTGCTTGAGGGTAAGGTGATTTTCTGGGGGACTGCGGGATTGCAATTTATCCCGTGGCGGGCTTATGGGTTTGCATTAATAAGCCAGGGTGTTTTTCCCTTTTGGAATCCCCTTAATGGAATGGGAGCGCCCCTGTTTGCCAATTATCAAACTGCTTTTCTATATCCTCTCTCATGGATTTTATACCCGTTTTATTTATTTGGAGGAACGCCAGCGTTGGCATGGGGATTTACATTATTGGTGCCGGTTCATTTGGGCATTGCCGGAATAGGTATGGCTTTATTTCTTAGAAAAATCGGTGTCAACCCGCGTGGGCAGATAATAGGTGAATTGGCTTTCAGTCTTTGCGGCTATTTTGTTGCGCGTGCCTCCTTTTTCAGTATGATTTGGGCAGGTGTCTGGTTGCCCTGGTTGCTTTTGGCAATAGAAGGAGTGGTAAGTTCCGAACAATTCCTTCAAAAATGGCGATGGATGATTGGGATTGGGCTAATAGGCGTCAATCAATTATTGGCGGGGCATGCCCAATTGACCTGGTATTCATTTGTTTTTTCTGGATTATGGGTAATACTTCGTGTAGCCAAATTTCGAAATTGGAAAGTTAAACTTGAAAACGCAACTTTAATATTTATGGGATTCGTGTTGGCATTTTTGTTGGCAAGCGTTCAACTGGTTCCAACTTTAGAGTATTTATCCCAATCGCAGCGTTCAAGTGCTGTGAATTATGAATATGCCGTAAATTATTCCCTGTGGCCGTGGCGTCTGCTTGGTTTCTTTTTACCAGATTTATTTGGAAATCCCGGAACCGGAAACTATTGGGGATTTGGGGCTTATTGGGAGGATGCAATTTACATTGGCCTGCTCCCGGTATTATTGGCTCTGAATTCCATCATTTCACATTTCCGTGTAAAACCAACCACTGATTTTGAATTTGAAAAACGAAGGTTGGTGGTGTTTTTATGGGCGGTGATTATAGTTGTATTAATCTTGAGTTTAGGAAAAAACACTCCGGTATTTCCGTGGCTTTATCACAATATTCCAACATTTGATATGTTTCAAGCCCCAACCCGCTGGATGTTTTTAGCCGTTTTTGCATTGGCGATACTGGCTGGTCTTGAAGCCCATTCGTGGTGTTATCCATCGGCTGCGGGTATCAAGAGATTTCGATTAATGATTGCTGCAAGTATTGCAATTGGAGTAGGGGCGGTTGCTGCCGGTTTCTTGCTGCCGCAAATTGAAAAGACTTTTATTCGCTCTTTTCTCACCTTTGGAGCCTTATTGTTTTTGTTTTCTGTCTTAGCGCTTTACACTCCTAGGGATGGCGCACCCACCTTTAGAAAACAAACCTTATGGAATAGTTTGGTAGTTGGGATTGTGATGGTGGATTTATGGCTGGCAGGTGCTTTCACCAATCCATTTATTGATGCGCAATTCTTTGAGGATCCTTCACCTTCTTCTAAATCCTTGGAGAGATTTGAGCGGACATATATACCATCTTCAGTAGAAAACCGCTTGAAATTTGAAAAATACTTAATTTTTCGTGATTTTAATGCCAACTTGAATTGGGATGAAGTTAAGTTACTTCCCTTGCCAAATATCAATATGTTGGCTGGTATCCCAATGGTAAACAATTTTGACCCGCTGGTGCCCTCTCGCTTTGACCAATGGATGAATTGGATGGACAACCTTTCCTATGAAGAGTTAAAAGGTTACCTTGAAAGAAACGCAGTGGGGAATATTATTGTACTGAGGGAAAATCTTGATTGGGGTATTGTAACTCTAAATCCTCGCGCGAGAATCTCGTGGAGTGGATGCCAAAGGGTGGATAATTTTAATGAAGATATTCAAAAGTTAATGGTTCTACAACCGTTGGTATATTCGAATAGCGGGGAGTGTATAATTGTTGAGGCAGAAGATCAATGTAATGTAAAACCTGAAATTATAGAAAAAAGTGCTACGATTGAGGTTCAACGTGATGAGGTTAATTTGATCGAAGTCGCTGTAAACGCCGTTTCCACCGGCTGGGTACGCATTGCAGACAGCTGGTATCCGGGATGGAAGGCTACCATTGATGGACATCGTGCTTCGGTTGAACGCGTTGATTATCTTTTTAAAGGCGTATGTGTACCGGCAGGGAAGCACACATTAATTCTTCAATATCAACCAACTGCGTTTCCTCACGTTGTTTGGATCAGTTTGGGGACATTGCTGTTTTGCTTGGTCTCCTTGGTATTTCCAATTAAGGTGAGAGAAATGCAGTCAGTCCAGAGGAGTCATAAATGAATCACAATATTGAAAAGGTCCAATCCTTTTCCACTCGGGTATTGGAAAATCTTGAAAAAGTGATTGTGGGTAAAACCCACACCCTTGAGTTGGTCATAATCAGCTTGCTTTGTCAGGGACATCTTTTGATTGACGATGTCCCCGGTGTTGGAAAAACGATTTTAGCCCGAAGTTTGGCAAAGAGTTTGGGAGTAAAGTTCAGCCGTATTCAGTTTACCCCGGATATGCTCCCAAGCGATGTTACCGGTGTGTCTATCTTTAACCAGATCACCCGCGAGTTTGAATTTCGGCCGGGCCCGATTATGGCGCAAATTGTCCTTGCGGATGAAATTAACCGTGCCACTCCGAAAACGCAATCCGCATTACTGGAGGCTATGGAGGAGCGTCAGGTTACTGTTGATGGAGTTACCTATCCATTACCGGTTCCCTTTCTGGTATTGGCCACTCAAAATCCAATTGAATATGAAGGTACATTCCCTTTACCAGAAGCACAATTAGACCGATTTTTAATGCGGATTAAGGTTGGCTATCCCTCGCTAAGTGATGAGATGAAAATTCTTGAGCTGCAACAATTGCGTCATCCAATTGAGGAATTGGAAGCCGTTGTTGAAGTTGATGAGTTGTTGGAGGTTCAGCAGATTGTACGAACGGTTTATGTATCCCGCTCTCTGCGGCAGTACATTGTGGAATTGACCCGAGCCACGCGTGAAAATCAGGATGTTTACCTTGGCTCAAGCCCAAGAGGCAGTTTGGGTTTGTTTCGCGCAGGTCAGGCGAGAGCTGCTATTCATGGAAGAGACTATGTATTACCAGACGATATAAAGGTTTTGGCAGAAAACATCCTTTCTCATCGAATGGTCATTCAGCCTTCTGCAAGATTGAGGAACTTAAGTGCTGATCAAATCGTTCACGAACTGATCACATTAGTGCCAGTTCCAGGTGGAGATCTTGCTTTCCAGCCAACCAAGGCATGAAAATCCGTCCGCCTTTTTTAGTGTTTATCATCCTGCTCGGCGGGGCTTTTGTTGGGGCTTATCTGACCCAGCAACCAACCGTTTTTGTGTACTATCGAATTATCTACCTTTTACTTACTTTGATAACAATTTCTTTTTTATGGGCAGTACTGGCTTTACGGGGGTTGAGCGTGACACGAGGTGCGCGCGTACTCAGGCTGCCAGTAGGGCAAATTTTTGAGGAAAGATTTGAAGTTCGCAATGAGTCATGGTACGGTCGCTTATGGATTGAGGTTAAAGACTTATCTCCCTTGCCTGGAAAACAGGGTTCCAGAGTAATATCGGGAATTGGCTCCAGGCAAAGCCGTTCCTATTTTTCCAGAACATTGCTGATCCAGAGAGGGGCATTTCGATTAGGACCGACGATCCTGATTTCAGGAGATCCTTTTGGATTTTTTGGAGTGAATAAAGTCATCCCATCAGAAAAAACTCTTTTAGTTTTTCCGTACATGGTGAATTTACAAAAGTTTCCTGAACCAGGGGGAGAATTACCCGGTGGACGGGCTTTGAGGCGGAAGAGCTTGGAAGTCACTCCTTATGCGGCTGGTGTCAGAGAATATGCCCCCGGCGATCCTTTGAACAGAATCCATTGGAAAACAACCGCACGGAAGGATCGTTTGATGGTGAAAGAGTTTGAGCAGGATCCTCAGGCAGATGTTTGGATTTTGTTAGATGCCCAGGCTGACACTCATTCAGCACTTGCCGACACCCAACGAATTGATAAAAGCAATCATTTCTGGGTAATTCCTCAAAAACTGATCATCCCTTTACCTCCAAATTCATTTGAATATGGGGTTTCCTGCGCGGCTTCAATTGCAGATTACTACCTGAGGAGGGGCCGATCGGTAGGATTTGCCTGTGCTGCCCAGACCATGAGTGTTTTACCTGCCGAGAAAGGTATCCGGCAAATGGGTAAATTGCTGGAGACGCTTGCATTTCTTCAACCGGAGGGAATTCTACCCCTAACCGGTCTCATTGAAGGTCAGGCAACACAAATTCCCAAGGGGAGTACCGTCGTTCTAATTACGGCCAATTGCTCCGAAATCCTGCAATTGGCTATTGAGATCCTTTTGCGCAAGGATTTAAGACCAGTAGTCATAGGGATAGACCCGGTAAGTTTTGGGTCACATGCCAATGAATGTGGAGTTTTCGAGAGGTTGAGAGTCTTCGGAATCCCCACCCGCATCATCCGAAATGGTGATGATCTTCAAAAAGTCCTGGAAAATGATCGTTTATAAAAGACTTACTAAAAAGACTTACTATTTTTCTGCTGGTTTGGGAGCCTGGACGATTACAGGACCAACCTCGCTTTCCAAAGTTTTATGAGTGCCATCGCAAAAGGGAAATTCTTTTGACTGAAAGCAACGGCAAAGAGCAACACTTTCGCCTGCTTCTAACTTAACCGTAGTGCGTTTATGTCCATTGCGCAATTCGGTATTGTGTTCTGCCATTGTTTTCCTCCGTATTATTTTTGTTGATGTCCTTTCTCTGCTGAAGGATCCTCCCGCAGCAATTCGATGGCATGGGGCAGAACCGGTAAAACATATTCGAGGTTTTCTACTGCCCCTTTAGGACTACCGGGTAAATTGATGATCAGGGTTTTTTTACGAATGCCGGCTTGCTGACGGGAGAGCATGGCATGGGGTGTGATTTTCATACTATATCCCCTCATTGCTTCAGCAATGCCGGGTGCGGTTTTATCTAAAACTGCCAAGGTAGCTTCGGGGGTCACATCGCGAGGAGCAAAACCTGTTCCACCAGTTGTTAGAATTAAGTCAAAATTACCAGAGTCGCACCATTTGATCAGGTAAGACTTGATTTCATCAAATTCATCGGGAATAATCGCAGTAGAGATGACATGGAAACCAGCGTCCGTGACCCTCTCAATAAGAGCCGGTCCGGAGAGGTCTTCACGTTCGCCGCGGTAACTTCGGTCAGAAATGGTGATAATACCAACCCGGATCATCTTTCTCCATCATCCACACCGGTGAGTTTGCGCCATTGGCCGTGAATTCCATCCTCAGTGACTCCAAAGAAGTAGCGATACCCCTGAGGTGTCCGAAGGATGAGATCAAAGCGGGTGATGTTTCCCTGCTTGTGCTTCCTCAATAATCCATAATCCCCCAACCACTTAATTTTCGCGGGTTCAAAGGTCTTAACGGTTTCACTGTAACGATCAATTGCATAGTGCCAGAGCTTGCGTGCTGATGCGCGGGTAACATTCTTGACTACGTTACCGTTGCGAAGGTCGCGCATCGTAAAGTAAAGTTTACCCTGCCGTTCTTCAGGCGGCAGAACCTCAACTCCGGTGCGGGGCTCTACCCCCAACTCTCCGCGGATAGTTTCTGGGGATTGGATGGAAACGGTTGAGTTAATATCATTGGATGCAGGTTGAATTGCGGTTTTGTTGCGTAATACGAGGTTGACGATTTCATCTCTGACTGCCAATCCTGTATCGGCCTCATCCCGAATATAGATTTTATTGTCATCCACTGCATAAGGTGGTTCTTCGCCTCGTGGAATTAAAATCCGAATAATTTTCTTCCCTTTATAATCCAGGGCATCAATCGAACAGTGTAAAGGTGGGCTAATACGGTTGTTGATTTCTTTTTCCAGAGTATGGATGCTTTGTTCCACGTCCTGAATGCCTGCCGGTGGTTTTTTAGGGTCTGCGCTGATTCCAATATAAAGCGTTCCGCCATTTGTATTAGCGAATGCGCACACATCCGCTAAAATTGCATATAACTTACCCCCTCGCACGGTCATGCTTTCGTGGAAGTCCTGAATGATATTCGGGCCTTGTTCCTGAGCATTTTGAACGAAATCAAACCGTGTTTCCTCTTTATGTTGGTGGGGGCGCGTACGAGAAAAATCGTTGCTTTTGAAGAGGTCCAACAGTGCTTCAAATGTACACTCTGGCAAAAGGACATCGGTTGCTCTTTCGCCAACCCCCAAATTTTTTTTCCGAGTTGGGTCAGAGGTAAGACGATGAGCATCAGAACCCTGAATGCAGTGCATTCGGCGTGGATATTCTGGTTTCGTACCGTTGAAAAAGGCCGCGGTTGTGCGTGGTCCTTTTTGTTCAAGGTCGGTTACTTCAAGGGCGTGAAGGTTAGGGTCTTGAGTGAATGCGATTTTGGTTTGCCCGCCAAAGTTGAACCCCCGCATGGCCACCCCATTGCTCGAATTGGCATGGGCTGCAATCACCAAACCTCCACTTTCGTTGATTACTCGATAGACCGTGAGAACATCCTCCGTGGCACCTACGGTTTGAGAACCTTCATCAATTTGATCTGGTGGAATATTAAGCGTAAGAAGCAAATGTTCCAGTTCTCGAATGGACTTATCCGGCGGGAAAATGCAAAGAATGTGAAATCCGAATGTGGCTGTAAATTCAAAACCGGGTAATACCTGGATTTTTGCCAGTAAGCGGTGATATTCTTCTAGCCGCTGTTTTTCGGCGGGCAGGAGCCGCCCCAACTTGTCGAGGAATTCAAGTGAGCGGATTTCCTCTACCATCTTGCGATAGCCAGCAACGGTATTATGATCGGTGATCGCGATCATATCCAAGCCGCGGGCTTCAGCTTTTTGTAAAATATCCAAGAAAGATACTTCGGGTTGTTGATAATCACTCGAAGCAGGGGTGTGAATGTGAAGATCAACGGTAAACCATTGAGAGTTATTTAGGGATTGTTTTTTAGCCAAACATATTCTCCTGTTTGGAAAAAGATTAAGAGGAGGATTTTAATTTTTGAATCAAGTCTGCTGGCATATAAGGCTTGAGTAAAAATTCATCTGCACCAGCAATCAGGCATTCTTGTTTTCGGTCTTCACCTGAGGTCATGATTACGCGGAACTTTCTGTGTTGAGCACCACCCTGGTGAATACGTCTCAGTATCGTCAATCCATCGGTGTTTTTAAGGTTTATATCCATCAATACGATATCAGCGTCGGATTTATGGATTTGAGAAACCAGGTCGTCTTCATTGTTGACTTCTAAAACATTTACCTGAAATTTCTCAATTTCGAGTAAGGTTTTCAACAAGGAACGCATCGAGAGATCGTCTTCAATGATCAGTACTTTTGTCATGGATCTGTCTTTCTTTAAATTTGGGCAGGCTGCTCAATTTTTTGTTCTAGAGCATGTTCCAAAACTTCATCTACTCTCTCAACAAGAATAAACTGGATGGCGTTATGCACTTCTTCGGGCAGGTCTTCTAAATCTGCCTCATTACCTTTGGGGAGGATGATGGTCTTTAAACCAGCGCGGTGGGCAGCGAGCACTTTTTCTTTTATGCCTCCAACCGGTAACACCTGTCCGCGGAGCGTAATTTCACCCGTCATGCCAACATCTGAACGAACTAATCTACCGGTAAGCAAAGATACAAGGGCGGTAGCCATAGTAACCCCTGCTGAGGGGCCATCTTTTGGTTGTGCACCGGCTGGAATGTGAAGGTGAATGTCGGATTTTTCGAAAATATTTGGATCAATACCCAATTGAACGGCTCGCGATCGTACATATGAAAGGGCAGCCTGAGCCGATTCCTGCATGACTTTTCCTACTGAACCGGTTGTAATGAAACCTTTGCTACCCGGCATAATGGTAGCTTCAATAAACAACACATCTCCACCAACCGGTGTCCACGCCAGACCTGTCGCCACACCCGGGACTTCAGTGCGACGTTGAATTTCCTCAGTGCCCAGGTATTTGGGACGACCCAGTAACTCGCGTACGGTATTTTCATCCACAACCTGCCGTGTGATTTTCCCTTCGGTGATTTTTGTGGCTATCTTGCGGCAAATTGAGCCGATTTCCCGTTCCAGGTTGCGTACCCCGGCTTCACGGGTGTAATGTCGGATGATGGTCATCAGTGCTTTGGGCGTAAATTCGATTTCGTCTTGGCGAAGGCTGTTTTCCTTTAGCTGGCGAGGGATGAGGTAACGTTTTGCGATTTCGAATTTTTCGCTATCGGTGTAACCGGAAAGTTGAATAATCTCCATGCGGTCCAGCAATGGACCAGGAATGGTTTCCATCTGATTGGCGGTGGTGATAAACATCACTTGGGAGAGGTCAAAAGCCACTTCAATGTAATTATCACGAAATTCCTGGTTCTGTTCCGGGTCGAGCACTTCCAATAAGGCGGATGCCGGGTCGCCTCGAAAATCGAAACTGAGTTTGTCAATTTCGTCCAGCATGAAAACAGGGTTACGAGTTTCGACCCGACGCAATGCTTGAATAATACGCCCTGGCATTGCGCCAATGTAGGTGCGACGGTGGCCACGGATTTCTGCTTCGTCTCGAACACCTCCTAAGGAAATACGAACAAATTTACGTCCCATTGCCCGGCTAATAGATTGCCCCAGGGAGGTTTTACCAACGCCGGGAGGGCCGATAAAGCATAATATCACTCCCTCACGTTGACGGCGAATTACATCCGTTGTGGTTTCCTGCGCAAATTCCGATGCTCGGTCTAATCGCAATTTTCGTATAGCCAAGTATTCAAGGATTCTTTCTTTGATGTCCTCTAAACCATAATGGTCCTGATCCAAAACCTCTCTGGCGTGAGCAATGTCCAGATTATCCTGGGTGGTTTTGGACCATGGCAATGAAACAAGCCAATCCAGAAATGTGCGAATGACACCGTATTCCGCCGCTGCGGTGGGCAGGCGAGAAAGGCGGTCTAATTCACGTTGAGCCAATTTTCGGGCTTCCTCAGACATGCCGGCTTCTTCGATTTTCTTGCGAAATTCTTCCACGTCGGCAGCCTGTTCATCCGTTTCACCCAATTCCCGCTGGATTGCTTTTAATTGTTCCCGTAAAAAATACTCGCGTTGGACTTTGTCAATTTCGGAGCGGGCTTCTTTTTGAATTTTTTGACTTAACTCCAACACTTCGCTTTCGCGGGTTAAAAGCGTGACCAGTTTATGCAGTTTTTCGGTAATTGAATCCAATTCGAGGATTTCCTGGGCATCCTCAATATCCATTCGCTGAAGGTTGGCAATCGTATAGACAGTTTGCAGCGGATCCGTAATTGAAGTTACAGTTGCCACCAATTCACGCGGCATGGAGGGAATCATTTCGGCGATGTGGGCAAATTGATCACGGACATTGCGAGCCAGGGCTTCGACTTCTAACCCGGTTTCCTGTTTTTCGGGAATGACCTCTATGCGTGCTTTGAGGTATGGTTCGGTAGCCACAAACTCAATAATTCGAAAACGAAACAGACCCTGTACCAGTAAACGGATTGTCCCGTCTGGGGCTCTGAACATTCGATGAATTAAACCAGCAGTCCCAACTGTGTAGAGATGCTCCGGGTCAGGGCTTTCAATTTCGGGGTGTTTTGATGCGACCAATCCCATAAAACGATCGCCTGTGACCACGTCATCCACCAACCGAATAGAACGCGGTTGTCCAATTGTCAGGGGAACCCCGGTTTGGGGATAAACAACCAGACCCCTCAGTGGGAGGATGGGTAAAATCTCTGGTATTTTGATGATTTCTTCGGGTTGATTATTTTCTGATTGTTTATTGATCGGTTCCTCTGTGAAAACTTCTTCTCCCCCTTCGTCCGAACTCAGGAGGACTTCTTCGTAACCTTCTTCAGTGTCAAATTGAAAATAAAATTGATTTAAGTCAATGTTCCATCTTGATGCTGGCATACCAAATGTTTAATCCTTGATGATGTGGATTTGCTTAGGACGGGCTTTGGGAAGTTCTATTCTCAATAATCCCTGCTCATAGACGGCTTCAATTTGAGAGTCATCTACTGGAATGTTGATGTGTAATTCTATGTTGAATTCACCATAGGGAATTTCCATTTGATGAATGGCACGAGGTGACTCATAAGAAAAGCGACGAATCCCCTGGACGATTAGCGTATCTTGATGGAGCAAGATAGCTAAGTCTTCTTCTTTTATCCCAGCGATTTCCATGAGAATGATGATCTTGTCCTCGGTTTCATATACATCAGTGGCTGGTTGCCATTTGTGAGGATGGTTATTGTTCCAGTTATTCAGGTATTTTCCAAAAGCGGGAGTTGCTTCGTCTAATCCGCTAAAACTGGTTTGAGATTTTCTTGACTTGAAATAAATGGTCACCATCGAACCTCCACTAAATAAAAAACAACTATTACAATGCTTGCTTTGCAGCATTAATTACAGCATCGTAATCAGGTTCTGCCCCGATGGTAGGCATGTATGCAGCATAGATAATGCGATTATCGCGATTTACAACAAAAACAGCCCGCCTCAATATTCGCAACTCCTTGAGTAGAACACCATATTTTTTACCGAAATCAACATCCATATGATCGGAAAGAACCATAACCTGATCAATGCCAGCTGCACCGCACCACCGTTTTTGGGTGTAAGGGAGATCCGTACTGATAACAAGGATCGCAATATCTTTGCTTAGATTGGCAGCATCCTGATTGAAACGTCTGGTTTCGCGATCACAAACTGATGTTTCCAACGAGGGTACAGAAGCGATGATACGAACTTTCCCATCGGTCGCACTTAACCCCGAAATGGTTGACCAATCTTGAGCGTGGACAGTAAATTCAGGTGCGACATCACCCGCTTGAAGGTCTGGTCCTACAACCGTCACATCTTTACCGGCAAAACTGATTAGTCCATTCCTTTCAAGAAAAGTCATCTATTACCTCCTTTGGCATTTTGAGCGCCCCTGGTGAGACTCGAACTCACAACCAACGGATTAGAAGTCCGGTGCTCTATCCATTGAGCTACAGGGGCAGTTCGTGGAAGCGGAACCGTGAGGTAGTCACCCAGAAAAATTGGAGATGTCAAATTATTTCTTTCAATTATAGCACAGCCAGTAAAAACACCCCAAAGGTTGTATCTCAGCTGACCGATTATCCCCTCTGAACAGGTCGAATTCCCTGATAAACGGTGGTGCCGGAGAAGGTTTGCAATATTTTATCCGCCGGTCTGCCGATGATTTCGGCTAGCTCAACAGGAGTTAACGGTATATTTCCATTTGAAAGAAAAACCCGAAAAACAGCATTTACGAGGGATGTATTTTGAGATAAAAAGCCGGGTAATTTTGCACAATGTACCATTAAGGTATGCTGAAGGCCATCCACTTGGGTTACTTCTGCGGTTTGGGGATTTACCCAGTCTATCCAGCTTTCTTCACCCATCTTTTCAAAAACGCTCTGATGTTCGGGGCATAAGAAGCTCAAAAGGAAAACCCGCCAGTTTTGATCATGGCTTTTCCACCACTCAAAGTCTATATGAAAAGGAGTTTGAAGGGTTGGTTTTATGAGGCTGAAGCGACTGGAAATGCTCATTTTATCAGACCTCTGAGTCTTGGTCGCTTAGGCGGTAGTACAAATCGCCGAGATGGAGGATATTTCGCTGATTTGCCAAAATTGAAACCAGTACACCCGGCGGACAGCGCCGAACCAGATTGACTGCCGCGTAAAGTTCTTGGGCATGAACATGACCCTGAGGAGATAGTTTGACCATTTCCCGCATCATGCTGAGAATTGTTTTTTCCAGAGGGGTTTTATATCGTGAGCCAGTTTCCCAAACCTGGTCAAGAGCCGCCACGTCAGGAATGGCGATAGCCATTCGCTCATCGTATTCATTACCAGTCTGTTGCTTTAGCATGGTCAATACCACTCCACCATCCGTACCTACTAAAACAGTACGTAGCCACTCTTTGGTTGATTTTTTCTTTAATGCCCTGACGATGACTTTACCCGGCTCTTTACCTTGCTTAATGACAAACAAAGAGCCTGGGATCAATTCTTTTTCTTCGATCCATTCCCTCAAGCCAAAAACATAACGATTGGGACGCACTACCCAACCAGGAAATTCTTTACCGGTTTCTTCATCCACAAAAAGGAAACGAACCCGAGGCGCTTCATACGCCGTTGGGAACAGTCGAGCAATACTTCTGGAGAGCGGAATTGTTCCAGATCTCCAGTGAGGGAATATTAAACTGACTTCAATTTCTTCGGCTTTGCGGGGTAAATCCCCTTCGGGTTCCAGTTCATCAAAAACCAGACGGTTCAGCGCTTCAATCTCTGGTCGGGCGAGGCTGGTATCTACTGATACAGGTTGATAGCGTAAATAGAGGGGTATGTGTTGTACTCCTTCTTGGTCCAATCGGCGTAAGAACCAGAGGGTCTTACCAGCGGGTCCTACTTCATCGAAGCGGCTATCTTCTTGTAAAGCCAGGTTCATGGAGAATTCGGTCAGTTTCCGATTCACATCGGTTGGAAGTTCGATCTGGTCTAAGATCACCTCTGTTGGAAGAGGGCCTCCTCCAGCCATCTCCAGTACAGCCTCGGCCAAGTTGAGATGCCCAACGCTCACATCTACCAACAGAGAACGGGGAAACCACGCTCCTGCAATTTGAACAAGGTCGGGAACGGTTTCAAAGGTGCGGGTTAGGAGACTGGCAATCTGATCCGTATATTTCTCCAAAATCAAATTGGCGTTTAGAGCTGGTTCGGTGATTTCGCTTTGAATGGATTGATTGAGAGAATGATCAGGTAATGAGGCAGCAAACTCCTTTATGCTCCCATCTTCCATCTCAACTTTGATCACCTCAAAGGGGGGTAGGTTGGGATTAAACCCCGCGCGCAAGGAAAGTACTTGCCCTTTTGCCCAATTGAGTGCAGGAAATTGAAGCCGCTCACCCGGCTGATATGTATTTTGAGGTTGATAAATTTCACCTCGGGCAGACTGGAGCTCCAACAGGCGCTTTGTTTCACGACGAATTCGTTCTCGAATTAAGACTTCGGCTAATTCTCTTGCTGTGAGAGGAGTTTCGATTTCCAGAAGGTGGTTATAAAGAAATTCGAGATCTTCTTCTTGAATTTCAAATTTTTCCCAATATGTCTCTTGCAGGTTTTCTATCTGAACTGGCATGTTCCTGTTGCTCGATGGATTAAAATTAGTGCATCACAAATTCATGTTTATTAATTATACCCTGTTAATTATAAATGATAACAATTTTATGGGTAATCCTTTTCCAGCCAATCCAAGGGTTCTACCTGAACCCCATTTGCCCAAACTTCCCAGTGAAGGTGAGGACCGGTGGCTCGCCCCGTTCCACCAATTTCTCCAATTAATTGGCCAGTTTCTACAAAATCTCCAACATTTACTTTTGTTGCGTTCTGATGCCAAAAACCACTATAAACCCCCCAGCCGTGATCAATAATCGTTGAAATACCTCGTACAGTTAATTCTCCAACATAGACTACCCTGCCGGGTGCCGGGGCATAAATATTAAGATTGTTTGCGCACACACCATAATCCACCCCGGTATGAAAATAGATATAACCGCTATTGTTGTAAGAACGGCGGCTGCCAAACCATGAACGTATGCATGGTTCATCTACCGGTACACGAAATTTATCGTTCCAGTAGCGTTGCGGGGTAGCCGATTTTGTAATGGTTCGAATCAATTCATCTTCGGGTTGGGTGATTTCTGGGTCCAATGTCGAGGGATCCACAGTTAGAGGGACATCCTGGGGGTAATAACCTGGCTCCAGCAAGATGGGCTGTTCGAATTCGAGTACGGATTGATCATCATCCTGTGCTTTCAGGGATAATGAAGCCAAGCCCGGTTTTGCCATGGCATGAATCCCCTGAATTGCCACATACTGATTTTCCTCTTCCTGAAAAAAAGACAAGGCAACGTTGTTCAATGAACCCGAAAGAATTAGCGGTCTTGTGGTGTAAACCCTTACGATTTGTGTTTTTCCCTGACGCAACGGCAGAGGAGTAATTTCAATATTTTTTATTAACGGGGAGCCGAATAATCCACCATTCTCACCGGGCAAATCACTGAATATCACTTCATGACTCAGGAAGCGGGCAGTAGTTTCTTTTTGATTGTAGATGAGTAGTTTCCAGGGGTTGGATAAAAATCGAGCGGCAGTTTCAAGGGGTGTCTTTCCCTCGCCAAGGGTGCTCAATGGTCTTAATTCGGATGGTTGCCCTTGCTCAGGCAAGATCAGGGTTGACCCGACGTAAATTTGCGAAGGACTGGTCAATTGATTCAACCGGATGATTACCTCTTCCTCTACTTTGTACTGACGACTGACCGTTCGTAGATTTGCTCCCAAAGGGGCGGCCGTAAGCCTTAATGTCCCCGTAATCCCTTCGTAACCGGGAATTTTGATTGGGGTGCCTACTGGTATTAAGTCCGGATTGGAAATTTGGTTTGCCGCGATCAAATCTTGAGGGGAGATTCCGAATCGTAAAGCAATTGTGTTAATCGTATCGCCGGTTTGAACAATATAAACCGGTAACTCCGCCGATGATTGTGCCTCAACCTTTGGAATGGGAACGATGAGGATGGAAAGAATAACAAATATTCGAATGAGTTGAAGAGGTTTAATCATGCACCAATTTTACCCGATCACCCGGTCGGAAGTCGAGAAGGCGGTTGGGATGAGTTTCCAAAACATAGCGCGCGGGCTGAGCAGGGGCATAAAAGGGAGCCCATGGACGGGCGAGTTTCGCATCCACAATTTCAAAATTCGAATTAATCCAGATGGCGGCGATGGTAAAGTGCATGAAAAACATGTGAATGGATGAATTGGTTATCCCATCTCTGAATTCGTCAATTAGGATACCTTCATTTTCCCCCAAAAATTTTTGAAACATCAAGCCGCGTAACTTTGACCAAAATGAATCACAAATACGGGCTTTGATGGGGGACACCTCGGAGTGATTTAGATTTTGGATCTTAACCCACCTGGTCATCGAAATTAGCGTTAACTATTTTTACTTTCTGCTTTTGCAAGCACTTTTTCAATGCTTTCCAGTAATTCTTGAGGTCGAAATGGTTTACTAATATAGTCATCCACGTGGGCGATATGTAAACCAAGGACACGGTCAATGGCCTGTGCTTTTGCGGTAATCACAATAACGGGAATGTTTTTCGTTTTCTCATCTGATTTGAGATTTTGATAGACCTCCCAACCGTCCATATCCGGCATCATCAAATCCAACAAGATTAGATTGGGTGGATCCTGTCGCACCATTTCAAGGCCAATCTTTCCCCCCTGCGCACCTTGAACTGTGTAGCCGCGTCGGCTCAAGATCATGGAAACAAGGTCAATCATCTCCTGATCGTCTTCAATATAAATGACCGTGCGGTTGAGACTTGAATTCATCATTTTTCTGGCTGATCTTCTTGAAATATTCATCATGAGCGAATTTATTTTTCCGCCCTTATTTTAGTTTACCACACCCAATCCAGAATTCCAAATTAAAAAGATTAGAAATTGTACAGAAATGAAATGATCAAAAATCTTATTACGTTTGATCATCTTTTCACTTGCCATAGATGAGATAATTCGCTATACTTTCGCGTGGAGGCAATTATGAGCAAACAACGCATCGTGCTGGTTGATGATCACGAAGTGGTGCGCCTTGGCTTAAAAGCTTTACTGGAACATCATCCCCAGTTTGAAGTGGTGGGAGAAGCAGGTACCGCCAAAGAGGCTTTAGAAAAAGTGGCTCAACTTCGACCGGATGTTGTCCTGCTGGATATTCGCTTGCCGGGGGCTTCGGGGATTGAGGCTTGTGAAGAAATTACCCAAAAATATCCGGAGACCAAAGTGATCATGCTGACCTCCTATGCGGAGGATGAGATGCTGTTTTCTGCGATTCGAGCGGGTGCTTCTGGTTATGTATTAAAACAAATTGGTGGAGAAGATTTGATTCGCGCAATTGAAGCAGTTGGCCGTGGCGAGGCATTATTAGATCCTGCTGTGACGCAGCGTGTGTTTCAAGAAGTGCGTCGTGCCGTCAAAGAAGAAGAAGCCTCTGCTTTTGCCAATCTAAGCCAGCAAGAAAAGCACGTGTTATTGCTGGTTTCCGAAGGAAAAACCAATCGAGAAATTGCAAAAGTGTTGTTTTTGGGAGAAGGTACGGTAAGGAACTATGTAAGCAGTATCCTCTCAAAATTGGGCGTCAGCAATCGAGCCGAAGCGGCTGCCTATGCTGTGGAACATAACTTGAAGGAGTATTTATAACTCTTCCCAAACCTGTTTCATGTACAGAGCATCTTCTTCTAAAACGGGGCTTTCGCAAAGTATTCTGCCAGAGCAATTCATTTCTCTGAGTGCCAGAAATAAGTCTTTCAAAGAAAAATCGGACTCACGCAAAGGTAAATGATTTTTTTCTCCTTTTGCGCTGTACTCAATTCCAGAAAGGTGAATATGAAGTCTTTGAAGGGCAGGGGCCCCAAGGGCATTTTGATAATCCTTGAGTACCCCAATCCACTCTTGATAGCTGTTCATTGACCCATCACCTGCCCGAGCATGAAGATGAGCAAAATCCAAACAGGGTTCAACATGTTCCACCTGCCGACTCATGATTAATGTGTCCTCTAAAGAACCTAACATGGCAGGTTTTCCCATCGTTTCTGGGCGTAATATTACGAAAATATTTTTTGCTTTAAGCTCCTCTACGCAACCGGAAAGACGTTCAATTGCCTTTTCACGAACCACCTGAGCGGGCTGATTGAAATAAGAACCGGGGTGAAATACGATATCCGTTGCACCAGCTAAAAAACCATAATATGCCGCATCCATCAATCTTTGGCGTGATTTCGGCCATTCCTCGTCGTCTGCGTTCAAATTGATGTAATAGGGAGCATGAACGCTGATGGCGATATCAAGTTGGGCGGCCGTATCTCGAATTTGACGGCAGGTATCCTCAGAAACTCGTACCGATTGCACCCAACCCAATTCAAGAGCAGACAGCCCTAATGAACAAGTCTGTTGAACGGCTCCAATGCTGCCCCCCGGCTTTTTGGGAGTTGAAAGAGGAGAACCTACTGTACCAAAGCGAAATTGTGACATTGCATCTCCTGCTCAAATTTATGGATTCGGGATGATTTTGGATAGCCACCGAAGGAAATGTGGCAGGAATACAATAAAGCCTAACAACATGGCTACACAAGAAGCCATTAAAACTGCTGCTGCTCCAGTGTCTTTGGCGACCTTAGCAAGTGGATGATACTGAGGGGTAACGAGATCAACAAGGGCTTCAAGCGCGGTGTTGATAATCTCGGTAATCCAAACCAGGCCAATAGCGATAATGAGAATAGCCCATTCCAAAGTGTCCAGCCTGAAGAGGAGTGCTGAAATTATGACGAGGATGGTTGCAACCAAATGGAGGCGGGCATTCAATTGGGTGAGCAGCACATGTTTCAGGCCTTGAAAAGCGTGTCCGAAGGCGGGCCGCCTTCCAGCGATAAAGCGTAACATGGTCATTCGGGAAGTTGGTTGATGTGAATTCCGAGATTGGTGAGAATTTCGGCTTGTTTTTTCCACATGACAGCCTTTCGTTCCTCGTTGTCATGATCATAACCCAGTAGATGTAAAATGCCGTGTACAATCAACAGGCTGATTTCATTTTCAAGAGGATGGCTTGCGACTCTGGCTTGTTCTTTTGCCCGGGGAATAGAAATGATTACATCCCCAATATAAGTCATTTGCTCATCAGGATCAAATTCCTCCGCAGGGAAGGATAAGACATCGGTGGGAGCATCAATTCCAAGGTGCAGAGAATTGAGTTCGCGGAGAGTCTCATCCCCAGCCAGGACGATGGTGGTCTCTACTTCTTTTTTAACCTGGGTTTGGTCCAATACCGCCCGGCTGACTTTGGCGACCAGCTCTTCAGGAACTTCGTTCTCATAAGGAGACTCAAATTGGATGTTAATTATCATCTTTATTCTTGAGAGGTTCGGTTGGTTGATTGAGGGGGGTGGGGACAGGCAAGGAGTGTTTTTCGGTTGAATCTGTTGTTTGGGGTGGTTTAATTTCTGGATATTTGATCCGGGGATGATAGGTATTTCGCAGGGTTTTCACGAACGACTCGGTGATCATACTCAGATCACGGAGGGTAAGATTGGTATTATCCAGCTGGCCTTCTTTTTGGCAGTATTCGATCACGCTACGGATGATTTTTCGAAGCTCTTCGTCATCTTTGGGCAATTCAGCCCGGGCGCGGGCTTCTACTCCATCGGCAAGCATGAGAATGGCCGTTTCTTTGGATTGAGGAGGAGGACCGGGGTAACGAAATTTATTAATGTCTACTTTGGAAGGGTCTCCTCCTGCTGCTTTGAGTGCCTGAGAATATTGATAGCGGGTAATCAATGTGCCATGATGTTCAAGAATGAAATCTTGAATTCGGCGAGGGAGGCGGTATTTTTGGGCTAAGGCAACGCCATCCGTAATATGGCGGATAATAATTTGTGCGGCTTCTTCAGGGTCCAGATCGTCATGCGAGTCTATCTTGTTCCCGATCTGGTTTTCGATGAAGAAGGAAGGGTTCAATGATTTTCCGATGTCGTGATAAATTGCTCCGGCGCGGGTGAGGAGTGCGTCAGCCCCAATGGCTTCGGCTGCCTGCTCTGCTAAATTGGATACCTGGAGGGAGTGCTGGTATGAGCCCGGCATCGTCCGTAAAACATGTTGTAATAATGGATGATCTGGTCGTAAAAGATCCATCAATTGAAGGGCTGTGGTGATACCTAATAATTGGGCAAATAGAAACTGGAAGAGGAGAGTCAGACTGGCGGATGCCAAACCATTCAAGAAAGCTGCTCCACTGAGTGTGGCGATGCCCAATAAATCAGTTATCGTGTCTGGCAACCGATACGCCAGAATTATGGCTGTACCAGTCAAGCCAATGGCAATACCAGCCCAAAAATAATTGGCAATGCGACGCCCGCGCCCCATCACCAGCACACCAACCATGCTGGTCATTATGTAATACAGCGTAAGATCGAGACTGTTGGGTAAACCATAAGCAGCCATAATTGAAAGAATCATCGGAAAAATTAAACCTGCTTCCAGACTGAATAGACTTGCCAGTGATAGGGCAAAAGCAGGAATGGGGTAAATATATGGCAAAACAGTGCGGTTGGGGATGACAATTTTGGCACCGTACAAAAATATTAAAAAGGTTATTGAAAGGAGCAACAGTCCTTTCAGGTTTTCTACCAAAGGCATCTTTCGGCGATTAAAGTAGAGACCGGTGAAAACCGTTATAAGGCCAACTAGAGAAAAAGCCGCAAGCAAATTTTCCTGTTGACTTTGCGGTTGGATGAGGTTGTATGCGGCCAATGCCTCCCACGCCAGGGGTGTGATGATTTGTCCACGGCGGATGATCGTTTCTCCGGCAAGATAAGTTTTGACGACTGGTTCAACCTTGCGCGCTTCCTCTTCTCTTGCCCGTTCGGTCAATTCCTGACTGTAAAGGCTGTTGGGTACTACAAAAGGAGTTACCAGCTCAGCAACAATTTTGGCCTGATCTTCTGGCAGGGAGAAACTGATTAAAGTCGGTACACTGCGACGCGCATCTTCTAGCTGGTCTTCACGAATTGTTCGCCGCATTACCTGTTCCAAAACCGATAAAGATTCTTGTTGGATGGTTTGCCAACGGGAGTCACTCAGTTCTAAAATGGCTTCGGCTGTTTCGGGCGGAATTTGGATGTCTTGAATAGCAGAAAGGTCGGATAATTTTTGTTCGGGTGAAGCAAATGTATCAAAACGGATGTTTGTGATGAAGTTGAGTGTAAGCCGTAATTTTTCAATTTGCCGTCTGGCAATGGCAGGATCCGCAGGCAGGTAAACGGGTGCAACCCGATTACGAGCATCCTGACGGGCTTGGTCGGTTAATATTTCGCTGATGTAGGAAAGATCATAAGGGGCCTGAATATCCTGAGAGGCGACATCGCCAATTTGTAAAGGTGCCAGGGGTTGGCGGATTGCAATTGGCAATACCATTGCTCCCCAGGACAAAATGCTGGTGAGAATCAGTAAAATTAACCGAAAAAGATTTCGATTGATCCGCCTCGCAAATATCCATCCTTGATGATTATTCATCGCCTGTTATTGGGATAAAAATTCCCTCACCAGTCTGCTTACCTGATCCCCGGATGCGCGTCCTTGCACTTTTGGCATGAGGAATTTCATTACCTTGCCTGTATCACCAGGGCTTTTTGCCTGAGTTTCTTCGATTGCGACTTTGATTAATTGTCTCAATTCCGATTCGTCGAGCGGTTTGGGTAAAAATTCCTCAAGTATCTTAATTTCGGCCAACGTCATTTCCTTCAAATCTTCACGGTTATCCTGTTCTTCGCCTGCCAGTGCCTCTTTGCGAATCTTTACTTCTTTGTGAATGATTCCCATAATCCCTGAATCATCCAGAGCAGAGCCTTTCTCAATTTCTGCATTTTTGATAGAGGCAATGATCAAACGTAACGTTCGTTTACGAGTTTCATCGCCAGATCGCATGGCATCTTTCAGGGAATTCTCAATGTGTTTCTTAAGTTCCATTTTTCCCTCAATTCATGGTGCATTGGAAACCGTTATGTAGGGTTTGATTTTTTCAAACAAGGAAGGTCCAATGCCGGGTACATTCTTGATTTCTTCAATTGTAACAAATCTGCCAATTTTTTGGCGGTATGCGATGATTTCACTGGCTTTGGTTGGTCCAATACCCGGGATATCTTCCAATTGTTGTTGGGTAGCTAAATTGAGGTCAATGATGCTTGGTGAGTTTTCATTTTCGTAAGTTGGTATCCAGAGGGGATCCACACTGTTGAAAGGCAAAACTTCCCCTTTGATTGGCACATACAATTTTTGCCCATCGCTCAAACGAGCTGCCAGGTTGAGCTGATTTTCATCGGCTTCCCCGGTAAGTCCTCCAGCGGCGAGGAGAGCATCCTCTACTCGACTGCCTATCGGAAGGCGATAGACCCCCGGTTGTATTACCTGTCCGGTTACATGAACAACAATATTGGATGGAGTTGAGGTGGGCAAAATCATGATCGGTGTATTTAGTGATGGTGCAGAGACTAGTAAAATCAATCCAGCGGCCAGTAGTCCGATTAGAATCCCAAAAACTATCGTGTAGAGTGTTTTTCCCATAAGGTTGCTGCCAAACCTGAATTCTTGAATATCAGTATAATGAGGTTCGACATGGGGTCAAGTAGTTTTTGGTTGGTTTCCGCAATTTTTATAATAGGGAGAAAATAATGAAAATTTATGCAAAGGAAATTGAAATTGATACTCGTGGAAACACAGACATCATTGATATTACTGGCAAGGTGGAAGAAATTGTCAGAGAAACCCAAGTGCTTTCGGGAATTTGTGTGCTTTTTACACCCTCCAGCACCAGTGGTTTAACGACCATTGAGTATGAACCGGGTTGTTTGCAGGATTTGAAGAGGGTTTTTGAAAGAATTGTTCCCTCTGAAGAAAGTTATGCTCATAATTATAGATGGGGTGATGGAAATGGTCACAGTCATATCCGGGCAGCGTTGCTCGGAGCGTCTGTGACCATTCCCATCCGCAATCATCAATTGATGCTTGGGACGTGGCAACAAATCATTCTGGTGGATTTTGATATTCGCCCGCGCCGAAGACGACTAATGATTCAGGTTTTGGGAGAATAATCTTTTCTTTCAATTTCATTTCCAATTCAAGCATTGCATTGAATGAGGCAATACTGACTTCCAGCATCGCTTCATCTGGTTCGCGGGTGGTCAGCGATTGGAGTGCCAGATTTGGGCGAATCATCCATCGAATTAGCGGGTGATCCAGATGATTTGCAGTAAAACGAATATATTCATATGCCAGCATTGCCAAGACAGGAATAAGCAGCACTCTTGAAAGCAAGAGTATTCCAAAGGGTTGATTCCCCACCACTGAAAAAATGAACACAGAAAGTACCATCAAAGTTAAAAGAAATGAGGTTCCGCAGCGTGGGTGTTCAAGTGGGAATTTTTTGACCGTTTCGGGTCTTAAATCGGCTCCAGATTCAAAGGCGTTGATGGTTTTATGCTCCGCGCCGTGATAGGCAAAAACCCGCTGGATGTCCGGAATTCGACCGATTGCCCAAATATAAACAATGACACCACCAAGCCGTAAGATTCCTTCAATCAAGTTCATCGCAAGAGAAGAAATACCGGTCAGATTTTGTATTGCCTTGCCAATTGCAGCAGGAGTAAGGAAAAACAGACCAATCGCAATTGCTAGAGAGACGGCAAGGGTCAGATATAAAGAAGCACCTTCGATTTTCTCCTCTTCATCGCCTTGTAAGTTTGCTGACCGTGTCAGGTAACGCGTCCCTAATCCTAAAGCATCCCAGAGAAGAATCAATCCACGGAGAAACGGTATTTTGCTTAAAGAAGATTGATAAATTCCCTTTAACTCTTCGGTTTCGATGATGATTTGACCATCGGGAGAACGCATTGCTGCGGCTAAAGCGTACTTACCGCGCATGAGAACCCCTTCAATTAAAGCCTGTCCTCCATAAGAGGGTAATTTTAGTTTTTCAGTGCTCATGCCTTATCCGAAGGGTGGTTAATTTACATCGCCATAATTGTAAAAGAAATGGATTAAAGTTTGAATCCCTTTGTACCATGTGGGGAGATGTAATTTTTCATTGGGGGCATGGATGTTGTCATCGGATAAACCAAAACCGGTCAGTACTGACTCTACACCCAGAATTCGCTGCATATTACCAACGACCGGGATACTACCTCCCTCTCTTTTGTACAGGGGGGATTTGCCCCACACGGAAACAAAAGCATTGGCCAGTGCCTGAGTAGCAGGATGATGAATATCCGAGATCGAAGCAGCCCCATAGGACATCTGGATTAATTCCCAGCGGACGGTTTTAGGCGCTTTTTCCATGAGATATTGTTTGAGCTGATCAAACACAGCCGCGGGGTCTTGATCCGGCACCAAACGAGTGGAGATTTTTGCCATGGCCCACGAGGGAATGACGGTTTTTTGTCCCGGGCCGGTAAAACCAGAATAAATGCCGTTAACGTCTAAGGAAGGACGAGCTCCAATCCGTTCAACGGGAGTAAAACCCTTTTCTCCGTAAAGAGCGGGTACACCGGTTTGGCGCTTGTAATATTCTTCGTCCATTGGTAATTTCGATAATTCGGCTCTTTCTTCATCGGAGAGGGGACGAACGCGCTCATAAAAACCGGGCAGAGTAATTCTCCCGTCTTGATCGTGCATACCGGCAATAAGTTCACAAATGACCTGGGCGGGATTATGAATAATCCCTCCAAACAAACCGGAATGGAGATCATGCTCCGGGCCGTATACTCGCAATTCAAAGTAAGCCAGACCACGCAGGGCATAGGTGATGGTTGGCAAATCGGCTGCAATCATCCCGGAGTCGGGATTGAGGGCAACATCACATGCCAGTAATTCTTTGTGGCTTTCCATAAATGAACTCAAATTGGGCGATCCAATCTCCTCTTCACCTTCAATCATAAACTTTACATTCACCGGCATTTTGCCATTTTTTAAAATAGACTCAACCGCAAAAATTGTGGCGGCCACCTGTCCCTTCATATCAGATGCCCCTCGCCCGTAGAGGTTTTCACCTCGTACGGTTGCTTCAAACGGAGGACTTTCCCAGAGATTATCCGGTTCAGAAGGCTGTACATCAAAGTGACCATATATCAAGACGGTCGGTGCATCTGGGCGGTCGGCACAGGGACATTCACCATAGACGACGGGATGACCCGCGGTTGGGAAAATCGTCACTTTGCTCAATCCAAGTTTATTTAACTTTTCGAAGATCCATTCGGCCGCTGCCTGAATATCGGCTTTTTTTTCGGGGTCGGTAGAAACGGATGGGATACGAACGAACGCTTTCAACTGATCTAAAAATGTTTCTTGCATTGAAACGGCGAATTCAAGTGCCTTTTGGCGGTTGTTCATAAAAAATGCTCCTGACAGAAGATGGTTTGATTATATGATAAAAGTCATAATCCAGAAAGAATTATTGATTCAAACGGAAATTCTGCTAAAATAAAAAAGTAAAGGTTCGGTGGTCAGTTAAAGAAAATCTTGACTGGCGTCGGGTAAATCTGT
>FWPU01004240.1_pt1 | contig 25029 bp, 21 predicted proteins | sample 2228361 | NCBI WGS metagenome assembly FWPU01 (sample SAMEA103939777, study PRJEB20133) | metagenome | reverse complement strand
CAACGAAGAACTTAAAATTCATAGATATTGTGAGTGTTTATCTGGTCGAAGGAGAGGGAGATAATAGAGAAGCCGTATTGCAAGCCCATAGGGGCTACACCGAGGAATATCTAGCAAGGGCACGCAGGATTCCTTATGCGAAGGGAGTTACTTGGCAGGTTATTACCAGTAGAGAGCCTGTGTATTACGAAAATGCTTCTGATCCATCAACCCCTTTGGGGGCCGCCGGGAGAATCCTGGGGGCGCGCGCACTTTTATCAATTCCCGTACAATCGGGTAATGAAACGATAGGCGTAGTTCACTTTTCAAGTTGCGAGAAGACTTCCTTTACCCAGCAGGAACGGGATTTTCTTCTAGCTCTAGGGAGCCAGATCGGGACAGCCATAGCCAAGGCGAAGATGATCGAGGAGATAAAAAAACGGGAAGAGACCCTTAGCCAAAACCTTGTACAGTTAGCTAAAAAGAACAGGTACCAGACAATAATTAGCACTATAACAAGGAGCGTACACCAATCAATCAACCTTCAAGATGTCTTGGAAAACGCAGTCGAGACTATGAGTCAGAATATAGAGACCGTAAAGCACGTTGCGATCTACCTGGTAGAGGGAGAAGCCGTCCTAAAAGCCTATAGAGGCTACCCTGATTGGTTCATTGAGCGTGTAAGAAGAATACCCTACCCAAAAGGGTTTACCTGGAAGGCCATCTTGGGAGGAAAACCTATACATTGTCCAGACGTGGACAAGGATACTCTTATTGGTCCTGCGGGAAGGGAGGTAGGGACCAAGAGCTATGTATCCATGCCCATTAGAACTGAGGGGAAAGTAGTAGGGTGTATCAACATAAATGCGTTAGAAAAGAATGCATTTGATGATGATGATTTAGCTCTACTTGAAATTATAGCTCAACAAATTGGTGCTGCCATCGACAATGCGCAGAAAGTAGAGGCGCTCAGAGAAAGCGAAAAGCGTTTCGCTTTATTCATGAAGAATCTCCCGGGAGTAGCATTCATGAAGGATGTACAAGGTCGTTATATTTACGTCAACGAAGCGTTGACAAATGTTTTGCACAAGGGACCGAGGGAATGGCTTGGCAATACCGATGATGACTTGTGGCCGCCGGCTGTAGCCGGGCAATTCAAAGAAAATGACCGGATCGTCATCGAGGGTAAAAAAGCTTTGCAAGCAATCGAAACCTTTCCACATAAGGATGGGCCTCGTTACTGGCTCACGAGTAAATTCCCAATATACGATAAGAATGAAGACTCGATAGTGGTCGGAGGAGTTGCAGTAGATATTACCGAACATAAAAGAGCGGAGGAGCGAATCAGAGAACAGGCTGCCCTACTCGATATAGCCACGGATGCAATTACAGTCCAGGATATGGAACACCGTATCTTGTTCTGGAGCAAGGGGGCTGAGCGTATCTACGGCTGGAGGGCGGAAGAAGTTGTGGGGAAGAAGGCAACCGAGTTTCTATTCAAGGAAGACCGCCGGGCGTTCGAAGAAGCTTTCAGGATTGTGAAAGAAAAGGGAGAGTGGCATGGGGAATTGCGACAGATAAATAAAGATGGTGGAGAAATGATTATTGAATGCCGCTGGACTCTAGTGACCGACGATGAAGGAGAACCAAAATCAATATTTGTTGTGGGTGCCGATATCACGGAAAAGAAAAAGATTGAAGCTCAATTTCTCCGTACTCAGAGGTTAGAAAGCATCGGTACCCTTGCCGGGGGCATCGCGCACGATTTAAACAACGTGCTCCAGCCCATAATGATGGCGTTGGAGATTCTAAGGCTAAGGTTTAAAGATGATAAAAGCCAGAATCTCATTGATACCCTAGAAAAAAGCGCTATGCGAGGCAGCAATTTAGTAAAGCAAGTCTTGTCCTTTGCCAGAGGTCTTGAAGGCGAGCGGACAGTTCTTCAAGTAAGGCATATTATCTTTGAAATTCAGCAAATTCTAAAAGAGACCTTCCCCAAATCAATAGGTGTCAACACTGATATCCCGAAAGACCTCTGGGCTATTTCCGGAGACTCGACTCAGCTCCATCAGGTCCTGATGAACTTATGCGTGAACGCCCGAGATGCCATGCCAAACGGAGGAAGGCTGACCATCACTGCAGAGAATCTATTTATTGACGAGAGTTACGCACAGATGAATATCGAAGCGAAAGTCGGTCCTTATATTCTCATCACCGTTTCTGATACCGGAGCAGGTATTTCTCCAGAAATAATCGACAAGATATTCGAGCCGTTTTTCACCACAAAAGAGCCAGGGAAAGGTACTGGCCTCGGTCTCTCCACAGCTTTTGGAATTGTAAAAGACCACGGGGGATTCATAAACGTGTATAGCGAGGTTGGGAAAGGAACAAGGTTCAGAATATATCTTCCGGCTAATCAAACGTCAGAAACACAAGAGGCGGGAGAAAAACAAGTTGAGGAACTTCCATTAGGGCACGGAGAACTGATACTGGTGGTTGATGACGAGACCTCAATTTGCGATATTACCAAGTCTACGTTAGAAACATCTGGCTACAAGGTAGTAACAGCAAATGACGGGTCAGAGGCTCTAGCGTTATACGCGCAGAGAAGGGATGAAATCAGAGCTGTTCTCGTGGATATGGTAATGCCTATAATGGATGGTTTGGCGACTATACGAGCGCTACGCAGGATTGACCCGCGAGTGAAAATCATAGCGGTCAGCGGATTGAAGGATACCAACAAGATTGATGTGCTTAATGTCGCAGATGTAAACATATTTCTACAGAAGCCATATACGGCCAAAACATTGTTAAAGACGGTGCACGAAGTTATTAGTACAAGGTAGACAGAGCGGAGACTACTTCAACAAAGGTTATTCCCCACTCTCAATTTCTTGCTGGAAACAGCATAAACGAGGTCATCTGTTTCCAATTCCCTCACAGCAATAAGGTAATTTTTGCCATTTTGTCTAGCTATACGCCTAAACTCTATGTGGGCGTGCCGTACAGCGATATTTTTGTTCTTTGAGCTAAATATCCTTTCCAGAAAAGTTAGGTCATAGTCATCATTAATCCCGAACAGTTTCAGCTCCTAACCGTAACACGTTGGGGGGTCAGGTCTTGGATTGTGAATTATTTCTATTCACTACCTTGCTTATTGTGCTGTAATGCAATCCTAAAGCCCGTCCAATCTCACCTAATGTATATCCATACCTTAGGTGAGCATTCCGAATTAACCGGTTTCTCTTATGTTTGAACTTGCCCACCGCACCTTTAAAAAGCTCCTCTAAGCCGGGTCGCTCCGCAAACCTTTGTTCCCTCGGTATCTCTCTAATTCTATGTGCTCGCTTCAGATAAGGCTCAAGGCCTAAGACAAATTTATCATTTCCCAAAAGAATCTGCCCCCTTAGGTTTTCCCATGGACTACTCTTCTTAACCCCATCTTGCACGAAACTCTTATAACCATTCTCAGCCTGTCCTCTCCTATGTCCAAACTGTGACAATATCCAATCCGTTGTCAAAAATGAAGGTGACCTCACAATACCTGCCGTCGCCCCGTATTGGTTCGGAGTAACTGCTCAGTTGTTGACAACAATAATCCTTGTTGTATCTTGTGAGCGTTGCTAAAGAAAATATGATGTTGAGTAATGCCAACTGTACTGCGTATTGGTCCCTATAGATTCTTTTTCTACTCAGGTGATTACAACGAGCCGCCTCACGTTCATGTTGAACAGTACGATAATATAGCAAAGTTTTAGCTTGACCCAGTCAGGCTTTAGAATAGCGGAGGGTTCAGCAGAAAAGAAATCAATCAGATACAAAAGCTGGTAAAGGAGAACCAAGAATATTTACTGAGGAACTGGAATGAGTACTTTAAAGACTGAAATACAAGTAACCAGAGCGAAAGGTGTTACTGTCACCGAGGATTCCTTAACGGTTGATCTTGTTGACGGGCGTACTATCTCCGTGCCTATTGCATGGTATCCGCGGCTTTTGCATGGTACGCAAGAGGAGCGTACTAACTGGCACCTGATTGGTGGAGGAACAGGAATTCATTGGCCTGACCTCGATGAGGACATAAGCATAGAGAATTTACTTGCTGGAAAGCCTTCTGGTGAAAGCCAGCGATCACTCAAGAAATGGCTAAAGGAACGCTCAGCACAGGGTAAATAGAGGAGATTAAGAGAAGTTGAAAGTAATTCGGAACGTCTTGAGGAATTACACAATAAATATGACCCGGATGCAGTTTTCTATGCCTACTTCGGCTCGGAGTAACTGAGATAGAGCTTGGATTGTGAATTATGAAGATTCATTGCGCAAAAGCGTATTTATAAAGTTTTCGAATTCGGCATCCGAATGTTACAACAACAGAAGATCAAATAAACCACCTATTATTTCAAGACCTGACCCCTTTCTCTCCCTCAATTTGCGCTAACCTGAAAAAAGCTCAACCCGAAAACACAACCTTTCCACTCACTATCGTGTATAGAACACATCCCGAAAGCTCCCAGCCGTGGAAGGGGGTGTTCTTTCCTTTGGAGCGGAATTTTTCTCGGTCAATTTTGACGCTCTTGTCCGGGTCGAATATGACCACGTCGGCAATTGCTCCGGTTTTTAGTGTCCCCCGGTCGATTCCAATTATCTTCGCCGGATTTGCCGTGAGTTTCTTTATTAATTCGGGGAGGGTTAAAACCCCGTCTCTCACAAGCTGAAGGGAAAGAGGAAGCGCCGTCTCCAGGCCGGAGATTCCGAAAGGGGCCAGGTCGAACTCCACCTTCTTCTCATCCTCGCTGTGAGGGGCGTGGTCGGTGGCAATCACGTCTATCGTGCCGTCCTTTAGTCCTTCTTTTATCGCCTCGACATCCTTCTCACCCCTTATGGGCGGGTTTACCTTGGCGTTGGTGTCGTAACTAAGCACAACCTTATCGGTGAGACTAAAATGATGAGGCGTAGCCTCGGCGGTTACATTCACTCCTCGTTTTTTAGCATCTCGGATGAGCCTCACCGCTCCGGCAGTGGAAACGTGGGCAATATGCAGATGAGCGCCGGTAAGCTCGGCCAGGGTGATATCGCGGGAAACCATCACCTCTTCCGATGCGTTTGGTATTCCCCTTAGCCCGAGTATGGTCGAGGTAAATCCCTCGTTCATCACGCCGTGGGCAGAGAGGTTTAAATCCTCGGCATGGGATATGACCGGAATGCCGTAAGCCTTCACATACTCCATGGCATGGCGCATAAGCTTTGAGTTCATGACCGGCCAACCGTCGTCCGAGACTCCCACGCATCCTGCCTCCCACATCTCGCCTATTTCGGCGAGGATTTCGCCCTTCTCTCCCTTGGTTATGGCGCCTATCGGAAATACATTTACTATCCCCTCAGTACGGGCCTTCAAGAGTATGTACTCGGTCACGGACGCGTTGTCGTTAACCGGGTTGGTGTTGGGCATGCAAACTACTGAGGTGAAGCCTCCGGCAGCTGCCGCCTCGCACCCGGTGCGTATGGTCTCTTTGTGCTCAAAGCCCGGTTCTCTCAGATGCACGTGCAGGTCGATTAACCCGGGAGAAACAATATTGCCCCGGGCATCGATAATCCGTATTTCCGATTCCTTCTCTAATTTCTTTATGTCCTTGGGAAAACTCTTGACCTTGCCGTCTTCTATCAGGATGTTTGCAGTTTGGTCAATCCCCTGGGAGGGGTCTATAACCCGTCCCCCTTTTATGAGGATCCTCATGCATTTCCCCCTCCGGTGGCAACCAGGTAGAGCATAGCCATCCTCACCGAGATTCCGTTTGTAACCTGGTCCAGTATTACCGAGTGAACGTCGTCCGCCACCTCTGAAGACAACTCCACACCCCTGTTTATGGGCCCGGGGTGCATGAGCATCACGTCCTCCTTTGCCAGCTTTAGCCTCTCCCTGGTCAGTCCATAAAACCGAGAATATTCTCTCAGCGACGGAAAAAGACCCGACCCCTGTCTCTCCATCTGTATGCGAAGCATTATTACCACATCGGCACCCTTTAGCGCCTGTTCCAGGCTGTAGTAAACCTTGACATCCATCTTCTCCACGTCTTGTGGGATCATGGTAGGAGGACCCACCAGCCTGACCTCAGCTCCAAGCTTGATGAAGCCCCATATGTTTGACCGGGCTACCCGGCTGTGGAGTATGTCCCCCACTATTACCACCTTGAGACCCTGAATCTCTTTCTTCACTTCCCTCACCGTGAATAAATCAAGGAGGGCCTGGCTCGGGTGCTCGTGTGAGCCGTCCCCGGCATTGACGATGGAAGATTCAAGTTCTCTTGCCAGAAGCCATGGTGCGCCGGACATGGCGTGTCTAATCACGATTACGGTTGCCCCCATAGCTTCGAGGTTTCGGGCGGTATCGAGAAGTGTCTCGCCCTTCACCACGCTGCTCTGGGTGGGTGTGAAATTTAGAACGTCTGCGCTAAGCCTTTTCTCCGCTATCTCGAAAGAGGACCTGGTCCTGGTGCTGGGCTCAAAGAAGAGATTGACAACGGTTACACCCCGAAGGGCCGGAACCTTCTTCACATCCCGCTGGGACACCTCCTTCATCGACTCCGCCGTGTCCAGAATCAGGTTTATCTCCTCGGCGGTCAATTCCTTCAACCCCAATATGTGTTTCTGCCGGAATACCATTTTATTTACCTACCACTACCACTTCGTCTTTACCGTCTGTTTCCTCAAGATGCACCTCGACGGTCTCGGACTGAAGGGTGACAATCTTACTCCCCACATAATCGGCTTGGATGGGAAGCTCACGATGCCCCCTATCCACAAACGCCACAAGCTGGATGGAAGCAGGTCTCCCGTAATCCATTATCGCTTCAATAGCTGCCCGGGTGGTCCTGCCGGTATAGATTACATCATCCACCAGGATGACGTTCTTATCCTCTACCGAGAAAGGGATGTGGGTTTTCTGCACCTTCGGCCACTCGCTTTTCCTCCTGAAGTCATCCCGGTAAAGGGTTATATCCAGCGTTCCCAGTGGAGGCCTTATTCCCTCCAGTTTCTCAATCCGCTCCACAATCCTTTCGGCAATGTGAATGCCGCGTGTCCTTATGCCGATGACCACTATATCCGCGGCTCCCTTATTTCTCTCCAGTATCTGGTTGGATATACGGGAGATGGTACGGCTCACTGTCTCTGAATCCATGACCACCTTGGTAGGCATGATCACCCTTTAGCTAGAGTACGCTTTTCAATTCCCCTTCACACTGATAGAAGAACTCAAAATCCTTTTTGTACCTCCCGAAGAAATCGGCCGTATCGAAATAGGTTATCGTAACCACTACGCTTTGATCGGTTACGGTGACGGTGTGTTCTCTTTTATCCGGAGGTATTCCTATGCTATTCAGCCCCTCGTCGAGGCTCTTGAAGACGAAATCCCGCCCATATTTCTTGTAGAGGTCAGCCTGCTCCTTGCACAAACCCCTGATACCGATAATACCCCGATAATATATGGGCACCACTTTAAAGCCGACGTAGAAAAGTAGAGCCAGAACCAGAACCCAAAAAATTGATTTTAGATTCATGCCTCCATCCTCCTGGTTTTAGACTTACACAAAGAACCGGCTAATGAATCATCGAGATAATCCTATCCCACCTGACCTTCTCCAGTATGTTTTCATTATCAAAGTCCCATGACCAATGAATAATAAAGGCCTTACCCTCTATATTCTGAATAGGCACAAATCCCCAGAATCGGCTGTCCTGGCTGTTATCCCGATTGTCCCCCATCACAAAGACGTGTCCCTCCGGGACCTTTGCCACCGGCAGGTATGTACCTTTCTGGGTGCTTTCCATACCCTTTTCATAAATAACCCGGTGTTCCCTGCCGAACAGGTCCTCCTCGTATTCGTCGTACTGAGAGCCGGTTCTCTCATCATAAAAATCGCCCACAAATTTAAGCGGGACCTCCTGCCCGTTTATGTATAAATTTCTGCCTGCTATGTCTATGCTGTCGCCGGGAAGCCCTATCACCCTCTTGATGTAATGAATTCCCCTCTTGGAAGGGTCGTCCTCGTGGTCCGGATACACAAAGACGATTACGTCACCACGCCGAATATCACTAAATCCGGGTAATATAAAGGTGTCCGTGAACGGGATCTTCGTGCCGTAAATAAACTTATTGACCAGAAGATGATCCCCCACCAGGAGGGTGGGGATCATAGAGCCTGATGGGATTTTAAACGGCTGAACGATGAATGTCCTTATACATAAAGCCAAAGCCACCGCTATGAGGAGGGCTTCGATATTCTGTCTCAGCTTGGGTTTGGTAAAGTCGGACAACTTTTGCCTTAATACATCTTCAAGCTCCTCTGTCCTGGAAAGCAATTCACCCGGACTCCCGCCGGCCAATGCCCTCTCGGTGAGGCCAAGCTTTTCCCTCACCGCATCGGCAACCTTTGGCTCTATCTTCGAGGCGTTTTTCTTGAGAATGGAACGGGTTGTGGTAACTGCCTGCTTCGCTCTTTTCCTGATTTGATACTCTTTTGACCAGAATCCTAACATGATAAGGCTTTGAGTATAAACGGGTAAATAGTCTGTTTCAACATTACCACTTCGTGGTGTCACTTCGTGGAGTTTAGAGTTGAAAGTTGAAAGTTTAGAGTCTGAGAACTAACTCGAAACCCTAAACCCGAAACTCGCAACTGGTTACAGACTATGATTCTTCAACACCCAGTATCCTCTCGACGGAGATAACACCCTTCACCTTCCTTATGGAATTTATCAAATTTTCCAGTTGGCTGAGGTCGGAGACGTCCACGTCAAACGTACCCACCGCCCTGTCCACGTCGGTCGAGTGTATCTCCGCCTTGGATATGTTCACATCAGATGATGCAATAGAACGGGTAATGCTCGACAGCATACCCGGGCGGTCGCTGCAAATGACCATGATCTTTGCTGAACGAGGCCCTTTGAAGCTCCGGTCCCATTCCACTTCTATCCGGCGGGCCGGGTCTGTATCTAGGAGCTGCGGACAGTTGTGCTTATGTATGGTCAGGCCGCGGCCCCGGGTTATGTATCCCACGATTTCTTCTCCAGGCAATGCTCCACAGCAGTTTGCGAATCTTATCATAACGTCGTCATAACCCTTGACCAGCACCCCGCCGGTCGTTGAACCGGTGAGGGTCTTGATGATTCTCTGCAGCCTAGATTCCTTCTCCGGCGGTTGGTCGAATGTTCCTTTAGGCAGGACTATCTTCAGTAAATCAGCAACCGAAATCTTTCCGAAGCCTACCGCCAGGTAGAAATCCTCCACATCCTTGAACCCAAGCTCGGAGAGCGCACTGTCCAGTTCCCCTTTTCTAAGCATCTCCTGAAAATCGAGCCCGTGCTGCTTGAATTTCCTCTCGCAAATAGACTTTCCGACCAGGTTAGACTTCTGCCTTTCTTCGGTCCTTAGCCACGAGCGAATCTTGGTCTTAGCCCTGGAACTGGCCACAAACTTTAACCAGTCGCGGCTTGGATGTTTGTCCGGCGAGGTCGTTATCTCCACTGTGTCGCCGCTTTTGAGCCGGTAGTCCAGCGGGACGATCTTTCCATTGACTGTGGCCCTGGTGCAAGTGTTTCCCACCTCCGTATGAATAGCATAGGCAAAATCGACCGGGGTTGCCCCGCTAGGAAGTTCTTTCAGGTCGCCCTTTGGGGTAAAGGCGTAAACCATACCCGGTATCAGGTCTCCCTTGACCGCCTCCAGAAACTCGGTGGGATCCTTTATATCCTTCCATTCGAGCAACTGTCTCAAGTTGGCATAAATCTTGTCGCTATCGCCGCTCTCGATCCTCCCTTCTTTGTATTTCCAGTGAGCGGCGATGCCGTGTTCGGCTATCTCGTGCATCCGGCGTGTCCTGATCTGTATCTCCATCCTCTCCCCGAAGGGACCAATAACCGTGGTATGTAAGGACTGATATCCGTTACCTTTGGGTAGAGCGATGAAGTCTTTAAACCTTCCTGGGATAGGCTTCCAGGCGGAATGCACGGCCCCGAGGGCTTCGTAGCATTCCCTGAGCGAGGTGGTAATAATCCGGAATGCTATTATGTCGTATACATTATCGAAATCGATGTTCTGAGACTGCATTTTGTTGTGTATTCCATAAATGCCCTTGATCCTGCCGGTAATCTCGGCCTTTATACCGAATTCAGACAGTTGTTTCGACAGTATCCCCTTTACCTCTTCGACGTATTTCTCCCACTCTTTTCTCTTCTTAGCCACCCTCGCCGATATCATCTCATACTCCTCCGGGTTGAGGAAGCGGAAAGACAGGTCGTCGAGCTCGGTCCTGACCCATTCAATTCCGAGCCTGTGGGCAAGTGGAGAATATATTTCGAAGGTCTCCTTGGCTATCCTTTTCCGGCGATCCTCGGACAGATGCTGAAGCGTGCGCATGTTGTGGAGGCGGTCGGCCAGTTTTATGAGAACCACCCTTATATCTTTTGCCGTGGCCAGTATCAGCTTCCGGAAGCTCTCCGCCTGCTCGTCAATCTTAGACGTAAACGGCAGACGGCTTATCTTGGTGACACCATCCACCAGGAACGCTACTTCCTTGCCGAATAGGGAGTCTATTTCTTCGAGTGTGGCCAAGGTGTCCTCCACCGTGTCGTGGAGAAGACCGGTTACGATAGAGGCTACGTCGAGTTTCATGTCAGCCAGGATTGCCGAAACCTCGAGCGGATGGCTAAGATAAGGCTCTCCCGAGCTTCTCTTCTGCCCGGCATGAACCTTTGCCGAGAATACATAGGCGCTCTTTATAACCTCGAGCTCCGGTTCAAGGAGATAAAGATAAGAATTAACCTTTTCGATTATATCATTCAGCCGGATCATGTTTTTTTATCTATTAATCTTTAATCCTTTTACAAACAGGAGTCCAACCGATGCATGATGCAAGATACACCATTCAAGATGATCAGAGCTTTTTTACATGCATCCTTTATCCTGCATCTTGTATCCTGTTCATTTCCTATCTAGTACACAGGTAACTATCTATATACCCTCAATTCTTAGCTGTCCCAGGACCCTCTCTTTTCTACACCTCTCTGCCAGTATGACGGCGGTCAGATTCTTTATCGCCTCGTCAAGAGAGTCATTGATAATAATATAATCATAGAATTTGGCTTCTTCCATTTCTCCTTTTGCATCTTCGAGCCTTTTTTTGATCTCGGACATATCGTCGCTTTTTCTCTTGACCAATCTCTCCCTCAGAGCATCCAGGGAGGAAGGGGTGACGAATATGTATACCCCGGAGCTATACTTATTCCGCACGCTCCTTGCCCCCTGAACGTCTATATCCAGAAGGAGGTCAATTCCTGATTCTTTTGCCTGCTCCAGCTCCGCGGCCGGGGTTCCGTAGTGTTTGCCGTGGACTACGGCCCATTCAGCAAACCGGCCATTTTTGACCATATCCTGGAAATCATCCTCCGAGACGAATCTGTAGTCTACCCCCTCCACCTCCCCGGGCCTCTTCTTTCTGGTGGTGAATGAAACGGTGAACTTGATATTCTCGATTTTGTGAATGATTTGTTTCACCAGGGTAGTCTTGCCGCTGCCTGATGGCCCGGAAACTATAAATAGAATTCCCTCTCTCATAGTAGTTAAGGAATTGCGCTCGGTTATTTGCTAATTTTAGGATACTTTAAGGCTATTTGCAATCGAAATAGGTGAAGAGCGAAGGGCGAAAAATTTTTACATCTTAACTTTTCATTCTTAACTTTCAACTCTCAACTTCCCTTCCTTCTCCAGCATCTCCACCACCTTCTTCACGTCCTGTGCCTTTTCCTTGTCCAGGACCAGGATGGCGTCGTCGGTCTCTACTACGACTAAACCCTTCACCCCGACAACGGCAATCAACCTCTTGTCTCCCAACACCAGGCAGGATGTGGAATCGACCGCTATTGCTTTTCCCCGAAGGATGTTTTCGCCATCGCTCTTCCTCAGGAACTCGTCCAATGCCTGCCAACTGCCGATATCGCTCCATGGAAAATCTACCGGTATCACCAGCGTATTTCCCCACTTTTCCAGGATGAGCTTATCTATAGGCCCGGGCTCGATTTGTTCATAAAACCGGATAAGACCCGTATTCTCCCGGCTGGTATTCAAATCATCGAGTAAGCTGTCTAAAGGTTTACTCCAATGGGGAAGGAGCTTCTCAAAGGCATCGAGGATAGAAGAGGCTTTCCAGATGAATATTCCGCTGTTCCATAAATAGCCCCCCCGCTCTAAGAACCGTCGAGCAGTCGTCGAATCCGGCTTTTCGACGAACCGTTCCACCCTTTTAACCTCAAATCTATTTGATTTATCGATGGTTTCCCCTTCTTTTATATATCCATATCCCGTTTCCGGCCTGACCGGTTTGACACCCAGGGTTATTAGAGGGTATTCGTTGTTATGGAGTCTCATGTCCGCTATCTCTGCCGCATAAAGAATAACCTCCCTGAAAACATCTTCCCTTCCTATGGCATGGTCTGCGGGCAGAACCACTGTCAGTGCATCCGGCGAGAGCTTCTTTATCCGGAGTGTTCCCACGGCAATCGCCGGGCCCGTATTTTTCCCTTCGGGCTCGAGGATCAGGTTCTCGGCGGGGAGTTCGGACACGTGCCTCAAGGTCTCCCGGGCATACCTTTCCAGGGTTACTACAAAGATTTTCTCGATGGGAATTATGGGAAGGACCCGGTCCACAGTTTGTCTTATCATGGACTTCCCACTAACCAGGGAGAGGAATTGCTTGGGCTTGTCCTTCCTACTTAGGGGCCAGAACCTCTTCCCCTCGCCCCCGGCCATGATGAGAGCGTATAAATCCATTCCTTAATACTAATCTGTATTTACCCTTTTCTCAATTTCCGGAAATCCAAGAGCAACTTAAAACCGCATGTTTTAGTTTTTGCAAGGAAAGCATAACCTGTCCTGAGCAACGCCGAAGGATGCGTTCCTTACACTTCCCTGCCATGGAAAGTTTCATAAGAGAAATTAGACCTCAATTTGACAATTCATTAGAAATCGGGTGAAATTGATATTTGTTATCATTAATTTAGGAACTAATTAAAATCAACAGGAGTAGAGGTAAGTAATGAATACAGCAATTAATGAAGTGCTACTCGGAAGTATAAGCGGGGATGAAAACGACCACATTGTAGAGGTGGTTGTGGTAGAAGATGGAACCAAAAATAGGTATGAGATACGCCTACTCAGCTTCGGTGAGGGTGTAGGCTGGTACGTGCAGAAGACCCTACCCTTAGACTCGAACCAGGCCAGAGCCCTGGGAAAGGTGCTCTCCAGGACTGATAACGATCTTCAAAGAAAGCTCATAAAGCAAGACGAGCTACCGGCCTCAAGGAAGGTTCTTAGCTTACCACTTTAATTTAAAAACAATGTCTGCCAATAAAAAAGGCGGGAGTCAATTCCCGCCTTTTTATAATCTATTCAAGAGAGAAACCAGACAAACTATTTTACGCTAAACTTTAGCTGCTTGTCCTTGACCTTAATTTTCTTTAGCTCGAGTATCTTCTCCAACTCTTCGCAATCCTCTTTTTCCGCTTCTACCAGGTTCTCTATCATCACCCGAAGAGGGGTATCATCCTGCACCAGTTTTAGTAGGGATTCGTAATGCTCATACACCTGATAAGCCAGTTCCAAGTCTTGTTTCAACATCTCGGTCAGGTCAGTAGCCTGCTTTATGGGAGCGGGTTCTACGGTAGGGAGCCCGCCCAGGGCGGCTATCTTCTCTCCCAACATCTTCGCGTGCTTGAGCGACTCCTCCGCATGCCCCCTGAGCATAGGGGCTATCGATTCCCGGAATAAACCCTGGACCAGAAAGCTGTGCTGAAGTCCCTGTATTATGCTTGCGTATTCGAGTGAAAGCCCCTTGTTCAACCCGTCAATTACCTTTTTTAGGTCCATTTGTCATATCCTCCTTGAATTGTCTCTATAAGGACATTCTACATAATTTATCTTATCCTTGGCAATAGGAAACTTAAAATAATAAAACGGTTTAGAATTCGACGACCCCGCAGAAAGGTTGGAGGTTATGCTCTTGGAATTGCACTCCCTCAAGTGTCATTCCGAGGAGTCATTCGATTTCACTCAGAGCCTGCCCTGAGCGAAGCGTGGGAATAGACCCTGCGACGAAACAACCTATTAGATTCTCCGCGGGATCTGAGATAGTGTCCTCTCCGCATGTCATCCCGTCCCACGGTTAAATCGGGGGATCGATCGGGGATCTGCCCTGGTTGTCATCCCCGAATGCATTAATCGGGGATCCATATTTTGAAATACTGGATTCCCGCTTGCGCGGGAATGACAGGAAGGAGGAGAATATCTGAAGTCGAATAAAATTCCTCGCAAGCTTCCCCACGCTTGCTCGAAATGACAGAATAACGGTGACACCAGAGTTACTGGGAATCATTAAGCTAAAAACATTTCTGTAGATATAATTAATTAGCGTTGCTATGAGGACAAAGAATTTTATATTACCCGTTGTTTGTCTCCTTTTTCTGATACCTATTACCTCACTCGCCGGCAAGCTGTATAAATGGGTTGACGAGAACGGCGTAACCCATGTTACCGATGACCCGGAAAAAGTCCCTGAAGAGCATAAAGGCTCGGCGAAAAAATTAGCTCCTCAAGACAAACTAGACAAATTAACAATAAAGATTGAAGGCATATGGAACGATATTAAGACCGAAAAAGTGAAAATCGCCGTCGGGATCGCCGGGTTAATCATCATTACTGCGTTATACAAGCTGCTGAGACGAGCAAAATTAAGAATAAACGAAAAGAAAAGGGAGAAGCATCTCCAGGCGCTAGAGCAGTCCGGGATAGACCTTCTAGACCTTGCCCAATATCAAAAATACATAGGGGCATTATTGACCAGACAAGGCTTTAATTTGAGGACACCGGAAGGCTCGTTTAATCTCGGTGTTGACCTGGCCGCCGAAAAGGACAAGTGCAAATATGCCGTACAAATCAAGCGGCAAACAACTCCCACATCCGGTGCCATAGTCAACGACCTGGAGAGGGAAAAACACCGGTATGGCTGCGACCGGTCTATGATTATCAGCAACAATTACTTCACCGACGACGCAGTGGAAAGAGCCGGGTCGAGCGGGTGTGAGCTTATCGACAGAGAAAAGCTCGGAGATTGGATCCTGCAATTCGAGAGAAAAAAAGACTAACTGCATAAAGCCTGTTAGCCACAGAGAGCACAGAGGTGAAAAAAATTCTTTCAAGAAAATTTATTTTTAATAGCTAGGATCTAATCAAACAGACACCGCTTTAGCAAGTTGTAACTAATAGAATGAGTTCACTTTTATAAATGTCACTCTGAGCCCTTCTTGACATTCAGAGATTGTCCTGAGCAAAGCGCAGGAATACACTCCGCGAAGGGCTGTCATGCTGAACGAAGTGAAGCATCTTAAAATTAGATTCTTCGCCATCGGCTTAGAATGACACTTAGAATGACAGCGTTGAAAGTTACTTCGAGATAGATACAACCTATGCTGACATGCCTGAAATCTCAAATTCTGATTATTACATCTAATTCGTATTTCCGAGACTCAATACCAGTAATAAAATTGATTTGATAATAGACATATCGTAACAACAATTCGCACCATAAATAGAAAAGCCCCTTTATAATCCATGGCTTTCATACTCCCTGTTTCTCCCGTATAACTGTTAGTGGAACAAGGCTAATTACAAAGCCAACGACCAGTTGTTCCCGCGGAAGCGGGAATCCAGTTTTTAAAAGATCGATGAGCACTAAAACAGAACGTGTCGAATAAAGTTAAATTTCGGAGTATAAGAAATAAACTAAAGATAACCTTAGGGAATTGGTATAATATTCGTCTGTTAATCAGATACGGTAAGGTCAAGGTTATAAAAAGTTTCAGGTATGAAAAAGCTGAATAAACCTGTAAGAAAAATTCCGGTCATAAAACCAGGGCTGGGCATCAGAACAATCCCGGAGATGCTGGAGAGTAGCGCCGAGAAATACAAAGACAAAACTGCGTTCTTGATGCCGAGAAACAACCGGATGTATGAAATCAGCTTCGGTCAGACCCTGGAGTACGTTAAGCGCATTTCCAGACATCTGAGGGAACTGGGCTTAGGCAAGGGTGACCACATAGCCATTCTCGGGGAAAACAGACCGGAGTGGGGAATAGCCTACTTCTCCGTGGCCTGGGTGGGCACTACCGCCATCCCTCTTGATGCCAGGGCTTCGCCCGACTCTTACAAGCCGATCCTAAAATTCTCCGGGGCTAAGGCCATAATCTTATCCGGCTCGTTTATTCCCTATATTCAATCCATTTCCGACGAATTGAAGCAACTGAGACATATCATTTTGATGGATGATTTTGAAGAGATATATAACCGCTATTCGACCGGGGTGGATAGGGACACGGTTTTGCCCGACGACCTCATGGAAATTCTATTCACCTCCGGAACAACCGGCGACCCCAAGGGAGTAATGCTGACCCACGGTAACATCATGTCAAACGTGGACGATATCTACAGCGCCATAGAATTCAACCCGGAAGATAGTATGTTTTCCATCCTGCCTATCCATCACTCCTACGAATGTACCGGCGGGCTTCTCACCCCTTTCTACAACGGTATGAGCGTATTTTACGCCAGAAGCCTGAAACCGAACGAAATGATAGAGGACCTGAGGAGTGCTAAGCCGACCCTGTGGCTTAATTCCCCACTGATTCTGGAGAAGCTCTACCAGAGGATGAATAAAGAGCTATCCAACCAGAAAGGCTTAAGAGCCTTCGTAACCAACATCCTGCCAAAGAGATTGATCGGCAAAAAGATTAAGGAGAGGTTAGGACTTCAAAGAATAAGGCTTATAGTATGCGGCGGTGCCGCCCTGCCCGGCTGGGTTTCCAGAGGGCTCGAGGAGTTGGGCTTTCCAATCATACAAGGCTACGGTCTTTCCGAAGCAGCACCGCTTATAAGCGTTAATCCCCCCTCGAACCCCAATAACGATAGTGTGGGCATGGTCATACCCAGTGATGAGGTCGAGATAAGGAATATAGACGGCGAGGGAAACGGTGAGATAATCGCACGCGGGCCGAACATAATGAAGGGGTATTACAAAAACGAAAGGGCTACGGAAGAAGTGCTAACGCCGGACGGATGGCTACTAACCGGGGATGTGGGCTATTTTGACGAGGAAGGTTACCTGTACATAACCGGCAGAAAAAAGTTCGTGATAGTTACCAAGGGAGGGAAGAACGTATTCCCGGAGGAAATAGAGGAGAAGCTCACAAAATCGCCATACATCGAAGAGGCCCTGGTGTTCAGCCCGGACGATGAGAATATCCAGGCTATAATCCATCCCAACATGGATGAGGTCCGAACAAAACTGGGAAGCTTGGGAGAGGAGTTAAGCGATGAAAACGTATGGAATCTCCTGAAAGAGGAGACCAGAAAAGCCAACCGGGACCTGGAGACGTACAAGAGGATTAGGCACTTTGCGGTGAGGTATGAAGAGTTTCCAAAGACCACAACCCGCAAGATCAAAAGGCACCTCTTCAGGAATGTGAGTTTAGGGCCGGGGATGACGGTTTATAAAGATTAGCTTATATGCAATAATTAGGATTTAATCAAACAGACACTACCTCAGCTAATCGCATCTTAGGGAAAATGTTAACTTTCTAACTGTCACTCTGAGCGAAGCGAAGAGTCTATACCTTATTAAGATTCTTCACCTTCGGTTCAGAATGACAGCATTAGGAATCTATCGGGAAAACCTAATTTATTCCAACCCTGTCCGAAAAATTAAATTTTGATTATTACAGCTTAGATCAAGCGTGACCTAGGAACCATCCCGTAGCTACACCGCCTTGAACGGCTGGCCGGTCAAGCTTTAATCGGTGAATTTTAGAGTATAAAGTTGCCGGTTACTATGTTCCAGGAGTCGTTCCCGGCAAAACCGGTAAGTATTAACACGAATTCCCTGCCGTCGTTACTCAACCACTTGTTCGAGAAGTTCCAAAAAAAGGTTGTTGACTCGACGAACGGAGTGCCAAACGAGCTTTCATATAACACGGTGGTCCAGGGCCCCCAGGGTTCGGGGGCGTCAAACATGCCTATGTTTCCCTTTCCCGACTGGTTATGCTCGGTTATCAACAGATAGCGATCAATACTGGCGTTGTAACTCACACTGGTGTTCCAGCCCACACCCTCAGGGTTTGAAAATACAGGCTTTCGAGATTGGAAGTTTTTCGTCCATAGAGGGTTTCCGGAATCACCCAGCCCGGCAAAAAACTCATACTCTGTCCGGTCGGTTATACTCGATTTCGGCACCCTCATTAGGGTTATTTCCCTCGGTTTCTGTATGACCAGCCCGGAATCATCCTTTAGATGATTGGCATATATGTACACGAAATTGTCTCTTGAGCCTCCATAATCCCTTCCAAACTGTAAGAAGGTCGGAAGTATAATGCCGTCCGCCTTTTCGAAAGCCCAATCCGAGGGCAGCCATGATGCGCCGCGGGCGGTGGAGGTGTAAATCCGGGCCTCGTCAAAGTTAGTTGAATCAGAGCCGGGGCCAACCCACATGTAAAGCACCCCTTCGACAGACAAAATCCCGTAGGATTTTCCTCCGAAGGTTGCCTCATTCTCACCGTCCTTACCTCCCCATACATTAAATCCCTCGTATGATTGCGGATTGCCCTCAATCCTGGCGACCCCAAGGGATACCCGTCCATCCTGGTTGGTACCGCCGAACCCTCCTCCGTCTCCCCAGGAAGCGTATTGATGGTTATCATCGGCCCAGGTCACCGGCCAGTTGTCACTGCCCTGGGCCCTCCGGTCATGGGTGGACCAGTCAAATTGAATGTCCTCGATAACCATGCTCTGAGGATAAGGCGGGTTGCCCGAAGCGGGTGTGCCGTTACCATCGATACCGTCCTCGGAACCGCAACTGCCGAGTAATACGGCGATGGAGAAGGTTATTAAGCAATAAAACCTATATTTAGCCATAGGACCCTCCAATTTTATAAGCTATAGTATTTTCTGCCTATGTCGATTTAGCGTTATAGGTGTTACCTATGTGCATGAATCTAGCATTACAATCATGCGTCGCCACGTGCTCTTTTCCCAGGGCAAAAAACTAAACGAGCTTAATCACTAACCGCATATTCAAGCTCGGTATACATCATCAGAATTTCTAAATAGCCCGCTCACTTCTGCTATCCTGTCCGGCTCGCCCAGTAGAATCAATATGTCGTTGGCAGCCAGTTGCGTATCTCCACCCGGATTAGGCAATATGTTCGAGTCCCGGCGGATCGCCAAAAGGGTGACCCCGTATTTATTTCTAAGCTCGATCTGGGCCAGGGACTTTCCGATTATAGGGGACTTGTCGCTCACCTGAAGCGTGCAAACCTCGACATTGGGAAAGTGAAAGGTTAAGTCAAACAATGACGGGGACGACCGGGAAGGACTCCTGAACATCTCGTACCCGTCGGACCTCACCTCGGCGATGAACTTTTCGATATCGTCTCTGGGGACGAGGTATTTGGTGAGCACACGGGTGAAGATCTCTACCGAGGTCTCAAATTCCTCCGGAATGACCTCATCCGCACCCAGTTCGTACAGGGGATTGACCTCCTGAACAAACCGGGTCCGGGCAATGATGTAGACCTTCGGGTTTAGCTTCCGGGCGATGGAGGTAACCTGCCTGGTCGCCGCCGGGTCGGAGATCGCTATCACCACCACCCGGGCATCCCTTATACCGGCATGCTCGAGCACTGCCTCCTGAACGGCATCTCCGTAATAAATGAGCTCTCCCTTCTCCTGTTCATCCCTGACCGTTTCCGGGTTCATCTCCAGAATTAAATAAGGTATACCCGCCGCTTTGGCCGCACGGGCGACATTCCGGCCGTTAACCCCGAAACCTATTATGATGAGGTGATCTTTCAGACGTTCCCGTCGGCCGGCAATATCTATCCCCGGGTAAGGGTATAAACCTGATTTTAATCTTTCCGGCAGTGGCAACCGTGACACAGAATCGGCGATGCGAGGGGCCAGGGCTATGATAAAAGGAGCAGCAGCCATGCTTAGCACCGAAACGGAGAGAAAGGTTTGATAGACGCTACCATCAAGCAAATCGTTTTGAAGACCGGTTCTAGACAATATGAAGGAAAATTCTCCAACCTGGCTTAGGGTCAAACCCACCAAGATGGTAGTACGAATCGGAAAACCAATCAAAGCGCTGGCAAACCCGGCGGTGACGGTTTTTAATATCAGCACGCCCAGGGCAATCATTATTATCAAAAACGGGTGGCTGAAAAGAAAATCAAGGTTGAGGAGCATCCCGATGGAGATGAAGAAGAAGCTGAGGAACACGTCACGGAAAGGTAGGATGTTGCTTAGCGCCTGGTGGCTGTATTCAGACTCGGAAATGATAAGCCCGGCCAGGAATGCCCCGAGGGCTAGGGAGAGGCCGATGCTGGATGTAAGCCAGGCCACCGCAAAACACATGACCACTATGCTCAACAAGAAAAGTTCCCGGCTCCTGGTTCGGGCGATCTGAAAGAGCAGGCGGGGCACCAGGTAATGGGCGCTTGCCACCACCAATGCAATTACCAGTACACCTTTGACCAGGAGATAGAGGAGGGAATGTCCCACATTCTCTGCCCCTCCGGAGAGCAACGGAGTCAACAACATCATAGGAACAACTATCACATCCTGGAAGATCAAAATCCCCAGAGACGTTCGTCCTTGTGGACTATCAACCTCGCCTCTTTCCTGGAGTAATTTTAGTACAATGGCCGTGCTGCTGAGGGATATAAGAAATCCCAGAAAAACCGATTCCCCAAATGGTCTACCGAACAGCTCAGCCACGACGAATACGACCAGTATGGTTATGAACACCTGAAGAGAACCGCCTAATAATACCGTTTTTCTGATATGAAGAAGACTCTTCAGAGAAAACTCAATACCGATCGTGAATAGCAGGAGAACAACTCCTATCTCGGCAAGGGTTTCCACCTCGTGCGATTGTTTTATCAAGGCTAGGCCATGTGGTCCGGCAATTATCCCGGTCAAGAGAAACCCGACTATGGTAGGCACACGCAGTCTGTGACATATGAAGAGAACAAAAATGGAAAGTCCGAATATTATGACTATTTCGCTGAGTAAAGGTATCTGCATGTAAACTAAAGCTCCTTGAAATCAGGAACAGCTAAAAATCGTGAAGCGTGCGGAGTACGAATAGGTCGGATAAAACAGTAAACAATATAACATTTAAGCTATCTTCATCCTAATTTTTATTCTTCCTTAGAATCTTGAAAACTTCCATCACTACCACTATGCTCGATGCCAGGAGAAACAGGAAAAACCATTCCTCGATTGAAACCGGCGAGACTTGCAGAACCTTCTGCATGAACGGGACATACATAGCCATGATGTGGATACCCTGGGCCGCAAGAACACCTACTACGAGAAGGACATTACGCCTTAACGAGATCTTGAACACAGATTGGTATTCCGAGCGGCAGTTGAATACATGATAATTTTCTAATAAGACCATGAGCAATAAAACTATATTACGAGCCGCAAATTCCCGCCAACCCGATTCCAACAACCAATACCAGACTCCAAAAGCTAAGAATCCCATTGCCGCGCCGGAAACAACCGTTTCTTGAACCATCAACCGGTTAAAAATCCCCTCGGTCGGCTTACGGGGCGGCCGCAACATCGCCCCTGGCTCCCCCGCCTCAAAGGCCAGGGCAACATCCTGAATGCCGTTGGTAACCAGATTGAGCCAGAGAAGTTGAACGGCAAAAGATGAAAGCGGCAAATTGCGATGAGCGACAGCGCGAAAAGAGCAATTTTTCAGACCTGGTGGATACCAGAAGATAGGTGACCCGGCGTATGGTATCATAAGCAAACCTCTACATCCCGATTACCCAAAGACAGGTTGGTCATATCCGAGGATATAACCGTCCTGGAGATCATGGCATAGCCGGTAGTCACGGTAATAGAAGATACTACTGCCGAAGATACCGCCAAGATAATGCTGGAACGGCGCATAGTCTCGGTCCTGTTATTAGTGGATTAACAAGATAAGGCCTGCGCCATCTTCACCGAGTTCGAATTCGCTGCCAAATAGCGCGCTTTTCCATTCTCCAGGTATCGGGCACGCTAGCTACTCGGCATTTGGTTGCCGAGGGATAAGATTGAAGAGCCATATAATATTACACGCACCATTACCGCCAAAGAAACAATCAGCAGTCCGGTTGTGACGTTAACAGATGAATATACTGTCGAATAAGTAGTGAAGACGCCCCAACACGATATAAACCCAATCCCCAATTTTAATAAATAGATATAACCAGTTGGAATAGTAGCCTGATACAACTTACCGAGGCTGATTTCACCGGTTAGCAAAACAACATTAAAAACAGTAAATAGAACTTCTTCCTTGACCTGTTAAGAGTAATTAAGTAGGTAGGTAAAAGTACTCTACCGAAGTACTTTTACCTACGGTAAACCTTTTTATACTGTCGTCTGCAATCTTTAATAATTTAAAAGCTTAAATCGGAAAAGTTTCAATGGGCAGGGGCTTCTTCCGTTTTATGTTCCATCATCTCTTTCCCGTGCTCCATCATTTCCTCGCCTTCTTTCTTCATTTCTTCCGCTGCCTCCTCCATTTTCTCACCGGCTTCTTCCATCGCTTTACCGGTTTCCTCGGCTGCATCCTTCCCCATCTCGGCGGCATCTTCCATCGCTTCGCCAGCCTTTTCTGTAGCCTCTTCTGCCATTTCCGCCGCATCCTCAGCCGCATCTACTGCCGCCTCTCCGGCGTCTTCCACCATCTCACCGGCTTTTTCTCCCGCTTCTTCCATAGCTTCGCCGGCTTTTTCCGCGCCTTCTTTTACCGCTTCACCTGCTTCTTCAGTCGGTTTCTCCGCCCTCTCCGGACAGGCACTCAAACCCACTACAAAAACACCCACCGACAGCACGATAAAGAGCTTCTTGAAGATTGACATGTTCTACCTCCTCCTTTAAGTATTTTATGATATTCAATACTGAAAAATAAGTTCATAAGGTCAAGGCCTTATGCAATTTGTGCACTAATATACACCATACTATTCCCTTTTGTAAAGGCTTTAACCAACGGCATGACTCTCGTCTATTTGCATCAGAAAATTCAATGTTTAATCAATCCGGAAAGCCAGATAAAATTACGAATTAAGAGTTCTCGTTTAAGTGAAGAGAATATCCCGCAATGCTACTTCAGAGCGAACAACTTTAGGAGGGTCAAGCAATGAAATTAGACGGAAAGGCAGCCGTTGTAACCGGGGCGGCAAGCGGTATCGGACTGGCCATAGCAGAGGGGCTGGCTAAAGAGGGTGTAAATATAACCATAGCCGATTTAGATGGGGAAGGAGGGAAGAAAGCTGTAGAGAAGATTCAAAAACTGGGTAGAGACGGTCTTTTCGTCAAAACCGATGTCACCAAGCGTGAGGATTGTAAGAATCTAATCGACGAGACCATGAAGAAGTTCGGTCGAATCGATATTCTGGTTAATAATGCCGGGCTACAGCACGTGTCTCCGATAATTGATTTTCCCGAAGACAAATGGGACCTGCTCATCGGCGTTATGATTACCGGCCCATTCCTCTGCACCAAATACGCCCTTCCTCAGATGATAAAACAAAAATGGGGAAGGATAATAAACATTTCTTCCATACACGGGATTATTGCGGCTAAATTCAAGTCTGCTTATGTCTCGGCAAAGCACGGCGTGATCGGTCTTACCAAGGTAACCGCCCTAGAGATGTTAGAGCACGGAATAACCGCAAACGCTATATGTCCGACGTTCGTGCGTACACCACTCGTAGATAAACAGATAGACGACCAGGCCAAGGCTCACGGCATACCCAGGGAAGAAGTGCTTGAAAAGGTAATCCTGGCCGAGGCCCCTATGAAAAGGATGCTCGAACCGGAAGAGGTGGCAGACCTGGTTGTTTATCTGTCCGGTGAATCGGCCCGCAACATCACCGGGTCGGCGATAACCATGGATGAGGGGTGGACGGCGCAGTAGGAAATATCTCCATGATTGCCGTTTGCGTTGAATCCTTCAGCACCACTTGATTATCAAAAATCAATAGAGGAAGTTGACGTGGACAGGTTGCCAGTTTTTTCGCTGAAATCAGGACAAGCTCGCTGGTGATCCAGCAAAAAACCGAGCTTGCCAGGAAGCCAGCCTGTAGAAAGGATTATCGAGATACCCTGAATGGATATCAAGGAGAGCTTATGGATAAGCAGTCAATTGAGATAGTTGGCCTAGGAGGTTCACTATCAACAACCTCAACCAGTCTGGCAGCTCTAAAAATAGCTCTGGATGGTGTAGCCGAAGCCGGAGCTGATACAGATCTATTAGATGTCCGCCTCTTGAACTTGCCGATGTATACACCGGAATTAAGCGAAGCGCCCCAGTCGGTTCTAGAATTTAGCAAAGCTATACATAAGGCTGACGGCCTCATCTGGAGCAGCCCCCTTTATCACGGCACTATCAGCGGGTCGTTCAAAAACACTCTAGACTGGCTTGAGCTTCTGAGTAACCGCAACCCTCCTTACCTCACAGACAAGGTGGTTGGTCTCATCAGCACGGCAGGTGGTACCCAGGGACTTCAAGCAGTGAACACTATGGAGTTCATCGTTCGCGCACTCCGGGGTTGGGCAGTGCCACTGGTGATTCCCATTCCTCGCGCCTGGAAGGTCTTCGATAAAAACGGCAAAATCCGTGATGCTAATATCGAGGACCAATTGCGCTCACTCGCACGAGAGGTAACCCGTGCCGCTCGACAATTTGCTTGTCAGGGTTATTGCGATGGCTCGGAAGAAAAGACAGAAATAGATTGAAATGCGGGGGAATCGAGAGCGGTAATATTCTATCAACTTTTTAGGATGAGAGTAACCTGTGTAACCCGAGTGCTCGTTCCGCCAATAACCATTTCGAAGTAATTTAAACCGTTCTATATGGTATCCTCATTTGACTACTGACAACAGCTACC
>FWPU01006040.1_pt1 | contig 25042 bp, 18 predicted proteins | sample 2228361 | NCBI WGS metagenome assembly FWPU01 (sample SAMEA103939777, study PRJEB20133) | metagenome | reverse complement strand
CACATCGCCACCCTAGCCGAACCGACGCTGAAGCTGTCGCCTAAAGGCGAGGGCTTCAACCCTCCCAAAGTGGGACAGTGATCCGCTCCGATGAGGATCTTGCCCAGCGGCTGATCCGGCAGGAGCTTCACCACCTTCTGGTGGGCCTCGACCGCCTTGCCGTAGCGGCCCGCGCGCCGGTAGACGGACCCGAGCGTGGCCCACAGCGCGGGGGTGTTCAGCCCGCCGGCGACGGCCTGCTCGAGCAGCGCGATGGCCTCGTCATGCCGGCCCTGCGCCTGCACCGCGCGGGCGAGCGCCAGCCGCGCCTCGTTCAACCGGGGCGATAGCTCGACCGCCTTCTTGAGGTCCGATTCGGCCTGCCGGGCGTTGTTCGACGCCAGCCGGATCTCGCCGAGCACGTGGTGGGCGGTGCCGCTCTGCGGCTGCATGCGCGCAAGCTCGACCGCCACCGATTCGGCGCGCTTCAGCTCGTTGCGCGAAAGCAGCACCCACGCCAACCGCTCGCGAACCTCGCCGTTCTGCGGGAAGCGCTGCACCAGGCCATCGAGCAGCTGCACCGCCTCGGCGCTCTTGCCCTCGAGCTCGAGGGCCGAGGCCAGGCCCAGCTGCGCCGGTAGCCACTCGGGCCGCCCCTTCTGCGCGTTCTCGAACGAGGCGCGCGCGTTCGCCGCCTCGCGCAGGGCCAAATAGGCGTGGCCCAGCATCAGGTGAATCTCATGGTCGTTCGCGGCCAGCCGGGCGGGGCGCTGCGCCAGGTACTGGCCGAGCTCGATGACCGACTCCTTGGCCCGGCCTTCGTAGAGGTAGTGCCGGCCCAGGTAGTAGTGCACCAGCAGGTGGTCGGGCCGGTTCGCCTTCGAGACCAGCTCGAGGTGCGGCAGGGCCTCGGCGGCGCGGTTCTGTTTGAAGAGCGCCAGGCCCAGATAATACGAGACGTCCACCTGGCCGGGGTGGGCCTTGGCGAACGGGCCGAGCACGTCGATGACGAGCTTCGTGTCGCCGAGCGCGTTGGCGGCGTCTCCCAACCCGATGGCGGCGGGAATGGAGTCGGCGTTGGCGGCCAGGGCCTTCTTGTACAGCTCGATGGCCTGCTTGTACCGCTCGGCGGCGAGGCGCTTGTCGTTCGAGAGCAGCGCCTTGTTCGCCTCGACCCGCTTCTCGTCACCCTCGGCGACGAGACGCTCGGCCTCGGTCATCGGAGGAGGCCGGTACTGCGCCAATGCCTGTAGCGCAAAGAGCAAGGGCAGCATCGCCGCCCGAGAGGCGAAGGGGGTTGTCATGCCTGACCTCGCGCTTGTCCGCCGGAGTACTCGGCGACGATCACGGTGATGTCATCCGACTGCGGCTGCGTCTTCATGAACTGCCGAACGTCGAGCAGAATCGCGTCGCGGAGCCGCTCGCATCCCAGCGATGCGTTGGCCTTGATGCACGCCACCAGCCGCTGCGAGCCGTACTGCGTCCGCGAGGTGTCCTCCGACTCGACCAGCCCGTCGGTGAACCAGACGATGACGTCGCCGTCCTCGAGCTTGCGCCGGTTGGAGGAATAGCTCGACGAGGCCGAGGCACCGAGCAGCGGGCCGCGAATCATCAGCGACGAGAGCTGGCTCGTCTTGCGGTTCCACACGATGGCGTGCGGGTGCGCTCCGCTGGCGTACTCGATTTCTCCCTTGGCGAGGTCGAGCACCGCCAGGGCGCTCGACATCTGGTAGTCGCCGCGGCCGATCTGGTGGAGGGTGCGGTTGAGGGACCCGATGAGAAACTCGGCGGTGATCTCGCTGGCATCCTTGAGCGAGATGGCCGAGGCGAACCCCGAGGTGGCGGACGCCGCCACCAGCGCGGTGGAAAGGCCGTGGCCGGTGACGTCGCCGACGCCCAGCACCACCCGCCCGCCGGCGATGGCCTGGCGCAGCCACCAGTCGCCGCCGCAGGCGTCTGACGTCACCACCGCCCCGGCGATGCGGAGCGGCCCCAACTGGAACGGCTCGCGCGTGGGCAGAAGCGCCTCCTGCACCTGCCGGGCGAGCGACATCTCGCGCTCGAGCACCGCCTTGACGCGCGCATCCTCGAGCAGCCAGCTGATGCGGTCGGCCATGTGGTTGAAGACGACGCCCAGCGCGCGCACCTCGCGGCCCGCGGCCGAGGTGGCCGGCACCCGCGCCTCGAGGTTGCCCTCGGCGAGGTCCATCGCGGTGCGGCTGAGCGCTCCGATGGGCCTCGTCACCCTGCGGGCGACCATCGCCATCACCAGGGCGGCCACCAGCGCGAATCCGCCGCCGAACAGGATGCTGCGCATCAACGTCTGCTCGAGCGCCTGGGCCCGAAGCTGCTCGAGCTCGCGGAGCTGGGCCTGAAGCCCGAGCAGCGAGTAGCTCAGCACCACCAGCCCCTTGCCGCTCACCGAGCCGAAGTCGATCGGCTGCTGGTACTCGTAGACCGGCTGGCCCTGGTAGGCGGCCACCGTCCATCTCGTCTCCACCGCCCGCTCGACGATGGTGCCGCGCTCGACCGACTTGTCGGTGTCGGCCACCACCGCGCCCTCGGGGCCGAGCACCTGCACCCTCAGCACGTTGGGGTTGTTCTCGAGGATCTGCGCGCCCACCTCGTCCAAGAAAGCGTAGTTCGAGTCGCGGAGCGCGGTGGCGGTGGTGAGCGAGAGCGTGTGGGAGATGGTCATTCCCAGCTCGCGGGCCTGGGCCTGGATGCGGTCGGAGAAGCCCGAGGCGATCTCGTTGAACTGGGTACGGATGGCGAAGGCCTGCACCGCGGTGAGCAGGCCGGCCAGCAAAAGCACCAGCGTCACCGTCGAAGCCAGGAGCAGATGCTCGAGCCGCCAGCCGGTGACGTCGTCGATCTTGATCGCCGCCATGCCCGGCGAGAGCACGGTGCGCGTCTGCGTCACCCCCGACATGAACGAGGGGCGCGTCTCGACGGTCTGGGTGTTCTCGGCCTTCGCTTCGCGGGTGATCGCGGTCGATGTGTCGCTCATGGATGGGGGAGTGCGGCGATGCTAGACCCTCTGCGAGCGACCTGTCGACATTCGACGACCCGCTGGCATTGCGCTCGCGCGAGCAAGTTTGCTCGTTCCGGCCGCGGTCCGATCTATTCTCTCGCGGCGGAACCGTCCGTCGCGTCTGTACGCCCCCGCAGGCGAGGCATCGTGCACAGCTCCATGAACGAGACGCCGTCATCGCGTGACGAGGCCCGGCAGCCGCACGATTCGCTGGCCGACGCCGTTCAGCGGGTCAAATCTTCCAGCGAGCCCGTCGCGGGGCCATCGGGCGCAAAGATGGTGCGCTTCGACGCACTGTCGAGGCTGCCCGACGGAGAGGGAACGGTGGTGGCCGTCGTCTCCGGCCCGCTCGCTCCCGAGCACGCCTCGGCGATGCGGCGGAACACGCCCGCTCAGCTTCTCTCGGACACCGCGACGGCCGGCTCGATGCACCTCCAGGTGCTGACCCGGCTGCTCCAGGGTGGATTTCTGGTCGACGCCGCCGGGCCGCCGAAGGAGCAGTACCGGCTGGGAGCGATCCGCGATCTCGACCTCTTGGCCACGCGGGCCGCCATGGCCGCCGCCTCCTGGGGCGCCAGCAAGGCGGTGGCCAGCGTGTACCGGGACGTGGTGTACGAGGCCACGGCCAATGCGCTCCTCGACGCGCCGGTCGACGAGAAGGGCAACCGCAAGTACGCCTTCCGCCGCGACGAGAGCCCCGACATCGACCCGCAGGACATCTGCGCGGTGGCGCTGGGCGCGACGGGGAGCTGGCTGTGGGTGGTGGCGCGCGACCGGTTCGGCACGTTGACGCCGGCGCCGCTGGCCGCGACGATCGGCGGGCTCAAGGAGCGGGCCCGCATGGACATGTCGGGGGGTGGCGCCGGGCTCGGAATGAGGAGGCTTTTGGAATCGAGCGTGGTGCTCGCCTGCCGCGTCGTGCCCGGGCACCTCACCGAGGTGTTGAGCGTGGTGACGCTCTCGGAGGTGCGGCGGCGGGCGAGCGAGCCGAAGTCGGTGTTCTTCTGGGTGGAGCGAGGCTGACGTGGAGACCGTTCAAGTAGGCCACGCCCAGGTGTCGAAGCTCCGCGTGGGGTCGGTGACCCACCTCAGGCTGTCGGGAGCCATCGACGAGACGTTCGCGCCGCAGGAGGTCGCCGCCGACGTCTTGGGCCACGTGCTCATCGACGTCGGCCGGGTCGAGCGCATCAGCTCTTTCGGCGTGCGCAAGTGGGTGGAGTTCGTCTCCAAGCTCCCCGCAGGCACGGTGGGGCTTTACGTCTTGCACGCGCCGCCGATCATCGTCGACCAGCTCAACCTCATCGAGGGCTTCGCCGGCATCGCGCAGGTGCTCTCGGTGCTGGCGCCCTACCGATGCGAGACGTGCAACGACGACCGGGTGCGGGTCATCGACGTCATCGAGGACCAGGCGGCCATCCAGTCGAAGACGGCGCCGGCCCACACCTGCCCCGTGTGCGGCAACCCGCTGGTGTTCGCCGACGAGCCGGTCGAGTTCTTCGACTTCGTTCACCACCAGAAGGTGAAGGACCTCGAGCCGGCGGTGTCGCGCTACATCAAGTCGCTCAGGCCCGGCGGCGAGGACGAGATCGGCGACGACCGGGCGGTGTCGAAGACCATCCTCGAGGACGTCACCTACTTCAGGCTGGGCCGAAAGCTCGGGGCCGACCTCAACGTGCGGCGGCTGTCGGCCGGGCTCGAAGGCCGCGTCGTCTACGACGTCGCATGGGTGAAGCAGCTCGAGCCCAAGGGCGTGGAGAAGCTCTTCCAGGTGCTCGAGACCGTGAGCAAGGGCGCCACCACCCTGCTCTGGCGCGTGCCGCCGGTGCTGCTCGAGGCGATGGCCGCCACCGGCAAGGTGCCGGCCGCCACCGTGGCCACCGTCTACGCCCCGTGCGACTGCGCCCACTGCGGCAACAAGTCGTTCGAGCGGCTCTCGGCCGACGAGTATGCCGCCGACATGGTTGCGGGCAGGCCCATCGAGCGGCAGTGCCAGATCTGCGGCGGCGTGGCCCGGGTGCTCCAGCAGACGCGGCTCTTGCCGTATCTGCAGTCCATCCAGCTGGGCCGATCGAGCCCCGAGCTCGAGGCCATCGAGTGGCGCACCTTCAGCCAGTACCTCTCGACGCCCAACCAGCAGTACCACACGCCGAGCGGCGCCTTCGACTTCACGCCGTCGGGCGCCAACCGGCTGCAGATCATCCGCCGCATCGGCCAGGGCGGCATGGCCGAGGTGTTCCTCGCCCGCCAGCAGGGCGTGAAGGGCTTCGAGAAGTACGTCGTCATCAAGAAGATTCTCCCCCAGTTCGCCCAGTCGCCCGAGTTCGTGGAGATGCTCTTCTCCGAGGCGCGGGCGAACGCGCGGCTGACGCACCCCAACATCGTCCAGACCTTCGACGTGGGGATGATGGACGGCGTGGCGTACATCACCATGGAGTACGTGCGCGGGCCCGACCTGAAGCGGCTGATGGTGGCCCTCAAGCGCAAGGAGTTGAGGCTGCCCATCGCCCACGCGATGCGCATCGTGGCCGGGACCGCCGCGGGGTTGCACTACGCGCACAGCTACGTCGACCCGGCCGGCACGCCGCACCCGATGGTGCACCGCGACGTCAGCCCGCACAACATCCTCATCTCGCTCGACGGGGCCATCAAGCTGTCGGACTTCGGCATCGCCAAGGTGCAGGGCGAGTCCGAGCACACCAAGGCGGGCGTGCTCAAAGGGAAGATCGCCTACATGTCGCCCGAGGCGGTCAGCGGCATGAAGCTCGACGCCCGCAACGACGTGTTCGCCCTCGGCGTGGTGCTCTTCGAGCTGCTCACCGGGCGGGCCCCGTTCCGCCGCGAGAACGAAGTGGCCACGCTCAGGGCCATCGTCCGCGAGCCGGCCCCGAACCCGTCGCAGATCAACCCCGACATTCCCAGCGACGTCTCCGCCATCGTGCTGTGGGCGCTGGAGAAGGACCTCTCCAAACGCATCCAGTCGGCCGCGCAGATGCGCGAGGCGCTCGAGGCGGCCATGGCCCGCCACGGCATGAACTCGTCGCCGTCGGCGGTGGCCCAGTTCTTCAACGACGCCATCCCCGAGGCGGTGGCCGAGTTCGGGCCCATCGCAGGGGCCGGAATGCCCGGGGGCACGGTGTCGGCGACGTTCACCCCGCCGTCCCGGCCGGCCGAGCCGAGCCACCCGAATCCGCCGCCGGCGCCTGCGGCCGCTGCCCCGCCGCCACCCGCCCCGAGCGACACCAACACGAGCAGCGTCTCGGTCGAGCTGCTGACGGGAGAGGAGCTGCCTCCCGAGCCTCCGACCCGGCCCACCGCTCCTGCGGCCGGCCCGGCGCAGGCGCAGGCAGCAGCACCGGCTCACGTCGCGGCGCCCCCGCCGCCTTTGCAGAGCCCGCCCCGCCCGTCCGCGCCACCGGCCCAGAAGAGCAACGGCGCGGTCGCGCGCACCGTGTCGAACCCGTCCCAGCCGGCATCGGCCCGCACGATGTCGAACCCCTCGAGCCCGTCGGCCGTGGCCCGGACGGTGTCGAACCCGTCGAACCCCTCGGCGGCCAGGCCGGCCACCTCGCCGCCCGCGCCGGTCCGGACGCCGTCGTCGAGCTCGCTCCGCCCCGTCTCGCCCGCTGCTCCGCGCGCCGCGCAGGACCAACCGGCACCGGCCGCCTCTCATGCTTCGCATCAGGAGAAGAGCTCGGCCCAGGTGCGATCCGGCTCGGGGAGCGGCAAGAAGGTGCTGGCCGTGGTCGTCGTCGGGATCCTGCTCGCCGTCGGTGGAATCGCCGCGGTGAAGCTTCGGGGCGGAGGCGGCGATTCGCTCGAGGTGACGAACCTCGAGGTGGGCGAGCGGCTGTTCGTCAACGGCGTCGAGGTGAAGCCGGGCAACACCGGCGTGCAGGGCGACTCGCTGGTCGTCTCGGTCAGCCGCAATGGGCGGCTGAGCCGGTTCGGCACCGCATCGAGCCGGCAGCCGCTGGACGCCAGAAGCCTGGTGGCCGTGCAGAGCGACCCCGCCACCGACCAGAAGGCGATGCTCTCCGTCTCGTCCAAGCCGTCGGCCTGCGTGGTGCACGTCGGGGGCAAGCAGCTGCCCTCGCTGACGCCGACGCAGCTGCAGGTGCAGTCCGGCACGGAGATCGACGTGACGGTGACCTGCGCCGGGCTGCCGGTGTGGCAGACGCGGGTGATGGGCATTCCCGGGCAGCAGATCGACCTGCAGGCCCCGGTGGCCGATCAGGCCGGGAAGTAGCGCGGCCGCTCAGGGCTGTAGCCGCTTGTCCGTGAGCGACTCGAGGAGCTTCACCAACGCCTGCCGTTCCTCGGGCGTGAGGGTGAACGGAACGAGCGTCTCGGCCCGCTTGCCGAGGAAGGTGCCCGCCCGATCTCCCCCCGACTCGTAGAAGCGGACGACGTCCTCGAGCGTGTTGAGCCGACCCGTGTGCAGGTACGGCGCCGAGAGCGCCACGTTCCTCAGCGAGGGCGTCTTGAACGAGCCGAGCGCGCCCTCGGGTGGCAGCAGGGCGTCGATGCTTTGCAGCTTCGGCTTGCCCACCTCGGGGGCGTCGCTGTACTCGCCGTCGCCGCGGTAGATGTCGGCCAGCACCAGCTCGATGCCCGCCTCGCGGCCGCGGTCCTCCCGGCCCTCCTCGTCGACGCCCAGGTTGTGGAAGCGGTCGTCGGTGAGGTTGGGCCCCTTGTGGCAGATGTGGCAGCGGCCCTTGCGAACGAACACCTTGAGCCCGAGATAGATGGGCAGCGCCCGCACGCGCACGTCCTGGCCCGATGCGATGTCGGCCTCCGCGGCGGTGATGAACTCCTGGAGCTGATCGTCGAAGGGCGCGTCGACGAACACCAGGGTGCGCAAGTAGGCGGCGATGGCCTTGCCGACGTTGGCGACGGCGCGCTCGGGCGTGTGCTCATCGGGCTCCTGGCCGAAGAGCTCCGCGTACTCCAGCCGGTACTTCGCCTGCAGGCGCTCGCGCACCGCTTCCTTCGTGGTGTCCATCTCGGTCTCGCGCGACAGGGGCAGCGCCGGGTGCGCCCAGAGGCTGTCCTTCTGCCCGTCCCAGTACAGCCAGCGGCGGAAGCCGACGTTGAGCAGCGTCGGAGCATTGCGGCTCACCGTCCGGCCGTCGCAGCCCACCGCGTAGCGCTGGGCCGTAGCGAACGTCGGCGCGGGGTGGCAGTTGGAGCAGGCGACGTTCCCGCACCGCGACAGGCCCGGGTCGGTGAACAGCCGCTCGCCCAGTGCAGCGGCCTTCGGATCATCGGCCCACCGATTGGTCGGATCTCCGGGGAGGGTGCGGACCTTGTACAGGCCGCGAATCAGATCGAGCTCATCGCTGGAGGGAAATGGTTCCTCGACGCAACCGACCGCCAGAGCCGCGAGCGCACCGAGTACCGACACACCAAGATGGGGGACTCGCATCTGCTCGCAGTTTATTCCATGCGCGTCGCGCTGGCACCAAGGCTCTGCGGCCTTCTGCGGGCCGTTTGGCCAGGTTGTGGCGTTCGGTCACCGGTGCTATCTGACGTCGACCGCGAGGGGCCCCGACCGCCAGTGGCGGCGGGCGCCGACCGAATGGCCCTCGACCCGCTGCTCGAGTACCGAAGAGAGTTCCCGGCGCTGGAGAAGTCGGTGTACCTGGTGTCGCATTCGATGGGGGCGATGCCTCGAGGGGTGTACGACGCGTTCCAGGAATTCTGCGACGCGTGGGTGGACCGGGCCGCCGAAGCATACGAGGACACGTGGATCCCCATGGTCGACGAGCACGCACGGCGGCTGGCGGAGATCCTCGGCGCGCCGGAGGCGAGCATCACCTTCGGGACGAACGTTTCGCAGCTACAGGCGGTGATCGCCTCCTGCCTCGAGTTCACCCGCGACCGCAACAAGGTCGTCTACGCGGACTCGCAGTTCCCCTCGGTCTCGTACGTCTGGAAGGCGGAGGAGCGGCGCGGGGCACAGGTGCACATCTTGCCGCTGAGCGAGGGGCAGCCGGGCAGAATGCGCTTGGAGGATCGCCGGCAGATGCAGCGCGAGCAGCTTCTGTCGGCCATCGACGAGCGAACGAAGATCGTCGCCGTGGAGATGGTCTCGTTCCGCGACGGTTACCTGCAGGACATCAGGGCGCTGGCCGACCGGACCCACCAGGTCGGAGCCCTCATCGTGGTCGACGCCTACCAGGCGGTGGGCACCGTGCCGGTCAATGTCGAGGAGCTCGATGTCGATTTCCTCTGCGGCGGCTCGCACAAGTGGCTGTGCGGCGGCGCGGGCTGCGCCTTTCTCTACACCCGGCCGTCGCTCTTGCCCTCGCTCGAGCCACGCGTCACCGGTTGGTTCGGGCACCGCGAGCCGTTCGCCTTCCGCATGCCGGCGCAGGAGTACGCCGACGGACCGTGGCGGCTGATGGGCGGAACGTGGCCCGTCGCGTGCCTGTATCAGGCGCGGCCTGGAGCGGAGATGGTCCGCCGCATCGGCGTGAGGAACATCCGCGAGAAATCGATCCGGCAGACGCAGTGGCTCTTCGAGCGGGCCCTGGCCGACGGCTACCGGGTCACGTCGCCGAGAGATCCGTCGCAGCGCAACGGGATGATCTGCTTCGATTTGCCCGACGCTCAGAAGGTGCTCGCGGAGCTGGCCCGCCGCGGCTTCCTCTGCGACTTCCGGCCCGGCACCGGGCTGCGCGTCTCGCCGCACTTCTACACGACCGACGACGAGCTCTCGGCCTTCATGGACGAGGTCAAGAAGGTCGCGCGGCGCTGACGCCCGGCTCGTCCGGTTTCCGCTGTGGCAGGCCGTCGGTGTGCTAATTTCCGGTCACCTGGCTCGTCGCCAGAAGACCCGGCGGCGACGAACGCCTCACGAGGGAGGGTACCGGTGAATGACGCTCGGACGAGCCGGATGGCTCGCATCGTTCTGGTGCTGGGCGCGGTCGCGGCGGTTCCACTCTATCTGCAGGCCGGCTGCGGTCCCGCCGAGGACCGGATCAACCTCAAGGTGACCATCGAGGGCCAGGGCACCGTGACGTCGCGGCCCGGGCCGATCTTCTGCCGGCGCACCGAAAACGACACGGGAGGCGTCTGCACCGCTACGTTCACCCACCAGAACAAGCGGGTCGACCTCGAGGCCGCGCCCAGCCCCGGCTGGAGCTTCGGCGGGTGGAAGGTGTCGAGCACTCCGTCGGACGGCCAGCCCGGGGCCCGCTCGGACAACCCCGCGCGCGTCGAGTTCGAGGGCGTCGTCACCCAGACCTGGACCGCGGTGTTCAACGAGGGCCCGCCGCCGGAGTGGAGGCCGACGGCGGCACCAGCACCGACGGGGGAACGGACGGCGGCAGCGATGGCGGCGTTGTGGACGGCGGCACCGATGGAGGTCAGCCGCTCGACGGAGGCCTGGTCGACGGTGGGCTCCTCGATGGCGGCCTGCTGGACGCCGGAATCAACCTCGACGCGGGCCTGCTCGACGGCGGGCTCCTCGACGGAGGCTTGTAAGGCCGCCGGTTTCGACACGGGCCGGCGCATGATGGACGTGCGCCGGCAACCATCGGCTCGCCCAACCCCAGCGTCCCGTCGGCGCCAGCCTGGGCCCGCGGAGCAGCCGCCCGTTCGAGCCCGCCACGCGGCGGGCCAAGCGCCGGGGCGCGTGCCGATTCAACGCGCCCCGCTCAGCCTTCACGAACCAGCCGCGCCCCCACCCGTTCGAGCTCGGCGAAGAAGCCGGGGAAGCTCTTCGCGACGCAGTCCGGATCCTCCAGCTCGAGCGCGACGCGGGCCATCGCAGCCAGCGTGGCGGCGGACATCGCCATGCGGTGATCTCCGCTGCTCGAGAAGCGGAACGGGCCGACCCGGGCCGGCGGCTCGATGACGAGGCGCTCGCCGTCGAGGCGGGTGCGCCCTCCCGCGGCCGCCACCAACCGGACGATGGCCTCGAGCCGGTCGCTCTCCTTGCGCGTCAGCACGTGCACGGCGGTGAGCTCCGACGGAGACGGGCAGACGCAGGCGAAGGCGGCCAGGGTGGGCAGCAGGTCGGGGCACTCCTCGCCGTTGGCGCGAACGCCGCGCACGGGCCTGCCGCTCACGCGCACCTCGCCAGGACCGGCCAGGCCGACCGACAGGCCCGCCTCCTCGAGTATTCGCACCGCGGCGCGATCCGGGTGGAGCGCCTCGAGGTCCACCCTCCGCACCGTTCCACCGCTCGCCCACGAGAGCAAGAGCAGATACCCGATGGACGACCAGTCGCCGGGCACCTCGGGCCAGCGCGCGGGCTCCTCGAAGCCCCGGACGACGACCGCGCGCCGCTCGGCGTCGACCCGGAAGCCGCACCGTGCGGCCCACCGCACCGTCATCTCGAAGTAGCCCTCGCTGGGCAGCTCGCCGGTGAGCTCGACCGTCCACGGCCGGCCCTCGCGGCAAGACAGCGCGCACGCGCCGAGCAGCAGGCTGGACGCGTGCTGGCTGCTCTCGTGCGCATCGAGCCGGAAGTGGGGCTCGCCCGTCGAGGTCGGCGCGACGAGCCTCAGCGGCCAACCTCCGTCGTGCACGAGCCGTAGCCCGCTGGGCCCCAGCGACTCGAGCAGCGCGCCGAAGAGCGCTTGGTGCGGGCGCTCCCAGAGGCGGCGCGTGCCGGTGAAGCGCACCCGCGCGCCGGGAGTCGTCGCCGCCTGGGTGAGCAGCAACCGGAACGGGGCGCCGCCGTCGCGGCAATCGATGTCCACCTCGCCCGTCGAAGCGGCGTCGAGCGCGTCGAGGCCGGCCTGCACCACGCGCACGTCGGAAGGCAAATCTTCGCCCTCGCCCCACAGCTGGGAGCGATTGCGCCCCACGATGCGCGAGAGCACCAGCGCGCGAATCGCGTCCGACTTCGACAAGGGCGGCGTGAGCACCGCCGGACGGAGCGACGAGGCGTCGATGGACAGCGTCGGGAAGCTGCCCTTCACGGCCGCCGCCCTCGCTTCCAGAACGCGAGCAGGTGCGTCCACACCTCGGCCGGAACGGGCGAAAGCTCGGTTCGCCCCACCTCGCGCAAGAGCACCATGCGCACCTCGCCTGCCGACACGTTCTTCTTGTCCGCCTCGAGCAGGCCGCGAATCGTCTGCGCATTGGCGCCCTTCAGCGCGCGCGCGAGGTGCTCCCGCCCGAGCGAGCCGGCGTCGGACAGCCCGCGCTCGACCTCGGCGGCCAGCGCCTCGCCGGTGACGCCCATGGCCCGCCCCACGTCGAGCGCGCAGTGCATGCCCAGCCCCACCGCGTCGCCGTGCCGCATGCGGTGATGGGTGAGGCTCTCGAGCACGTGGCCGAAGGTGTGCCCGAAATTGAGCACCTGGCGGATGCCGCGGCGCTCGTACGGGTCGGCCTCGCAAACCGAAGACTTCATCGTTCGCGAACGCTCGACCATCGCGCGCAGCTCCGGCTTCTTCAGGCGCCACTCCTCCCAGGTGCGGGAATCGAGCGTGGCGGCCATCTTCCACGCCTCCATCGCCCCCTCGCGCCGCTGCGCCGAAGAGAGCGTCTCGAACAGCTCGGGGCAGAGGAGACATGCATCGGCGTAGTGGAAGACGCCGGCGGCGTTCTTCACCGAATACGCGCCGCTCCCCAGGTTCAGCGCGCCCTTTCCGCCGACGCTGCTGTCGACCGCGGCGAGCAGCGTGGTGGGCACGTGCACCAATCGCACGCCCCGCTTGAGCAGGTGCGCGGCCACGGTGGCCAGATCGCCGATGGTGCCACCGCCTATCGCCACCAGCGTGCCCGAACGGGTCAGCCCCACCGAGGCCTCGAGCACGCGCTTCAGGGCGGCGAAGCCCTTGGCCCGTTCACCGGCGGCGAGCTCGACGACCGCGAGCGGCGAGCGCTCCTTCAGGGCCGAGCAAAGCCGGCCGTGCAGCTTCGCCACGCGGCGGTCGAGCACCACCACCGCGCGTTCGGGGAGCTCGCGCCAAAGCTCGTCGAAGCGGCCCCACCGGTCGGCGGACGGCTGCCAGGCGCCGGGAGCGCCGTCGGTCACGCCTGGTGAGGATGGGCGAGGTACTGAAGCCATGCGTCCGCGAGCACCAGCGAGACCATCGCCTCGATGACTGGCACCGCGCGCGGGAGAATACACGGATCGTGTCGGCCCGCCTTGGCGTGATCGCCCAGCGTGGCGGGCGGCTTGAAGAAGGTGCGGACGAGCACCGGCTCGCCGTTGGTGAGCCCGCCCTGGATGCCACCGTACGAGCTCGCCTTCTGGTGGAACTCGCGGCCTTTCAGCTTGAGCGACTCGAGCATCTCGGGAGCGCCCCACATCACCCCGGCCACCGCGCCGATGCTCGAAAGCGCATGGGCCAGCGTCGCCTTGAGCTTGCCGAACACGGGCTCGCCGAGCCCGACCGGGAGCCCCTCGACCCGCACGTCGATGGAGCCGCCCAGGCTGTCGCCGGCCTCCTTCGCCGCCAGAATCGCCTCGGACATGCGCGCAGCCACTTCCGGGTCGGGGCAGCGCGTGGGGTGGGCATCGACGTCCGCGCGGGTCAGGTGCGGCGGAGGGTGGGCCGCCACCAGCGGGCCGACCTGGGACACCCAGGCCACCGTCTTCACGCCGGGAACGTCGCGCTGAAGCAGCGCCTCGGCGACCACTCCGCCGATGACGCGGGTCAACGTCTCGCGCCCGCTGGTGCGCCCGCCGCCGCGGTGATCGCGGTGCTTGAATCGCTCGCGCCACACGCGGTCGGCGTGGCCGGGCCGGTCTTCCGTCTTGAGCCTGGCGTAGTCCTGCGAGCGCTGGTCGGTATTGCGCACGATGACCGCGATGGGCGTGCCCAGCGTCTTGCCCTCGAACACGCCGGAGAGGATCTCCGCCTGATCCGGCTCGCGGCGCGCGGTGGTGAGCGCCGACTGCCCGGGCCGCCGCCGGTCGAGCGCCGCCTGGATCTGCTCGAGCGTGAGCGGGACGCCCGCGGGGCACCCGTCGATGACCGCACCCAGGGCCGGCCCATGGCTCTCACCGAAGGTGGTGAGGCGGAACAAGGTTCCGAACGTGTTCATGTCGCACCCGAGCGTATCAAACCGATTCTGCCCCGCCGCCTCGGCTGCGCTTTTCGCGTGCGCGTGCGCCTGTGAATCGCATCACGCTGACCGATTCGGCGACAGGCGCAAACGCTCGGAACCGCTCGTCGATTTCCCGGAGCCCCCCGCGCGCGTGAATTCGTTCACGCACGCGCGGCAGGCTCGGGCCGGCAAGGTCGCGTCCTTTTGACCGATTGCGGTAGCGGCACGGCCGGCACGCCGCATGCTCGATGGGCGAGCGGTCCACCGACTGGAGAACGTATGAGCGTGAGAAGTGTCGTCGTCGCTTCCGCCGTCGCGTTGTCGCTCGTGGGTTGCGGCGGAGGAGTGGAGCAGGAAGAGGAGCTGGGCACCGTCGAGTCCGAGCTGCATCGCAACCCGCTGGCGCGCGCCCGCATCGCGACGGCGAAGTACCACGATGTCCGCCGGGCCGAACGCGACGGATTCGTCCCCGTGAGCCCGTGCGTCGAGTCGCCCGAGGGAGCGATGGGCATTCACTACCTCAAGCCAGATCGGTTGGACCTCGTGCTGAATGAGACCGAGCCCGAGCTGCTCCTCTACTTGCCCACGGACGAAGGCCTGAGGCTGGTCGCGGTCGAGTACATGGTACCCATCTTCCAGGATGGCGTGCCCTACACCGGCGAGGCGCCGCCGGCGAACCCGGGCACGGCGCCCGTGCTGTTCGGTCAGACGTTCCAGGGCCCGATGCCCGGCCACGGGCCTGGCGAGCCGTGGCACTACGACCTGCACGTTTGGATTTGGAGCCGTAACCCTGCCGGGACGTTCGCGGTTTGGAACCCGGCGCTGTCGTGCGGGGGCTGACGCAGTATCCCCCCGAGCCCTCGTGCTGGGCCGCCGCGCTCGTCGCGGCGGCCTTTTTTTCTTGCGGGCGTGCGCGGCCCTGTGACGTTCGTCACGCTGTCGCTTCTCCGGACACGTTCCAAGTGCCTGATTCACCTCTGCGCAGTCGTCGAGCTGGCCGGAGTGTGACGGAATTCACGCCGACGCCGCCGCGGGTGCGATCCGAGATCGCGTCGGTTCGCCGGTTTGCGCCCCACCGCAAAACGGCACGCCGGCTGCTCAACTCCGGCAGGTCAGCGCGGGAGAGGACCCTATGAACGTGAGAGGCGCGATTCTGATGGCCGGCGTGGTGTTGCTCTGGGGCTGCGGCGGCGGCAGCGAAGAGCCGCTCGGCGCGCTCGAGCAGCAGCAGACGATTCAGGACGAGCTCGCGAAGGTGCGCGCGGCGACGGCCAGATACCACGATGTCGCGGTGGCCCGGGCCAATGGCTACGTGCAGGTGAGCCCGTGCGTCGAGTCACCCGCTGGCTTCATGGGGTTCCACTACCTCAATTTCGCTTTGCTGGACGGCACCATCGACGCGCTGAAGCCGGAGCTGCTCCTGTACCAGCCCACGGACGAAGGGCTGAAGCTCGTGGCGGTCGAATACATGCTGCCCATCTTCCAGGACGGTGCGCCATACAACGGCGAGGCGCCGCCGAGGAACCCGCCCCCCGCGCCGGTGCTCTTCGGCAAGGCGTTCGATGGCCCGATGCCCGGCCACGGCCCCGGCGAGCCCTGGCACTACGACCTCCACGTGTGGATCTGGAGCCACAACCCATCCGGCCTCCTCGCCACTTGGAACCCGGCGCTGAGCTGCAACTGATTCGACATCCGAGCCCTGAAGGCTCCCGGGTTCTAGAAGCCGCCGCGCACTCGCGGAGGCTTTTTTTCTTGCGGTAAGCGCTAGGCTCCCTCCCGCATGGCCGCGAGGACGCCGCCCCCCCAGCTACCGACGTTCCGCATCCTGCGCGTGCCCGCGTGGCTTCAGATCGGCTCGTGGCACGCTCCGGCTCAGACCGCCTCCGTCAATGGCCAGAAGCTCTACCTCCGGGTGCCGCACGGCTCGAGCCCCGACCGCCTGCCCGAGCCGGGCGAGCCCGTGGCGTTCAGGCTCGAGATTCCCGATCGGGGAGGCTTCGTCACCGGCCGGGGCGAGGTGACGTGGGTCGACCCGGGAGATGCCGACGCCCAGGGCCGGCGGGCGTTGGGCGTGCGCATCCGCGTCGCCGAGGTCACCGAAGGCTCGGTCGAGGCGCTGGCGCACCTGGCGCGCGACTGGCGACCCATCGTCGGGCTCGCGGGCATGCGGGCCGAGGACGCCAAGGCCATTCACGACATTCTCGATCGGTCGTTCGAGGTGCTCTCGTACGACTCGGTCGAAGGCATGGCCGAGGAGACGGCCGAGCGGGCGCTGGCGATGGTGCTCGCCCGGCTCGAATGGCGGAAGCAGCGCGAGCTCGAGGCCCTGCGGAAGGTGGCGCAGCAACACCCCAAGATGCGCATCGCCCTGATGCTGCCCCGGGGCGAGGACGCGTTCGAGCACCTCGACCAGGTCAGCGGCCTGGCCCGCTTCGTCTACCACCTGCCCGAGTCGTTCCGCCCGTCGGAGCTGCTCCAGGTCGTGCACCGCGGCGTCGAGGCCTGGTCCATCGACGTCGAGAACGGGCGGCTCAGCGCCGAGCTCGAGGCGGCGCACGCCCGGCTGGCGCGCGAGAACACGTACCTGCGCCGGCGGGCCCAGGCCCTGGCGGATCTGGGGTTCCTCGTCGGCAACAGCGCGGCCTTGCGGCAGGCGCTGGCCGACCTCGAGCGCATTCGCCAGAGCGACGCGCCGGTGCACATTCAGGGGGAGACCGGCACCGGCAAGGAGCTGGTGGCGCGCGCCATCCACTTCGGCGGGCCGCGCTCGGGCGGGCCGTTCGTGGCGCAGAACTGCGCCGGGCTCTCGGAGCAGCTCCTCGAGAGCAGCCTCTTCGGCCACCGCCGCGGCGCGTTCACCGGCGCCGAGCGCGATCATGCCGGCGTGTTCGAGCAGGCCCACGGGGGCACCCTGTTCCTGGACGAAGTGGCCGAGCTGTCGCCGCGCGTGCAGGCGGCGCTGCTCCGGGCGGTGGAGTACGGGGAAATCACCCCGCTGGGAGCGACCGCTCCCGTGCGCGTCGACGTGCGCATCGTCTCGGCGACCCACGCGGACCTGAGGGCCGAGGTGAAGCAGGGCCGTTTCCGCGAGGACCTCTTCTTCCGGCTGGTGGTGCTGTCGGTGTCGCTGCCGCCTCTGCGCGAGCGCGAGGGCGACGTCGCCATTCTGGCCCGGCACTTCTTGCGGCTTCAGTCCGAGCGGCACGGCAAGAGCCTGCGCGACTTCGCTCCCGACGCGCTGCGCGCGCTCGAGGCCTGGCGCTGGCCGGGCAACGTGCGCGAGCTGGAGCACGAGATCGAGCGCGCGGTGGTGCTGGCCGACGACGGCGAGCTGCTCCCGGCTTCGGCGCTCTCGCCGCAGGTGCGGGCGGCATCGCAGCGCGTGGTGATGGACGACGGGCAGATCCGCGTGCCATGGGGCCTGCCGTACGACGCGGCCATCGAGCTGCTCGAGTCGGCGCTCATCGAACGGGCCCTGGCCGAGTCCGGCGGGGTCGTCGCCGAAGCCGCGCGGAAGCTGGGCATGGAGCGGAGCCGGCTGGCCAAGCGGCTCTCGTCGAAGGGTGGAGGCGGCCGATGAGCAGGGGCGAGCCTTTGGACCGGCCGGGGGAGCCAACCGACCGCGACCCGCGATTGCCGATCCGGCTCAACACCTCGCTCCGGTGCGGCACGAGCGAGTACACGGGCATCACCCGGAACGTGAGCACCGGCGGCATGTCGATTCGGCTGTTCTCGCCTTCGCTCACCACCCAGCCGCTGTCGGTCGGGGCCGAAGTGGGCTTCCGCCTGCTCGTGGCGGAGGACGAGGCCATCGACGGCGCCGGCCGCGTCGTCTGGGTGCGCGCTCCGCCCGCGTACCAGAAGGGCTCGTCGGCCGAGGTCGGCGTCGAGCTGGGCGAGATGTCGAGCGCGGCGCGCAGCCGGCTCTCGGCGGTGCTGGCCAGCTTCCGCTACACCGTGGTGGTGGCGGACGAGGACCCCGAATACGCGCCGATGTACCAGCGGCTCTCCGAGCGCTACCGCGTGCTGCGCTGCTCGGCGGCCGAGGCGGTGCTCGAGGCGCTCGAGTCGGAGGAGGTGGCGGCGCTCCTCGTGTCCGAGGCGTTGGGCCAGCAGTCGGGCCTGGAGCTGCTCCAGAAGACGGCGTCGCTCGACTCGGCTCGGCACTGCGCGCGCATCCTCCTCTCGGAGTTCACCGTCGCCTGGCAGATGCAGCAGCTCATCAACGCGGGGCAGCTCTTCGCCTGCCTCAGGCGCCCGTTCTCGCAGCCGTACCTCGAGGCGATGATCCGCCGCGCGGTCGACGCGTACACCCTGGCGACCGAGAACGAGCGCCTCACCGCCGAGCTGGCCCGCGCCAAGGACCTGCTCCAACGCGAGAACCGCTACCTGCGCCAGCGGCTCAGTGGTTTCGACGGCGCGGACCGGATCATCGGCCACAGCCCGCAGCTCAGGCAGGCGCTCGACGAGCTGGTGCGCGTGCGCCGCACCGACGCCACCGTGCACCTGACCGGCGAGACCGGCACCGGCAAGGAGCTGTTCGCGCGGGCGCTGCACGAGGGCGGCCCCCGGGCAAGAGGGCCGTTCGTGGCCTACAACTGCAGCGGCATCTCCGAGACGCTGCTCGAGAGCACGCTCTTCGGGCACAAGAAGGGCGCGTTCACCGGCGCGGTGTCCGACCACCCGGGATTGTTCCGGCAGGCGCACGGGGGCACCCTGTTCCTCGACGAGGTGGCCGAGCTGTCGCCGCGCATGCAGGCCGCGCTGCTCCGCGCCGTGCAGGAGGGGGAGATCACCCCGCTCGGCGCCGACGCACCGGTGAAGGTCGACGTGCGCATCGTCTCGGCGACGCGCGCGGACCTGGCCGAGGAGGTGAAGGCCGGCCGCTTCCGCGCGGATCTCTTGTACCGGCTGATGGTGGTCACCATTTACCTGCCGCCGTTGCGCGAGCGGACCGGCGACATTCCGCTGCTCGCGATGCACTTCCTCGATCTGCACTGCGAGGCCAAGCGGAAGAACGTGCGCGGCTTCAGCGAGGAGGCGATGCGCGCGCTCGAGAGCTACAGTTGGCCCGGCAACGTGCGCGAGCTGGAGAACGAGGTCGAGCGGCTGGTGGTGCTGGCCGAGGAGAACGAGAAGGTGCCGCTCGAGCTGCTCTCGCCGCACATCCGCGGGGAGGTGGCAGAGCCGCCCGAGCCTCGACCGACGTCCGTCGACGGCTTCGTCTGCCCCGACGGAGTGACGTACGACGAGGCGGTGGAGCAGCTCTCGCGTTGGCTCGTCGAGCGCGCCCTCGAGCAGTCGGGCGGGGTCGTCTCGCGCGCGGCGCGGCTTCTGGCGATGGACCGCACCCGGCTGGTGAAGCTCAGGGCGAGGCTGGGCCTGGCACCAGAGAAGGGTTGATCAGGGCCCGGCGCCGGCGACGCTCGGGACCTGAACCGCCTGGGGCGGCGGCATCGCCTGCTCCTCGGCGATCGGCGGCGGCAGCTTCCGCTCGGGCACGCGCAAAGGGGGCGGCACGGGGCAGCGCGTGCAGGGCTTTCGCAGCGGCACCTTCAGCACCTGGGCGATGCGGAGGAAGGAGCCTCTGATGCCGTTGGCCTTGCGAATGCGCTCGACGGTGCTGCCGAACCTGAGCGCGATGGCACCCAGCGTGTCGCCCTTGCGCACCCGGTACATGGCGATGTTCTGCTCGGGCCGCAGCGCGAGCAACGGCGCCAACCGCCGGCCCAGCTCCTGCGCCCTGGGGTTGTAGAAGCGCACGTGGAAGTGGTCGCGGTGCCTGCGCGCGTGCTGCACGATGGAGCTCTTGCCGGCGCGGAACACCGAGTCGAGCCAGGCCTTGTCCTCGCCGCTCTTCAGGGCGTGCTCGTAGAGCACCTTCTGCACGCGGCGATCGAGCAGCACCATCTGCACGTCGGTCTGCGTCACCAGCGCCTTGAGCAGCGCCCACGTCTTGGGCACGTCGATGTGCTTCTCGCGCTCGCGCACCCTCACGGGCTCGGCGGTCGGGTAGTAGAAGCCCAGGTCCACGTCGCGCCCGTTCTGGTGGCTCTTGTGCGGCCTCAAATAGCCGCCCTCGGGCGCGCTGATGGCGTTCACCCGCAGCGGCGGGGCGTCGGGGTACTGCGCCCTCACCTGCCGGATGGCGGCCAGCACGTACTCGATGGTTTCGCTGGTGCCCCACGCCTGGTGAGGCGACACGACCATCCACCCGTCGCCGGTCGGGAACTGACGGGCGTTCATCAGCCGGCCCTCGTCGGCGAAGCCGAAGGAGATGGAGCCCAGCATCTGGGGATCGTTCTTCCACGCCTCGGCCAGCGCCTCGTCGGAGAGGTCCTTGGTGTACAAAACTTCGTCGCCCGCCGCCGTGCTCTCGCGCGATTCGGCTTCCTCGGCGACGGGCCCGCCCTCCTCGTCTCCCTCGTCGTCCTCGTCCTCTGCGGGAACGGCTTCGTCGGCAGTGGCCGCTGCGGGATGCGCGTCGGCGGGCGCAGCGGGCTCGACGGCGGCGGCCTCGGTCGGCGTGGGCGGAGCCGGTGTGGCCTTCTGGCTCACGTCCGCGGGCGTCGAATCTGGTCGCGTCGCGGCAGCGACCGGCTGGGCCTCGTCATCGGGCCGGGTGGAGGCGGTTTGAGAGGCACAGCCGCAGATCAGAACGAAGAAGAGCGAATGGACCCGCATGTTCGGCGGGCTCAGTCTACCCGAGCCGCCGGAGCAGATCCGACTTCTCGCCGCGGCCTTTCGTCAGCGCCCGCCTCCAGACGTCTTTGGCGTCGGGCATCTGGCTGAATCCCAGAATCCCCGTGCTCGCCTCGAGCGCGTGCGTCGCCAGTCTCGAAGCCCGATCGAGCCGTTGCGTCGAGAACGGCCGGAAGCGCCCACCGCGGGCTTGCGGCCGCTTCAGGGCAGGTCGAACAGCAAAACGTCCGACGAGGAGCGGCCGACCAGCTCGAGCTTCGATTCGCCGCTCACCGCCGCGCCGTCGCCCGCCTTCAGCTCGACGCCGTTCAGCGACGCGGCGCCGCGCACCATCTGCACCCACGCGTAGCGGCCCTGCCGCATCGGGTACGAGACGGCGTCGCCTTCGGACAGGAGCGCCGAGTACAGCGCCACGTCCTGATGCACGGTGACCGAGCCCTCGCGCCCGTCGCGCGACGCGAGGAGCGTCAGCCTTCCCTTGCGCGACTCGAGCGGGAACGAGCGCTGCTCGTAGCTCGGCTTCAGCCCCCGGCGTTCGGGAAGGAGCCAGATCTGCAGAAGATGCGTCTCTTCGTCGGGCAGCGGGTTGCGCTCGCTGTGCAGAACGCCCGTGCCCGCGGTCATCCGCTGCACCTCGCCGGCGCGGACGATGGAGCCGTTGCCCATGCTGTCCTTGTGCTCGATGGCGCCCGCGACCAGATAGGTCACGATCTCCATGTCGCGGTGCGGGTGCGTGCCGAAGCCCTGGCCCGCCGCGATGCGGTCGTCGTTGATGACCCTGAGCACGCGGAAGCCCACGTGGGCCGGGTCGTAGTGGTCTCCGAACGAGAAGCTGTGCCAGCTGTCGAGCCAGCCGAAGCTCGAGTGGAACCGCTCCTCGGCGCGCCTCAGGGTGATCATCCCGACGTCCTCCTCGGCCGAGCCAAATGGCCTGAGCGCAAAGCTAGCGCGCGGTCGCCAGGCGTGCAGCCTCGCTGCCGCGGAAGTCGCGTGGACAGGCGCTCGCCCGGCAGGTCCTGAACGCACCGGCATGCGCGGCGAAGGCGCAGGCGCTCGGCGCGCGACGTGCCGCCAGCCCGGCGAGGGCTCGACTTCCATTTCACGCCCTTTCGGCCCGGTGCCAGTGGAACGGCCGATGCCTCTGCCCGCTCGGGTGGCGCTGTCGTTCGCGTTCCGCATCGGCTGCTACGCGGCCATGCTGTGGATGGCGCTGTGGGCCGAGTCGCGGCCCGCTCCGAGCCTGCCCGATGCGGTGCTCCAGCACGTGCCGTACGTGCCCGCCGTGGACCGGTACAACTACGTTCTCTGGCTCGTGGCGTACGTCCCGGTGGCGCTGGCCCTGCTGTTCCGCGACGCGGAGCGGTTCTGCGGCTACATGGTGTCGTCGGGGCTGGTGGCGCTCTTGCGCGGCGTGTGCATCGCGGCCACCGGGCTCGGGCCGGTGCGCGGAGCCGACGTCAACGCGGGCATGACGCTCGAGCAGCGCGCCAACGCCTTTCTCGAGCTGGTCTGGCCGCTCGACTTCTTCACCGGCCAGACGCCGCACGTCTACCTGACCAAGGACCTCTTCTTCTCCGGGCACACCGCCACCACGTTCCTGCTCCTGCTCTACGTCTTTTGCGACCGGGCGCTCCGCTGGCCGATGCTCGCCGGGCACTTCGCGGTGGTGGCGGCGGTCTTCCTCTCGCACCTGCACTACACCATCGACGTCATCGGCGGGTACCTCGCCGCGTTCGCCGTCTACGTGCTGCGGGAGGCAGACCTGCGCGCGCTGCTCTCACCGCCGCGTCCGGAAACCGCGAGCGGCTCGCCGCGCCCCGGCTAATGTTCCGGCCGATGCTGGACCGAGACGCCTGCTACCGCGCCGTGCAGAGCCGCGACGACCGCTTCGACGGCGTCTTCTTCACCGCGGTGCTCACCACCGGCATCTACTGCCGGCCGAGCTGCCCGTCGCGGACGCCCCGGCCCCGGAACGTGCGCTTCTTCGCCTGCGCCGCCGCCGCCGAGCAGGCCGGTTTCCGCGCCTGCCGCCGCTGCCGCCCCGATGCCACCCCGGGCAGCGCCGCGTGGCGTGGCTCGTCGTCTCCGGTCGCGCGGGCCCTGCGCCTCATCGAAGCGGGCGCCCTCGACGAGGGCAGCGTCGACTCGCTCGCCGAGCAGGTCGGCCTCACCGCGCGGCACCTGCGGCGGCTCTTCTTCGAGCACGTGGGCGCCTCGCCGCTCGCGGTGGCCCAGTCGAGACGGCTGCACTTCGCCCGGCAGCTCCTCGAGTCGACCGACCTTCCCATCGCCCAGGTGGCGCTGGCTGCGGGGTTCGGCAGCATCCGCCGCTTCAACGACGCGTTCCGCGCCTCGTTCGGCCGAAGCCCCACCGCCTTCCGCCGCGACGCGCGCCCCGGCTCGGCGGGAATCCGGCTCATCGTGCCGGTGCGACGGCCCTACGCGTACGGCGCGGTGCTGTCGTTTCTCGGTCCGAGGGCCACGCCCGGCGTCGAGCAGGTAGAGGGCGACGCCTACCGCCGCACGTTCTCCATCGGGGCGGACGAAGGCTGGCTCGAGGTGCGGCCCTGCCGCGATGGGCTCGAGGTCGCCGTCTGTGGCGGCTCGCCGAAGTGCCTCCTCGAGCTGCGCCGGCGCGTGGCCCGGCTCTTCGACACCGATGCCGACTGGAGGTCCATCGCCGAGCATCTCCGCACCGCGCGTTTTCCGCCGCTGACCCGTTCTCTCGAGGCGCTGCCCGGGCTGCGCGTTCCCGGCGCGTTCGAGCCCTTCGAGTCGCTGGTGCGCATCGTGCTCGGCCAGCAGGTCAGCGTGGGCGCCGCCACCACGCTCGCCGGACGGCTGGCGCAGGCGTTCGGCGCGGAGATCTCCGCTGGCAATCTGACCCGCATGTTCCCCTCGCCGAACGAATTGGCCGAGGCTCCGCTCGAGCGCATCGGGCTTCCGCGCGCGCGGGCCGAGTCGCTGCGCCGCATTTCCCGGGCCGTTGCCGAAGGAATTCTCGCGCTCGACCGCGCCCGGCCCGAACAGATGCTGGCCTTCGACGGCATCGGCCCGTGGACGGCCGAGGCGTTCTCGATGCGCGTGCTCGGAGACCCGGATGCCTTCCCGTCGGGTGACCGCGCGCTGCACCGCGCGGCCAAAGTGGGCTCGGCGACCGAGCTGCGGCAGCTCGCCGAGCGTTGGCGCCCATATCGCGCGTACGCCGCCATGCACCTGTGGCTTCTTCCGGAGGAGACCGATGAACGTCGCGCTGTCGCAGTTTGAATCTCCGCTCGGGCCGCTTCAGCTCGCCGTCACGGAAAGGGGCTTGTGCGCGCTCGAGCTGTCGGGCGACGTCGAGGCGATGCGGGCCAGGCTCCTCGAGAATCGGCCTGCCGCCAGGTTCGGAGGCTCTGCCGGCGTGCAATACGTCACCGAGCGGCTCGCGCGCTACTTCGACGGAGAGCTGGGCGCGCTCGACGAGCTCGAAGTGGACGTCTCGGGCACGCCGTTCCAGCAAAAGGTGTGGGCGGCGCTGCGGCGAATCCCGCCCGGCGTCACCTGGAGCTACCGCCAGCTCGCCATCGCCATCGGCCGGCCCGGCGCCGTGCGCGCGGTGGGCGCCGCGAACGGGCAGAACCCCGTCGCCATCGTACTGCCCTGCCATCGCGTCATCGCCGCCGACGGCTCGTTGGGCGGTTACGCCGGGGGCCTCGAGCGCAAGGCGTGGCTGTTGCGGCACGAGGGCGTTCATCTCGTCTGACGAGACGATGCGCGGCCGGCCCATCGCCCTCTTGCTCTGCCTCTACTTCGTGCAGGGGCTGCCGTACGGATTTCAGGTGGGCGCCCTGCCGGTGTACCTGCGCGCGCACGGCGTCTCGCTGACCGGCATCTCGCTCGGTTCGGCCCTTTCGCTGCCGTGGCTGCTCAAGGCGCTGTGGGCGCCGCTTTTGGACCGGTTCGGCAGCGAGCGGTTCGGGCATCGCCGGTCGTGGATTCTCCCCTTGCAGCTGTGCCTGGCCGCAACCTCGGCGGCGGCGGCCTTCGTCGCGCCCGAGCGCGCGATGTGGCCGCTGCTCTTGCTGGTGTTCGCGATGAACCTCTTCGCCGCCATGCAGGACATGGCCGTCGACGGCCTGGCGGTGGATCTGCTGGATCATCGGCCCCGCCAGGTCCTCCCAGTTCGTGATCGAGCGGCGCAGTCCCTGCGGGTGGAACGTCATGCGCATCACGTTCGGCGGCCCGGGCACCTGCGCGGCGGCGGCGGAATCGAGGAACAGCCCGAAGATCCGGCGGGCGCCGTCGTTCTGCATGAGCAGGTTCCAGTGG
>FWPU01001922.1_pt1 | contig 25044 bp, 17 predicted proteins | sample 2228361 | NCBI WGS metagenome assembly FWPU01 (sample SAMEA103939777, study PRJEB20133) | metagenome | reverse complement strand
ACTCTGGGGCTTTTGCGAGGACTACAAGGGCTATCTGAGGCGGCTCGCAGGTCTCGGGATCCAGATCGCCCTGGCCCCGCTCCAGGACAATCCGTTCAACCGTTTCAAGTCCAATATCAAGTACCTGGAATACAGCCTGGCCGGCGCGGCCGGCGTGTACTCGAGGTCACCGGCCTACGAGGGAAGCGTACAGGACGGGGTCACGGGGCTCCTGGTGCCCCACACAGAGGAAGCCTGGTACAGCGCTGTCAAGAGCCTCGTTTGCGAGCCCTTCCTCCGAAAGCGTCTGGCCGCCGCGGCCCGCCGGGACGTGCAGGAGCGCTTTTCGCCCGAGCGCACGCGCCGGGCGTGGGAGAAGGCTTTCTCCGCGGCAGGGGAAGCCGCTGCGGGCCGCGGGCGGCCTCGCGCCGGTCTGCCCGCCCGGCCCCGGATGCGAAAAAAGGTCCTTTACATCGGCTCGGGATTCCTGTGGCCCCACACGTACATCGACGAGTTCTTGGTCAGGGCCTTTTCGTCGCTCGGGCTGGAGGTCGCCTTCTGTCCGGTCGCGCCCACCCTGTTCTACGAGCAGACCCTGTCCCTCTACAGCCGGTTCGACGACCGCTTCCGGGAATCGACTCTCCTGCGCTCGATGGAACCCGACCGGCTCCTCGACGCGATTCGGAGCGAGAAGCCGGACTTCCTGTTCACGCTCCAGGGATACACGATTCCCAGAGACATCCTTTACGAGATCAGCCGCACCGGCATCCCCTCGGCTGTCTGGCTCCTCGACGAACCGTACGACACCCTGAAGAGCGCGGATGTGGGGACGTTCTTTTCCCACGTGTTCGTGCAGGACGCATCCTCGGTGGACTACCACCGCAAGTTCGGCAACCCCGAGACCCACTACCTGCCCCATGGGTTCGAACACCTGGAGGTTCACGCGAAGCGGCCGGCCCCGTTCCGCTGGGATCTCTCGGTCGTGGGGACCGGATTCCCCCGCAGGCGGCGCGCCCTGGAGGTTGTTCGCTCGGTCGCGGGCTCCGTGCTCGTTGTGGGCAGCCGGTGGCCCGACGGGGTCGCCAAGGACGGAGTCGAACAGAAGCCTTCGGCTTCGCCTCTGGAGGCTGCAGCCATTTACAACGAAAGCCGAATCAACCTGACCGTCCACAGGGAGGAGACCGACTTTTCCGTATCCTCCGGCGCCTTCCGCGCCGTCTCCCCGAACGCATCGGTCTTCTACGTGGCCGGGTGCGGCGCGTTCCAGATCGCGGACGATTCCCGCAGCGATCTCCAGAACCTTTTCGAGCCGGGCAAGGAGATCGTTCTGTACCGGGACCTGGAGGAGCTCGCAGAGCTTGTCGGCCGCTACCTCAGGGACGAGCAGGAGAGGGTCCGCATCGCCGAGGCGGGCCGAAGACGGGCCCTGGCCGAGCACACGTCCGCGCACCGGCTGCAAAAGGTTCTGGAGAACCTCGAGGCCGCGCCCGGCCATGTCCGGCCTCGATTCTACGAGAGGACCGAAATCCGCGTTCAGGGCTCCCGGCCCTGCTCTGCCTCTCCATCGGAGCGCGTTCAAGTGATTTCCCTCTCGGCCGGCACCGAGCAGCCCGGCGTGCGCTCGATCCGCGCGGCCGCCGATGCGGACGCATCGACCTGCCTCAACGAGGCTCTTTTCGAATCCCTGGCGCCCCGCGCATGGGTGGCCCTTTCCCAAGAAGCGGATGTCCGAGAGGCCGCCTGCCGGGCCGACGGGCTTTTCGGCAGCAACCCGGACCTGGGGGCCGTGGCCTGGAGGAACAGCCGCTCGGAGCTTGTGCTCGCAGCCCTGTCCATGCGGATCCTGCACCGCACCGGCGCCCTAACTGCGGGATACCGGTCTTACGGTCAGGCACTGGAGGACCTCCTGCTGCGGATGAAAGCCCTGGGGTTCGAAGTTCGCACCGAGCCCTGTTCGTGCGAACCGAAGGAAGAGGAAGTTGACCCTTCCATCCGGACGGCCTCTTCCTCTTCGGCCCAGGAGGACCGGGACCGGTTCGTCCGGGCCTGGGGACTCGACCCGGAAAGGCGGCTCAGGGCCAAAAGGCTCCTCAGGATCGCCGCGGACCTGAGGGCCCAAAAGCGCGACGAGCTTGTGCGACCCGTTCTCGAGCAGGCCCTTTCCCTCGATCCGGAATGGGAAGAAACCAGAAGAGAACTCGGCAGCTTTCTGCTCTACCAGGGCGACCCCCGTGGGGCCGAACATCACCTGGCGGCTTCCTGGTCGCGCAGCCCCGACCACGTCTCCGGCGGGCTTCTCTACGGCCTTTGCCTGCTGCAGCTCAAGCAAGAGCGAAAAGCCCTGGACGTTCTCGTTCCGCTGCTCGAACGGAGAGCGTGCCTGCTGGAGAAGACAAGCCTTCTGTACAACATCGGCCGGTGCCACCGGAGGCTCGGAGAGCGGGAGCAGGCGCTCCGGAGACTCTCCGAGGCGGTCAAACTGGATCCAAGTTCTCTCAGGGCTCACCAGGAACTGCTTTCAATGCATGTCGAGGCGCAGGATTTTCGCGCGGCCATCGAGTGCATGGAGCGGATTGCGCAGATCGATCCCAAGAACCCGGAGGCGGCCAACGATCTCGGCGTGATTCTCCACAAGCTGGGGCGGGACCGGGAAGCCCTGGAAGCGTTCAGGAGGGCGCTCGAAATCGACCCCACTTACAGGCCCGCAGCCAGGAACCTCGAAATCGTGTCGGCCGCCCCGGGAGCTTCCCTGCCGGCCGGGGGCCACGACAGCCCGGGCGACCGGCCCGGCGCTCCGCTCCGGGACCGTCGTCCGGCCCAGCGGGCGCCTGCGTGATCCCCGCCGGCGCGGGGCGGGAAAGGCATCCTCTATGATGTGCAACGGGTCGCCGGAGATTCTCAAAGCAGGCAAGGGAGGATATTCGCTGCGCGTGCGCTCCGAGGCGGGCGTGGAGAAAACGCTCCACAGCCTCTATGACCCTCTCGACGAGGCGCGCAGGCTCGCGGCAAAGGTTTCCCTCGACGGGCCGGCAGAGGAGGGCGTTCTGGCGATCCTGGGCCTGGGTCTCGGGTACCACGTGGCCGAGCTGGCCCGCAGGTTTCCCCGGGCCGTTCTTGTCGTGGTGGAATCCGATCCTGCGATCGTGGAGGCGGCCCGCAGCCTGGGCCTCCTCGAGAGCCTGCCCGCCGGGATCCGCTGGGTGGTGGGCCGGCCCCCGGGGGAGGCGCTCCGGGCCATAACGAGAGTGCAACTCGAAGCGAACATGGCCCCCTTGGCCTTTTTCGGCCTTCCCTCGGCCCTCGCCGCCTTTCCGGGCTACTACGGGCCCATCGCGCAGGCCCTGGGAAAATCGGCTTCGGTCCGCATCGATGCCCGGCTGAGATACGCGAAATTCCGCGGGCCTTCCACAAGCGTTCTGCTCATGGGGTTTCCCTATTTCCTTTCTCGGGAAATCGAGCGGGCCCTCAAAGCCCTGGGGCACGGCACCATCAGGGTGCCGGTGGCCAAGGGGGAAAACGGCGAGGCGATCGTGGCCCGGTTCATCGAAGCCATCCTGGCCCACAGGCCGGACTTCCTCCTCACGGTAAACCACCTCGGCTTCGACGAAGAGGGCGTGCTCACCGGCTTCTTCCGTTCCATCGAGATGCCTGTGGCATCCTGGTTCGTGGACAGTCCGGAGCTGATCGTGAAGGGGTCTCAAGGAAACGTGTCGCCGCTCTGTTCGATTTTCGTGTGGGACCGGAGCTATGTGGGCCCCATGAAGCGCATGGGCTTCGAGGACGTCCACTACCTGCCCCTGGCCGCGGACGAAACGGTCTTCCGCCCGATCCGACTCTCAAACCGGCAGCGTCACGCGTACGGGTGCGACGTGGGGTTCGTGGCCTCGTCCATGATCGAGGCGGTGGAGAAATGGTTCGGCCGGCTGCGGCCCGGCCTTCGCCCCCTGGCCGAGACGTGGGCCAAAGAGTTCGCGGGATCGAGGCAGGCCATGGAGGCTTTTTCCCACTCCCGGCCCGAGCACGAACAGCGCGTCGTCCAGGGGCTCTCGGCCAAGGAGCGCATGGATTTCGAAGCGGCTGTCCTGTGGAAGGCCACGATGCAGTACAGGCTTGCCTGCCTGGACGCGCTCCGGGGGTTCGATCTCAGGGTGCACGGGGATCCGGGCTGGGACAGGCTTCTCGGCTCAAAGGCCCGGCGGCTGCCGCGCCTGGACTATTACCGGGAGCTTCCGCTTTTCTACAACGCCTGTAAGGTCAACCTGAACGCCACGAGCCTCCAGATGCCTCATGCGGTCAACCAGCGGGTGTTCGATGTCCCGGCCTGCGGAGCCTTCCTCGTCACGGACCGCCAGGAGGCGCTCGAAGAACTGTTCGTTCCCGGGCAGGAGGTGATCGCCTTCGAGGACGCGGCCGAACTACCGGAACTTGTCCGGCACTATCTGGCACACTCCGAGGAGCGCGCCAGGATCGCCCAGCGGGGCCGCGAGCGCGTCCTTGCCGACCATACCTACCGGAAGCGCCTTGCAGTTCTCGTCGACAGGATGCGCGCCCGCTACGGCTGATGTGGGCTGAGGGGACGCGCTCCGTCGCGTCCGTCGCCTGATTCTTTGGAGGGACGCGCTCCGTCGCGTCCGTCTTCAGGGCCTCACCGTGATGCCCTCAGATCCCTCCCCCCCGATCTCACCCCCGGGCACGACAGAGCGTGCCCCTCCAGGGAGGAGAATTGCGGGCACGACAGAGCGTGCCCCTCCAAGGAAGCCTTCCAGAGAGGCCGCCCGACGGGCCCTGAAACCTGAAACCTGCACCCCCTTTTGCTCTTCCGGGTGCCTCGTTTCCTGGCGGCCCACTCAATTCCTTGACGCTCGTCCGTGCACCGCGGACCCCGGCGCAAGAGCCCTTGTCGGCGACGAACTTCCTCCGAGGCGAGGTCTCTCCGCAACCTGCCGGATTCCCTTGACAAATCAGGCCCTCCCGCGCCCGGTCTCGCTCCGGCGCCACGCAGAACCGTTCGCGCCGGGCCGGTACGGAAGTTGCTAGCAACTCCCCCTGTGGGCGGCCCCTGCCCGAAGTTTGAGCGTTCCAAGCGCCGAAAGATGCAAAGCATGTCCCACGTGCTTGTCTGTCAGCTGGCCAGGATGGGCGATCTCTGCCAGAGTCTTCCGCTGCTTCGAGACCTGAAGGAGGCGGAAGGGTGCAGGGTATCGGTCCTGGTCGACCGCAGACTCGCACAACTCGCCTCGCACCTGGCGCCCTGGCTGGAGAGCGTCTTTACCGTTGACATCGAGGCCCACCTTGAGACGTTTCGCAGCAGCCTGTCGTGGGTAGGCTCCTGGGAAAGGCTCGAAGCGGAACTCCGACCCTTGCGGCAGGCCCGGTTCGACCGGGTCGTCAACCTGAATTTCGGACCTCTGGCTTCTGCGGTGGTGAGGTCCTTCCGGGACTCATCTCCTGTGGAAGGCTTCGGTTCAGAAGACTTCGAGAACCCGGTCTCAGCGTGGACCGACTTCGTCCGTTCGCTGCTGCAGACTGACCGGAGGTTGTGCCGGTTCCATCTCGTGGATCTCTTCCGGTTCCACTCGGCCCGGAAAGCCAGGCCTCCATGGTCCGAAGGATTCGTCCCCGCCCCGCTCACGAGCCGAAGCACCCTTGGCGTTCAGGTGGGCACCCGCTGCGCCAAGAGAACCTGGGCGGAGAATCGCTTCGGCGAAGTCCTCCGGGCCATTCAGTCCGAGCTGGAACTCCGGGTGGTCCTGTTCGGAGACCACCGGGAGGTTCTGGCCGCCCGGCGGGTGGCGCGAGGGCTCATGCCCGAACGGGTCACGGACCTGGTGGGCAAGACCTCCCTCACCGACCTTGCAGACGCTTTATCAGCGTGCGACCGGATTCTCTCCGCAGACACGGGCACGCTCCACATGGCCTCGTGGCTCGGCGTGCCTTCGGTTGCGCTCTTCTTCGGGCCCGCGCGGGTCTTCGAAACGGGCCCGTACGGATCAGGGCATTTCGTGCTTCAGTCCGAACCCTCCTGCGCGCCCTGCTCCGAGTCCTCCCCTTGCGGCCGGCCGGTCTGTTCAGAGGCCATCCCGCCGGCAGGAGTTGCGCGCCTTCTCGCGGGCACCCCATGGACACCCTCGCCGCCCGTGGTGCTTTACGAACCGATCCATGTGGGAGACTGGTTGCAGTACAGGCCCGTCTCCCGCCAAAAGGCCTCGATCTGGGACGTGCTGGGCCTTCTCTGCTGGGGCGCCGCCGGCGAAATCTTCCCGTCCGGCCATGGCCGGCTCCCCACGCTGCAGCAAGCCCTGGACTTCCTCTGCGCACACTACGATCTGGCGCGATGGGCCGACTCTGTCCAGGACAACAGGGTCGACGGGTTCCGCCTCTCCGGTCTTTCTCCGGACAGACAGGCGGCCCTGACGGCGGTCCTGAGACGGGGCTGGCGAGAACTGCTCGAAAGGATCCGCAGCCATGACCATGCTGGAAAAGAATCTCTCCGCGCTGCGGGAGCGGCAGCCTGAGGCCGCTGCCCTCGTGGAGAGATCGCACGCGCCCGACGGGGTCGACCGCGTCGAGACCCCCCAGGGCTTTCCGGTCCACCGCCTGCGCGGCCGTCTGCTTCACTCCCAGCGCGATCCGGCCCGGGAGGCCCGGAAGCAGGTCGCCCGGCTGAACCACCCGCCCGGATTGATCGTCGGCTTCGGAGACGGGTTCCATATCGAGGCTCTCTTCGAGCGCTTCCCCGCGGCCGGGGACATCTCCGTGGCCGAGCCAGAGGCCGGGCTGCTCAGGGCCGTGTTCGAAACGAGGGATCTTTCGCACCTGTTGCCCAGGATCCGCCTGACCGTCGGCCGAGCGCCCGCAGCTCTGGTCCGGGACCTCACGGCCCCGGCGGACGAATGGTACGTGCACCCGCCGGTCGAGCAGATCCAGAGGCGCTACCTGGAGGCCGCGCGGGCTCTCTCCTCGTACCGATTCCGGCCCGCCGGTCCCCTGCGCATCCTGGTCGTGGGCCCTGTGTACGGCGGCTCGTACCCGGTCGCTTGCTACGCGAAGCAGGCCCTGGCGCGGCTCGGCCATGAAGTGGCCTTTGCGGATCTCACCGCCTTTCAAGGAAGCTACCACGAGCTGGAACGCTCGGGCGGAGACCGGGATCTTCTCGTCGCCTTCGAGGAGCTTCTGTCCAGGTTCATCGAGAAGAGAGCCGAAGCTTTCGGCCCGGACCTTGTTCTCTTCCTGGCCCAGGCGCCGATCCGGGAGGAGAGCCTGAAAAGGCTCGGGGAGAAAGGGATCCACCTGGCCTACTGGTTCGTGGAAGACTGTCGCCGCATGACCTACTGGAAGCGGATCGCGCCTCTCACCGACGCATTCTTCGCCATCCAGAGGGACGCCGAGCGTACCCTGCTGTCGGCAGGCGCCCGCCGCGTCCGGTACCTTCCCCTGGCGGCCCTGGAAGGATTCCACGAACCCGTGCCTCTCACCGAGGAAGAACGGAAGCGCTACGGCGCAGACCTTTCCTTCGTGGGCGCAGGCTATCCGAACCGCAGAATCTTCTTCGCCCGCCTGTCGCGGGACCTGAAAATCTGGGGCAACGAGTGGGAAGGGGCGGCCCCCGCGCTGGCGGAAAAGATTCAGGACCAGGGCCGCCGGGTGTCGGCCGAGGAATCGGTTCGCATCTTCAACGCCACGCGGATCAACCTCAACCTCCACTCCTCGGTCTGCCACGACGGAGTCGACCCGCACGGCGATTTCGTCAACCCGAGAACGTTCGAGATCGCAGGGTGCCGCGCCTTCCAGCTCGTCGACCGTCGCAGCCTCCTAGACGAACTCTTCGCGCCGGACGAGCTTGCCCTGTTTGAGGATCTCGAGGACGCCCGGGACAAGATCGACCACTTTCTTTCGCACGAGGAAGAGCGGCTCGCCTATGCGCGTCGGGGATTCGAGCGGGTGCGGGCGGAGCACACGTACGATCTCAGAATGCAGGAAATGCTCGGGGTCCTCTACGATCTGGGCCTCAGGAGCCGCGCAAAGGGCAAAAGCGCCCGCGACTGGGCCCAGGAGGCCCGCTCCCCCGAACTCCGGGACTACCTCGAGCGGTTTCCGGCGCAAGGGCCCGTGGATCTGGAGGATATCGTGGCGGAGATCCGCAAGAAAGACAGCCCGGGCTGGGAGGACCGCGTGTTCCTCGCCCTCATGGCCTTCAAGGAGGAATCGGCTTGCAGAGGATCCTGCTCGTAAACCTCATGCGCATGGGCGACATCCTGCAGTCCACGCCGGTCGTGGCCAGGCTCAGGCAGGCCCATCCCGAAGCCGAGATTCACCTCGCCTTCAACGAAGCCTTTGCCGAGACCGTGTCCCGGATCGACGTGGACGAGGCCCATCCGTTGCCCATGGCCGGGCTCCGGCAGGCCCTGTCCTCCCCGGGGGGATTCCTGGACGCCTTCGGTGAGCTCGAGCGATACGGCCGCCGCCTGAACGGGAGGGGTCCTTACGATCTCGTATTCAATCAGACGCCCTCGCCCGCGGCCGCCGCGCTCTGCGACCTCGTCCAGGCCCGCACCCGGCGGGGCATGTGCCTCGACGGGACGCGGTCCTTCGTTCCGGCCGATCCGTTCTCCGCTTACCTGGTGGCCATGATGTCAAACCGAAGGGCCAATCCCTTTCATCTGGTCGACATCTGGCTTCGCGCTCTGGGCCTGCGCGGCCCCGCATCGCTCCGGATGACGGCAACAGACCAGGACATGGAGCGCGCAGTCGAGCTTCTCCGCTCCTCGGGAGTGGATCCGGAACGGGAACTGCTCGCCGGCTTTCAGGTCTCGGCCAGCCAGAGGGAGAAGTGCTGGAGCGAGGAGGGATTCGTCCGGCTCGGCCGTCAGATCGAGCGGAACCTGGGAGCCCGGATTCTCGTGTTCGGGGTCTCCGAAGAACGGGAACTGTGCGGGCGGGTCGCCTCGGCCGTGCCCGGGGCCGTGAGCCTGGCCGGACGCACCGGCCTGGGCGAACTTGCCGGTCTTCTTCGCCGTGCGGCCGTTCTCGTCACCAACGACACCGGCACCCAGCACGTGGCCGCAGCGGTCGGAACGCCCGTGGTGGTCGTGTCCGTGGGACCGGTCTTTTTTCGCGAGACCGGCCCGTACGGAGAAGGCCACCGGGTGCTGCAAGCCCGCCTCCCCTGCGCGCCCTGTTCGTTCCACGTCTCCTGCTCGAACCCGGTGTGCAAGGACCGCATCCGGCCGGAACATGTATACACCCTGGCCGTGTCCGCGATGCGGAACGCACCGGGGCCGGCTCCGGATTTCGGCCCCGAGGTGCGATCGTACCGCTCGGGTTTCGACGAACGGGGGCTTCTGGAATTTCAACCCGACGTCCCGGACCGGGACGACGAGATCCTCCGGTTTCACAAGGAACTCTGGACCGCCATGCTCGAGGGGGACGGAGCGCAACCCGGGCCGATCGGGCCGCGGCCGGCCGACTCGAAAACCCGGCGCCGCTGGGATCGCCTGGCCTCGGCCCTGGAACGGGCCTCGGACCTGATGGACCGGATGCGAATGGAATCGGTCCGCGGGCCGCTGGATTCGCAAGGATGGAAAGGCCTGGGAGACGAACTTCGGCGGGCAGAGGAAGAGCTTCGCGGTCTTGCCTGCGAAGCCGAGGAACTCTCTCCGCTCGTCCACTACCTGCTCATCCGGAGGGAGTCCTTCCCGGCCGAAAGTCCTTTGGCCTTCCTGCGCATGACTTCGGACCTGTACCGCGCCGCCGCGGCGCACATTCTTTCTGGACCCAGACGGCTGTCACCCGCAAGAGAAGGAGGCTTTCCATGGACCCGAGGGAACTGCGCGACACCATCGCCCGCGCCCTGACCGGAGCCGCCGAGGCCTGTCCGGTCCTTTCGAACTTCGTCTGTGAAGCGGCCGACCGCTTTCGAACCGGCGAGATCCGGGAGGGGAACGAACTGCTCGCCCTGATTCTCGGCGACCTTTCGGTTCTGGCCGGGCTCCTGTCGGACGTGAGAGCCTGGGCCGGGGCGGGCGGCAAGGGCGAAGCCGTGCCGACCGAGAGCCTTGAGGAGGAGTCCCGCCAGATGCTCGATCGACTGCGGATGCTCCAGGAGGCCCAGGAACGGGACGACTGGATCCTGCTGGCCGACATTCTCGAGTACGAGCTGTCGGAGAAAATGACCGACTGGAGCGGTCTTTTCCGGGATCTGTCGACTCCTCTCCTGAACGCCCCCAGGCAGGCTCATCCATGAACGTGCGGTGCGGGCACATGCTCCGGGGCGCGGCAAGAAGGCTCGCCAGGGTTCTGCTCGCGATCGGATTCTGGCTGACCTGGGCCCCGGCCGACGCGACGGATACGGTGACCGTCGTCAGACACCGTCCGGCCGATTCCGATTGCGGTCCTGTCCCCAGGGTCTGCGTTCTGCCCTTCTTCGATTCGGCCGCCCCTGACGGGTTCGATCCGGATCTGGCCGCGCTGCTGGAGACCTCGCTCCGGCGCGAGTCCGGCCTTCAGGTCGTCCCGGCCTGGACAGAGCGAAGATCGGCTTATCAGGTGGAGCCCTGGCTCATCCGAGGTCCCTGGCCCGGGCCGAAGGAAGGGCCGGAAGGGGACCTCTATTTCCGGCTCCGGCGCGTGTGGGTCGAGCGGGCCGCCGGCGCGGGTTCCTCGGACTTTCTGGTCGCGGGCAGGATCGTCCGCACGGGCTCGCTCGCGACTCTTCTGGCGGACGTCCTTCCGTCGTCGGGCGGGAGCGGGGAAGTCCTGGCATCCCTGGCCGAGGAAGCGCGGGAGGCCGAGGGCATTCCGGCCGCCATCCGGAAGCTGGCCGCGGCAGTGGCCGCCGCCCTGGGCCGGGACCGGACGCGACGCTGCCTGGACCAGGCCTGGGCCCGCTACCGGAGCGGCGCCTGGTCGATCGAGCGGGCGATCGAGGAAGCGGAGGCCAGGGTGGATGAGCGGTCCGGCTGCCTGGAGTGCCGGCTTCTCCTGCTGGGTCTGTTGGAGGAGGGAGGCGAGCCTTACGCGGACCGGGCAGAGAACGCGGCCCGCAGTCTCGCAACGGCATGGAGAGACTGGACCGACGAGACCCGAAGGACTGCGGCCGAGAGCGGCATCGATCCGTTCCTTCTCCTGTGCGAGCGCGAAGCGGCCCGGGCCGACTGGGCCGCGGTCGAGGCTACGGCCCGGCTGGGTTCGCAGGCCTTGCCGCTCAACATCCGCCGATATGACAAATGGCGGGCCCGGAGCCTCCTGGAACGGGGTCTCTGGGAGGAGGCGCGCCGGCAATTGGAGGAGCTCGCCCGGCAGGCACCGGCAGACCCGGAAGTCGACAGGTGGCTCGAGCAGGCCACAGAGGAAATCCGATCCAGAGGGATCCGGGAGGAAGCTCAGGACCCGAAGGATTTCAGCGGCCGGGCGCCCGGCGGAGGAGCGGGCGGCCTCGCGCCGGCCGACGTTTCCGGGACAAGGAAGGGCCCGTAAAGGAAAAGGCCCAAAAGGTCGATAAAGATAAAGGGGACCCGGAGCCTTTTTCGCCAACAGATCCCCTCAACTCCTCCAAGCACGGCAGGACAAGTGCGGAGAACCCCGTGAGCGAACCCGCAGACCCCATGGCGGAAGCGGGCGTGCCGAACGCTTTCGGCTTGGCCCAGCGGGCCCAGGAGCCGGGCCGGCCAAGGATCTTGTGCGTGGCCGGCGACATCCTGCGTCCGCAATGCGTCCGAGCGCTCGCCGCGCGGGGCTTCAGGCTTCAGGCCGCCCGAAGCGGTCCGGAGGCCCTGGAGATGCTCGCAGAGGACCCGGACTGGAGCGTCCTTCTCTGCGACTCCAGAATCCTCCGCGACGAGGATTCCCTGTTTCTGGAAGCGGCCCGCAAGGCCGCGCCGGATGCGGCGAGAGTGCTTCTCTGGGACCCTTCGGACCCTTCCTGCCTGGCTCGAGCCGTGAACCAAGCCGAGGTTTTCCGGGTTCTGCCCGCGCCCGTGGCCGAAGAGGAGCTCGCCCGAGCCGTGCAGGAAGCCCTGGAGAGGCGGCACAGCCTGGAGCAGCAAGCCCTCAGGCAAAGGCGCCTGGAGATGGAGAACGCGGCTCTGAAGCGCGAGCGGGCAGAGCTCGAAGAGAAGCTCGACGCAGCCGCCGCCGGGATCGAAAGCGCCCGGCGCCAGGCACTGGAGGAGAGCCGCAGGCTCAAGAACACCTACATCCACATGATCCGGATGTTCTCCAACGTGCTCAAGCTTCACGATCCCAGAAGCAAGACCCATGGAGCCAACGTGGCGGACCTTGCGGCCCGCGTGGGCAGGGCCTTGCATCTCAGCCCTTCGGATCTTGAGGCTCTTGTCGTGGCGGGTCTTTTCCACGACATCGGGAAGATGGGGCTCCCGGAAAGCGTGCGGGAAAAATCGATGGAAAGGCTCGATCCTGTCGAACAGGCCCTGTACCGGACCCATCCGGTGCGCGGCCAGATGGTTTTCGACTCCATGGAGTACATGCGGGACGTCGGGGTCGTGATCCGCCACCACCACGAGAGTTACACCGGCGGCGGATTCCCGGACGGCCTGTCCGGCGGCCAGATCCCTCTGGCTTCGCGCATCCTGGCCCTGGCCGATGCCGTGGATCGCTGGATGGAACAGGAGACCGGAGAAGACCCTGTCGCCTCGGTGATCGAAAAGGTGCGGGCCAACGAGGAGGGCCGCTTCGACGAGTCGCTCGTGCCCTACTTCGAGCAATCCGCTGCGGCCGTTTACGACAGGATCGTTCCGGCCGAGGGCGTGAGCGAGAGGGAAATTTCCCTCGGCCAGCTCCGGCCCGGCATGATTCTGACGCGCGACATCGTGAGCGGAACCGGCATCACGGTGGCCAAGAAGGGAAAGGTCCTCAAAGCAGAAACCCTCCAGAAGATCCGGCGCTGCTATGAAATCGATCCGCCGTCCCATCCGGCCATTGCGGTCTGGGAAGGGGAATGACGCGGCTTTCTCTCCGAGGAAGTTCCGAGGACCGCTCTGCCTGCGGGCCTTGCGGCGCCGCGCCGGCTTCGCCGCGCTCGTCCTGGCTTTTCTTTTATGGGCGGCGCCGTCCGGGGCCGCGGGCGAGAACGGATCCCTTGCCCTTGTCCTGGCGGTCGACACTTCGGGCAGCATGAAAAAGACCGACCCGCGCAATCTCAGGCGCGAGGCGTCAAAGCTGCTCGTTTCCCTTCTTGGCCCCGAGGACAGGGCCGCTCTTGTGACCTTCGACACCCGGGCGTCGGTCCCGTGTCCCCTGGAAAGCACATCCCGAAGCGAGAGCCTCCTGGCAGGGCAGATCGACCGAATCCGCTCCGACGGGAAATTCACGAACCTCTACGACGGCCTGAGAGCCGCCCATGAGGCCTTGGGCGCCGCCGGCTCCGGTGGTCGAAAAGCGATCGTCTTCCTGACGGACGGAAAGATGGACACCGGAGATCCCGACCAGGATCTCGTGCTCACAGAGGCCCTGATCGGCGAGCGGGTGCCCAGACTCTCGGAGGAGAACATCCCGGTCTACGCCATCGCCTTCTCGCCCCTTGCGGACGCCGCGCTCCTCGACCGGATCGCGACCGCCACGGGAGGTTTTTTCTACACCGCCCAAAAGGCCGAGGATCTGCACGGCGTTCTTCTCAGGATCTACCGGCAGATGGCCCGCCCGGACTCCCTGCCCGCACAGGGAAAGACGTTCCTCGTGGACCCTTCGGTCCGGGAAATGACGATTGTGGTGACCAGGACAGGGCCACAAGACACGGTGGGGCTTCGGGCTCCGGGCGGCCGCCGGCTCACCAGACAGGAAGTCGTGCCCGGGATCCGTTGGTTTGCCGCGGAAGCCTTCGAAATGATCACGGTGGACAGCCCCGAAGCCGGAACATGGGAAATCGACTACCGCCAGGAGGCTCCGAGGGAAGTGTTCGTCCTGACCGACCTGAGCCTCCGGAGTTCCTTCCGGGAGAACGCCGTTGCCAGAGAGTCCCTTGTTCCGGTTGAAGTCTGGCTGGAAGAGAAGGAGGAAAAACTGCCGGCAGCCATCCTCGAGACCCAGGGAGTCGAGTTCCTGTGCGAGCTGGAGCCAGAGGGGCGAGCAAAGGTTCCGGTCCAGCTCCGCGACGACGGCCTCGGCGGAGACCGGACGGCTGGAGACGGAGTCTTCACCGGCTCCGTTCGGCCGGACAAGGCCGGGACCTGCCGCCTGACCGTCTCGGCCCTGGGCAAGACGTTCGAGCGAAGACTCGTCCATGAATTCCGGGTGCTCGAACCCGAGCCGGCTTTTCAACGGCCGGAGGCCGACGCGGCAGACACGCACGCGCTGCGTCCTCGTGACGAAGTTCGCCCCGAAGGCCGGCCCGAGACAGCGGATCAAGAAGCGGCCAACGGCGAGCTTCCGATCTCCGGCAGGCCCGTGAACTGGAAGATCGAGATCGCGCAGTTCTTCATCGTAAACGCGGTGCTGGCCGCCGCAGCCGCCGCTCTTGTTCTTGTCCGCGGCCGGAAAAAACGGAGACTTCTTCGGCAAGGGAGTCAGCCATGATCAGCATCAAGCCTCTCTACCTCATGCTGCTCGTGGAGTACGGGATTCTCATCTCGGTGGCCTGCGCTTTTCTTTTCGTACGGTGGAAGCGAGGCGCAAGAGCACCGGCCGTGCCAGAGGCTCGGGGTTCAACGCCCGTGAAAGCTTTCAGCACCGAGCGGCTCCGCTCGATCCTCGACGCCGAACGGGAGCGGCTGGCCGCCGGGGCGACGGGGGACGGCGGGACCGAAGGTGTGGAGGCCCCGGCGGGACAGGACAAGAGGGCCAGGGAGTGGAAACAGGCCTATCTCGGCGCCCTCTGCGAGCTTATCCAGAGGGGCGGCGCGGACGAGAGCGATCTTTCCTATGCGATTCTGCGGGGATTCGAGAGGGTCCTGGACCAGGCTCTGGCCCCGGAGCCCGCGGCGGAGCCTTGTGCGGAGGCGGCCCGGACGCCGGCGTTTCTTGTCGACAGGCCCGAGCTCGCCGAGAAATTCCACGCCTTTTTCAAGGCCCAGCGCATGCGCATCGCAGAACTCCACATCGCGGAGAAATCCGTGGAGTATTTCCGGGAAAAGGTCAAAGAGCTGCAGAAGCGAAACCGCGAACTCAGGAGAAAACTTCAGGCTCTTCAGGAGGGCGGTCGCCCGGGGAACAAGGCGGAGCTCGAATGGCTGGTCGCCGAGCTGGAAAAGAGCAACGAGGAGCTGCAGGCGTGGGTGGGCCGGCTCGAAGAGGAAAACCGTGAGCACATCGAGCGGCTCCGCCGGTACGAGGCCGAGATGAGCAGCGAAATCGAGCGGCTCCTTTCGGATCTCTCGTCTTCAGCCGTGGGAGGGGGACCGCAAATCGAACTTGACGCTCCGGCTGAACACACACGGGTTTTCCCGGAATCGGCGCCCGGAGGCCGCGACGCCGAAGTGGCCGAACTCCGGAAGGCCTTGGCAGAAAAAGAGAACGAGATCGAAAAGCTCAGGCAGAACAACCGCAAGCTCGAGCGGGAATACAGGCGGGTTTACGTGCTTCTCACGGACCAGCAGAAGGCCAAGGTGGCTGAAACCAGGGCCCAGGAGAAGGCCGCCGCGTGAGGCAGCGATCCAGCCGAAGACGCAGAGACGCAGGCAATGTTACAGGGCTCAGTCCTTCATTTTACGGATAGCAGAGACGGACCACGGGGAGGCCGGAAGACGGACGCGACGGAGCGCGTCCCTCCAGGGTTCGTCGCCTTCTTTGGAGGGGCACGCTCTGTCGTGCCCGCGGGGGGGGCAGGTTGGCGGGTTCGGTTTTCAGGGGCCAGGGACCAGGGCCCATCCCTCGGCCGCCTCTGAAGACGGACGCGACGGAGCGCGTCCCTCCAGGGTTCGTCGCCTTCTTTGGAGGGGCACGCTCTGTCGTGCCCGCGCGTGGGGGGCTGGCCGCGGCCAAAACAGGTGGGCAACCGTCGGCTTTTCCATGGGCCGGGGACCAGAGGCTCGCCCAGCCGGCCCGGAAAACGGACGCGACGGAGCGCATCCCTCCAGAAGACGGGCGCGGCCGGCAATTGGGCATTCCCTGGAGGGGCACGGTCTCTCGTGCCCGCAGGGGAGGATTCGGGTGGAACGGCCCTCAGTTGGTTGCGTTCAGGCCCAGAAGCCGGACGCGACGGAGCGCGTCCCTCCAGGGAACCTGCCGGCCGACACGGTCCCGGCAGGGCACGGCCCAGAAGCCCTATCCGTAAAATGAGGGACTGACCCCTCTTCTCTTTGACCGCGTTCTCACTTCCCGGCTAGAATTTTTGTATGACTATCGAGAACGCTTCCGAACTCCGAGATCGGATCGAGGCCTTCACCGGCCGCCCGCCCCCCGGCCGCATCGAGGTCCTCGAGGACACAAGCGAATATATGGCCATCCACCGCGGAATGGTCCTGAGACTTCGCGGACGGGATTATTACGTGACAGGCGACGCCCGGGAGGGCAGGTTCGGCATCAACGAACAGCCCAAGTTCTGGGTAAAATACGCCGTGGACCTCTCCACCGGCCGGCGCAAAATCATCAAGCTCGTCTTTCACGAGGAGTTCACTTCGAGGCTCGGCCCCTTCCTGATTCGCTGCAGCCGCAGCCCGATCAAGGAAAGCGACATCCTGGAGATCGTGCGGGGGCACCCTCACTTCATGCAGGGCTTCACTGTCCCGGACGCCCGGGGCAACACGATCCGCATTCTGGAAGTCATTCAGGGCGAAACGCTCCTCTCCCATGTCGTGGACATTCCGCAGAGCCATGAGGAGTACTTCTTTCGCACCTTCCCGGCCGTGCTCCGGTCCATCCTGCCCTGCATCGAGGCTCTGGGGTTTCTATACGAGCGCGGCCAGCACCACGGAGACGTCCGAAACGACCACATCCTCGTGGAGGCGTCGACCGGCCGCTACCAGTGGATCGACTTCGACTACCACGTCAACTACCCAGACTACGACCTTTGGTCCGTGGGAAACATCCTCATCTACGCGGCGGGCAAAGGGATCCACCCCATCCAGACCGCATACGAGAATCCGTCCCGTTACCCCCTCATGCGGGAGCGGCTCACGCCCGAGGACGCCATGCTCTTCTATCCGTACCGCGTGGCCAACTTGAAGAAGCTCTTCCCCTATATCCCGCAGCGGCTCAACGAGATCCTGCTTCGCTTTTCGGTCGGCGCCCGGGACTTCTACACAGACTTCCAGTCCCAGGTCCAGGATCTTCGGGAGGTGCTCTCCTATCTCGAGAGCCCCTGACATGCCGGGTTCGATGCACGGGTCAGTCGTTCAATTTACGGATAGCGAAGGCGGACGCGACGGAGCGCGTCCCTCCAGGGGCCGAATTTCTTTGGAGGGGCACGCTCTGTCGTGCCCGCAGGGGAGGATTCGGGTGGAAAGACCCGCACGTGGTTGCGTTGAGGCCGGAAGACGGAGGCAACGGAGCGCGTCCCTCCAGAGGCCGAATTTCTTTGGAGGGGCACGCTCTGTCGTGCCCGCAGGGGTGAGACGCAGCAGGCACACACCAGAACCGTATCCGTAAAATGAAGGACTGACCCCTGGTTGGCCCTCCCCTGGTTGGCCCTGGTTGGCCTGGTTGGCTAAGGTTTGGTCGTCTTTGTCAGAAGAGGCAGCTCAGCCGACAGGTGTGACGGGACAACCCGGATGAGCCAGGTCGAGCCTCGGATCTCGGACGGCCGGTCGAGCAGGCCGCGGTTCCGTTCCACGACCCTGCCGCTCACCGGAACAAAGGGGTGATGCTCTTCCCCGTCCTGGGTCACGAGACAGATCCCCGGGAACCCCTGCTCGACCAGATCGTTTTCTTCCGGCAGACCGATCTGGATCACCCTGCCGATCGAGCGAAGGAAGGACTCTTCCACGCCCACCGCGAAAGTTCCTTCCTGCTCGTAGACCGCCCAGGCGTGCTCCGGGAGGCAGTATCTGTCTCCGGGGAGGGGCGGCTGCGGATTGTCCGGCTGCCCTTCATCGGCGGCCTGAGGTTCGATGCCATCCCGCGCCGGATCCCCTCCCCCCGCAGCCCTGAGCTTCTCCTGCCTCGCTTTTCTCAGAGTTCGCCAGATCGGCGGCAACAGCTCTTTCCGGGTAAAGGGCTTCGGAATATAGTCGGCCGCTCCGAGCCGCAAGGACTGCAGGGCCGTGCGGATCGTGGGATAACCCGTGATCATGATCGCCGGCGCGGAAATGGAGGCTTTCTTCAGTTCGGCCAGGAACTCGAGACCGTCCATTCCCGGCATCATGAGATCCGTCAAGACCATGGCGAAGGACTCCCGGGCGAGAAGGTCGAGTCCCTCCCGAGCGCTCAGGACGCACGAGACCTGGAACCCTTCCCTGCCCAGGACCTTCTTGAGGCTTTCGTGAATGATCGGCTCGTCGTCGATGACCAGGATTCGAACGGACGACTCGTTCGCCATGAGGGCGCTCCTTTCCGCCTGCGATTCTTCCTCCTTGAATTTCCCCCATGAGGCTCTCGGCGCCTCCGGTCAAAGGCAGTCGCCTGCCGGCCCCTGTCAGGAGGCGGCCTCCCTCGCCGGAAGCTCAACCCGGAACAACGTGCCCTGCCCCACGGTCGAACGCACGTGGATGCGGCCTCCGTGCTGGTCCACGATGCTCTGAACCACCGAAAGGCCCAGGCCGTTTCCCCGGGCGCCCTTGGTGGAATAGAAAGGTTCAAAGATCTTCTCGAGCTGGTCCTTCGGGATCCCGCATCCCGTGTCCGCGACATCGAAGAACACCCGCCGGCCCGCTGCGGAACGGCCCGAAGCGATCGTGATCTTCCCCCTGCCGTCCATGGCCTCGGCGGCATTCATGACCAGGTTGAGAATGACCTGCTGCATCTGGCCCGGGTCGGCGTGCACTTCCACCGGCTCGGCCGACAGCCGAAACTCGAAATCCACGTTGCGAAAGGCCGCCTGCTTGGAGACGAGCCCGTGGGCCCTGCGGATCACGCTGTTGATGTCGATCCCCTGCCGGACCGGGTGCTGCAGCCGCGTGTAGTCCAACAGGTCCCGCACGATCTGCCTGCATCGCAGGGCCTCCCGGTAGATCACTTCATAATCTCGGCGGACCGGATCGGCCGGATCCACGTCGATCAGGAGATCTTCCACGAACGTGATGATGCCGCTCAGGGGATTGTTGATTTCGTGGGCGATGCCGGCCGCGAGCTTGCCCACGGCGGCGAGTTTCTCGGACTGGATGAGGCTCCTCTGCAGGCGTTTCTGCTCGGTCACGTCCCGGGAGATCACGCCGACCCCCACGATCCGGCCTTTGTGGCCGATCAGCGGGAACCGAACCGTATGCAGGTAAACCTTGCGGCCTCCGAGCAGAAGGCTCTCCTCGCGGGAAACGGTGCGGCCCGTTTCGAAAAAGGATCGGTCCCGCTTTTCGAAACGCTCCGCCAGCGCGGGTTCGAAAAGCTCTCGGTCGGTCTTGCCCACGAACTCATCGGGCCTGCGGCCAAACAGAGCCGCGGCCACGGGGTTGATGAACAGGTACCTTCCATCGAGGTCCTTGAGGACAATGAGATCGTGGGCCGCGTTGACGAACTGCTCGAATCTCTGCGCCGACTCCTGAAGCCGCGCCTCGAGATCGATCTTCTCCTGGAGACGGTCCCGGAGCCCTTGGAAGACTTCGTTGAGATCCCAGAACACCCGGGCGAGCCGGTGGTCCATGATCCGCACGCCCGGGGGCGTCAGGCGGTAGAGATCGGCAAGAATCTCGTCTTTGCCGGTCAACTCGATGATCAGTTCGAGACCCTCGAACCTGAGCGCCTCGTGAAGGGATCGCAGGGTGGGAATCCCCATCTCCCTTGCGGCGGCCACGCCCGGAGCCTCCGGGTCCGGGTCCACGACGCAGAGAACCTCCAGGTTCAGGGCCGCGAGCTTTCCCTGGGAGACCAGATCCAGAATGGCCTTGCAGCCGTGGCCTCCGCCGATGATCGCGGCCAGGGTCATGGGCCGGTCGGCGGACTCGGCCCGCTGCTGGACGGATCTGTCCGCCATCGCCGAGATTCTCCTCTGCGTTCTTCTTTTTTTATTTTAAGGGGACTGGAGCGCCGATTCAAAGGAAATATGGGCGTTGCGCTCCTTCCGGCCAGGCGTGCCGCGGCGGCCATGGTCGCTCTGTCTCGCCCGGATCCCCGGGGCCACTTCGGCCTTGACAGCCCGCGGCCCGACGGCATAGACTTTCAATTGAGAATAATTCCTATTTTCAGGGATTCACCCGATGTCCTCTCGGTCCCCTTTTCGCATGACCCGGCAGCGGCGCATTCTTCTGGAGGAGATCCGCGGGATGCGCACCCACCCCACGGCCGACGAGGTGTATGCCCGGGTCCGGCGTCGACTCCCCAGAGTGAGTCTTGGAACCATCTACCGGAACCTGGAAACTCTCTGCCGCACCGGCGTCATCCAAAAACTGGAGCTTCCCGGGTCGCCGCGCAGATTCGACGGCACGACCGAAGTCCACTACCATGTGACCTGTTTGGGCTGCGGCAAGGTGGAGGACATCCTGCTGGAGCCGCCCCGGCAGCTGGAGGAGGCCGCTCGTCAGGCCTGCGGCTTTCAGATCACGGGCCACACCCTCAAGTTTCACGGTCTTTGCCCGAAGTGTTCGGGCCTCCGAAAACCGAAGGCGCCCGCCTCCGGGCTCTGACCGGCCGAGAGGCCTCTCAAACAAGAACGAGGCGGAAGCCGCAGTGCCTTCCGCATCCAGGAGGGGATCATGAAGAAGATCGTCTTCTTCGCTTTTCAGGCAGACCCCATGTGCTTCATCCACGTGCTCCTCAACGCTCTGGACATGAAACAAAAGGGGTTCGAAATCCGCATCGTGATGGAGGGCGCCGCCACGCGGCTCGTGCCGGAATTGTCCAGCCCAGAGCACCCCCTCCACGGCCTGTACGCGAAGGCCAAGGAGCAGGAGCTCTTCCACGGCGCCTGCAAGGCCTGTTCGGCCAAGCTGGGAACCCTGGAGGCGGTCCGTCGGGAGGGGTTCAGGCTCCTGGAGGACATGAGCGGCCATCCCGGCATGGCCGGCTTCTTGTCTGAAGGATACGAGATCGTTACGTTTTGAGCCGAAAGGAGAAGAAAGAAAGATGCCGCCGACCGAGTTGAAAAAAGACGTCTACTGGGTGGGAGCCGTCGACTGGAACATCCGGGACTTTCACGGGTATTCGACCTACAAGGGAACCACCTACAACGCCTATCTCGTCCTGGACGAAAAGGTGACGCTCTTCGATACGGTCAAGGGGCCCTTCCGCAGCGAACTTCTCCACAACATCCGCCGCGTGATCGATCCGGCCCGGATCGACTACGTGGTCGTCAACCACGTGGAGATGGACCATTCAGGCTGCCTGCCGGAAATTCTCGAGGCCGTCCGGCCCGAAAAGGTCTTCTGTTCTGCCAAGGGGCAGGAGGCTCTCCTCAGGCACTTCCACAGCAAGGACTGGCCCCTTCAAGTCGTGGCGGACGGGGAGACCGTGCGGATCGGACGCCGGTCTGTCCAGTTCCTCGAGACCCGCATGCTCCACTGGCCGGACAGCATGTTCTCCTACCTTGCCGAAGAGCGGCTTCTCTTCTCGAGCGACGCCTTCGGTCAGCACTGGGCAACGAGCGAACGATTCGACGACCAGGTGGACGGGCCGGAGCTGCTCGCGCACGCAGCCAAGTATTATGCGAACATCCTTCTGCTCTATTCTCCCCTGGTCCAGAAACTTTTGGGGCGCGTCCGTGAACTCGGCCTCCCGATCGACATGATCGCGCCCGACCACGGCGTCATCTGGAGGCGCAATCCGGCAGCCATCCTCGAGCGTTACGACGCCTGGAGCCGGCAGGTCACGAAAGAGAAGGCGCTCGTCATCTACGACACCATGTGGAAAAGCACCGCCACCATGGCCCGGGCCGTTGCGGACGGCCTCATTCAGGCCGGCGTGCAAGTCAAAATGTTCGACCTGCAGGTCAACCACCGCAGCGATGTCATGACCGAGGCGCTCGACGCCAGGGCCCTGCTTTTCGGCTCCTCCACCCTGAACAACCAGATGCTGCCCCGCATGGCCGACATGCTCACGTACATGAAAGGGCTCAAGCCGCGCAACCGGATCGGGGCGGCCTTCGGTTCCTACGGGTGGAGCGGGGACGCGGTGCGACACATCAATCGGGAGCTGGAGGCCATGAAGATCGAGGTGATCCATCCCGGCGTGTCAGTGCAGTACGTGCCCGATCACGAGGGTCTGCGGCAATGCGTCGAACTCGGCCTCCTGGCGGGCCGCAGAATCCGCGAAGGAGCCTGAGAGCCTGCAGGGCGGCCGTTTCTTTCCGTTGCCGCCGGCACGGGGGTAAGCCTGCCGGCGGACGCGACGGAGATCCGCAGGGGTGAGAGAGGGAAAGCGCATTCGAGCCGAACTCGCCGAGGTTCTGCTCCGGGCAGAAGCCGATGAGTGCCTGCACGAGAGGCTCGGCCGCATCCCTTCGCAGCCGGCGACGCGCGCCCTGCTGTCTTTCCTCTCCTCTGCGGACGGCGCTCTCCGGAGCCGCTCGGCGCAGGCGCTGGGCCCTCTGGTCGCAGACAGGGCCCGCTCCGACCCGGACGGCGCCCGCGAGATCGTGCGGCGTCTCATGTGGAGCCTGAACGACGAATCCGGCGGCATCGGCTGGGGAGCGCCCGAGGCCATGGCCCACATCCTGGCCCGCAGCGACTCTCTCTGGGAGGAGTTCGCCCCGGTCTTCGTTTCCTACCTGCGCGAGGACGGCAATTTTCTCGGCGGCGGCCCCCTGGAACCTTATCTGCTCGCGGCCGCGGGGATCCTGGCCCGGGCTCGGCCCGAAGCGCTCCGCTCCCTGGGGGCGGAACGCTTTCTGGTCCCCTTTCTCCGCTCGCCGCTGGAAGCCACCCGGAAGCTGGCCGCGCGGGCTCTTGCGTTCCTTGAGGGAAAGCCGCAAGAAGAAGACGTTCTGCCGCAAAAGAGAAGCCCCTGCCGGAGCGTTTCGCAAGGGGCGCGCTCCGGCCGCCTTTCCAAGTGCTCAACCTAACGGAGGAAACCCGATGGACGTCCTCACCCTTTCGCGGCTGCAGTTCGCCGTGGCGACCCTGTTCCACTTCCTGTTCGTGCCCTTGACGCTCGGCCTTTCGTTTCTCGTGGCCATCATGGAAACGAAATACGTCAGAAGCGGCAACGAAGAATACAAGAGAATGGCCAAGTTCTGGGGGAAGATCTTCCTCATCAACTTCGCCGTGGGCGTGGTGACCGGAATCACCCTGGAGTTCCAGTTCGGGACCAACTGGGCCCGCTACTCCACCTATGTGGGCGACGTGTTCGGCTCCCTTCTGGCCATCGAGGCGACCGTGGCCTTCTTTCTGGAGTCCACCTTTATCGCGGTCTGGGTCTTCGGCTGGAACCGGCTGTCGCCCAAGCTGCACTGTGTCGCGATCTGGCTCGTGGCGGGGGCCTCGACCCTTTCGGCCGTCTGGATCCTCATCGCCAACGCGTGGATGCAATACCCGGTTGGATACACGATCAACGAGGCCACGGGCCGAGCCGAGCTTGCGGACTTTTTGGCCGTGGTCACCCAGCCCTTCGCCATCGTCCAGATTCTGCACACCCTGAGCGCGGCCTATACGCTCTCGGCCTTTTTCGTGATGGGCGTGAGCGCCTACCATCTGCTCCGGAAGAGCCATACCTCGTTCTTCCTACGCAGCTTCCGGCTGGCCCTCCCCTTCGCTCTCATCTTCTCCTTGGGCAGCGTGCTCATGGGCGATGTCTCCGGCCAGGAGGTGGCGGTCAAACAGCCCTCGAAGCTGGCAGCCCTCGAGTCCCACTGGGAGACGTCCCGCTACGCGCCGTTCGTGCTGTTTTTCCTTCCGGATGAAAAGAACGAGCGCAACCGGTTCGAGTTCGGGAAGATTCCGAGCGGCCTGAGCCTTCTGGCCTTTCACAGGCCGGAGGCCGAAGTGGTGGGTCTCAAGGACTTCCCCCGGGAGGATCGGCCTCCGGTGCTCCTCACCTGGCTGGCCTTCCGGGCCATGGTGGGGATCGGGTTCCTTCTGGCCTTTCTCTCGATCCTGGGGACGGTGCTGCGAAACAAGCTCGAGCAGAACCGCTGGTATCTGCGGATCATGCTTTTCGCCATCCCCCTTCCCTACCTGGCCGCGGAGGCAGGCTGGATCGTCACCGAAGTGGGGCGCCAGCCCTGGATCGTGTATCGGCTCATCCGCACGTCCGAGGCGGTCTCACCGATCGCGACGGGCCAGGTGTTTCCGAGCCTTCTGGCCTTCTTCCTTGTGTATACCTTTCTTGGGCTCGTTGCCTTTGCCCTGATCTTCCAGACGGCCCGCAAGGGCCCCGCACCGGCCGGAGCCTGAAGACGGGCGGACCTTTCCTTTCCAAGGGCCACGGAAGAAGCGGACAGGAGAAGACAAGACTTCCGGAAGCGATCTCGAGCACAAGGAGTAAAGGAAAAATGCTGGAGACGATTTGGTTCGTGTTGTGGGGCGTGCTGTGGGCCGTCTATTTCATGCTGGACGGCTTCGATCTCGGGCTGGGGGCTCTGCTGCCGTTCTTGGCGAAAAAGGAAGAGGAAAAGAGAATCCTCTACAACAGCATGGGGCCTTTCTGGGACGGCAACGAGGTCTGGCTCATCACGGCCGGCGGGGTGACCTTCGCCGCCTTTCCCCGGACGTATGCCGTACTGTTCAGCTCCCTGTACTCGGCGCTCATGATCCTTCTCTTCTGCCTCATCTTTCGGGCCGTGGCCATCGAGTTCCGAGGAAAGCGCGCGAGCCCGGCCTGGAGGAAAGCCTGGGACGCGTGCCTTACGGTCGTGAGCGCGGCCGCGGCGGTCCTGCTCGGCGTGGCCTTCGCCAACATCTTCAAGGGGATTCCCATCGACCAGGAAGGCGTCTACCGGGGAACGCTCCTCACCTTGCTCAACCCCTACGGCCTCCTGGGCGGAGCGCTCTTTCTCGTTCTTTTTCTTCTGCACGGCTCCCTCTGGCAGGCCATCAAGGCCGAGGGGGCTCTCCAGGTCCACGTCCATGCCCTGGGCAAGTTCTCGCAAAAAAT
>FWPU01006036.1_pt1 | contig 25048 bp, 16 predicted proteins | sample 2228361 | NCBI WGS metagenome assembly FWPU01 (sample SAMEA103939777, study PRJEB20133) | metagenome | reverse complement strand
GTTGGGGTTATTGAAGAACGAAAAGCGGCAGAACTTTGGAGCAAAAAATAAGCGGCTGCTGGCTGCCTACGACGAAGACTACCTGGAACAAATCCTTGTGGGCAATTGAGTTAGCACGCGATTGCCCTGCCGGCCGAACCCCCAGGCTCTTTGGCTTGCCGCAGTGGCCCGCCTGGCGCCCAAGCTGCCGGGCCAGGTGGTCGAGGGCTGCCGGGCCACCCTGGCCACCTGGGTTCCACCGTATTCGGACTTGATTCCGCGGCCCGACGCGGCCGGCCGCCCGGGGTGGGAGGCTCCCGACGTTGACCCGGCCACGCGGTGGTGGGCACGGACCGAGTTCGAGGCCCTGCCCGCCACCCCCAGGGAATTGGCCGGGCAGTGGCTACGGCTGAACCCTGGACGGAAAGGACCATAACGTGGAAAGCCACTACGGCTGCGAATCGTGCCGCGCCGAAGGCCACGTGGCCTTGCCCCGCCCAGGCACCGTTGGCCCGGCCTGGTGCCCCGAGTGCGGCGGCCTGCTGACGATTTGTTCAGTAGCCCCGTGGGCCGGCCGGCTCTACGCCCTGGGTTCCAAGAAGGCGGCCCTGCAAAGCGGGCTTGCTGCGGCGGATGAAAAAGCCGGCAGGTTGGCCGAAGGGAGAGCCCCTGCCGGAGTGGTGGTTCGAGCTGGCCCCGGCATTCCGCATTCGGGCGACCCGCCGGCAACGCTGCCGCGCCTGCGGTTATCCGGTGGCGGTCCAGTGGGAGTCGCCCAATGGTCCCCCCGCTGGTGCTGCCCGCGGTGCGGCCGGCCGGTTGACCGTTCAGCAACTAAGGGGTAGACTATGGCTATGCCAACCGTATCGGAACAACTACGTGCGGCCATCAAGAGCTTCGGTTCCATCCGTCGGCTGGCGACCGCCAGCGGCGTTGACAAGGGCCTGCTATCCCGCTTAGCCAATGGCCGGAAGCGGGGCTGTACGTTCGCCACCCTGGACCGATTGTGCCAAACGCTGGGCTTGAGGCTGTCTTATGGCCACGATATTTCGGAGGGGCATCGTCCGATACCTGGCCGACGGCCGCCGAGTGACCGCGGCCGAAGCCCGCAAGCCGGCCCGCGAAGGCCGGCCCGTAGAAAAGCGGACCGTTCGTAGCCGCCGCTGGTACATCCGCTACCGCCGACCCGACGGCCGCCTGCGGGAAGTCCGTGGATACACCGACCGCATGGCCACGCTGGCCCTGGCCGTCGAGCTTCAGCGGAACGCGGCCCGGGAAGTGGCCGGCCAGACTACGCCCGCCGACCGGCACCTGGCCGACCCCGTGGACCGCCACCTGGCCGACTACCTGGCCGACATGGCGGCCTGTGGCCGAACCGCGGAGTACCTCGACAAGGCCGGAAGCCGAATCCGGGCGGTGCTGGCCGCGGCGGGCATCAAGCGGCTGGTCGAGCTGGACGCCACGCGGGTGCAAGCGGCCCTGGCCGCCCTCCGTGGCCGGAACGTAGCCCTGGAAACGGCCAACCACTACTTGGTGGCCGCCAAAGGCTTCACGCGGTGGTTGTGGCGGCAAGGCCGGCTGTCGGCCGACGTGCTGGCCGGGCTGCGGCGGTGGAACCCGGACGTGGACCGCCGAGTTCTGCGGCGGCCCCTGTGGTCTGAAGAGCTAGGCCGGCTGGTGCGGACCGCCGAAGCGTCGGTCAAGGCGTTCCGCGGCCTGGACGGCCGTGCCCGTGCTGCCCTGTACTTGACGGCCGCGGGGACCGGCCTGCGGGCCCGCGAACTGGCCACGCTCACCTACGGCCACGTGCTATTGGACGCCGAGTGGCCCCGGGTGCTGGTCGAGGCGGCCTACTCGAAGAACCGCTGGCAGGACGTGCTACCTCTTCCCCCCCAGGTGGCCGACTACCTGCGTGCGTGGCTGGCCGGCCGGCCGACCGTGCCGACCGACCCGGCGGCCCGGCGGCTGTGGCCCGGCACGTGGTGGCTGCGGGCGGCGTCCCGGCTGCGAGCGGACCTGGCGGCGGCCGGCATCAAGTACCAAACGCCAAGCGGCCGGGCCGACTTTGATAGCCTGCGGGCAGCCTACGCCACCCTGCTAGCCCGGCGAGGAGTGAACTTTCAAACCGCCCAAGCCCTGCTTCGGCATTCGGACCCCAAGCTAACGGCACGGACCTACACTAAGCTGGGCGTAATCTACTTATTAGTGGGGGCGTTGGCCCACCTGGACTTCGGCTTGGCCGGGAAGCCGGCCGAAGTTCCATACCGGCAGGAAGGGGGGGTGCAATGACAATCGGCCGGCCAAGGTTGGTTGCACCTCTGGTTGCACCAGTTTCTGCCACGCGGCGGCACGTACCTGTGCAATCGTACACTTATGCCACAACCGCCGTTGTTGATGTTCACTTTCACCAATCCCCTGGTACGACGCAACTTGGCACGTTGTGGCACACCATGGCATATTAGCGGGGGCCCGTAGCTCAGCGGCAGAGCAGGGGACTCATAATCCCTTGGTCGCAGGTTCGAATCCTGCCGGGCCTAGTGAGCGACTGTACAGTTCGCGGCCAGATAACGCAACGTCCTGAGAGGATTGACGTTGCGACTGCGAGTCGTCTTGCGATTTCGGGTCATTGCATCTCTGTGCGGCCGGTTGCTGCGCCGGAATTTGCACCGTCTTGTAAACGTGCTCATCGGCCGCCGCCAGCGCCGATGGCAATGCCGGCGCCCGGGCCAGGTGTTGGTCGGTGAGTTGGCGACAGAAGGCGTCAGCGATCTTTTCGGTGTGGCCGAGCCAGGCCGCGCAAACGTGGCTTGGGAAGGCGAGGGCCGGGCCCGTCGTGGCTTTGGGCCGGGGCCGCTCGAGGCCGTCCAGGGCAACCAAAATCTGCCGAGTCGCGAGTTTCGCTTGCCGGAGCGTCGGGGTCGCGCGGCTGCTCGCCCGCGAGGTAGCACGCCTAAATGATTTCCGCCGTGGCGTGGATGCAACGCCGAAGGGCCGATGCCTGCTGCACTTCGGCCAGGTGGTCGTCGAGGCAGGCCACAGGGGCTGGCGTGGCCAGGGTGACCATCGCCCGTTGCAGCGCAGGCGGTCCGCCCACCTCGGCTAGGCCGTGGCGATGGAGGGCAGGCACCAGGTCCGCCGCGGCATCGTAGTTGGCGCCCTTCGTGCCGACGACATCGAGTAAGGCCGCATAAAGCACCCCCAGTGCCACGTGATGCAGGTCCGCGGGGGACACTGCGGCCGTCACGCGCGGCACCAAGTCCGGGCGGCGGCGCAGCGCCTGGCAGACCCCCGTTTGGCCGACGTGCGCCACCGGAGGTAGCCGGCCCAGCAGCTCACCGCCAGGGTCCGGGCGGCGGTGGCACGTGCGCGCCGCGAGCCAGGCAGTGCTCGGGACCGACGCTTGAACGCAGCAGGAACCTGGTCCCGCCCCTGTGGAATCTTTGGGCGGTGAGCCCGTGTTTGCCGATACTTGCGTTGTTTGTGCGGAGTATACATAATCTTGCCGGGCAATGCGGAAGGCGACTTGTGGGGAATGCTGCTATGGCGCGATCATTCGTTTGCGCCTGGATGCTCGTGGTCGGCATCACGGTGGTGACGGCAGCGAACGGCGCTGAAGGCACTCGGTTCGCTCTGGGCGTGGAATACATGGTGCCCGGACTGGCGGAGGCTTATGCGAAGACAGGGATTCGGTGGGCCAAGGCGATGGGGATGGGGTTCTCCTGGGGTGATATTGAGCCGAAGCCGCCTGTAGATGGCAAACACGACTACCGTTGGGAGCAGACCGATCGGCTCATTCTGGAGTACCAACGGGCTGGGTTCCGTCACTTTCATATCTACGTCAAATCGATGAACCGATGGGCCTCCAGCAAGCCGGTTAAGCTTATCGGCGGGGGCAGCTCGCTGCCGAAACCGGAATACACGGAGGACTACAAGTCGTACCTGCGGGCCCTGGTCCAACGGTACGACACTCAGCATCCCGACCATGCGCCTGGCTTGCTCTATCCGGTCGAGTATTGGGAAATCGAGGCGGAATGGGGCACCGGCTTTTGGCAAGGGAGCGTCGAAGAGTACCTGGAACTTCTCAGAATTGCATATCCCACCGTCAAGCAGGCCAATCCCCGGGCCAAGGTGATTCTGATCGGGTTCTTCCTGGCTGGGGTGTTTGAGGGCCATCCCGATCCGAAGGAGATCCCGGCCACCCTGGCGGCCATGCCTGCCAAGCGCCGCCAGACCTCGGAGCGGTATTTGGCGGAGATGCGGCAGTTGTTGGCGCACCCGCAACTGTTCGATGTAGTGGAATTCCATAGCCTGAGCGATTGGAGCGAGATAAGCGGGATGGCTCGGTTCTTGCGTCAGACTATGCAGCAGCGCGGCTACGAGAAGCCGATTTGGGTGGGCGATGTCAACTACACGGCCTCGCCGATGATGTTTTGGGGCATGCCGGTGCCGCCTTATACCGAAAATCAGAAGTCAGCTATTGAGGCCACGTTGAAGGCTTTGGCCCAACCCCGACATCCTCGGCACGCCGAGGCTCTCGCCTGGCTCCGGGCTGAGCAAGCCAGGGGACTGGTCAAGAAGGTGGTGCTGGCCATGGCCGAGGGATTAGCCGGGATCAACATCGGCAACCTGAAAGACGAGCCATTATTTGGCGTGGTACCGACGATTACCGGGACAGTGGCGTTTCAGGGCCTGATGGACACGACAGGCGTGCCGGCCAAACCGGGTGCGCCTCGGCCGGCCTATCATGCCCTGGCCCTGCTGGTACAAAAGCTGGCCGACTTTTCCAAGGTGGAGCCGCTTGAGCTGGGCCGAGGAATTCACGCCTATCGGTTCACCGTTTTGCATCGGCCGGTCTATGTGCTTTGGTACGACGATGGCCGCCGGTACCTGCCTGGGGATACCGAACCGACCGTGCAGGTGGGCCTCCGTTTGCCAGCCCCCCGCTATCTGCTGACGGAGACGCCCGTCACAGGCAACGATTTGCCAACACGAACCGTTTCGCCTGCTCAGGGCATCTTGAAAATCGGTCTGGGCTCGACACCGGTTTTCCTGGAGCCAATCGCAAGATGAAAGCGCTTCCAACCCTAATTCCCCTCTTGTGCCCGGTGGCGTGGCTGGTCCTGTCTTCTTCTGCCGCAGGGCAACGCCAAGCAGAACCTGTTCCGAAGGTCTTGTTGCCCGTGGCCACACGAGAGTTCCTCACTGGGACTACCCCCACTGTAGATCAAAAGCATAACCCGGCCGCCGCTTACCTTCTTGCCAGGCAAGTGGGCAGGGTGTCCATGCTCTGGGTGACCCCCAACGGCCTCGGGCTGTACGAGAAGCTGACCAAACAGAACCCGGTGGCGAAGACAACGAACTACGAGCAGGTCCGTCAAATGGGGCTGATTCCCCTGGTCACCCTGAACCCATGGACCGTGCAGCCCGGCAAAGGCGTTGTGCGCAATGACGGCTCCGGAAATAACGACTTCTCTGACACGCAGTTTGCCGAGCGGATGTGCAACGAAGCCAGGCAAATTGCGACGCGCTTTCGGCCTGAGTACTTTTCCATCGGCAACGAACTGAATAGCGTCTACGAGTGGCTTGGCGGGCCGGCGTTCGATGCTCTGGCGGTGCTGGAAAAAAGACTCTACAGCGCGGTCAAGCAGGCATCCCCCGCAACGAAGGTCGTGGTAGTTCTGTCGTACTCGCAGTTGGTGGATCTGCCCGGACCACCGCGGCTTCATCTGATCGAAAAGCTTTCCGATAGCTACGATGTGCTGGGAATCACAAGCTATCCTTGGAAAAAATACGCCACACCGAAGGAACTTCCCGGCGACTATTACTCGCGCCTCGCAAGCTATACGAGCAAGCCAATCGGCTTCACCGAGATTGCGTGGAGCAGCGACCGAGCCCAGGGCGGGAGCGAAGATGAGCAAGTCGAGTACCTCGTGCGTTTCCTTGAACTTACCAAGGGAATGAGATTGGAGTTCGTCAATTGGGCCTTCCTGCATGACCTGCCAGAATCAAGCGTGACGGGCTTCGTCGTGCAGCGAACGCACCTCGGCCTGGGACTCAGGAACTACGGCGGATCGCCCAAGAGGGTTTGGGAGTACTTCCAAGCACTTGGGGCCCTGCCTGGCCCATGAATTGGCGGCCATCGGCACGGGCGCGATCGAGACCCTCAAGGTCCACGAGGGCTTTGCCGGTGGCCTTGGAAATCCACGAACAGCCAAGATAGGGGTAGAGAGTGCCGGTTGCCCGGCGCCCCCTCCCTCCGAACCGGACGCGCGGATCTCCCGCCGACCACCGTTTACGCGGTGGGGCCGTCTCTCCGGTCGGTGGTCTGACCTCAAAGGCGCAATGGTCTCGCGGGCGCCAAGGCCGACCTACGCCACGTGGGCCTTTCGCGCTCGCGGCCAACACGCACCCACTGCGGCTCGGCCCGGCGTGGGCGATCGAATCGGGTCGTCCGCCGGCGAACCCGGATGACGAAACTCCCCTCTATTGGGTAAGACGGTCGCGAGAGGCTTCGGCGTGTGTGTCCCGAAGGCCCACCGCCATGCTTCTGGCGAGTCTGCGGCGGGGTGGCACGGGGCAGCCGTTTGGTCGTGTTCGGAGAATTGAGCCATGCTGCTTGCCATTACGACGACCTGGCGACCGGCGACCGACCTTGGCTTCCTGCTTCACAAGCATCCCGACCGTTGCCAGAGCTTTGAGCTGAGCTTTGGGAAGGCCCACGTGTTCTATCCGGAGGCGAGCGTGGAGCGTTGCACCGCCTGTTTGCTGTTGGACGTGGATCCGGTGGCGATGGTGCGCAAGGAGAGCGCGCAGGAGGGTTTTCTGCTTGTCCAATACGTCAACGACCGTCCTTTTGTGGCTTCTTCCTTTTTGAGTGTGGCGATTGCCCGCGTGTTCGGGTCGGCGCTTCAAGGCCGGTGCCACGAGCGGCCGGAATTGGTGGCAACGCCTATGCCGCTGGTCGCCCGGCTCGAAGTGCTGCCGGTGCGCGGAGGCGAGCGGTTTCTTCGCGCGGTGTTCGAGCCTTTGGGCTACGAGGTCGAGGCTGTGCGGCATCCGCTGGACGAACATTTTCCCGAGTGGGGGGAAAGTGCTTACTTCTCCGTGGCGGTCTCCAAGGTAACAACCTTGGCGGAACTGCTGACGCACCTCTATGTGCTGGTGCCCGTGTTCGACGGCCAGAAACACTATTACGTCGGCGAGGACGAGATGGAAAAGCTTTTGGCCAAAGGCGAAGGATGGCTGGCCAGGCACCCAGAAAAGGAAGCGATCGTTCGCCGCTATCTGCGTTTTCGGCCGAGCCTGGTTCGGCAGGCGCTGGCCCGGCTTGTGCACGAGGAAGCCCCGGAGGAGGTGTTGGACGACAGCCCGCCGGCGGGCGAACCCGAGGAGGTGCTGGAAACGCCCTTGGGGTTGCAGGAGCATCGCCTTGGCGCCGTGCTGGCGGTGCTGCGAGCCAGCGGTGCCCGTCGCGTGCTCGACCTTGGGTGCGGGGCAGGGACTTTGATCCGGCAGTTGCTCGATGACCCGCAGTTCACCGAGATCGTTGGCGTGGATGTGTCAACGGGCGCATTGGAAGCCGCGGAGCAGCGTCTGAAACTGGATCGGCTCCCCGCGGGGCAGCAGCGCCTGCGACTCCTCCACGGGTCGCTTATCTACCGCGACAGGCGGCTGGAGGGATTCGACGCCGCCGCGGCGGTGGAGGTCATCGAGCACCTCGACCCGGCTCGGCTGTGGGCTTTCGAGCGGGTGGTGTTCGAGTTTGCCAGGCCCTGCACCGTGGTGCTGACGACTCCCAACCGCGAGTACAATGCGGCATGGCAAGAACTGGGCGCCGACCGGTTTCGCCATCCCGACCATCGCTTTGAATGGACGCGCCGCGAGTTTGGCGACTGGGCGGCCCGGGTCGCCCAGCGCTTCCAGTACCACGTCCACTTGCTCCCCGTGGGCCCGGAGGACCCGCAATGGGGGCCGCCGACGCAAATGGCCATTTTTCGGCGCACGGAGGCACCCGGATCCGGCAAGTCGCAGCCATGACCTGTCACGACGGACGCAACCCAATTTGCCTGCCTCCTCGACCGTTGGTGTTCGGAGCGCCTTGGTGGGCGGGTTGCATGGTAGAAGCGGTTAACCGGCGATGAAGATCTCCATACCCCGGCTGTCGCTTGTGGTGTTGATCGGCCCAAGCGGGTCGGGCAAAAGCACTTTTGCGCGCAAGCACTTCCGGCCCACGGAAGTTCTTTCCTCGGATGCTTTCCGGGCGTTGGTCAGCGACGAAGAGAGCAATCAGGGGGTGAGCAGCGAAGCGTTCGAAGTGCTGCACCTGGTGGCAGCGAAGCGGCTGGCCCTGGGCCGGTTGACGGTCATCGACGCCACGAACGTCCAGGCGGAGGCCCGCAAGCCTCTGGTCGAGTTAGCGCGCCGGTATCACTGTCTGCCGGTGGCCATTGTGCTGAATCTCCCCGAAGAAGTGTGCCACCAGCGCAACCGGTGCCGCCCCAACCGGGCGTTCGGGCCGCACGTGGTTCGCCAACAGCGGGTCCAGTTGCGGCGGTCGCTGCGCGGGCTAGAGAAAGAGGGATTCCGGCACATCTACGTGTTGGACACCCCCGAGGATGTCGAGACGGCTATCGTGGAACGGGTGCCTCTCTATAACGACAGGCGGGAGGAACGTGGCCCGTTCGACATCATCGGCGATATCCACGGCTGCTGCGACGAGCTGGAAGCGCTGCTCCATCGGCTCGGTTATCGGGCCGATTCTTCCGCCGCCGCCGACCCCCTCTGGGGCAACACGACCTACGTCCATCCGGAAGGCCGGAAGGCGGTGTTTCTGGGCGACCTGGTGGACCGCGGCCCGCGAATTCTGGATACCCTCCGGGTGGTTCGGAACATGGTCTGCCGGGGTTGGGCGCTGTGCGTGCCCGGCAATCACGATATGAAGCTCCTCCGCAAACTTCGGGGAAAAAACGTCCGCATCGCTCACGGGCTGGACAAGAGCCTGGCGGAAATCGACGCACTGCCCGAGGAAGTCAAGGGGCCTTTCTGTGAGCAACTGGCCGAGTTCCTCGACAGTCTGGTCAGCCACTACGTCCTCGACGGCGGCAAGCTGGTGGTGGCCCACGCGGGAATGAAGGCGGAGATGCAGGGCCGGGGATCCGCCCAGGTGCGGGAGTTCGCACTGTTTGGCGAGACCACTGGCGAGACCGACGAGTTCGGACTGCCCGTTCGAGCCAACTGGGCGGCGGAATACCGGGGGTCGGCGATGGTGGTTTACGGACACACCCCGGTTCCGGAGCCCGAATGGCTCAACCGCACGGTCAATATCGACACCGGATGCGTGTTTGGCGGCAAGCTGACGGCCTTGCGATATCCGGAAAAGGAGTTTATCTCGGTGCCTGCCATGCGGACGTACTACCCACCCGCGCGTCCCTTTTTGGCTGGGGCCGGGCCCGCCTCCCCGCTCCCTGCGCAGCAGGTTCGGGACGAGGTGCTCGATATCGAAGATGTACTGGGCAAACGGGTGATCACCACGCGGCTGCGGGGTCCTGTGACCATCCGCGAGGAGAACGCCATGGCGGCGCTGGAGGTCATGAGCCGCTTCGCCGCCGACCCGAAATGGTTGATCTACCTGCCGCCCACCATGTCGCCCTGCGAAACGAGTGCTCGGCCTGGGATCTTGGAGTACCCGGCCGAGGCTTTTGCTTATTACCGCAGCCAGGGCGCCCCGCGGGTCATTTGCGAGGAAAAGCACATGGGCTCGCGGGCGGTGGTCATCGTCTGCCGCGACGAAATGGCTGCGCGGCAACGCTTCGGGGTGGCCGAGGGCCAGCTCGGCATCGTCTATACGCGAACCGGGCGCCGGTTCTTCCATGAGCCCGACTTGGAGCAACAACTGCTCGATCGCGTGCGAGCCGCTCTGGATGGCGCCGGGCTCTGGCGCAGCCTGGCCACCACGTGGGTCTGCCTGGACGCCGAGCTCATGCCCTGGTCGGCCAAGGCCCAGGAGCTTCTGCGTGCGCAATACGCGGCAGTCGGGGCGGCGGGGCGAGTCGCTCTGGCCCAGGCCGCAGCCGCCCTCCAACAGTCCGCCGCCCGCGTCCCGGACGCTCAGCGGCAGCAGGTGTTGAGCCTGGCCGAGAGGTACCAACGCCGGCGCGAGCATGTAGCCAGGTTCGTCGGCGTTTACCAGCAGTATTGTTGGCGGGTCAAAAAGCTTACGGACCTCAAGCTTGCGCCCTTCCACCTGCTGGCCAGCGAGGGATGCGTCCATACCAGCAAGAACCATCTCTGGCACATGGAGATTCTAACCAGCGTGTGCCGGCAAGATGCGGAGCTACTTGTTCCCACGTCGCATATCCTGGTCGACGTGACCGATCCGGCCAGCCAGGCCGAGGCCATCGCGTGGTGGACCCGCTTGACCGAAAGGGGCGGCGAAGGGATGGTCGTCAAACCCCTGGACTTTTTCTTTCGGGGCAGGCGCGGCCTGGCGCAGCCCGCGCTGAAATGTCGGGGCCGAGAGTATCTGCGCCTGATCTACGGCCCGGACTACACCGAGGAGGAGAACCTGGCCCGGCTGCGGATTCGCGGACTGGCACAAAAGCGATCGCTTGCCCTCCGTGAGTTTGCCCTGGGCATTGAGGCCCTCGAACGGTTCGTGCGTGGAGAACCCCTGCGGTGTGTGCACGAATGCGTTTTCGGGGTTCTGGCTTTGGAAAGCGAACCGGCGGACCCCCGACTCTAGGAGGGCTCATTTCGCTCGGCTACTGACAACGACCCCAGGTTTCGCGTCAGGATTCGCCGGTCGGCAGGTACCACCACTCCCACCCCTGCTGCGCAAGGGGGGTGGTCTGTCGGGCGGCAGGCAGTTTTTTGCTTTCCCAAAAAGACCCATTCGATCCCTTGGCAGGCTCACGGCGGCTCCCTGTGCCCCCTGCCGCGCCGGGGAGAATGCCTTAGTTGTTTTGTTTCAATGACTTACGGCGGCTCCCCCTCCGGTTCGCGGGACTGTCCAGCAGGCGTTTTGGCAGCCGGCCGGAACAGATTCTTGCCCGCCGCGGCGACTGTGCATAGTCTTTCGAGGCTGGAAAAGCACGTGAATGACCACCAAGAGGAGGGATGTGATGATGGACGAGCACCGAGTTTCGCGTCGTGCGCTGTTGCAGTCGGCCGCTGCCCTGGCAGCCGCCCCCCTGGCTGTTCGAGCTGCGGCGGCGGGGGCGGCCCCGGCCGAGCCGTTTACTCTCCCCAAGCTCCCCTGGGCCGAGGATGCGCTGGCCCCCCTCATGTCGGCCGAGACGATCCAGTACCACTACGGCAAGCATCATGCCGGCTACGTGGCGAACCTCAACAAGATGGTGCCGGGAACCGAGTTCGCCGGCCTTTCGCTAGAAGACGTGGTTCGCAAGGCCAAGCTGGACAGCCCCCTTTTCAACAACGCGGCCCAGGTGTGGAACCATACGTTCTTTTGGCAATGCCTGAGCCCCAAAGGGGGTGGGCAGCCCGAAGGCCGCCTCGCCCAGGCGATCAATAAGCACTTCGGCTCGTTCGCCAAGTTCCAGGCTCAGTTTACCGATACGGCGCTGAAGCTTTTCGGCTCCGGCTGGGCCTGGTTGATCCAGGACCAGGAGGGCCGGCTGGTGATCGAAGGCATGCCCAACGCCCACACGCCGCTGAAGGACGGACGCACGGCGCTGTTGACCTGCGATGTGTGGGAACATGCCTACTACATCGACTATCGCAACGCCCGGGCCAAGTTCATCGAGGCGTTTTGGAAACTGGTCAACTGGGAGACCCCCGCCAGCCGGCTGGCGTAGCAAGCCCGAAGCCACAGGCGGCGGGCAAAGCGGGCCAATGGGCACAGCGTGGTGGGGATTGAAGTGCGGCAGTGCCGTGCGCGCGTGGCCGCGCCGATGCCCCGTATCCCCGGAGGCGCCGCAAGGCGGTGCGACGACTGCCACCACGGACAATCTAACTAACCCTGGCGTGGCGGGGCCAAGGCTCGGCGTTGCCCAGAGGCGAAGTTGCGTCGGCGGGTTTCGGCCCGCGGGCATGTGGCCAGGCGGGGCAGAGAGCGGCGCCGGTGTGGACTTCGGCCCCGCTACTCCCATGCGCCGCTCGGTAAGCCCGGCCGGCTGCCTTGGGATCACGGCCGTTCGATAACCGGCGCGGTGGCCACCCGCGGCCGGATGGGCAATCGCTCGATCCCGGGAAAATCGGGGTCGCCCAGGGCGCGGATTTCCGGCTCGCCCAGGTACACGCCGCAAGAGTCGACCCAGGCAATGAGTTGCCAGAGGCTCAGCGGATCGACCCGCACGCCATAGTGCGTTCCGCTGGAGGCCAGCTCGACCAGCCGGCTCTTGTAAGACAAATACTGCATGGGCCGCAGCGTTGCGTAGGCGCGGGGGTCATTCATGGTGGGGTCGATAGATTCGACGGGAATGACGGCCGCGACGCCGTAGCCGGGCCGATCGGTCGGGGCCGAATAACCCCAGGCGGCCGCCCCCACCAGGGTCATGTACGGCTCTTTGAAGGGCCCGTGGCCGGGTCGCAGTCGCAGGTCCGGCTGGTAGGATCCGGCCGCATCGCCTTGGTGGCAGCGGACGTCCAGGACGGGCTGGACGAAGCGTTCATAGCCGATGCTTTCGGTGCCCCAGGGCGGGGGGGACAATTCGGTGGGCGGGCGCCGCAGGGCCAGGCCGGCCTGCCGCGGCGGGGCGGCGCTATGCGACTCGTGGCAGCCCACACAGCCGCGGCGCTCGCCCGGCATCAGACCGGTAAAACTCCGCATGGTATGCAGGCACCGGCGGTGCGCGTCCAGCAGTTGGAAGAACAAGGCCCGCCCCGCTGGCGCCCGGAAATGCACCGAACCGTCCGGCTCGACGGGAACCTCCGAAAGGATCCGCTTGACCCCATCTTCCTGCACAATGGACACTGGCGGGCCGGAGTGCCGGTAAGTCTTCTTCCACGTGCTGTAGGTCTTGTAATCGAGTTGAAACACCCGTAGGTACTTGACCAGGCCCCGGGGCAGGTCGGGCACCCCCTGATACACGTCGGGGCTGTAAAACACCCCTGGCTCGACTGGCTTGCGGTCCTTGCCGGTGCCGGGCCACACGACGCGATCGGCATGGATGGGTGGCGGCCTCCGCGGCTTGACAGGTATCGCGTGGAGCACGTTGTATACCCCCTCGTAGATCAGCTCGCGGTTGCCGTGCACGTCCATCCAGTACAGGCGGAACTTGTCGTCTTCGCCCCGCGCCGAAACCAAAAAATCCTCCTCCGAAAGCGGATACGGCGTCTTGTAACCGGTGTACCGGCCGGAGGGATGGTAGTCGGCCGCTTCGATCCGCTCTTCCGGGGGCTGGCTGCACTCGGGCCAGCGCAGATCCGCCGTCACCTTAGTCAGGCCGTGGGGATAGTCACGCCCTTGGGCGGGGTCGATGATGCCGATCGATCCGCTCCACCAGTCGTGATGCCCCACCCCTGAAAACATCACGCGCCGGCTGTTGGGAATAGCGCGGGGCTCGCTGGTGTGGTCCGGCCAGACCGACTGGTTGCCCCAGAAGTGCGCCGTGCCGGTCCCATCCTGGTTCGTCGTCCACAGCTTCTGTAACCGCCACAACGGCTTGTCGGAATACTCCCACCGCGAATAGATCACCCGCCCATCATGGAGCAGCGAGGGGACGAAATCCGGCTCGCCGTTGTAGCTGATCAGATAGATATTCGACCCGTCGGCATCGCACCGCGCAAGGATGTAACTATAGATGAAGGGACCACACCGCACATGGCTGTTCCCCCGCGTGGTGGTGAAAATGATGTGGCCATCGGGCAAATAGATGGGGTCGATATCATCGTAATCGCTATCGGTCAATTGCCGGCGGTGGGAACCGTCCAGGTTCATTTCGTACAGGTGAAAGCTCTTCTCGTCATACGCCTTGAAACAGAAGAGCACGCGGCGGGCATCGAAGGACAGGTCCGGTCGCCAGAAACTGCCCGGCTTCTCCCACGGGGCGAGTTGCCGCACCTGGCCGCCGGGGTGGAGGCCCTCGAGCACAAGCAACCGGCCGCCGGGCGTGGCGGTGATGCCCATCCGATGGATCGACTCATGCGTGTCGTTCACCCGGCCGCGCGGATACGGCTGGTCGATAAAGAGCAGTTGTTGGAAATCGAACAGCGGGTTTTTCATGGCAATCCGCCGTTTCACCGCGCGCACAGCGAAATAGAGCCGTGCTGCCGGGTCGTTGCGCAACTGGTCCAGCGTGGGGTCCAACAGAAAGGTCTCTCCGGCGATCCGGCCCCAAGGCCCCAGGCCATAAGGTGCGGCTACGATGCAGGGGGCCCACGCCGAATCGTCGAAGCCAGGCTGCTCCCATCCCGGCTGGGCCGTGTGGGCGGCCCGCCAGGCAGGATCCGAGACGAGGCGCACGGTGCGGCCATCGGCAAGCACCACGGCCAGGGCGGCGATGAGGCCGGCCGGGTTCTTCGAAGGAGCGGGGAGGTTTTCGGCCCGCACGGCCAGCACGTTGCGCCCCGGGCGCAAGGCGGCCTGCACATCGAACGCCGCCGCCCGCTGCCACCCCGTATGCGAGCCCAGGCGCCGGCCATTGAGAAACACTTCGCAGGCGTCGTCGGCCGTTATGCGCAACAGCGCACGGCCGATGCCGCCGGCCGGCACGTCAAAGGCCCGGCGAAAATACCGCGACCGAGCCGGTGCGTCTTCTGCCGGCCGGCCCTCCGCGTACCAGATCCACGCCGGCTGGGCCTGGTCCTGCTTGCCTCCACGCGCCGGAAGCGATTTCTCCAGCCTGGCAAGCTCATTTTGCCATTGGTCCAGCTCGGCCAGCTCGGTCGCAAGGGAAGGCGTGCGGGGATCGCGTGCCAGCCGGTCGGCCAATTGGCGCGCCCAGGCCAGTTCCTTGCCCGCCCGCGCCGCCAGCGGCTCGCCCATCGCCTGGAACAACCAGTCGCGCCGCAGGGCGTCTTGGGCCTCGGCCGGCGAAAGGGTCCGCGTCACCGGCGTCTGCGCATGCGCGAACCGATACGGCAGATACAACCCCTCCTGCTGGGCCAGGAGGTCGTAAAGGCGTTCCTCTTCTGCGGGACCTGGAGCCGCGGCCGGCCCGGAAAGACTCGGTTCTGCCGCCACACCGGCTGCCAAACCTCCGCCCAACGCCCAAGCCCACACCAGGGACCGCACCGCCCCGTATCGGGTGTTGCGCATGGTTTGCCTCCAGCGATTCGATAGGTCGATTTCTCCGCAGCGCATGATAGCCGCCCCGGCCGGACCGCGTCCATACATCCCGCGTCCCTGGCCATTCTCGGCGGGGCAAGCCCCGGCGAGCCTGCCCGGTTTCGCCTGGGCGCCTGCCGGCATACGGGCCCATCGGCGCCTCGCCGAGGACGGGGCGCCCGGGGTGCGGATGGGGCTTCCGGCGCGGGCCAGGCGCACCAGCACCTTGATCCCCTGCCGGGTTTCCGGCATCATCCCCTTTTGGTCCCGCCGAATCCCGTTTGGCTCCTGGTGCTGCGCTGCCGGATCTATGTGTTCGTCTTTCTCCTCGCTGGCCGAGGCCCTGGCCGCCCATCATATCGAGCTTCCGGCCTCGCAGGTCGAACGCCTGGAACAGTATGCCCGCTTGCTCTGTGAATGGAACGAAAAGATCAACCTCACCCGCCATACCACGTTCGACAAGTTCGTCAGCCGCGATCTCGTGGATGCCCAGGTGCTGGCCAGCCTCCTTGGCCAGAGAGAGGTCGTGTTGGATGTGGGAACCGGGGGCGGCCTGCCCGGGGTGATCCTGGCGATCCTGCGTCCCGACCTCCGCATGGTCCTCTGCGAAGCGATCGGCAAGAAGGCCCGGGCCGTGGCCGATATGGTCCAGCGCCTGGGCCTCCCCGTGCCGGTGGTCGAATCCCGGGCCGAGGACCTCCTGGGCCCCGCGCAATTCAACACGCTGGTACTCCGGGCTGTGGGCCGGCTTCGTGAAGTGCTCCGCTGGTTCAAACCGCATTGGGAGCACTTCGATCGTTTGCTGGTTGTCAAAGGCCCGGCATGGGTCGAGGAACGGGGCGAGGCCCGGCATTACGGCCTGATGCACGAGCTGGCACTCCGCAAGCTGGTTTCGTACCCGCTGGCCGGCACCGATGCGGAAAGCGTGGTGCTGCAGATCTGCCCCAAGCATCGCTTGGTGGCCGGCAAGACGTGCCAGCTCCGGCCCCTATGAAAGGGAATATTGTTGCGGCCCGGCGGTGGAGCTGCTGGGATCCTTTGCACGTGGAACGACTTGTTCGTAGTTCCGGCGTCAGTCGGCGCAGCGGCAGTTCAAACGTTGACATCGCCCCACGAGGCAGTAGGATAGAGCGCTAGGGGCCTGTGCGGCCGTTGGGGCGTTGGCGCGGCCGTTGTGCGGTCCACGGGTGCCGAGGTCCACGCGTTTGGCCTGGAGGCGGGCCCTGGCGGGGATTTGTGTCCATCAAGCCCGGCGAACCATATGAAGGGCGTACACAGTCTGATCCTGGCCATCGGCTTGGGCATTGTCGGGGCGCTGTTCAATTTTGCCTACCTGGCCAACAAGTCGACCAAGGAGGAATTGGTCGGGTTCGTGGGCATTCGCACCAACTTGCAGCGGGGAGAGCGTTTGCGGGCCGATGCCATCGAAGAGGTGCTTATTCCGGCGCGGCTGGCGGGGAATTTGAAGAATTACGCGGTGCTGTGGTCGGCCCGCGATGCCGAGGTGGATAAGCGCGTCAGCCGGAACCTGCCGGCCGGCTCGCTGCTGCTTTTGGACGACATGCGATCGCCGCCGGCCGAATTGGACTTCGGCAAGAACCTTCCGCCGGGCGTCGAGGAGCGGGCGTGGTTCGTGCCTGTGGACTTGCGGAGGATGGTCCCCGCGCTCGTCCATCCGGGGGATCTGGTGACGTTTGTGGCCCCTTCGGTCGAGGCGGGCACGCCGCACCTTGCCGCTGCCAAGCCCGCCCGCGGGAAAGGCGAGAACCAGGGGGGAAACCCGCTGGAGCCGATCCCCTCGGCCGAATCGGCCACCGCGGCGGTGCCCGAGGGCGAGTTGGAGATGATCGGCCCGTTTCGGGTGCTTTCGCTCGGCAACCGGCTCACGGCCCCGGAAGTGCTCCAGGCCGCCCAAATCCCCCAAACCCAGGAAGGGGTGATGACCATTGCAGTCCGGCTGGAGAACGGCCGGCTGGAACCCCAGGCCCAGCGGCTGCTCCGGTTGCTGGAGGTGAACCGCTCGCAGCCGCTGGTGGTCATGCTCCATCCCCGCGCGTCGCGCAACCCATGATCGGCTGATTGGTCCGGCCATGCCGCCGACCCCGCTGCCATGAAAGTCTGGTTCAACCGGATCAACGAAAGCCGCCGCTCGATGGTCGAGGTCCAAGGGCCGGAAGTCTCCATCGGCCGCGACCCCTCCAACACCATCGTCCTGCCGAGTCCCCTGGTCTCTCGCCGCCACGCCATCGTGCGGTTGCAAGATGGCCAGCTCTATCTGGAAAACCTGGGGCTCAATGGGTGCATCGTCGGCGACGTGGAGGTTACCGGCTCGCAGACCGTGGCCTTCGCCCCCGGCACCAAGGTCCGCATCTGGCCTTACACGCTCACCTTCGAGGCGGAGAAGCCGGCCGCGGTCAGCCGCGCCGAACTGGAAAACCATCTCCGCTCGGTCCTGGCCGACCTGGAACTCCGCATCCACCGCAAGCTGCTGGAGCGGCTGGACCTGTACGAGTTCGAGACCACCCGCTCCCGCGATACCCAAAGCATCCTCATGCTGGAGAACAACATCGAGGATGTCTGCCGCGAGCTGAAGGTCTTCGCCCCCGAGAACGAGGCCCTGCTGGAAGAGATCACGGGGCTGACGCTCCGCGACCATCTGGTCAACCAGTTGATCCTGGAACAGGGGCCCGACGAATTCTTCGACCTGGCATCGCTGACTTCCACCGAGTTCGACGTGCCGGCCACGTTGGTGCCGGAGCGCGAAGCGGAGCTGCACAGCCTGCTGCAATTCGTGCGCGAGAAGTTGGAGCTGGGCCAGTGCCGCGACACGAGCCAGCGGATCGAGCGCGTGGAAAGCCGGTTTGCCGAGGTGTTTCCGCTGGTTCGCCCCCACCTCCACCAGGAACTGCGCAAGTACTTGATCCTCCGCACGCTGAAAAAGGATTTGAAGGACATCATTTTCGGGTTCGGCCCGCTCCAGGACCTGCTGCGGGCGCCCACGGTCACCGAGATCATGGTCGTGGGCCGCGACCAGATCTACGTGGAACGGGATGGGGTGATCGAGAAGTCGGGCCGGCGCTTCATCTCGGACAAAGTCACGGAATCGATCATCGAGCGGATTGTGGCCCAGGTGGGCCGGCGTATCGACAAGAGCCAGCCGCTGGTCGATGCCCGCCTCCCCGACGGCTCGCGGGTCAACGCCATCATTCCCCCCCTGGCGGTCAAGGGGCCGTGCCTGACCGTGCGCAAGTTTCCCATCAAACGGCTGACGATGGAGGACCTGATCGAGTTGGAGACGATCACGCCGGCGGCGGCCAACTTTTTGCGGGCCTGTGTGATCGACCGGCGGAACATCCTGGTCAGCGGGGGGACGGGCTCGGGCAAGACCACGCTGTTGAACGTGCTTTCGAGCTTCATCCCGTACAAGGAGCGGATCATCACCATCGAAGATACGGTCGAACTCCGCCTGCACCAGGAACACGTGGTCACGCTGGAGACCAAGCCGCCGAACGTGGAAGGCACCGGGCAGTACACGGTCCGAGACCTGGTGCGCAACGCCTTGCGCATGCGCCCGGACCGGATCATCGTGGGCGAGTGCCGCGGCCCGGAGGCGCTGGATATGATCCAGGCCATGAACACCGGCCACGACGGCTCGATGACCACCGTCCACGCTAACAGCGCTTTGGAAGTGATCGAGCGCTTGGAGGTGCTGGTGCTCATGGCCGCCGACCTCCCTGTGGCCTCCATCCACCGCCAACTGGCCAGTGCCATCGACTTGATCGTGCATATCAGCCGGCTGCCTGGCGGGCGGCGCGTGGTGACCCAGATTGCGGAGGTGGCCCGCTTCGACCCCGAATCGGGCAAGGTGGTGGTGCTGGATATCTTCAACTGGCGCAACGGGGTGTCGCTTCAGCCCACGGGGTATCTTCCGTCGTTCGTCGACGAGTTGGTGGAAAAGGACCTGTTGGAGCCGGAGTTTCTTTACGGGCACGAGGCCCTGGGGCCGCCGCCGGCCTTGGCCCCGGCCCTGGCCGGTCCGGAGACAGTTCCCCCGCGTTTGGGCCGCGCCCCGCCCCCGGCGACCACCCCGCCGGTGATCAAACCCCCGTGAAACGTCCCGCGGCCGGGATGGGACCGATCGAACCAGGTCGCACTGCACGATGGCCTACAACCTCTACGCCTGGCTGGCTTGTCTGTTCACCGGCGCCGCAGTGGCTGTGCTGGCCTTGGCGGGGCGGGACGGGATGGCCCGCCTGCTCCAGCGCATCGAGACCGACCTCGCCGACAAGCTCCGCCGGCTGCGGGCCCCCACGCGGCACCTGAGGCGCTGGCTGGTCGGCTGGCTGGCCAGCACGGTGGCGGTGGTGGCCTTCGTGTGGCTGGGGTTGGATAGCCCCGTGTTCGCGGTGCTGGGGGCTGCCTTTCTTCTGGCCGCCCCCTGGTATGTGCTCCGCCGCATGGCCGAACGCCGCCACCAACGCATCGAAGACCAACTGGCCGACGCCATGGTCACCCTGGCCAATGCGGTGCGTGCGGGACTGTCGCTGGCGCAGTCGCTGGAAATCCTGGCGGCCCAGTGCCCCGCGCCGATCAATGCCGAGTTCCAGCAAATCGTGGGCGAATACAAGCTCGGCAAACCTTTGGACCGCACGCTCACCGAGGCCAAAGCGCGCCTGAAGAGCGAAAACTTCGCCCTGTTCGCCGCGGCCCTGCTGGCCAGCCACGAAAGCGGCGGGCGCCTGAACGAAACCGTCCAGCGCATCGCCCAGTCGGTACTGGAGATGCAACGCCTGGAGCGCAAGGTGCTTTCGGAGACCGCCCAGGCCCGCAAGTCGGCCGTGTATATGGCACTGGCCCCGGCTTTCATCCTGGTGGCCTACTATTTCGTCGATCCCGATAATACCCGGCTGCTGTTCCGCACGGTCTTCGGGCAGTGCCTGCTGGCGTTGGCGGTCCTGCTCAATGTGGCGGCCTACCTCTGGGCGCGTGCCATCCTCAACCCCGATCTTTGAAGCAAGAAAAGCTTGCGGAGGATGTTTCGCATGAGTGGCAATCGCTTGCTTCCGACGGGGCCGCTGGCCGCGGGCATCAGGCCGGCCATCGCAGCACGTTTTCCTTTGGCGACTGCAGGAAGCTCGGCGCCAAGCCCGGCAGCGCTGGGCCGCCTGCCCTTTGCAGCAAGTCTTTCAGCCCAAAGCGGGGGAGGATGATGCGGCATTTGTTCCTGGTGGCCTGGGAGAGCCCCGGAGGCCCGGCGCTGTTGCTGGCCGGCAGCGCGGCCATTGGCGCGGCCGTCGCTCTGGTAGCGCGGTGGGTCCTGGGGGTCCTTCGCACCGAAGAGCTGCCCCAAGGCCTCCAGTGGCGCTATGACATCAGCCGGATGAACGAGCTTCGCCGTCTGGACATGCTGTACCGGCTCTTCCAGCCGGTGATCCAGTTTTTGGCCGGTTTCAACCGGGCGGTCCTCCGCGACTCGCTACCGGAAGTGCAGCGGCAGATCCAGGCCGCCGGCTTGCCGCGGTTCTGGCTGGCCGAGGAATACCTGGCCCGCTGCGAGCTGATCGCCCTGCTGTTGTCCCCCGTGTTTGGGTACGTGTTTTTGGAGGTGGCGGGGCCCCCTGGCGTGGTCCCCGGATTGGGAATGACCGTCCTGGCGTGCCGTAGAGCGCCTGCGGGCCATCAAGCGCCGCATGCCGTTTCTGCTGGACCTGCTGACCCTGCTCATGGAGGCGGGAGCGACCTTCCTGCACGCCCTGGCCCAGGCGGTCTCCGAGTTCGAGGGGCATCCGGTGGCCGAGGAGTTCGGCCGCGTGCTGACCGACATGAATCTGGGCAAGACCCGGGCCGAGGCCTTCCTGGCCATGCGCGACCGTTTGCAGGACGACGAGATCACCAGCATCATCGGCTCGATCCTCCAGGGCGAGCATTTGGGAACCCCGCTGGCGCAGATTTTCCGCACGCAGGCCGACGTGCTGCGCCTGAAGCGGACGCAGCGGGCCGAAACCATCGCCGGCGAAGCCGGGGTCAAAATGCTCTTGCCCGCCGTGCTGGTCATGGCGGCCGCCGTGCTGATTATCCTCGGCCCCTTCTTGCTGAACTATCTGTATTTGGGGCTCTATCTATAGACCGCCCGGCGCGGCGGGGCGTGCGAGAATTCGAGAATCCCTGAGCGGCCGGAGCGGCGCACATCGCGCCGCGTCCGGCGCTCAGTCAGGACTCCGCCGTGAAGCACTTGCCGGAGCGGCCGACCCAGAAGCCGCGGATCCCGGCAAGATCGTCGCTCCAACCCCAGGAGGGAGGGTAGTGTCGAGTTCCCGCTGCTCGACACGATCGGCGAAGTCAAAAACTAGCTGCTTGAAAACTTCTTTGGCAGCGACCGGCACCACGGGCATTCTATCCGGCGTTTTGCCGACACCCTGCCGTTGGGCGGGGCGTCTTGTACTTGTTTTTCGCCCCCATGTAAAGACAGCTTTTGAAGGAATCGGACGCCCGATCGGTTTGCGATTTGTGCGACAGGTTCTTTGGATTCTCCGCGTTCCGCTGCGGCTTGGCGCACCGGGCCGAACAGCCCAAAGGCATCGCCGTTCGCTGCCTCCGGACCGCGCCCGGCCGGGATGCTCAGGCAGCCCGCCGTTGGGGAAAGCGGTGCAGCGCATCGGCAAGTCTTTCCATCGAAAGGGTTTTGGCACCGCAAACCAGCACGAGGTCGCCGGGGACCAGGGCCTGGCCCAGTCGCGGAAGGGCCTCGTCGGCCGATCGGCAGGCTACGGCATGAGCGCTGGGCAAGCCCGCTGCACACGCCCCCGCGATCAAGTCGGCGGCAAAAGGCCCCCAGGCGATCAGCAGGTCTGGCCGGGCCGCGCCCACCGCCCACTGTCCCAACTGCCGGTGTGCCGGGGCGGAAAGGTTCTCGGCCCCCTCCAGTTCGCCCCATACCAGGATCCGACGAGAACTGGCCTCCAGCTCGCCGAAGCGCTGGATCGCGGCCTGCCGGCCCGCCATATCCGGCGCGCTATCGCGGAGCACAGTGCTGCCGCGGACTTGCATCCCATCGCAATGGGGCCAGAGCGCGTCGAACCGCGCCAAGCCCTCAGCAATGGTCGAAGGGCCAAGTCCCAAGGCCCGGGCCACACCAATGACCGAAAGCACGGCACCCAACTGCTCCCGTTGCCACAAGGCCACGTGGTACCGGCAGTTCTCCAGACGAAAACTGACGCCCCCCGGCTGCCACTGCACCTCGCTGGCGGCCAGTTGACACCCGCGGCCCAGCCCGACCCACACGATCGAGCCCCGGCAGTGGCCGGCCAGTTGCCGCAGCCAAGGATCATCTCCCAGCACCGCCAGACCGGTCGGAGGCAAGGCCGCCAGAAGTTCTTCGGCCGTGTCGGCCATCTCTTTTCGTCCGGCCAGCCCCGCCGGCGCCCCTTCGGCCACCTGGGTGATGATTGCCATGGTGGGCTGGCACAAGGCGACGGGCGAAACCGGCTCGCTCAGCCGCCAGGGGTGGATTTCATAAATGGCGTAATCCAGGGGAGCCTCGGCCTGGAGGATGGCCAAAGGGAACGACAGCGCCCGGGTTTCGTCCATCGGCGGGGCAACGCCGCGAAGTTGCAAGGACAACACGGCGTGCAGCATGCGCCGGGCCGTGCGCTTGCCCGCGCTGCCCGCTACGGCAATCACGCAACCCCGGAACTGGCTGCGCCCGTATTGGGCCCACTGGTAAAGGGCCGAGGTGGGGTCGGGCACTTCAAGCGTCCAGCACCTGGCAGGCCTTTCCACTGGCCGATGCACCACGGCCCCGGCCGCCCCACGCCGGAATGCCTCGTCGGCGAACTCTGCGCCATCGTGGTATCGACCGGGCACCGCCCAGTACGTGCCGCCGGGCACGACCTGCCGGCTGTCCACCGCAATGGGGCCAAGCCTGACCTGGTCAGGGTCCAGGTTCCGCGGGGCTCGCAGCGTGCCACCCAGTGTCCGGTGCAAATCGTTCAAGCTCGTCATCGGGGACCCCTCGTTGCGCACACTTGGGTCCAACAGTTCTCCTGCGGGGGCAAGACGCGGGAACACCAGGCCCGCACCTCCTGCGCGTCGTCGGCCAGCACGAGCACGGCGTCGCCAGAGCGGCCCTGGGCCACGGCGGTTTCAAACGCCTCGAACCGCTCCGGAACCACTTGCACACTCCGGGAGTCGCAGAAGTCGGCCAGCCATGGCCGCACGCTGCGGAGCCAGCGTCTGGCCGCCCGGGTCTCGCCCCGCCCGCCAACCGCCGCAGCAGATGCAGCCCCGCCGGATGTTCGGCGCCGCGGTTCCCGGCCGGCCTCGGATGCTGCGCGGGTTACAATCACCGTATCGGCACCCTGGCACGCGGTTTCGATCAGCCGCCGCGATGCCTCCCGGTCCGCCTGGGGATCGATCCCCACAATGCACCGAACCTGGCCCGCAATCGCTTCGCGGAGCGCTCCCAAAGCGGCCTCCAGGGCCCAGGCACTGCGGGCACCATCGACGAACACGGGCAATGGCCAACCGCTGTCGATCCGTTCCAGGCGCGCCGGCACGCGGTCCACCGACTCCAGCCCGCGCACCACCGTGGGCAGAGCGACCTGGTAGGCCAGCCCGATCGCGGCGGCCAACAGACAGTACACCAGATGGCCCTGCCCGGGAGTGCGCACCGCCACGGGCATGATGTCGCTGCCGGCGACCAGCAAAAACGTTTGCCCACCGGGGTCCTGTTCCAGGCGCACCCCGCGAATTTCAGCCGGGACGCGCATCCCCACTGTCAGCACCGGGCCGTCCATCTCGCCCACGTACCTGCCGAGCCAGGGGTCCTCGGCATTGACCACGGCCAGGCCGCCAGGAGCCAGTTGGTCGTGCAGCGCGATGGAAACCCGGCGAGGATCGACCACCGTGGGGACGCCGGGCCTTTCGGGTTCCGGATCGTCTTCGGCCCAGGTCAAGGCCAGCATATCGAGCGGAACCCCTGCAAGCTGGCCGTCCAAGACAGCGGCCCCCGGCGCCTCGATGATCGCATGGGTACATCCGTTGGCCGCCATGCGGGCAAGCAAGGTGGCGGTCTTGTCGGGGGCAGGGGGAAAGTGGGCCAGTTGCGTGACCGTCTGTCCATCCAGGCACCCCAGGCTGCCCAGCATTCCCAGCCGACAGCCCGCTGCATGGAGCACGCCGGCAACCAGGCACGCCGTCGTGCGCTTGCCGCGGGTGCCGGCAATGGCCACGACCTTCAGCTTTCGCCCTGGGTCGCCCGCCAAGGCATGACACAGCCGGGCGTAGGCCCGCCGGGTATCTCTTACCCGGCACACGGGGACCGCCAGCGGGGCCACCGGCTGGTCGGTCAGTATTGCCGCACACCCCCGGCGCACGGCCTCGGCGATGGCAGGTGCCACTCCGCCTGCAACCGCCGGCGCGGCCACAAACAGGCTCCCAGGCCGGACTTCGGCCAACTGCGCCACGCAGGCTTCGACAAGAATATCCTCCGCACCCTGAATTGCCGCATCCGGCAACAGGGCGCGTAGACTAACCGGCCTCCCAACGCCGGGGAGAAGTCGCATCCGCAAAGGCCTCCTTGCCTTTGGCCGATGGACCTAAACAGCTACGTCCTGGCCACCCGCTAGGCCGAACAAGATTGCCGAACCCAGCCTCCCTGTACGGCCCCTGACGGCCGCGGATTGTGCGGATTTTGTTGTGCCCTGTCAAGGCGAATCGGCGTCAAACGGCAAACCGCACGGCGTAACCCCCGATGGGTACACGGGGTTGGAGCCGGGGGCGTAAGCCGCCGGTGGGCAAACGGGGTTGGAACCGGGGGCGTAACCCCCGCTGGGCAAACGGGGT
>FWPU01006035.1_pt1 | contig 25055 bp, 25 predicted proteins | sample 2228361 | NCBI WGS metagenome assembly FWPU01 (sample SAMEA103939777, study PRJEB20133) | metagenome | reverse complement strand
ACCGCGTGGCGGGCGCGCGGGCCGAGCTGGGGCAGCCGGAGATCAACCTCCACGTGCTCCCGGGCTTCGGCGGGACCCAGATGCTGCCGCGCCTCGTCCTCCGCCGCGCCCGCGGCGATGAGCTCGCGGGTCGGGGCGCCGGGTGGCGCCGCGGCGAGCGCCTGGCGCTCGCCGGGGTCGGCCTCGAGGTCGAACAGCTCCGTGCCGGATGCGGTCTCGAGCAGCTTCCAGCGCCCGAGGCGGACGCCGCGCGCCTGGTCGCCGAGCCAGGCGAAGCGCAGCGCGCGCTCGGCGAGCGGCCGGCCTTCGAGCACCGGGCGGAGGGTCGTGCCGTGCGCCTCGAGCGGCGGCAGCCCGAGCAGGTCGAGGATCGTCGGCGCGACGTCGACGATGCTCACCGGCACGGCGACGACCGCTCCCGCCGGCACGGCGGGCCCGCGGATCAGGAGCGGGATGCGGAGCTGCTCCTGGTGCGCGCCGAAGCCGTGGCCGACGAGCCCGTGCTCGCCGAATGCCTCGCCGTGGTCGGAGAGCACGACCACGTAGGTGTCGTCGGCGAGCCCGAGCCGGGAGAGCTCGGCGAGGAAGCCCGCGAGCTGATCGTCGAGCTCGCGCAGCGCGCGGTCGTACGCGTCGACCGCGGCGCGCTGCTCGGGCGGCACGGCGGAGGCGGCGAGCGCGTCCTGCTCCTCCGGAGCGGCGAAGAACGACCCGTACTCGGGCGACGAGGCGTACGGTGCGTGCACCTTGTAGGTGTGGAGGAAGAGGAAGAAGCGGCGGTCGCGGTTCGCGCGCAGGAAGCGCGCGCCGTCGGCGAACGTCGCGCCACCGCGCGCCTCCGCGACGAGCGGGCGCTCGACGAAGCGGTCGAAGCCGAACCAGAAGCCGAACAGCCCGGCCAGCAGCGCGTCCTCGGTGAACGCGCCGGTCGCGTAGCCCGCGTCGCGCAGCGCCTCGGCGAGGGTGCGGACGGGTGTCCACGGGTCGAGCGCGCCGACTCGCGGCAGGGCGCCCGCGTAGAGCCCGGTGAAGAGGCTCATGTGCGCGGGGCTGGTGAGCGGGAAGGTGGTGCTCGCGTCGAGGAAGGTCGCGCCCTGCGCGGCGATCCGCGCGTCGATCGTCGGCGACGTCGAGCGCGGGTAGCCGTAGGCCGAGAGGTGGTCCGCGCGCAGCGTGTCGAGCGAGATCAGGACGACGCTGCGTCGCTCGCCCTCGCGCCGGTCGGCGCGGCTCCACACCTCCGGCACCGCCCAGACGCCCGGCGCGCCGTCCGTCGCGAGGTGAAGCCGGCAGCTCCGCCCGCGCGGCCCGAGCCGCACGACGGCGTCGTGCCAGGCAAGCGCGCGCCCGTCGTCGAGCGGGACGCGGCGCTCGACGAGGAGCTGCTCGTGACCCGGCGCGCACTCGAGGCCCGCGCGGAAGGTCGCCTCGCCCGTCGCGACGTCGACGTCGCGCGGCAGGTGCGCGACGCCGAAGCCGAGCACGAGGCGGGCACGCGGCGGCACGGTGAACGGCTCGCTCAGGAGGACGGAGGGAGCCGGGCCGATGCTCTCGAGCCGGACGTTCAGCATCACGCCGGGCGCTGCGCCAGGCTCGTCGACCTCGATCGTCACGCGCGCGGGCTCGCCGCCCGCGCGGTGCAGGCGCCAGCCGGCGTCGCGCCGGACGAAGTGCAGCGTCGCCGCGCCGAGCGCGATCTCGTCGACGTGCGCCTCCGGGTCGACCCGCTGCACGCTCAGCGCGAGCGACCGGTCGTCGAGCGCGGCCGCCGCGCCGTCTGGCAGACGCGCCTCGACCCGCGCCACGCCGTCGATCACCGGCACCCGCCGGCGCTCGACCAGGACGGTGACGCTCGGCGGGGCGACGACCGGGCGCGCCTCGTCCCCGAGCTGCACGACGGCGCCGTGGAACGGGGGATCGGGCTGGCCGAAGGCGCGCGGGCCGAGCCGCAGCGCGAGGTCCTCGAGCTCGTCGCCGCGCGCGCACGCGGCGAGCGCGCCGGCGAGCGCGAGCCCGGCGATCGCACGGCCGCTCGAGCGGATGGCAGCGCGCGGGCGGTGCGATCGGAGCATCATCGGCACGTCGTGCGCCCTCGGGGCGAACGAGCCCGAGAACCGTAGCGAGGGCTCGAGCGGCGGGCAAACCGCGCGAGCGTGGACCTGGCGCGGACGCCCCGGTACACGAGACCTGTGCTGCCAAGCATACCGGCGTGGTGCCGCCTGCGAGCCGGCGCGGGTCCGGTGCTGGTCGTCGCGCCGCACGGCGGCCTCTGCCGGCGCGATCTTCTCGCGCCCGACGGCGACGGGACGCTCCGCGGGAACGACCTGCACACCTGCGAGGTGGCGGAGGAGCTCGCCTCGCGCCTCGACGCGACGCTCGTCGCCAACGTCGCGGTCGATCGCAACGAGCTCGACCTGAACCGCATCGACGAGGTGGAGGCGCGCGCGCCCTGGTTCCTCGCCCTGCTGCACGCCGAGCTCGAGCGGATCCTCGCGCGGCACGAGGTCGCGCAGGTGCTCTTCGTCCACGGCTGGCACGTCGTGCAGCCGCAGTGCGACGTCGGCATCGGCGCGCGGCTCGCGAGCGCGCAGCAGGCGTTCGAGTGCCAAACCTGCCTCACCGTGCCGCCCGGGTACGTGCTCGGCTCGCTCGCGCTGCTCGAGCGGGAGGCGGCGCGGGACGGGCTGCGCACGACGTTCGGCGAGCGCTGGCCGGCCGCGCACGCGAACAACGTGATGCAGCTCTTCCGCCGCCACGGCGGAAGGCCGCCCGGCGCGCATGGCGCGGCGCTGCGCGCGCTCGCCGCGAGCGGCCGGGTGCGGGCGGTGCAGCTCGAGCTCGCGGCACCGCTTCGCTGGCCGGGACGCTGGCGCGAGCGCTTCGTCGCGGCCGCAGCGGCGGCGTTCACGAGGCCGATCGACGCCCCGTGCGAGGCACCGCCGGCTGCATCTCCTCTGGGCGCGCGCCCCGCGGCCGCTCCCGCGGGCAAGGCCCGCTTCGCGCTCCAGGCGCACGACCCGCAAGTCGGCGAGGCCGGGCTCGGCATCGTCGTCGTGATCGGCCCGCTCTCGCGCGACGAGCTCGGGGCGCGTCTCCTGCTCCTGCCCGGCGGGCAGCGCATGCTGCTCTTCACCGGGCACGCACGTATGCGTCCGGGCGAGCCGCTCGCGGTCGCGGGGCTTCGGGTCTCGCCGTGCGACGGCGGCGTCGCAGTGCGCTTCGCCGGGCCGGTGCTCGACCTGCCCGACGCACGACGCCACTTCGCGCACGAGCCGGCGCAGCTCGACGCGCGCGTCGTCGAGGCGGAGGTCGAGCTGCGCTACGTGCCCGAGGCGGACGGCTACGGCCGCATCGAGGGGTCGGTCGCCGTCGCTGGGCGGAGCTGGCGCGTCGCGGCGCACGGCTTCACCGAGCCGGTGCTTGCGCGGCCCGCGCCGCGCGAGGCGGGGCAGGGGACGCGTCTCACCGCGTCGTTCGGCGGCGAGCTCGGGCTCACGGTCGACCTCGGCTCGGCGGGCGGTGCGGCACGCCTCTGGCGCGCGACGCCGGGCGGCCGGACGACGCACGCGCTCGATGGAGGCGCGGCGCCGCCGCGCCTCGCGGACGACCGGCTCCCGGAGCCCTTCGCCGTGCCGCTCGGCGACGAGACGCTCGTCTGCACGCCGCGCTCGCACGTGACGATCCTCCGTCCGGTGCGCTCCGGGCTCTTCGCCCGCGTCACCTTCGGCGCCGCACACTACCGGCTCGGCACGTCGCTCGACGGGAGCGGCTTCTACGAGCACACGACGGCACTCGCCGCGGGGACGCGGAACGGCGAGGACGCATGAAGATCATCGATCTCCGGAGCGACACGGTCACCCGTCCGAGCGCCGCGATGCGCGAAGCCATGGCCTCGGCCGAGGTGGGCGACGACGTCTACGGCGAGGACCCGACGGTCAACGCGCTGCAGGAGGAGGCGGCGCGCCGCACGGGCAAGGAGGCGGCGCTCTTCGTCCCGTCGGGGACGATGGCCAACCAGGCGGCGCTTCGCGCCCAGACGCGGCACGGCGACCTCGTGCTCGCGAGCGAGGGCGCGCACCTCCTGCGCTACGAGTCGGGCGCCGCGGCGGCGATCTCCGGCGTGCAGATCAAGACGATCGGCGCGGACGGCCTGTTCGACGCGGACGACGTGCGTCGCGCGATCACCGACGCGGATCACCACAACCCACCGACGACGCTGGTCGCGGTCGAGAACACGCACAACGCGGCGGGCGGCCGCATCTTCCCGCTCGAGCTCGTGCACGCGGTCGCCGCCGCGGCGCGCGAGCGCGGGCTGCGCCTGCACCTCGACGGGGCGCGGATCTTCAACGCCGAGGTCGCGACCGGCGTGCCGGTCGCGCAGTGGGCGCGGCCGTTCGACACCGTGACCTTCTGCCTGTCGAAGGGCCTCGGCGCGCCGGTCGGGTCGCTGGTCTGCGGCACGGCCGAGACGATCGACCGCGTGCACCGCATACGGAAGATGCTGGGCGGCGGCATGCGGCAGGCGGGGATCATCGCCGCGGCGGGGCTCTACGCGCTGCGCCACAACGTCGCCCGCCTGGCGGAGGACCACGCCAAGGCCCGGCGGCTCGCCATGGGGCTCGCCGAGCTCGGGCTCGAGGTCGCGCCGTGGCCCGAGACCAACATCGTCTTCTTCCGCGTGCCCGCAGGACGAGATTTTGTGCCTGCGCTGCGGGCGCGCGGCGTGCTCGTGAACCAGGTCGGGGACGACCGCTGCCGGGCCGTGACCCACCTCGACGTGAGCGCCGACGACGTGGCGGATGCGCTGCAGCGCATCCGGGCAGCGCTCGGGTGAAGGCGCGCGGGCCGGCCCGCGGGGCGTCGAATGCCAGCGAAGCGGCGGCGTCCATTCGGGGGACGGACGAACGCCCCTCGTCCGCGCCCGACGAACGGCCGATTCATCCGGTCGGGAGAAAAGTCGGTTGCGCGCGCCGGGCGATGACAAGGATGGGCTCCTTGCGACCCCAGCCGGGCGCCGGACCAGGAGAAGATGAGAGGATGGACATGAAGGCTTCGTTGGCGCGCGCACTCTCCTCCTGGCTCGGCGTGCGGCCGCGCCGTGCGGCCCGGCTGGCGGTCGCCTGCATCGTGCTCGCGGCTCTGCCGGGCGTGGCGCGGGCGTCGGAGGTCGCGCGCCTGATGTCGGTCGCGCAGGAGCGCGGGACGGTGCGCGTGATGGCCCGGCTCGACGTCGCGACGACCCCGGAGGCGCGTCTTTCCGGCGAGCGTGTCGCGGGTCAGCGGCAGGCGATCCGCGCGGCCCGCGGCCGGCTCGCCGCGGACCTCGGTGGCACCGCGTGGCGCACGGTGCGCGCGTTCGAGACGGTCCCGTACGTCGCGCTCGAGCTGACGCCCGAGGCGCTCACCGCGCTCACCCTGTCCGGCGCCGTGCGCGACATCCAAGAGGACCGCCTCGAGAAGGTGATGCTGCCCGACAGCGTCCCGATCGTGCAGGGCGACGCCGCCTGGGCCGCAGGCTTCGACGGAACGGACTGGGTGGTCGCGGTGATCGACACGGGTGTCTTCTCGAACCATCCGTTCCTCGCCGGCAAGGTGGTGGAGGAGGCGTGCTTCTCCGCGACCCGCGACTGCCCGAACGGTCAAGCACAGCAGTTCGGCCCCGGCGCCGCCCAGCCGTGCCCCTACGCACCGCTCACTTGCCCGCACGGCACGCACGTCGCCGGGATCGCCGCGGGGCGCGGTCCCGACTTCTCGGGCACGGCGCGCGGCGCCAAGATCATCGCGGTGCAGGTCTTCTCCCGCTTTCAGGGCAGCGACTGCAACGACGACGTCGAGGACCCGTGCGCCAAGTCCTTCCTCTCGGACACCGTCGCGGCGCTCGAGTACGTCTTCCAGGCGCGGGAGCGTCACAAGATCGCAGCCGCGAACCTGAGCCTCGGCGCCGGCCGGTACGCGTCGCAGACCGCCTGTGACCTCGACAACGGCGCCCGCAAGGCGGTGATCGACAACCTGCGCGCGGTCGGCATCGCGACGGTCGCGGCGGCGGGCAACGAGGGCTGCCCGGGCAGTGCGAGCTGCCCCGGCTCCGCGCTCTCCGCGCCCGGCTGCATCAGCTCGGCGATCAGCGTCGGCGCGGTGACCAAGTTCGACGAGGTCGCGCCCTTTTCGAACTCCGCACCGTTCTTGACGCTGCTTGCGCCGGGCACGTCGATCCTCTCCTCGGTGCCGACCGACGGCTTTCAGTTCATCTCGGGCACCTCGGAGGCGACGCCGCACGTCGCCGGCGCGTTCGCGATCCTGAGCGAGCGGCTCGGGCGCGGCGACGTCGACGCGGCGCTCGCCGCGCTGCAGCAGACCGGCGTGCCGATCGCCGACCCGCGCAACGGGGTGGTGAAGCCGCGCATCGCGATCCGCGACGCGCTCGATGCGCTGCCCCCGGCCGGCCCGGCGTCGGGTCTGCAGATCACGCCCGACGGCGCGCGGACGCTGATCAGCAAGGACGTCGCCGGCGCGCGCTGGGCGATCACCTCGAACCCGGACGACGACACCGCGACCGGCATCGTCTTCTCGCCCTCGGGCGAGCCGCCGCAGTTCGTCTGGTGCGTGCGCGAGGGCGACGACGGCAACCCGGACCCGCGCCAGGCGCAGGTCACGCTGTCGTGCTCGGTCGCGCAGGCCTGCCCGGGCAGCGAGTGCCCGGTCGAGCAGTGGCAGCCGGTCGGGACCGTGCAGCTCCCGGGCTCTTTCTTCCTGCCGCCGCCCGCGACGGCGGGCGGTGGGACGGGCACGGGGAACACCGGCGCGGACCCGGCGGGGGGCTCGGGCGGGCTGCCCTCGGGCCTGCAGATCACGCCCGACCGCAAGCGCACGCTGATCAGCAAGGACGTCGGCCCGGCGCGCTGGGCGATCACCCAGAACCCCGACGGCACGGCGACCGGCAACGTCTTCTTTTCCGACGGCGGCGAGCCGAAGTTCGTCTTCTGCGAGCGGGTCGGCGACGACGGCAACCCCGACCCGGAGACCGTCCAGATCAGCTTCTCCTGCTCGCTCGCCGACCGCTGTCTCGCCGAGCCGTGCCTGCCGAGCGCCTGGTCGGTGCTGCCCGACAAGGTTGTCCTGCCCGGGTCGTTCTTCCTCCCGGGCTGACGGGTTTCGCCTCGCGGGTAGCTTGACGCGGCGTCGCCGCGCATCGAGAAGGAGCCATGGCGTACGCGGCGACCGTCCGCGGGGAGCGCTTCGAGTTCGCCGACCTGCGCGAGCTTCTCGCCAGGGCGAACGAGGAGAAGTCGGGCGACCGTCTCGCCGGGCTCGCGGCCCGCTCGGAGCGCGAGCGGGTCGCGGCGAAGATCGCGCTCGCCGACGTGCCGCTCCGCGAGATCGTCGAGACGCCGCTCGTCGACCCCGAGAAGGACGAGGTGAGCCGCCTGATCCTCGACCAACTCGACCGGGCGGCGTTCGCGGAGCTCGAGAGCCTCACGGTCGGCGAGCTGCGCGAGCGGCTCCTCGCCGCGGACGGCACCGACGCCGTGCCGCCCCGGGCGATCACGCCCGAGATCGCGGCGGCGCTCGCGAAGCTCATGAGCAACAAGGACCTGGTGCTCGCGGCGCGCGGCCTCCGTCGCGTGACCCGGTGCCGCAACACGATGGGCGAGGCGGGCGTGCTCGGGATCCGCATCCAGCCGAACCAACCGGCGGACGACCTCGCGGCGATCCTGCTCTCGACGGTCGACGGCCTGCTCTTCGGCTGCGGCGACGCGGTGATCGGCGTGAACCCGGCGACGGAGTCGGTCGAGTCGGTCGCGGCGATCCTCGAGACGCTCGCGCGCCTGGTCGAGACCTACGCGATCCCCACCCAGACCTGCTGCCTCGCGCACGTCAGCATGCAGCTCGCGGCGCTCGAGCGCGGCGCGCCGGTCGACCTGCTCTTCCAGTCGATCGCCGGCACGGAGGCGGCGAACGCGAGCTTCGGCGTCTCGCTCGCGCTCCTGCGCGAGGGTTGCGAGCAGGTGCTCGAGCACCACCGCACGCGCGACGTCGCGTGGCTCGGCGATCAGGTGATGTACTTCGAGACGGGGCAGGGGAGCGCGCTCTCCGCCGAGGCGCACCACGGCATCGACCAGCTCACCTGCGAGGCGCGGGCGTACGGCGCGGCACGCGCCTTCGACCCGTTCCTCGTGAACTCGGTGGTCGGCTTCATCGGGCCCGAGTACCTCTACGACGAGCGGCAGATCGTGCGTGCAAGGCTCGAGGACCACTTCATGGGCAAGCTCCTCGGCCTGCCGATGGGCTGCGACGTCTGCTACACCAACCACGCCGCCGCCGACCAAAATTCGGCGGACAACCTGCTCCTCCTGCTCGCCGCGGCAGGCTGCAACTACTTCATGGGCGTCCCGTGCGCGGACGACGTGATGCTCGGCTACCAGTCGACGAGCTACCACGACGCGGTCGCGGTGCGCCGTCTCTTCGGCCTGCGTCCGGCGCCGGAGTTCGCCGCGTGGCTCGAGGAGCGCGGCATCTTCACCGCGGGCGAGCCCGCGGGGCGCGCGGAGGCCGTCCGGCGCGACCTGCTGCGCGCGGTCGAGCGTCTCGCGCTGCCGGGCGGCGCGCCGTGAGCGGGACGGAGCGCGAGCGCGGCGGCGCCCGGGTGCCGCTCCGCGACGAGGCGGGCGCGGCGCGGGCGCTCGAGGACGCGCTGCGCGCCCGGACGCGGGCCCGCATCCTGGTCGGCGCCGCCGGGCCCGCGTACCGCACGTCGACCCAGCTCGCGCTGCGCCGCGACCACGCCGCGGCGGTCGACGCGGTGCGGGCGGAGATCGACCTGCACGCGGACCTCGGCGCGGACGTCGTCGAGCGCTGGCGGCTCTTCGCGGTGCAGACCTGCTGCCGCGACAAGGAGGAGTACCTATGCGCCCCGACCTCGGGCGGCGGCTCGACGAGGCGGGGCGAGCCCGGGTCGTGCGCGACTGTCCGCCCGGCGCGGACCTCCAGGTGGTGATCGGCGACGGGCTCTCGCCGGCGGCCGTCGCGGCGCACGCGCCGGGGCTGCTCGGGCCGCTCGCCGATGCGGCGGCGGCGCGCGGCTGGAGCTTCGGCCGCCCGTTCCTCGTCCGCTACTGCCGGGTCGGGGTGCTGAACGACCTCGGCACGCTCCTCGACCCGGCCGTGGTCGTGCTGCTGATCGGCGAGCGCCCCGGGCTCCGCAGCGCGCGCAGCCTGTCTGCCTACCTCGCGTTCCGCCCGCGCCCGACGCACACCGACGCCGACCGCAACCTGGTGTGCGGCATCCAGCCGGAGGGCGTTGCGCCGGCGGACGCCGTCCGGCGCATCGTCGCGCTCGCCGAGCGGATGCGCGCCGCCGGACGGAGCGGCGTGAGCGTCAAGGAGGAGGTGCCGCCGCCGCTCCCGCTGGTGGGCGAGCGCGGCGCGCCGTAGCGCGGCTCAGCCGCCCGCCTGCGTCTTGTGCGGCGTCTCCTTCCAGTACGGGTGGTCGGCGACCTTGGACAGGTCCTCGGGTGAGAAGAGCGAGTCCGGCACCTCCACGTCGTAGCTGATCGAGTCGACGGTGAGCGTCGTGCTCGTTCCGCTGCCGATGGTCTCGATGCGGATCTCGAGCGGCGTCGGGACGCCGTCGATCCGGCTCATGGAGCCGAAGGTCTCGACCTTGAACAAATTTCCGCCGGGGCTCATGAACTCGCGCCGCACCGGGAGCAGGGTCTCGGCGTCGATCCACGTGGTGATGCTCTTGTAGTACCACTGCTTGACGGTCGAGGAGGGCGTCGACTTCACCTTGTAGACCTTCTTGCCGTCGACCACCTCGGTTCCCAGCAGCTCGTTCTTGGTGTCCATCGGCAGGAGGCCGAGGTCGCCGTAGGTGAAGTCGGTGTCCATGAAGCTCTGGTAGTTCTCCGCGGGCACGAGCTTGCGCGTCCGCCGGACGACCGGAACGTAGAGCCACTCGACCGCCGAGCCGTCGGGGTTCTCCGCCGTGAGGTAGGCGATCCCCCGCGCGTCGTCCGGCTTGATGAGCACGGTGAGCGCGCGGTCGCCGTCGGGGAGCCGCTTGCGCGCCTGCACGAGCCCGAAGGTGGTCTTCGTGCCGCGGTCGTCGAAGGTCATGGTCATCGTCCGCACGCTCGGCTTGGGCGGCTCGAGCGCCATCTTCATCTGGCGCACGATCTGGTTGGCGTCGGGCGCCTCCTGCGCCGCGGCGACGAGCGGCGACGCGAGGATGCCCGCCAGCAGGCCCGCGAGGAGCGATATCGGCGTGACCGCGCGGGCCGCACCGGGCGCAGTGCTCGACAGGGAACGAGGGAGGAAGCGCATCGAGGGACACTCCTTTCCGTAGCGTCCCGCCGCATATCGCAAGAGGGCGACGCGGCCAAACGTACGGCCGCGCGCGCCGCGCGCCGCCGCCTCTCAGCGGTCGAGCGCCCGGCAGAACTCGGCGAGGCCCTCCTCCCAGGGCGGCAGCACGATGCGCGGCTCCTGCAGCGTGCAGAGCACCGAGTAGCGTGGCCGCGGCGCGGGGCGCGGGAACTCCTCGGTCGTCACCGGGACGACGGGCGTCTTGATGCCCCGGAGCTCGTAGAGCTGCCGCGTGAGCCCGTACCAGGTGACCGCCCCGGAGCCGGCGAGGTGGTACGTGCCGAAGGCGCCGCTCTCGATGAGGCGGCCGATCGCGTCGGCGAGGTGCGGCGCGTAGGTCGGCGAGCCCGTCTGGTCGTCGACCACGCGGACCTCGGGCCGCGACGCGAGCGACAGCATGGTGAGCGGGAAGTTCTTGCCGCGCTCCTCGTACACCCAGGCGGTGCGCACGACGTAGTGCCGCGCGTTGAGCTCGCGCACCGCCTGCTCGCCCGCGAGCTTGCTCCGGCCGTAGACCGACTGCGGGTCGGGACGGTCCCACTCGTGGTACGGCCGCGTCGCGGTGCCCGGGAAGACGTAGTCGGTCGACACGTGGACGAGCGGGATCCCGGCCTCGGCGGTCGCGAGCGCCAGGTTCCGCGGCCCGAGCGCGTTGCCGCGGAACGCGCCCTCGACGTCGGTCTCGGCTTCGTCGACGCGGTTGTAGGCGGCCGCGTTGATCACCAGGTCCGGCCGCGTGCCGCGCACCGCCGCGCGCACCGCCTCGAGGCTCGTGATGTCGAGCTGCGTGCGCTCGAGCCCCACCACCTCGTGACGTCCGAGCCGCGCCGCGAGCGACCGGCCGAGCTGGCCGCCGGCGCCCGCGACGAGGATCTTCATGGCTCGGGCTCCCAGACCGGCAGCCGCTCGAGGAGCTGGGCGAGCGGCTTCCCGGCGCGGTCCTTCTCCGAGAGCAGCGGTTCGCGGATCGGCCAGGGGATGCCGATCTCCGGGTCGTTCCAGGCGAGCCCGAGCTCGTCGCCGGGGCTGTAGAAGTCGCTGCACTTGTACTCGACCTCGGCGACGTCGCTCAGCACGCAGAAGCCGTGCGCGAAGCCGATCGGGACGAAGATCTGGCGGAAGTTCTCGTCCGACAGCTCGACGCCGAACCAGCGCTTGAAGGTGGGCGAGCCGCGGCGCACGTCGACCACCACGTCCCAGATCGTGCCGCGCAGCGCGCGCACGAGCTTCGCCTGCGGGCGCTCGAGCTGGCTGTGCAGGCCGCGCAGCGTGCCGCGCACGGAGCGCGAGTGGTTGTCCTGCACGAAGGTCGTCCGGATGCCGGCTTCCGCGTAGCGCTCCGCGTGGTAGGTCTCGACGAAGAAGCCGCGCTCGTCGCGGTGCACGCGCGGCTCGAGCACGAGGACACCGGGGAGCTCGGTCGGGAAGACCTTCACGGGCTCAGGGCTCCTGTTCGAGGACGCGCAGCAGGTACTGCCCGTAGCTCGTGTTCTCCATCGAGCGCGCGATGCGCTCGACGTCGCGCGCATCGATGTAGCCCATGCGGTAGGCGATCTCCTCGATGCAGGCGACCTTGAGGCCCTGCCGCTCCTCGATCACCTGGATGAAGTTCGCCGCCTGGAGAAGCGCTTCGTGCGTTCCCGTGTCGAGCCAGGCGATGCCGCGGCCGAGGCGCTCGACGTGCAGCTCGCCGCGTCGCAGGTAGTCGAGGTTCACGTCGGTGATCTCGAGCTCGCCGCGCGCCGACGGCTTGAGCCCGGCCGCGATGTCGAGCACGCGGTTGTCGTAGAAGTAGAGGCCGGTCACGGCGTACGACGAGCGCGGCCGCGCGGGCTTCTCCTCGAGCCCGATCGCGCGTCCCTCGGCGTCGAACTCGACGACGCCGTAGCGCTCGGGGTCGCGCACCAGGTAGCCGAACACCGTGGCCCCGGTCTCGCGCTCGACGGCGGCGCGCAGGTAGTCGGTGAAGCCGTGCCCGTAGAACAGGTTGTCGCCGAGCGCGAGCGCGACGCGCGACATGCCGACGAACTCCCGCCCGATGATGAACGACTGCGCGAGCCCCTCGGGCTTCGGCTGCACCGCGTACTGGAGGCGCAGGCCGACGTCGCTCCCGTCGTCGAGCAGCCTGCGGAAGCCGTCCTGCTCGTGCGGCGTCGTGATGATCAGGATGTCCCGGATGCCCGCGAGCATGAGCGTCGCGAGCGGGTAGTAGATCATCGGCTTGTCGTAGATCGGCAGGAGCTGCTTCGAGTTGGCGCGCGTCACCGGGTAGAGGCGCGTGCCCGAGCCGCCGGCGAGGAGGATCCCCTTGACGCCCGACGCCTGCGGCGCCGGGTGGGAGCCGCGGACGCGGTCGCTCATCGCCCCGCCCCGGCCACGACGGGCGCGAGCCCGAGCCGCTCGCGGCCGTACTTGCCGGCCTGCACCGTCTCGCACCAGGCGCGGTTCTCGACGTACCAGCGCACCGTCGCGGCGAGCCCGCTCGCGAGGTCGTGGCGCGGCGCCCATTCGAGTTCGCGCTGGATCTTGCTCGCGTCGATCGCGTAGCGCCGGTCGTGCCCCGGGCGGTCGGCGACGAAGCGCTTGAGCGCCGAGTAGCTCGAGATCCCGCGCGCGGCGAGCGCCGGGTTGTCGCGCGGCGGGACGATCTCGTCGAGCAGCGCGCACAGGCACTCGACCAGCTCGAGGTTCGTCCGCTCGCCGTGCCCGCCGATGTTGTACTTCTCGCCGGGCACGCCGCGCTCGAGGACGCGCAGGATGCCGTCGCAGTGGTCCTCGACGTACAGCCAGTCGCGCACGTTGCCGCCGTCGCCGTAGATCGGCAGCTCGCGGCCCTCGAGTGCGTTGAGCACCATGAGCGGGATGAGCTTCTCCGGGTACTGGTAGGGGCCGTAGTTGTTCGAGCAGTTGGTGAGCAGGACGGGGAGGCCGTAGGTCGCGTGGTAGGCGCGCACCAGGTGGTCGGCCGCGGCCTTGGACGCCGCGTAGGGCGAGTTCGGGGCGTACGGCGTCGTCTCGGAGAAGGCGCCGGTCGGGCCCAGGCTGCCGTAGACCTCGTCGGTCGAGACGTGCAGGAAGCGGAACTCGCGCCGCCGCGCCTCGTCGCCCTCGGCGAGCCAGCGGCGCGCCGCCTCGAGCAGCTCGAAGACGCCGAGCGTGTTGGTCTCGATGAACGGCCGCGGCCCGTCGATCGAGCGGTCGACGTGCGACTCCGCCGCGAAGTTCACGAGCCACGACGGCTGGTGCTCGCGCAGGAGGCGCGCCACCAGCTCGCGGTCGCAGATGTCGCCGTGCACGAAGACGAAGCGCGGGTCGCGCTCGACGTCGCGCAGGCTCGCGAGGTTGCCGGCGTAGGTGAGCTTGTCCAGCACGACGACCCGGTCGGTCGTGCGGGCGAGCGCGAGGCGCACGAAGTTGCTGCCGATGAAGCCGGCGCCGCCGGTCACGATCATGCTGCGCATATCGCCCACCCGGAATAGCCGAGCCGGTCGGGGCCTGCCAGGGCGGTCGCGGGCCGGCGGGCGGGGTCCGGCGCTAGGCGTCCGGCGGCTGGTGCTCGGGGCGCAGCAGGTCGTTGACCGTCTTCACCGGGTTGAAGGTCTCCGGCGGGACCTCGACGAACAGGGTGTTCCAATCGGCCATCCCCCCGTTCCACAGGCCCGGATGCTCGAGCGCACGGAGCTTGCGCCCGCCGCTCGACTTCTCGCTGATGAAGACGGCGTACCGGTCGACGTAGCGCGCGAGCTCGAAGGGCCGTCCCTCGTGGTCGCGGAGCCCGCACACCAGGTCGACCGGGTTGAAGTGGGTCGGGCTCGTGAGGATCCGCCGCTGCTCGGGGTCGCGCGGGTCGACCTGCGCGGTCTCGACGATCTGCGGGCTCACGCTGCCGTCCCGGCCGCGCACCCAGAACGGCCCGCCGCCCGGATCGCCGGCGCAGCGCACCATGCCGCAGACGCGCAGCGGGCGCGCGAGCAGACGCCGCACGACGGCTCGCCGCTCGTCGAGCGGGGCCGCGCCGAGGTCGCCAAGCGGCGTCGCGAGCTCGTCGCGGAGCAACGCCGCCGCGGCCGCCACCGCCTCGGGGCCGGGGTCACGGTCGAGCCGGCGGAGCGCCGCGAAGATCTTCGCCTGGAGCAGCACGAGCAGCCCGCCGAGGACCCGCTTCCAGTGCACGACGACGTCCTTGCGGTGGTCCGGGACGACGTTGTCGATGTTCTTGACGTAGGCGACGTCGGCCCCGCAGCGCTCGAGGTTGCCGAGCAGCGCGCCGTGCCCGCCCGGACGGAAGAGGAGGGCGCCGCTCGCGTCGCGGAACGGCCGGCCCTCGAGGTCGACGGCGACCGTGTCGGTCGACGGGTCCTGCTGCGAGAAGGCGACCTCGAAGCGCGCCTCGAGCCGCTTCTCGTACGCGGCGCGCACCGCCTCGAGACGCGCCTCGAAGCCCACCTGGTGCTGCGGCGAGACCGTGAAGTGAAGCGTCGTGCGGCCGTCGGCCGCGCGCGCGTAGCGCGCGGCCTCGACCAGGTGCTCTTCGAACGCCGTGCGCGCGCCCTCGGGGTAGCGGTGGAACTCGAGGAGGCCCTTCGGCAGCGCCGCGTAGTCGAGGCCGACGGGCTCGAGCAGGTGCTCGAGGATGGGTCCGAGGCGGCCGCGCGCGAGCAGCGCGTCGAGGTCCTCGCCGTGCCGGCGAAGCGACGCGCGCAGCGAGTCGGCGAAGGCGAAGCGGGTGAGCCCGTCGGCGAAGGTGAGCGTCTCGCGGGCGTCGCCGTCGCCGGCGCGCGCTTGCTCCTCGAGCGCCGCGCGCGTCACCTCCGGCTCGCGCTCGCGCACCGCGAGCAGCGCGCGGAACATGCGCGTCGCGGCGCCCGAGGCGGGGACGAAGCAGAGGAAGCGTCCCGCCGCCGCGGCGTCGGCCTGCGCGGCGAGCGCGGCCGCGACCTCGTCCTCGCGGAGCACGCGGATGCCGTCGCCCGGCGTGCAGGGCCGGACGAGGTGCGTGTAGCGCTGCGGGCTGCGCAGCAGCGCGAGCTGGCGCTCGACGTCGGCGCGCGCGAGGCCGCGCTCGGCGATCCGCCTCAGATCCTCCTCGTGCAGCTCGTCCTCCATGACGGATCTCCTCCGGCCCAGGCTAGCGAGATCGAGAGGTGGGGTCACCCTCGCGCGCCGTCAAGGCGTCGGCGGGGACGTCGCTCGAGGCGTCGCGTCGGGTAGCCCGTCGGCGGCGGACACGCGGTCCTTGCCGTCGAACGCCGGCGCGAACACCGAGACGCCGACGAGCGGATCCTCACCGAAGGCGCGCGCGCCGTGCACCGTGTTGCGCGGCACCAGGAGCACGTCGCCCGGGCCGAGGTCGATGGTCTCGTCGCCGAGGCGGGCGCGCGCCCGGCCGCTCCGGACGACGATCACCTCCTCGTGCTCGCGGTGCACGTGGAGGGGCATCTCGCCGCTCAGCTGCCAGACGTTGACGCTCGCCTGGTCGCCGCGGAGGACCTCGGTCACCGTGGCGCCGGGCGCCGGGTCCGGTGTGCGCCGCGCGAGCACCTCGTCGGAGTCGACGAGCTGGCCTTCGGCGACGCCGGCCGCGATCAGCGCGAGGAGGAAGAGCGCGTGGGTGAGGGGGTGGACCGGCGCCCCTCGCCGCCGGCCGCCCGAGGTCCGCGAGCGCGACATTTCGGCGCGCGATAGCACCCCGTCCGCCGTCGCGCGACGGAGCCGCTTGCCGTGCCCCCGGGTCGCTGGTAACCAAACGTTTGTTCAGACGCCGATGCCGACTGAAGAAGCCGTCAGGGTGCCGGCCGCGGAGAGCGGCGGCACGGCCACCCGCATCCTCGATGCGGCGGAGGCGCTGTTCGCCGAGCGCGGCTTCACCGGCGTCTCGGTGCGCGAGATCGCGGGGCGCGTCGGGCTCAACCAGGCCAGCATCTACAACCACTTCCCGAGCAAGCAGGCGCTCTACGAGGCGGTGCTCGACCGCGGCTTCGGGCCGATGCGCGATCTTCTCGCGGCGCGGGCGCACGGGCTCGGGACGCCGGAGGCGCGCGAGCGCCTGCTCGCCGACCTGATCGAGCACCTGTGGCGGACGCCCCACCTGCCGAAGCTCGTGCAGCGCGAGGTGCTCGACGGCGGCGAGTACCTCGACAAGCTCACCGAGCACTGGCTGAAGCCGATCTACGAGGCGGCGAAGAAGGCCGTGCAGGCGACGCCGGGGCTCGCCCGCTGGCCGGAGGAGGACCTGCCGCTCTTGATCCTCGGCATGTACCACCTGCTGTTCGGCCACTTCGCGTCCGCGGCGCTCCTCGAGCGGCTCGCCGGCGTCGACCCGTTCTCCCCGCGCATGCGGCAGGCGCACCTCGAGTTCGTCAAGCACGCAACGGACCGGCTGCTCGAGCGGTAGCGCGGCTCGCTAGGAGTCGCGCCCCGCGCTCGGGTCCCGCGCGAGCCAGCGCTCGAGCCAGGCGAGCACCTCGTAGTTCGCCGCAGGCGGCAGGTTGTGGCCGCTCCCGGGGTAGGAGATGAACTCGAAGTGGTCGGGCACGCCCGCGTCCTCGTAGGCCGCGCGGAACAGCTCGACCGTGGTCTCGACGCAGGCGTACGGGATCGCGCGGTCGTTCTCGCCGGCGAGGAGCAGGAGCGGGCGCGGCGGGTAGCGGTCGGCGTGCGCGATCGGCTCGCGCGCGGCGATCTCGAGCTCGTAGTCCGGGTCGAGCACGAGGCGGCCGCCGGGCAGCCAGCGCGGGTCGTCGTTGAGGGCGAGCGACGACGAGCGGAGGAAGCGGTGGTAGTCGCCGCACGCGACGCGCACGGCGGCGGCCGCGAGCCGCGGCTCGGCGGCGAGCGCCTGCAGCGCGGTGAAGCCGCTCGTCGAGCTGCCGCTGATCGCGATGCGCTGCGGGTCGATCTCGTCCAGCGTGAGGAGGTAGTCGACGAGGCGCGGCACGCTGCGCTCGGCGTCCATCGAGATGATGCCGAAGTAGGCGCGGCCGACGATCCCCGGCCGCGGGGCGGCGAGGAGCCAGTTGCCGACGCGCTCCGAGCCGCCCCGGGGAGTCGGCTGCGGGGCGGGCTGCGCTTCCGGCCCGGACGCGGGCGGCTGATCCGCGACGGCCGCGTCGTGCTCGGCCCTGGACGCGGACGCGAACGGGCGGAGCGACTCCCAGTTGGTGTGGTAGCGCGCGATCGCGAAGCCGCGCGAGAGGAGCTCGTCGTCCCGCACGATCGGCGAGATGACGACCGGCTTCGGACCCGGGGGCTCGGTGGGAATCGTGACCCAGACGGACACCCAGCCGTTGTCGATCGTCGTCTCGATCGTCTTGGACGGAACCGTGGGGGCCGGGTCGTTGGGCGGTGGCGGGGCCGCCGCGACGGGCTGCGCCCGCACCGGCAGCTTGCAAGCGCCGAGCGAGGCGGCGACAACCAGCAGGATGAGCGAGCGGGTGAGCGTGGCGAGCATGGCGACGGCCTCGGGCTTCGATAGATGACGCCGGCGGGCGAGAAAAGCACGGCCCGCGGCCGACACCTCGCGGCCGGGCTGCTGCTCGCGCTGCTGGCTACGCTGCCCTCCTGCGCGCGGCCGCTCGCCGAGCGCGCGATCGCGGCGCGCGGCGGCGCGCTCACGAGCCTCACGCGCTTCGCCGACGCCGACGTCCACCAGGGCTTCCCCGGGACCTGGAGCTGGCGGGTCGACTACCGGACCCCCGACCTCCTGCGCTGGACGCTCGAGACCTACGGCGAGGAGCAGACCTTCGCCTGGGACGGCGCGCAGGTGCGCTACTTCCTCGGCAGCGCGTCCCTGCCGCCGGACTCCGCGACGGAGGACGACTTTCGCACCGTGGTGCGCTGGACGGCGGTCACGATGCTCGGCGTGCTCGAGCAGGACGACCGGGTCGAGGTCGAGGAGATGTCCTCCGCCGAGCTGCCCGCCGGGGCGGCGGCCGGGCTCCGGGTCCGCTACCGCGACGACGGCGCGACCTACGAGCTCTACTTCGACCGCGACGCGCTGCTCGTCGCGGCGCGCGGCCCGGTCGTGATCCCGACGATCGGCGCGGGCGAGCTCGAGGCGCGCTTCTCCGACTTCCGGACCGTCGACGGCTTCGTCCTGCCGTACGTGGGCAGCTACACCCTCGCCGGACGCCCGCTGTTCGACGAGCGCGTCCTGCGCTACGTGCCCGACGATCCGGCGCTCGACGCGGCGAGCTTTCGCCGCCCGCCGCCGCTCGCACGCTGAGCCGCGCGCGGCGTCAATCCATCCCGAGCTTCGCGCGGCCCTCGGGCGAGATCATGTTCGGGTTCCACACCGGGGTCCAGACGATCTCGACGTCGGCCTCCTCGACGCTGGGCAGCGAGAGGATCTTGTAGCGCGCGTCCGCGGCGATCGACGCGCCCATGCCGCAGCCCTGCGCGGTGAGCGTCATCTTGACGTCGACCCGGTGGCGTCCCTCGTCGAGCGGCTTGATCTGCATGTCGTAGACCAGCCCGAGGTCGACGATGTTGACCGGGATCTCGGGGTCGTAGCAGCTCTTGAGCTGCTCCCAGACGAGCGGCTCGAGCTCCTCGGGGGTGAGCTTCTCGCCCTCGCGCGGCGCCGCCTGGGTTTCCGCGGGCGGCTCGAGGCCGACCGCGTCGGCGTCGCGGCTCGAGATCCGCAGGAGCCCGCCGTACTCGGGGACGTGCAGCGTGTAGGAGCCGCCCAGCGACTGGGTGATCACCGCGCGGGTCCCCTTGGGCAGCAGCACGGTGTGCCCGGCCGGCACCATCACCGCCTCGCAGTCGCGGGTCAGCTCGATCCACTCGTTTGCTTCGCTCATGCTTCACTCCCTGTCATACGGCGTACGATAGCGCTCGCCGGCCCCCGGTGACAGACGGACGCCGGCACGCGAGCGCTGGCGCGCCGCCGCGATCCTCGCTAACGAACAAACGTTGGCTTGGAGCCGGGCGGCACGACGCCGGAGCGGCCGAGGAGCGAGCTATGGCCTACGAGCACGGGAAGATCACGGACGAGGGGATCGCCAAGCTGCGCGAGCGGATCGGCAAGGGCTTCACCGGAAGGCGTCCATGGCGCACCGAGGTGAACCGCGACACGATCTGGCACCTCGCGCACGCGATCGGCGACCTGAGCCCGCTCTACACCGACCCCGAGTACGTGAAGAAGCACACCAAGTGGGGCCGCCTGCAGTGCCCGGGCGTCGTCCTGCGCTGCTACGACACGCTGAGCGCGCCGGGCTCGGCCGGGCTGCCGGAGGGCCTCCCGGGCGTGCACTCGATCTGGTCCGGCTCGCACTACGAGTGGTACCGCCCGGTCCTCGAGGGCGACGTGATCACCTCCGAGAGCTACCTGAAGGACGTCGTCGAGAAGACCAGCAAGTTCGTCGACGGCCGGACGGTGTACCAGACCTACGAGGCGGTCTACTACGACCAGACCGGGGCGTGCATCGGCAAGCGGAGCGACACGTACATGCGCGCCGACCGCAACAAGGCGCGCGAGAAGAGCGTGTACAAGGAGGAGGAGCAGCTCGCCCACTGGACGCCCGAGGACATCGAGCGCTTCCAGGAGGAGTACCGCAGGGAGACGCGGACCGTCGAGCGCTACTGGGACGACGTCCAGGTCGGCGACGACATCGGCCAGGTGATCAAGGGTCCGCTCACGCCGACCGCCGAGATCGCCTTCGAGGCCTTCTTCGGCATGTACCTGGTCGGCAACATCGTCGCGTCACGGCTGCTCGACAAGCACCCGGCGCTCATGGTGCCCAACGAGCAGGGCGTCCCCGAGCCTCCGCAGCGCGTCCACTGGGACAACAAGTTCACCCAGGAGACGCTCGGCCTGCCGGGCGCCTACGACCTGGGCCTCGAGCGCCTGTCGTGGATGTGCCACGCGGTGACCAACTGGATGGGTGACCAGGGCCACCTCGCGTTCATCGAGGCGCGCTACAAGCGCTTCAACTACCTCGGCGACGTGACCTGGGCGCGCGGCAAGGTGGTCGACAAGTACGAGCAAGACGGCAAGAAGCTCGTCAAGCTCGACGTCGAGACGGTGAACCACCGCGGCCAGATCACCGCCACCGCGAAGGCGGTCGTCGAGCTGCCGAGCCGGTCCTGACGGGCGCACGCGCGCCGGCCCGAGCGTGCGAGCGGCGCCGCACGGCGCCGCGGATCACGCAGGCGTGCGCCTCCGATCGCGCTCGCGCAGCTCGAGCACGAGCTGGCGAACCTCGGCCCGCGCCGAGGTGATGAACGCGGCGTCCGAGGGGCGCTTCACCCAGGCGAGCACCTCGCCGCCGGAGACGATCGCGAATGGAAAGCCCGGTGGCCCGCCGACGGCTGTCTGACAGCTCCAATGCTCCCTGCTCACGGCTTGGTTTTGCAGCATGGCCTTGTCCCCCACTCCCGAGCGCGAGCTCGAATCTTTGGCCTTGCACACCCTGCCGATGCCGTGTCAACAAGGTTTCGCTTTCCTGTCGCCTGTGGCGTGAGCTTCCGTCTTCGTCGTCGACGCCCTCGCGCGGCTCGGTGAGCTATACGCGGGCGCGCGACGCTTAGCGCGCGAGCCAGGCTGCGCCCGGCACGAGGCATTGCACGAGCGCGGCGGTCTGGCTCGGCGGGTAGTCGAGCCCGTGCGCGAGGACGAAGGCGACGACCGTCGAGCCGAGCCCGACGAGCGGTGCCACGACGAACATCGTCCGCACCTCGCAACACGTCGCCCGTGCGGTGAGCGCCGGCAGCACGAGGCAGGCGAAGGTGAAGATCGAGCCGGCGAGCCGGTTCGAGAGCCCGACCACGACGCCGAGCCAGACGGCGATCGCGACGCCGCAGCGGCGCACGTGAAGTCCGACCGCCTCCGCCATCTCGCGATCGATCAAGAGCAGCCGGAGCTCGCGGTTGCGGCGGAAGAGCGCGACGAGCGTCGCCACGAGCAGCACGGCGAGGAGCAGCACGTCGCCGCGCGTTGCGCCGAGCAGCGTGCTCACGACGAGGCGGTCGATCTCCTCGACCCCGTGCGGCCCGTGCGCCAGCAGCAGGACCGCGCCGCTCGCGCTCGCGAGGAAGACGAAGCCCGTGATCGCCTCGTGGCTCTCGCCCCGCCAGGTCGGCGCGCCCGCGGTGACAAGCGCTGCGAGCACGGCGCACAGGCTCGCCGCCGCGGAGAGCCCCGCGTCCGAGCCGAGCGCGGCCCCGACGCTCGCGCCGGCGACGCCCGAGAGCCGGAGCGCCGCCGCGATCCCGAGGAGCGACGCCTGGGAGATCGCGGCCCCGACGAAGATCTGGTCGCGCGCCACGACCAGCACGCCGAGAAGCGGCGGCAGCAGCGACAGGAGCCAGCCGGCGAGGTAGCCGTCGCCGAACAGCGCCCACGAGGCGAGGAAGTCGTGGATCACCTGCGCACCTCTCCGGCGGCGTGCACCGCGACGCGGCCGCCCGCGAAGGTCGCGACGTGCGTCGCGTGACGCTCGGCCATCGCCCTGTCGTGGGTGACCAGCAGCACGGTGAGGCCGCGGCTCCGGTTGAGCGCGAGCACGTCGGCGAGCAGCGCCTCCTGAGCGTCCGCGTCGAGGTGGCTCATGGGCTCGTCGAGCACGAGGAGCGAGGGCTCGCGGACCAGGGCGCGCGCAAGCAGCGCACGCTGGCGCTGCCCGCCGGAGAGCGAGCGCACGTCGCGCCTGGCGAGCGCGGCGAGCCCGACCTGCTCGAGCGCGCGCTCGAGCAGGGCGACGCGCTCGCGGCGCGGCACGTCGAGGCCGACGAGCCCGAGCGAGCCGTGCTCGCGCACGGTGGTCGGCAGCGCCGGGTTCACCTCGAAGTGCTGCGGGACGAAGCCGCCCCGCCGCCCGCCGAGCCGCGGATCGAGCAGCAGGCTTCCGCCCGCGGGGCGCAGCAGGCCCGGCACGGCGCGGAGGAAGGTCGTCTTGCCCGAGCCGTTGTCGCCGAGCAGAAACCAGAATTCGCCGCCGCGCACGGTGACCTCGACCCCGCGGAGGACGACGTTCGCGCCGTAGGCGAGGTCGAGCCCCGCGGCGCGCAGCACGGTCTCGCCCGGCGGGATCACGAGCCGCTCCTCGCGCCGCCTTGCGAGCTCTTCGCGCCGGCGAGAGCGCCCGCCACCTGCCGGACGTCGTAGTCGATCATCTCGAGGTAGGTCTTCGCCTCCGGCACCGCGTCCACCTGGTTCGCCATCGCGAGCACCCGCGCCCCCGTGCTCTCGCCGACGAGGCGCGCGTAGCGCCGGTCGTCGTAGGCGGAGGCGAGGACGATCCGCACCTGCTGCGCGCGCATCGTCTCGATCACCTGCTCGAGGTGCCGCGTGCTCGGCGGCACGCCCGGCATGGGCTCGAGGTGCGCGACGATCTCGAGGCCGAAGGTCTCGGCGAAGTACGGCCAGATCGGGTGGTCGTCGACCGCCTTCGCGCCGCGGTGCTCGAGCATCGCGCCGAGCCAGCCGCCGAGCGCGTCGCGCTCCCGCTGCTCGTCGAGGGAGGAGGCGAGCTTGCCGTGCCGGTAGAGGAGAACGAGCTTCGGGACGTCCGCGCCGTCCTTCGCGGCCAGCCTCGGGCCGACGAGCGCCGCGTAGAGCCGGCGCGTGAAGTCCGCGAGGCGCTCGTCGAAAATGGGTTTGCTTGCCGGGTCGAGCTCCGCGAGCCGGGCCGCGATGAGACGCGCCACCGCGAGCCCGCGCAGCGGGTCGAGCAGGTAGTGCGGGTTGCCGCCCGGGTGCACGTCGCCCATGCTCCGGTCGACCGTGCCCACCGGCACCTCGAGCGGTCGCTCGAGCGCGGTCGACGCGTCGAGGAAGCCCTCGCCCCCGGGCAGGATGCGCGGGTTGCGCGCCTGCCGCGCGAGCAGGTCGGCGTACGCGGTGTCGAGCCCGAGGCCGTTGCGCACGAAGAGGTCCGCCTCGCTGAGCGCGCGCACCCAGCTCGGCCGCGCCTCGAGGGAGTGCGGGTCCTCCGTCCCCTTGGCGAAGACCGTGACGATCACCCGCTCGCCTCCCGCCTCGCGCACGAGCGCGCCGAGATCGGGAGTGGTCGCGCAGACGCGCAGCGGCGCGTCGCTCGCCTCCGCGCGAGCGCCCGGCAGCACGCACGCCGCGACGGCGAGCAGGCGGACGAGCGTCGCTCGCAGGCCGCTTCTCCGAGAGTGAAGGTGCATGGCGCTCCTCCTCACCACGCGTGCGCCAAGTGCGCGCCGTAGAGCAGCTCGAGCCCGAGCCACACCGTGCTCGCGTCACGGCCCGGCAGCGCGGTCGAGTGGTCGTAGTTGTACTGCAGGCGGATGCGGGAGAACTCCGTCGGCTGGTATTGCAGCAGCGGCGAGAGGCGCAGCCGGTCGGCGCGCAGCGGATCGGCGGCACGCCCCTCGGGGATGCTCTGCCCCGAGCCGCTCGCCCACTCGAGGCGCAGCCCCGCGGACCACGGATGGCGGAAGCCCCAGAGGAGCTGCGTGTAGAGGCCCCAGTCGCGGAGCAGCGCGCCGGGCGCCAGCGGAGCGTGAAGTCGGCGCCGTAGAGGAAGGTGCGCGCGCCGGCGCCCGTCGAGTTCGGCCCGAAGAGCCCGGAGAAGCCGAGCAGCGCCGCCACGCTGTCGCCCGCGCTCCACGCGGTCGCCGAGCGGACGGAGTAGAGCAGGTCGCCGAGGTTGCGCGTGTCGGTGCTCACCGCGGGATACCCGCCGACCGGCTCGTCCGTGAGAAAGCTCACGGTGCTCTCGCCCTCGTTCGCGTTCTGCACGCCGACGTACGGCTCGGAGAAGAACGGCACGGGCAGGAGTCACGAGAGCCGCGCGCCCGCGGAGCGGAGGCCGTCGCCCCCGAACATCCGCGTGTTGACGAGCGGCTGGTCGATCCACGCCCAGGCGTGCGGATGGGTCGGGTTGATCCGCCCGAACTCCGTCAAGTAGAAGCCGGCCTTGAGCTGCAGGCCGTAGGGCAGGCGCTGCGTCGTGCCGAACGCCTCTTCGAGCTCGACGCCGTCGGGGAAGAAGACGATGTGGGTCTCGGCGTCGAAGTAGGGGTCGACGGCGCCGTACAGCGAGAGCTCCGCCTGCTGCAGGGTGAAGCCGCGCCGCCTCGGGTCGTGCGCGCCGCCCTCGAGCGTCCGGAGCTCGGCGTCGTCCGCGGTCGACCAGCCGCCCGCGACCAGCAGGTCGACCGACGGCTCGAGCAGCCGGAGCCTCGCCTCACCGGGCAGGGCGCGCTCGAAGAGCGTGTTGGGGCGCCGGGCGCGGGTCGCGCGTCCGCGGTCGGCTCGCTCGTCGGCACGGGCCCTGGCTCCGTCGCCCTGGCGACGGTCGGCGCCTGGGCCTCGGCCTCGAGCGCGCGGACCGCGTCGTCCAGCGCACGCCGGGGGTTGTCCGCGGCGGGCGTCGCCTGCGGTGCGGGCGGCTCCCGTCGGGCAGCCTCGCGCGGCTCCACCCGCGGCGCAGGCGGCTCCGGCCCGGCCGCCGCCTGCGGCTCCCCGTTCAGCACGTGAGGCGCGATCCGGCGGAGGAGCTCCATGGTCTCGTCGAGCTTTCGTTGCTTCTCAACGTCGCTGCGCCGCAGCTCCTCCACCTGCTGCTTGAGGAGATCAATCTCCTTTCGTTCGTCGGCGTGGCTGCCCATCGCGAGCAGCAGCACGCCCACGACGGACAGCGCGGCGCCGTTCCGCCGCGCGTGCAAGCGCACCATCGTTCGCTGCCCTCCGGATCGTGAGGGCGCGCGCAGCA
>FWPU01006029.1_pt1 | contig 25063 bp, 22 predicted proteins | sample 2228361 | NCBI WGS metagenome assembly FWPU01 (sample SAMEA103939777, study PRJEB20133) | metagenome | reverse complement strand
GAAGATTCTAACACCCGGACAGTTTGCGAATCCCACGCTTCGGTAGCGCAGTCCTATATAACCGTCGGCTCACCGGGAGGTTCGCCCTCCACAGGAGGGCGAGGAACCCGTCCCGAGCCGTTCAGAAAACCTAACCCCGTAGCCCCCTTCCCTGCGAGGGAAGGGGAGCGAACTCCTCTTCCCGCGTCGGGGAGAGGTCGGGAGAGGGGTTTCAAATGACTCACGAGGAGGTTTGCCCTCCATATTCGGCTTGCGGCATTCGGAGCGATCAACCCGTCCGAGAACACAACACCTCTTCATACCTCGCAATCATCTTCTGCAGGTCGAAGTGGGACTCGGCGTGCTGGCGGGCGCGGGCGCCCATTTGCTGGCGCAGGTCGGGCTGGGTGAGGAGCTGGAGGATGCGTTCTGCCAGCAACTCCTCGTCATGGAGAGGAACCACGAAACCGGTCTCGCCGTCCAGCACCACATCGCGCACCGCCCCCACCTCGGTGCTGACGGCAGGCACACCGCAGGCGGAGGCTTCAATCAACGTCATGGGCAGTACCTCCGTGTCGGAGGTCAGCACCGCCACGTCCAGCGATCGCCACACGGCAGGAACGTCCTCCATCACGCCGGTGAAGGTCACGCGCGCGCCGTGAGGCAGGTTTCGTGCCGTCTCCTCGAGCGGTCTCCTGAGTTCGCCGTCGCCCACCACGAACGCCCGCGCTTCAGGCAGGTGGCTCAGCACCCTGTCTGCCACCCGCAGGAAGCGGAAGAAGTTCTTTTCGGCGCGCAGTCCCGCCACGATGCCGAACGCAGGCGTGTCAGGAGCCAGATTCCACGCCTCGCGCAGGTGATTGCCCTGTGGGGTGAAGCGGGTCAGGTCGACACCGTTGGGGATGACCAGCGTCTCCCGCGCCCGCCAGTGCTCCCGCTCCAGCAAGAACTGAAGGTGCGTGGGGGCAAGGGCAATCAGCACGTCGGTAGCTCCCGACGCCACCCGCCGAGCCACTGCCATCTCACGAGCGCGCTTTGTCTTACCGAAGGCGTGCACTGCCACCACCAGCCGCGGCACCAACCCCAGCCTGCGGGCTAACGCTGCGTAAATGACCGCGATGGGCGAGTCCACCGTCAACACTGTATGCGGACGCAGGTCTTTCAGCAGGCGTATCCAGCGGGGCAGGAGGCGCAGGTCGGTTCGCGAAGCGCCATGCAGGGCGTGTAGCGGTAGCCCACTCTGCGCCATCTGCTCGCCAATGGTGCCCGGCTCATACAGCGCGCACACGTGGATATCGAGGCGTGAGCGCAGATGCAAGGCGATTGCCTGCAGGACTCGTTCCGCGCCACCGATGTGGTAGGTGGCGTTCACGATCAGCACGCGGGCGTGGGGAAGATCGGGCATCGTGCCTTACACCGTCACCGTATGGCTTTCGCAGGTCAGGGCAGGCGTGTCGGGCAACCAGCGCGACGCCGGATGGTCACGAACTTCTGAGACAGTCACCTGATACCGCTGTGCCGGGCGTAGCGGGTCTGTTGTCAGGCGTACGAGATTGCCATCTACCTGCACAGAGCGTATCCGCACAGGTGGTGATAGTCTGTAGCTGGCAGGTCGCCCGGCACTCTCGGCGTCCAGTCGCTTGTTGAAGACCAGCTGGATCGCTGCGCGGTTCAAGCGCACCGCTTTGAGCACACGCGGCGGTTCGGTGTACATATACATTCCCAGATGGTACTCGTAGAGAGTACTGCTCTGCACGCCGATCGCCCTGCACGCCTGCTGAAAACGAGCGATCCAGTCCCATGAACGGCGATTCTGGGGCTGTGAGCCGATGTCCGCCTGAATCATTATCGGCATGTTTGCGGCGACCGCCCTCGCCGCACGCACCAGCGGAAGATAGAAGCGTACGTAATCAGGAGCCAGATCTGCCTTGATCCAGTCGGGCCAGTGCGTCTGCAGGCAGATGGCATCAGGACGCACCTGACGCGCAACCTCTGCAATGTCCTGCCCGTGCACTTCCCTCACGAACTTCACCGCCTCTGGCACGTCGATAGCCAGAATCCAGATGGTTACCATCACATGCGGGTGTGACCTGCGAATGCCGCCTTCGCCGTTCAGCAGGTCGTTGAGGAAGTCGGTGTGGCTCTGGACGCGAAACTGCACCCAGTGAGCATACAGCTCGGGCTGTTTACGCCAGAAGCGAGGGCTTTGCTCGTCGTTGAATTCGGGCGGCTGTTCGCCCGAAAACTGCTTGGCAAACAGGGCGAGGCATCGGGGGCACAGACAGCCATAGGCAGGAGCGGACGGACCCGGATACTCGGGCCAGAACGGCTCCATGATATGCACGCCGTCGAACCGATACTGCCGAAGCACGCTGGCAACCTGAGCCTTCTTCCAGCGGCGGTATTCGGGATGGTTCAGGCAGAGGCGCGTGTAACCGTCGTTCATCGGCTGGCGGGTGACCATGCGCCAGTCCTGCCATCCTGCAGGCAGGTCCTGCGTGTCGTACGTGCCGTTGCCGAAGGTGGCGTAGTCCACGTGCAGTTTGCGCTGTCGCAGAGCCTGCACCAGCTCACGGTGAACGCGGCTGTCGCGCGTAACGACCATCTGCACGCCATCGAACCCGTGCCCGACAATCTCTTCCGCCATGCTATCCGCACTGCGGTCGGCGTAGTATCTTCCCAGGAACGGGTCTATCTGTACGCAGCGTTTCGGAAGTTTCATGCTACCCATGCTTACCGGTGTCTCGGTTGGCGTTGGTCTCAGCGCGGGCTCGACCAACCTTACGGTACGGCATCAACGGCGCGCACAGGTGCGCCGAGGCGGATGGTCGGTTCGCCCCACGATGCCCAGTCGGCGGTCGAATCATCGCGCGGTCCCACGTCGGAAATCAGGCGCAGGCGCACGGTCTGCCCAGCGAAGGGCGAGAGGTCAGCCGACAGCTCCCGCCACGTGCCCTGCACGCCGACGCCTTGTGCCACTCGGTGCGTCTTACCCTGCGCATCTATCACTTCCACGCGGAAGACCACGCCGTCGCTGGGATTACCGCCGTCGCGTAGCCCGATGTAGGCGTGGAACTGGCAGGGAGCACCGGGAAGCGCAACCGGCTTGAGTTCTGCCCACGCATACCCCACGCCGCCGATGTATGGCGGATGCATGAAGATGCCCTTGCGGGAGACGCCCCCCACCGGCAGGTCACCCGTGTAATAGAGCGCGCCCGTGCCCCCCGGGTCCGGAATCTCTTTCTCGCCACGCCGCGCGATGCCCCACGCCCGCACTGCCGAAACAAGGTCGGCGACAACGGGCTGAACCTCCGCCACGCGCAAGCGCAGTGTGGATCGGTGTGCGGCGATGCCGTTGCGCAGGGTGATGGTCAGCGTGCCCTCCGAGCCTGCGGGCAGGTCGGTCCGCACCTGCAGGTCTATCTGCTCGGGCAACTTCGCGTCCACTTTGAGCGACTGCGGAGAAACACGCCAGCCCTCGCTGACCGCAAACTCCACGCTCATCGGCTTGCCCGCAGTCGGGGTCACTTGCCACGCGGGTAGCAGGCGAACCTGTTGCGGATTCTGCCACCCGCCCGACTGCGCCCGCCACACAACCGGCGCCACCACCCGCAACACGGCGTCGCGCACCTCGTTGCCAGAGATTGCCCGAACCCGCACGCGATCGCCTGGGCGCAGGTCGCTGTCCACCCTCAGCATGCCGTTTGCGATGGAGCCGTTCTCCACTTCCCATCGCACCTGCCTGACATCTTGCAGGCTGACGGGTACCGCATCGCCCGGCACGACCTCCGCCCGCTGTGGTGCAATGCTCCACGTTGCCCTGCCGGAAAATTGCAGTTCGTAGCGTATCGCCTTCTCTACTGGCTCGATCCACGTTGCTTCTCCGCTGTCGCGCACACCCGGCTTCGGTAGCTCGTTGCCATCCACATCGTAAGCGTGTACCGACACCACCGCCCCGCGCACACCAAACGGACGACGGATGCAGAACGGCTCTTTGCCGCTGATGTGTATCACCTCGAGCCGATTGGGCGCAGGGCGTCTGATGGCAAGCCCGCCGTCGCAGGATGCCTCGGGCGTGGACAAAAGCTCGCCGCGCCCGTCGAGGTAGATGTAGGCGTCACTGCGCAGATAGTCTGCTTTACGCCCGTCCACCAGCGCAGAGTAGCTCAGCAAATGGTCTTTCTGGTACGCCAGCCAGCCCGCCGGGGGCAGGTCGAACGCTCTGGAGCCGATACGTACCCGCCAGTTCTCGGACGGATGGTCGTTCAGCCAGAGTTTGAGCCCGTTCGGGTATTCCACATAGAGCTGTCGCCGTGTGCGGGGGAGGTCACGGATGACCGCTTCGGAGACGCTGACCAGCTTGCTCCCGTCCCAGTAGGCGATTCGCGCAGGCGGTAGCAATCCATACCGTGCCTGTACCTGCTGGAGCATGTAGTAACTGCGACAGGTGCGTGCGATGCCATGTGCCTCCTCCACCAGCCAGCCGATATGCCCGTAGGCGAGCGTGTGCAGGATGAAGCGGTCGATGGCATGGTCAATCCGGTCGGGAACCTGCCAGTTGGGGATGGCGTCGCAGAAGAAGGACGTCCAGCCCATGCCGATGTCGCACTCCTTGGTGTGAATCTGGTAGAGGTCGAACACGGGCAGAAGCGGTTCCACCGCCAGCGGACGCCCGTTGTAGGCGATGGCGTAGTTGCCGTCGGCGAGGCCCGCATACAGCCACTGGTAGGTGCCTTCCGAGAAGATGGGACCGCCATACACGCGCGAATCGTTGCGCAGGAGCTCGCCGTAGGCATAGAAGGTCTGTGCGAACGTGCCTGCTCCCGGCACGCGCGCATCGTAGTCGTTGTAACCCCATGGCTGGACCGCCGTATGCACATCGGTATATGCGCTGTTGGGGTTGTACTTCGCCTTGATCTGCGGTGCGAGCAGGGCGTCGAACTCCACAGCCTTCAGCGGTTTGAGCGCCCAGTTGCGGGGCCAGGCGGGACGCCAGTTGCCATCGGGTTGACGCTGGACGAAGTCGGGGTTCCAGTGTTCGTTCACGGGCGCAAAATCGCAGTAGTTGGTATACAGCCCGCTGAACCATCCCAGCGATCGCTGGTGCGCCACGTAACGTTTCAGTGCCTCGTCCCCGCCTTTGCCGGGCGCGGCGCGGGTGCGCAGGGTGAAGCTCTCCCCGCCATCGCGCCACGAGATTTCGTGGTTGCACTGGATGAGCTTCTCCATACCGTATGCCCTCAGCATCCGACTGCGCTTCATTTCCGCCTCGTAATCGGCGGGTCCCCACGACTCCTGCCACAGTCGGTCGACCGCCAGTTTCGCATGCTGTCCAACCGGGTTGGCAATGACGGGCAGAACCTCCTCCAGCATCGGCGAGACGGTAACGAAACTGCGTTCAAACAACGGGTTGCGCGTGCCGTCGGTTTTGGGGTGGTAGCGGATACCGCCGTTGATGCGGGCAACATTGCCCGAGGCGTATTCCGCTCCGTATGGCTCCGAGCCGTTACTGCGATACCAGTCCAGCCACAGCGACGTGAATAGCCACCGGTTGCCTACACGCGACAGCAACACCGTCGGGTGCGAACTGCCGTAGGTAATGTAGGGGATGTACATGGCTCGCGGTTGCTCCACGCCCGTGAACTGCCCGAACTGCAGGTCGGTCACTTTGCCACTGCGGTTGATGACGTCCACAATGAGCGACTTCTGCACTATCTGCAGGCGCAGAGCAGTGCCGTCCTCGTACTCGGCTGTGATCGTGTTGCCCTGCGTGCGCACGTGGCGCAGTTTCCATTCGCCTTTCATCTCCCCGTAGCGCAGTCCGGCGTCCGCTATCTGCCACACCGCCCTGCCGTTCCACTCCGCGCGGAGGCCGTTCAGCCCCTGCGATGGGTCAAAGCGGTATATGAGTTTGCCGTCCTTCCCTTCGTAGACGAGCGCGAATCGGCTGGGGCCATCGGGGCTGAGTCGGTTCTGGTGTGCCCCGCTCAGGTGCATGGGCAGGATGGTCAGCTCGCGCGTGGGGAAGGGGAGCATGCCGGGGCCCGTGTTGGCGCCGGGCGACTGCCCCTCGAAGAGCGTAAAATTGCGCCGCGGGCGCGGCTGGAAGCTGATTGGCGGCAACTGCTCGCGGTAGAAACGCACCGAGTCCAGAAATATCTCTCGCCACTCACTCTGCCACCCGCCGGAGACCTCGATACGCACCATCTGCGCAGGGAAGCGTATACTGGCAGGCAGTTTGCGATGCAGAAGCCACCACTCCTTCCACTCCACGCTGGCGACCGGCACGGCGGTCTCGCTCCCGCTGGCATCGCGCAGAACCACCGCGATATGCACCGGCGGCGTGTCGGGCGGGTTCTCCCAGCTCCACCGGTTGCCGTACACCCACATCTCCACGCAGTCCGCCCCCTCCGGCACCGAAACCGGTTCCGGCGGCACGATAACGATGACCGGTGCAGGGTTAGCCTGTCCGCTGCCGCGATAGCGCAGTTTGGCGACGGGTCTGTCCCACACGTTCTGCGCCCGGCTGACCTGCAAAACCGCCTCTCCGTGTTGAACCTCCATGCGCCAGCCGTGCAGGTTCTGGAACGTGAGCGTGGGCGGGGCTGGCTCCCGTCGGTTTGCCCACACCATCTCATAGGGACGCTCGCCCGGCTTCTCGTTTGGGTCTATTTCCGGAATAACCGTCTGGCTCATCGCAATTGCTCCCGTGATGAAATAGCAACACACCATCCACCAGCGCACCGTCGCACTCCTCCCTGCACAGGTGATGAAGCTCAGTTCGGGATAGGAGAGGGGATTCCTGCAGTACCGTTCTCATCTGGAACAGACACGGGGTTGGCGAGATCGTTGCTGCCGAGCAAGCTACCTGCGATCCGTCGCCTAGCCAGCATGCGTCTTCAGGTCGGCAACGAATCGGCTTATCGGGCGCACGTAGTCCTTCATACCGGGATGCTGTGAAGCAGACAGGTGCACCCCTGTCGGGCACGTTGATGACGCAGTGTCCTCGCGGGCGAAGCAGAGGCAGGAGACCGGCGAAAATATCCGCCATCGCCTGCGCGTACGCCTGCTCGTCCAGCGTGCCCAGATCGCGCGGGTCTTGAGAATACTGCTCCACGCGCAGGAACTGTTCGTTTTTGCGTTCCCGGCGACTCTTATTGAGGCTCGGGCGGTTCAGCAGGTTCGCATAGGGTGGGGAGGTGAAAATAAGTGCCACCGTATCGGGTTGGAGATAGGCAGGGATGTTGCGTGCGTCATCGCAGATGGCTATCTGTTGGGTATGTCCCCAGAGGGTGGTTTGCGCTAATCGTTCCTTGCACAGCTGGATATACTCCGGCTTGAGGTCGAACCCGACGGCGTTGCGCTCCAGTCCACGCGCCTCGAGCAGGGTGGTGCCGCTACCCACGAAGGGGTCAAGCACCAGTTCCCCGCGATAGGTGAACAGCGAGATGACCCGCTCCGCCAGCGCCACGGGGGAGGTTGCCGGGTGCACGTTCTTGTCGCGGATGTCACGCCCATCGTAGGTGAACTGCCATACCCCCAGCTGGCATTTCAGCCATTCCTTTGGGGTCAGGCAGTTCAGTTTGTTGGGTTCGCAGTCGCAGATGCGCTGGTATCCGATATCAAGCGTGCGTGTTTCCAGATCCGGCTCTTTAATCCAGATATACCACAAACGCCCTTGGGCGTCAACAGGCTTGTGCCACTTGACCCCCGCGCTTGCTTACGGTAAACTGTAAGCACACACCAGACGGAGAGAGGGTATGACCGAGCGTCTGTGGGCGCCATGGCGGATGCAATACGTCGCTTCCGCGCGCGAAAAAGCCGAAACCTGCCTCTTCTGCGAGAAGGCGAAGGAGCCCTGTTCTGCCGAGAGCATGGTGCTGTGGCGCAACGACCATGCCCTGGTGATGCTCAACGCCTTCCCGTACACCAACGGACACCTGATGGTGGCGCCCATCCGCCACACCGCCGACATGGGCGAGCTGTCGGACGAGGAGCTTCTGGCGGTGGCACAGCTGGTGAGAGACTGCGTGAACCTCCTGCGCGAGGCATACCACCCCGACGGCTTCAACATCGGCGTGAACCTCGGCAGGGCGGCGGGCGCAGGCATCGAAGACCACCTGCACTGGCACATCGTGCCGCGCTGGAACGGCGACACCAACTTCATGCCGGTGCTGGCAGACGTGCGCGTCATCCCCGATAGTCTGGAGAACGTCTACGCCAAACTGCGCCAGGTGCTGAGCCAACGCGATGGAGATGGACCTGACTCTTGACCTGTGGGGAGTGGAAAACCCCGAAGAGGAGCTGGAGAAGGTGCGCCAGCAGGCATTGACCTGCACCGCCTGCCGACTGGCGGCGACGCGCACCAATGTGGTGTTCGGTGAGGGCAGTCCGCGCGCGCCGCTGGTGTTCGTAGGCGAAGGACCGGGCGAACACGAGGACGCCACCGGACGCCCCTTCGTGGGAAGGGCGGGCGCATTGCTGGATCAGGCGCTTCGCGAGAACGGTCTCAGCCGAAAGCATGTGTATATCTGCAACGTCATCAAATGTCGCGCGTCGGTGGTGGAAAACGGGCGCGTGCGCAACCGCCCACCGTATGCCGATGAAATCGCCGCATGCCACCCGTGGCTGGACAGGCAACTGACCATCATCCAGCCGCTGGTGATCGTGTGCCTCGGCGCGCCCGCGGCGAACACGCTCATCCACAAGAACTTCAAGATGACCCAGGAACGCGGTATCTGGTACCCCTGCAACTACGCGCGCTACGCCATGGCGACGCTTCACCCGGCATATATCCTCCGCCAGGAAGGGGAGAGCTACCAGCAAAACTACCGACTGCTCGTTCAGGATATTGCGGCTGCTCGCCAGAAAGTGATCGAAGCGAAAAAGGAACCCAGAACCACCCTGTTTTAGTCTAAAAGGTTGAGGGAGTGCGACAGGCGGACGGGCGCGCTCCGCGAACATGGTCTTATCCTTTGGCAGGGGGACAGATTATGGATTTCACACAGCGACTGGACCAGTCTGGCGCTCAGCCCACTCAGCAGATTTCGCTCTCGTCCGAGCGCACCCAGCAGGTGGGAGCGGGCACACCGACGGTGATGGGCGTGCCGACACGCGCTCTGCAGATGGAATGCCTGATGGGGCGCGACATCGGCAACGCCTACGGCGGGCGCGAGCACCTGCTGGTGGAGATGACCGGAACAAGCGCAGGCGTGGGCAGGAGATTGCCGCTGAACCTGTGCCTCGTGATCGACCGCAGCGGCTCGATGGAGGGCGAGCCGATCGACTACGTCAAACGCGCCTGCGGATACGTGGTAGACCTGCTTGACCAGAACGACATCCTCTCCATCATCACCTTCTCGGACAGCGTGGACGTGGTGATGCCCGCGCGACGGGTGGTGAACAAGACGCTCATCAAAGAGCATATCCAGCGCATCGAGATCGGCAACACCACGAACCTGTACGATGGCATGCTGGTCGGATGCCAGCAGGTGTCTGCGGTGATGAGCGAGCAGGTGCTGACGCGCGTGCTGGTGTTCACCGACGGCGAGCCGACCTCGGGCATCAAGGACTTCGCCTCCATCGTGCAGCTGGCAGCAGACCAGAAGGCGCGCGGAATCACCATCACGGTGCTGGGCTTCGGACCGGAGTTCAACGAGGAGCTGCTGGCAGGCATCGCGCGTCGGAGTGGAGGCAACTACTACTACATCCAGCGCCCAGAGCTCATCCCGGAGGTGTTCCGGCGGGAGTTGGAACTGCTGATGACGGTGGTGGCGAAGAACGTGCGCTTGATTCTGACCCTGCCGCGCTTCACGCAGGTGCGTCAGGTGTATGGGGCACAGGCGAACGTGAACGGCAGGGTGGTGGAGATACCGCAGGTGGATATCGAGCGGGGCTCGGTGGTGACCCAGCTCGTGGAGTTTGACCTGCAGATGCGCCCGCCGGGCAGGTACCGGGTGGCAAAGGTCGCGCTGGTGTACGATGACACCATCACCGGGCGGCTGGAGCGCATCGAAGCGGACGCGGTGATGGAGCTCACGCAGGACGTGTCGCGCATCCCGCAGAGCATCCACCCGCGCGTGCAGAAGGAGATAGAAATTCAGCAGTTGTCGCGCAATCTGGAGCGCACCGCCATGGGACTGAAGACCCAGCAGATGTCCGCCGCGGAGGTGCGTCAGGAGCTGGAGCGCACGATGGCGATGCTTACCCGGCAGGGCAGACTGCAGGAGGCGCAGGAGATACGGCAGGCGCTCGCCGCGCTCGGCTCCGATGAGGCAGTGGTGGAGAAAACCCTGATGGGAACCGCATACTCGCTGGAGGTAGGGAAGAGTAAACAGCCATGAGCACCTTTGACCCACACGAAGACCTGTACGCCGTGCTGGAAGTGCCGCCGGATGCGACGGACGAACTCATCCGCGAGCAGTACCGCAAGCTGGTTCAGCAGTATCTGTGGGACCGCGAGAAGTTTGCCCGGCTGAACCGGGCTTTTGAAGTGCTGAGCAACCCCGAACGGCGCAAAGAGTACGACATGCAGGCGGCGATTGCCCGTCCGCGTCCGGACCTCAGCACGCTATCCGCCGAACCCGTGCAGGCTCCCGCCCCGGAAACCGCTCCAACCATCGTGGGCGCACCTGCACAGGACTTTCTCACCACCCAGCAGATAGCCGACCTTCAGCGCACGCAGATGGGCGTGCGGGTGACCTGTCCCGTGTGCAAAACGGAGACGTCCGCAGTGGACGGCTACTGCGAGGAATGCGGCTTCGCGCTGGAGGGCGCGGAGGGCGTGCAGGAAGTTGCTCCAATGCAGATGCCGGAACTGCCCACGCTGGTGGACGCGCAGGGCAATACCTACACCCTTCGTCCCGGTGTGAACACCGTCGGGCGCCTGAACGCAGACATCCTCCTGCCCGACCCCAGCGTGTCGCGCAGTCACGCCCGCATCACCGTGCAGAACGGCACGGTGACCCTCGAAGATATCGGCAGTACCAACGGCACGTTCGTCAACGGGCAGAAGCTGGCGCCGCAGACACCCATCACGTTGACCGACGGTGCGGAAATCACCTTTGCGGGCGTCAAGATGACCCTGCGCCTGCCGGGCAAGCCCGGGCCTGCTCCAGCCGCAGAGGCGACGCTGGTTGCGTCGGCGCCGGTAACGGAGACGGTAACCGTCGGGGAAGAGGAGGCAGGCGGCGAGTCGGCTCCCGCTGAAGAGGAGGCGCAGGTGGTGGCGTACTGGTGCAGTGACGACGGCTCGATGCGTGTGCCGCTATCGCCGGGCATGTATACCATCGGGCGGCGGCCAACCAACCACATCGTGATGTCTGACCCCTACGTCTCCGGCAACCACGCCATCCTGCTGGTGGAGCCAGACCTCATCCACATCGAGGACGTGGGCAGTACCAACGGCACATTCGTGGACGACACGAAGCTGATCGCGCACGTGGCCGCACCGCTACCGTTTGGCGTGAAGGTGCAGATAGGGCAGGGCACCTACCATCTGGAACCCGCGGAGACCGCCGCCGAAGGCGAGACGGACTTGGAAGTGGAGTCAGCCGAGCAGAGTGAGGAAGCGTAACATGCAGACGAATGACGATATCGAAATCACTGCCAAGTTCCGGCGCAACGACGTGCTGACGCAGACACCTCGCGAGCTGAAAACACAGCCCGAGTATGTGCCGTTTGTGCGTTTTGGGGCGAAGACCGACCTGGGCAACGTGCGCGAGAACAACGAGGACAAGTTCGACTTCTTCGAGCCGACCGAGCCCACTCTGCTGGCGGAGCGGGGGAGCGTCTACGCCGTCTGCGATGGCATGGGCGGGCACAGCGCGGGGCAGATTGCCAGCGAGCTGGCTCTGAAGACCTTCCTGAAAGCGTATTACAGTCTGGAACTGCCCGACATCGATACCGCACTGCACACGGCGGTACTGTCCGCGAACGCGCTGGTACGCGAGGTGGCGCAGGCGATACCGGGTCGGCGCGGGATGGGCACCACGCTAACGGCAGCAGTGCTGGTGGGGCGCGAGGCGCATGTGGTGCATGTGGGCGACAGTCGGTGCTATCTGGTGCGCGGAGAGACCATCCAGCAGGTCACCGACGACCACTCCTACGTGATGGAGCAGGTGCGTCAGGGGCTGATGACCCTCGCGGAGGCGCAGTACTCGCCGTACCGCAACGTGATTACGCGCTCCATCGGCATGGAGCAGGTGGAGCCCGACATCTACCGCGTGCTGATCGAGCCGGGCGACCGGCTGGTACTCTGCACGGATGGGCTGACGACGCACGTGACGGACCAGACCATCGCGGAAGTGGTGCGCTCGCATTCGCCGTCCGCCGCGGCGCAGAGGCTGGTGGAGATGGCTCTGGAGGAGGGCGGTTCGGACAACGTAACGGTGATCGTCGTGCAGGTTCTGGACATTCTGAGCTGGGAACAGGCTCAAGCGATAGGCTGGGTGTAGCGGATGCAGTCCTCGGTGGACACGCTGGGCAAATATCAGATTGTGCGCGAGATCGCCCGCAGTAACGACATCGTGTGGGAGGCGGTGGACCCGGAGCTGGGTCGGCGCGTGGCGATCAAGGAGCTCAATCTGCCCGAAGGCGTCACCGAGGCACAGAAGCAGGAGCGCGTCAACCGTTTCCTGCGCGAGGCGAAGGCGGCGGGGCGCCTCAGCCATCCCAACATCGTGACCATCCACGAGGTGGGCATCGATAGCGGGCGCCACTACATCGTCATGGAGTACCTTGAGGGCGAGAACCTGCGCGAGCGCCTGCAGAGACAGGGCGCCATCCCCCTCAAAGAGGCTGTAGACATCACCCTGCAGGTGCTTGCCGCGCTGGAGCACGCGCACCGCATGGGCGTGGTACACCGCGACATCAAGCCGGAAAACATCCACCTTCTGCCGGACGGGCTGGTAAAGCTGACCGATTTCGGCATCGCGCGCATCGTCTTCGAGCCCAACATCACCATGGACGGGCAGATATTCGGCACGCCCAGCTACATGTCGCCGGAGCAGATCGAGGGCGGCGAGATCGACCATCGCACCGACATCTTCTCGGTGGGCGTGGTGTTATACGAGATGCTGACCGGTCGCAAGCCCTTCACCGGCGAGAGCATCGTTACCATCACCTACAACATCATGCACAAGGAGCCGACACCACCACCCGGTGTGCCGTACGGCATCGAGCGCGTGCTGATGCGTGCGATGGCGAAACGCCCCGCCGACCGCTACAACTCCGCGCGGGAGATGGCAGATGAGCTGAAGCGGGCGATGGAGCCCGGCGCGCTGGTGATGCAGGCGCCGCCACCGATCATCCAGCCCGTCCCGCCATCGGCGCCGGGCAGTTCCTCATTACCGCCTCTACTGAACCCGGTGCCGAACCCTGCGCCGGTAGGAGGACAGAGCTCGGCAGGCTCGGTTTCGCAAATCCCGCAGTCCAAGCCGCCACCTCCATTGCCGAAACCGCCCGAGCCCCTGCTGTCACCAAGGGAGAGTGAAGCCATGAAGCAGATGCTGTTGGTGGTCTTTTTGGGGGTGCTTCTGGTGCTGTTTGCCTATGGCATCAACGTCGCCTACGAGCGCTATTACGCGCTGAAACGGACGGAAGCGCTCAGCACGCAGCTGGCGGACGGTGTGAAACTGGCACAGGCAGGCAACTATCGCGAGGCGCTGGCGCGGTTTGTGAATGTATACCAGCACACGACCGACCCTGCTGTGCGTACGACCGCCGCCCGCAATGCCGCGGTGTGCCTCGTCCACCTCGGCGACGAGGCGATGAGCACAGGACGCCCCGACCTGGCAATACAGTACTACCGCCAGGCGCTGGAGTATGACCCCTCTTCCGCCGCGGCTCAGAGCAAACTCGATATCGCTCTGAGGCAGTTTAGCGGCAACGTACCGACCTTGCCTCCCATAGTACCGCCCGCTGTACGCAGCGAGAGCGCGCCTGCACCCCTGGACACGCCGCCGCGCCCCACCGGCAACGAGCAACTGGCGGCGGAACTTTACATGAAGGGGCTGGAGGCTTACCGACAGGGCAACCGGCTGGATGCCGTCGATTACTGGCAACGCGCCGTGGAAGCCGCCCCGGGATCGGAAACGGCGAAACTGGCGCAGGAGGCTATACAGAAACTCACGGCACGCTAATCATGGCGTTTTGCTGATGTCCGAGCCGTGATATTTGCCCATGCCGTAGCCAACCACAACTACCCGAACACTCATGCGCTCATCCTCCCGCACGTAATCTCTATCTGCAGTTTTTCGGGCAAGAGGGGAAACTTCCTCTGCATGAGAAAGTATAATAGCTGGTGAAGATGAAAGACGCGCATTCGGGGCGCCGACTGTGACAGATTTGTCGCAAGCGGAAAACATCCGAGAGAAGCTTCTCGCTGCGGCGAGGCAGGCGAGGCATCACGCCTACGCACCGTACTCCGGCTACGCCGTGGGCGCAGCGGTGTGGTGTGACGAGGGTAACGTCTTTGCTGGCGCTAACGTGGAAAACGCAAGCTTCGGACTGACCGTGTGTGCCGAGCGGGTAGCGGTGTATCGCGCCATCAGCGAAGGAGCACAGCACATCCGTGCGGTAGCGGTGGTGACCCGCGACGGCGGCATGCCCTGTGGTGCCTGTCGGCAGGTGCTGGCGGAGTTCGGCGACGAGGATACCATCGTGTGGTGTGCGTCCGAGGAGCGTGGCGATTTGGCGGAGTACCGGCTGGGTGAGCTTCTGCCGGCAGCTTTCCATCTGACCGGGCGCTCAACCGGCGAAGACGAAATCATACTGGGAGGAGTGTAAGCATGGAGCGTATCGCCGTTCAGTATGGCGCTGGCAACATTGGACGAGGGTTTACCGCACAGCTGTTCCGCGAATCCGGCTACGAGGTGGTTTTTGTGGAGGCGGTGCCGACCATTGTGGACGAAATCAACCGGCGCAGGAAGTACACCATCCACATCGTCGGCGACAACGAACAGGATGTGGAGATAAGCAACGTTCGCGCCCTGCATAGCCGGGATGTGGACCAGGTGGCGCAGGAGGTTGCGCGTGCCGGTATCGTGTGCACCGCCGTGGGCGTGAACGTATTGAAGCAGGTGGCGCCGTCGCTGGCGAAGGGCATTGCCCTGCGCAGTCAGAACGCCGACGCGCCGCCGCTGAACATTCTCATTTGTGAAAACCAGCTGAACGCGAATGAAATACTGCGCTCTGCCATTCTGGAGCATCTTCCCGCGGAATTGCACGGGTATGTGGATGCGCAGGTTGGCTTCGTGCTGTGTGTGGTCAGCCGCATGGTGCCGCTGATGAGCGCAGAGGAAAAAAAGCGCGACCCGCTGGCAATCAAGGTGGAGGCGTACAAGCGTCTGCCAGTGGACGCGAAAGCCATCAAGGGCGAGGTTCCGCCGATTGTGGGTCTGGAGCCTGTGGAGAACTTCCTCGGCTATGTGGAGCGCAAGCTGTTTGTGCACAACGCGGCGCATGCCATACTGGGCTATCTCGGCTGGCTAAAGGAATATACTTACGTGCACGAGGCGATGGCTGACCCCGAAATTCGCTCCATGCTGGACGAGTCGATGCAGGAAGTGAGTCAGGCGCTCATGCGCAAGCATGGCTTCACGGCAGAGGAGATGCAGGAACATCTGCAGGACCTTTACCACCGATTTGAGAACGCGGCGCTGGGCGACCAGATCGAGCGCGTGGCGCGTGACCCCGAGCGCAAACTCCGCCCCGATGACCGCCTGACTGGCGCTGCTCGGCTGTTACTGGACAGTGGGCTGGAGCCCACTGGGTTCTGCACCGCCATCGCCGCCGCCCTGCTTTACGACAATCCCGATGATGTGTCCGCGGTGGCTTTACAACGGCGCATCGAGGAGGAAGGCGTGTCGACGGTACTGGAGAAGATTACCGGCATCACTCCCGATATGCCGATGCATCAGTGCATCCTGAGCGCGTATTCGCACCTGAAGGCGCAAAAGCGGAGGTAATCCCCAGCCTGCGGAGGTCTCTACTGCTATATTCTAGGAGTAAACGACGTGCCACAACCGCAGGAGCGCTCCGCGTTTGGATTGTGGAACTGGAAGCCGGCAAGCAGGTTCTGGAAGGAGTAGTCGATCACCGTGCCCTCCAGAAAACGGCGACTCTTGCGGTCTATCACTACTGGCAGACCATCCACCTCGTAGAGGTCGTCCTTGTCGGTTATCTCCGTATCCACATCCAGCACATAGGATAGCCCGGAGCACCCGCCGCCGCGCACGCCAACCCGAATGCGCAGGTTGGGGTCGTTGCCATGCTTGGCGAGCACAGCGCGTAATCGCCGAACGGCGCCCTCGGTGAACCGCACCGGACAGTTTGCATCTGCCATACTGCTTTCCTCCTACTCCCAGATTCCCAGTTCCATTTTCGCCTCTTCACTGCAGTGCACACGCGGATCCCAGCGCGGTTGCCAGACCAGTTGCACGTAGGTCTCTTTCACGAAGGGCAGTTCCGACAGCCGGTCGCGAATCATCTCCTCGAGCATGGGACCGATCGGGCAACCGGGGCTGGTCAAAGTCATCGTAATGAGCACGTTGCCCTCGTCATCCATATCGATGCCATACACCAGCCCGAGATTGATAATGTCGATCCCCAGTTCGGGGTCATATACCGTCATCAGTCGCTCGCGAATCTGCTGTTCCTGTTCGGCGGTCACAGCCATCACTTCTCCTCCAGTAACTCCTCCAGCGTTGTCCACGCCAGCAGGGCGCACTTGATGCGCACCGGATACTTCTTCACGCCTTCCAGCGCGCTCAGGTCGTCTTCTTCATCAAACGGCTCATGGGGCGCACCGGTCAGCATCGCCTTTACCCGCTCCTGCAACTGCTTTGCCTCCTGCAAACTCAGCCCTCGCACCGCTTCCGTCAGCATCGAGGCGGATGCTTGACTGATCGAGCAACCACGCCCCTCGAACCGCGCGTCCACAATCCGGTCTCCCTCTGTTTTGAGGTAAATGGTGAGTTCATCGCCACAGAGGGGGTTCATACCCTCTGCCCTCCTATCGGCGTCTGCCAGCGCGCCCTTGAAGCGCGGGTGATGGTAATGCTCCAGAATAATCTCCCGATAGAGTTCATCGTCCACCATACGTTCCAAAAACCTCTCTCACAGCGTCCAGTGCTTGCCAGAAGGCGTGCACCTCCTCAACGGTATTATACAGGTAAAAGCTGGCGCGAGCAGTGGCAGTAACATCCAGACGACGCATGATGAGCTGGCAGCAGTGATGCCCTGCGCGGATAGCGATGCCCTGCCTGTCCAGTATCTGTGCCACATCGTGCGGGTGAATATGCTTGAAGTTGAAGGAGATGAGCCCACACCGTCGGCTGGCGTCGCGTGGACCGTAGATAACGATGTCCTCCTCGCCTTCGAGCAGGTGCAGAGCCTCTTCCGTCAGCAGTTGTTCATGCCGGCGAACAGCTTCGATCCCCACCGTCTGCAAGTAATCCACCGCCGCGCCGAATGCCACTGCGTCGGCGATGTTTGGAGTTCCTGCTTCGAACTTAATCGGGATATCTGCCCATGTGCTGAAGTCGTGGTGCACCTTGCGGATCATGCTCCCGCCGCCCATGAACGGGGGCATCGCCTCCAGCAGGTCGGGACGAGCATACAAAGCGCCGATGCCCGTTGGCGCCAGCATCTTGTGACCGGAGAAGGCGTAAAAATCACAGCCAATCCGCTTCACATCCACGGGCTCGTGAGGAGCAGCCTGCGCGCCGTCGATCAATACCAGAGCGCCAACTGCGTGAGCCTTCTGCGTTATCTCCTCAACAGGATTAATGGCGCCCAGCACGTTGGAGACGTGGGTAATGGCTACGAGCTTGGGCTCGCGGTGCAAGGCAACATCCAGAGCGTCCATGTCCAGCTCGCCCTCTGGAGTGAAGGGGACGTAGTACAGTTGCGCTCCGGTGATCTGAGAAATCAGCTGCCAGGGCACGATGTTGGAGTGGTGCTCCATTTCAGATAGCACCACCACGTCCCCTTCGCGCAGGTTTCGCAGTCCCCACGCATACGCCACCAGATTAATCGCCTCCGTCGTGTTGCGCGTGAAGACCAGCCCTTCTGGCTCTGCGCCAATGAACCGCGCGACTTTGGTGCGGGCGGTTTCGTATGCCTCGGTGGCTTCTTCCGCCAGTGTATGCAGACCGCGGTGCACGTTGGCGTTGCTGTGTTCGTAATAATGAACCAGCGCCTCAATCACCTGTCGCGGTTTCTGCGAGGTCGCGGCGTTATCCAGATAAACAAGCGGGCGACCGTTCACCGTCCGGCGGAGTATAGGAAAATCCGCACGGATAAGTTCTACGTTGAGAACTGTCTGAGTCTCGACTGCCATCGACGTTTCCTCCTGCTGGCTAATCGCTCAGTTCCACGAACACCTTGCCATCCTCTACGGCGACCGGATAGGTCTTCACCGGTTTGGTGGCTGGCAGAGTCAGGGCTTCACCCGTTCGCACGTCGAACAGCGCGCCGTGTCGCGGGCATTCCAGCTCGTAACCGCACAGTTCCCCCTCACCCAGCGACGCTTTGGCGTGCGAACAGGTATCATCCAGTGCATACACCTCATCAGGAGCCGGGCGGCAGAGCGCCAGCCGCAGCCCATTGACCTCCACCACGATCGCTCTGCCGACTTCCACGTCACTCAGGTCTGCCAAGTGCACTCGCATCGTCGCACTACAACCCCCTGCTGGCGATTTTCTGGTCTACTTTTGCGCTGACAAGGTCGCGAAGGCTCCTGGCATCGATTCGATCGAGCACAGGCTGAAGGAACCCCTCCACGATGAGGCGTTTCGCATCGCGGGGCGCGAGTCCCCGGCTCATCAGGTAGAACATCTGCTCGGGGTCTACCGGGGCAACTGTCGCTCCATGCGTACAGCGCACATCGTTCGCCTCGATCTCCAGATTCGGAAGGGTTTCGGCATGAGCCTGGTTGCTCAGCACCAGGTTCTCGTTGCGCTGGTACGCGTTTGCCTTTTGTGCGCCCAGGTCGATGCGGATGAGCCCGCTGTAGGCAGAGTAACTCTGTTCGTCCAGCGCCACCTTGAACAGCAGGTCGCTGGTGGTGTTGCCCACAGTGTGCATTTGCACCGTGTGATGGTCGAAGTGCTGGTTGTCCTCGCCGAATACCACGCCCAGCATGTCGCTGACCGCTCCCGGCGAGCACAGCACACTCTCTATGGTGGCTTTGTTCAGCGACGCTCCCAGCGCCACAGTGATGGTCGTGAGATGCGAATCGCGCCCCATCACCGCCCGCTGGTGGTGGAAGTATTCCATCCCACGCCCCCACTGCTGGAACAGCACATAGGTCAGTTCCGCTCCATCGCCAAGGATCAGGTCTGCCACACCACTGCCGAACGCCTGCCCCGGCAGGTCGGGCGAAACCATCCCATCCAGCAGGGTCACGCGGCTGCCCTCTTCCAGAATGACCAGCGTGTGCGGGAAAACCGCTCGCGCTTCGTTCACGGTGACGAAGGTCTGCAGAGGCAGAGTGACCTTCACATCTCGCGGTACGATGAGCACGGCTCCACCGGTAGCATAAGCACGCGCCATCGCCGTGAACTTCTCATCCGCCGGGTCGTAGTCGATGCCTTCCAGAACTCGCTGGATGGCGTCGGGATGGTGCTGGACCGCATCCGCCCAGTCGGTGAATAACACGCCGCTTTTGCGCACGCTGTCCGTGATATGACGATGCACCAGTGTGCCGTCGCTGAACGCCAGCGTGCCTCCGATGCGGCGCGAGCCGCTGTGAATCAGCTCCTCCAGCCACGCGGGCAGGGTAGGGGAGTGGGCGGGCAGGTGCGGCTCGATGCTCTCCATCCGCAGGTGGCTGATGTCGGTGCGCCGCCAGTGTTCGTGTTTGGGCGAGGGCATGGGAGTGTCCATGAGCCTCTGCCACGCCTCACGCCGATACGCACGCGCCCAATCCGGCTCCTGCAGGTGTCGGCTGATGTTGTCTACGATGTCCAGCCCCGCACGGCTGGCGGTCATCAGTGTGTTTCCCATTAGCCCACCGAGCCCTCCATCTCCAGCGCGATCAGTCGGTTGAGCTCCACCGCGTACTCGAGTGGCAGTTCCTTCGCAAACGGCTCAAAGAAGCCGTTGATAATCATCGTGGTGGCTTCCTGCTCGCTCAGTCCGCGGCTCATCAGGTAGAACAGCTGCTCCTCGCCCACCTTGCTCACGGTCGCCTCATGTTCGATGCGCACATCGTCTTCCCTGACGTTCATGGTGGGGTAGGTGTCCGAGCGCGAGATCTCGTCCAGGAGCAGGGCGTCACAGCGCACATTGCACTTGACTCCCACTGCCCCTTCGTCCACCTGCACCAGACCGCGGTAGGTGGTGCGTCCGCCGCCCTTGCTGATGGACTTGGAGACCACCGTGCTGGTGGTGTAAGGCGCGGCGTGCACGACCTTCGCGCCAGCATCCTGATGCTGTCCGGGTCCCGCGAACGCAACGGACAGGATGTCTCCGCGCGCTCCCTTGCCCATCATGTACACTGCCGGGTACTTCATCGTGAGCTTGGAGCCCAGATTCCCATCTACCCACTCGATGGTGGCGTCTTCGTAGGCGACGCCGCGCTTCGTCACGAGGTTGTACACGTTCTTCGACCAGTTCTGCACCGTGGTGTAGCGGATGTGCGCGCCCGTCAACGCCACCAGCTCCACCACCGCCGAGTGCAGGGAGTCGGTGGAGTAAATCGGTGCGGTGCATCCCTCGATGTAGTGCACACGGCTACCCTCGTCCGCGATGATAAGGGTTCGCTCGAACTGCCCCATGTTTTCGGCGTTGATGCGGAAGTACGCCTGCAGAGGGATCTCCACATGCACCCCAGGCGGCACGTAGATGAACGAACCGCCCGACCACACCGCCGAATTGAGCGCGGCAAACTTGTTGTCCGCAGGCGGAACCACCTTGCCGAACCACCGCTTCACGAGGTCGGGGTACTCGCGCAGTCCGGAGTCCATGTCGAGGAAGATGACACCCTGTCGCTCCAGGTCCTCGCGGATGCTGTGGTACACGACCTCGGACTCGTACTGCGCCGACACGCCCGCCAGGAACTTGCGCTCTGCCTCCGGGATGCCGAGCTTCTCGAACGTGTTCTTGATCTGCTCTGGCACTTCGTCCCACGTCCTGCCTTGCTTCTCGGCAGGCTTGATGTAGTAGTAGATGTCGTCGAAGTTGATTTCGCTGAGCAGTTGCGTATTGCCCCAGGTGGGCATTGGCTTGCTCAGGAAAATCTCCAGCGCGCGCAGGCGGAACTGGCGCATCCAGTCCGGCTCGTTCTTGAAGTGCGAGATCATCTCCACCACGCGCCGGCTAAGACCCTTTTCCGCCTTGTAAACGTACTCTATCTCATCCCGAAAACCGTACTGGTATTCGGTGCCCACCTCCAGCAACGACTGCGGTGCAGACATCTTATCCCACCTCCTGTAGCGTCTTCTCTTCCGCTCCGACCTCTTCCAGGATCCAGTCGTAACCGCGCTGTTCCAGTTCGTGCGCCAGCTGCTCGTCGCCGGAGCGCACGATTCGTCCGCCCACCATCACATGCACAAAATGCGGGCGGATGTAGCGCAGGATACGCTGGTAGTGCGTGATGACCAGAACGCCCGTGTTCTCTCCGGCGATGCGGTTGACGTTCTCGGACACGATACGCACGCCGTCGATATCCAGCCCGGAGTCTGTCTCATCCAGTATCGCCAGCTTGGGTTTGATCAGTCCCATCTGCACGATTTCAAGGCGCTTCTTCTCGCCACCGGAAAAACCTTCGTTCACATAGCGCGTCGCGAAACTGTCCGGCATGTGCAGTGCCCTGAACTCGTCTTTCAGCGCGGTACGGAACTCGCGTGCGCTCATCTCTTCACCACGAAGGGACTTCAGCGCGCTGCGCAGGAAGTTCGCGACGCTGACGCCCGGGATAGCCACCGGATATTGAAACGCCAGAAAGATACCCGCTCGCGCTCGCTCGTCCACTTCCATCTCCAGCAGGTTTCGCCCCTCAAAGAACACCTCGCCCTTCGTCACTTCATAACGCGGATGCCCCATCAGCGTTGCCGCGAGCGTGCTCTTTCCGGAGCCGTTTCGTCCCATCAGGGCATGGATTTCGCCCCGATTGATGACGAGGTTGACACCCTTCAGTATCGGTTTGCCATCGACAGCGACGTGCAGGTCGCGAATCTCCAGAAGCGGTTGGCTCATGATTGTCTATCTCCCCTCCATTGTGGTCTCTGCCGTTCGCACGGGTTCTCTTTCGGTCAGCGGAATGGTCTGCTCACTGCGCGAGAAGAAGGACGGTACGAGCGGGCGCGCTTCGCCCTCTGCCAGATGCTTCAGCGTGATGCGATTGAACACCGCGGACAGGTAATCGGCAACGAAGCTCCACACCGAATGCAGGTCGCACCCGCCGTGATGCACGCAGATTTCGCGGTCGCCGGAAAACTGACTGCAGAGCGAGTCGGCGGTCAGCACGCCGCCCAATGCCTCCAGCACCTGCCGCAGGGTAATCTGCTCGGCAGGGAGGGCAAGCCGGTAACCGCCCTGCGCCCCTCGCACACTCTCGGTCAACCCCGCGCGGTTGAGCAGATACAGCAGTTTCTCCACATACGCGGTGGATAGCCCCTCATACTCGGCGATCTGGCGCACGTTCACCGTATCGCCGAAGGGCACACGCGCGAGGTGCATGATACAGCGCAGACCGTATTCCTCCTGAGCCGTGATTTTCATCCTTCTCGTCCTCCGATAGAATGATACGCTAATCCTTACAAAAAAGTCAAGTATGTGAAGGAGATTCTCGGAAGATTTTTCCGGGAACTGCATACGGCTCGGTGTCATTGCGAGGAGCGGAGCGTCGAAGCAATCCCTTTTGAGTATCGGGACGCGCAGGGGATTGCTTCGCCCGCCTGAGGGCAGGCTCGCAATGACACATCGTACCCCCCTGTCCCCCTTCCCTGCGAGGGAGTGGGGAACTCTTCACCCCGCACCGGTGAGCAGGATTCACACACCGCCTTCGCCTAACCATCCTCTGAAGACAGCCTTTCAAGGGAAGGTGACGATGTCCGGCACGCACGTTGTGATTATGCTGAACGGCAACCTGCCGCGGCGGGAGCTGGTTCGCGCTGTAGCGGAACAGGCGGATGTGCTGATCGGCGCGGACGCGGGCGCGGTGCTCCTGCGGGAGGCAGGTTTGCGTGTGGACTATGTGGTAGGAGACTTCGACTCCGTGCCCGAAGAACTTTTGCGGTCATTGCCTGCTGAGAGCGTGGTACACGATCCCGGACAGGACGACACCGACCTCGAGAAGGCTTTTCGCTTCGCAGTGAGCAGATGGGAAATGCCGGAGATTGTGGTGCTGGGGACGACGGGCGACAGGCTCGACCACGTGCTGGGCAACCTGTGTGGTGCGCTCAAGTATGCACATCAGGCGTCCATTCGGTTTGTGGAAGACCATTCCATCGCCTACTTCGCAAGCCAGCGGGTGGCGTTTGAGGCTCCTGTGGGGGCGACGGTCTCATTGATACCGCTCGGCGATGTGCAGGGCGTGCGCACGCAGGGCTTACGCTGGGCGCTTCAGGGCGAGACGCTCAGTCTGGGCACGCGCGGCGTGAGCAATGAGGTGACAGGCAACCCTGTCGTAGTGGAGTGGGAAAAGGGCTATCTGGTGGTCATCCGGCTGACCAAGCCGGACGAATCCTTCGAGTGGTAGAAAGGGGCAGTCGGTGGAGCGCGTGACTTTTTCCGCGGGCGACGTGGCGGTCGTGGCGCTGTTTCTGGCGGGCGTGCTGTGGGTTGGGTATACAGCGCGCCGGAGCCTGCGCGAGGGTGATACAGCCGGGTATCTGGTGGCTGGGCGCACGCTGAGTCTGCCCGCGTTTGTTGCGACGCTGGTCGCCACATGGTACGGCGGTATCCTGGGAGTAGGGGAGTTCAGTTATTCCTACGGCGTCTCCAACTGGGTGGTGTTTGGACTGCCGTATTATGTCTTCGCCCTGGTATTTGCGTGGCTACTGGCGCCGCGCGTGCGGGAGGCGAGGCTCTTCACCATCCCCGACCGCCTGTACAGCATCTACGGACGGGCATGTGGGGTTGTCGGCTCGTTGCTCACCTTCTGCATGACCACCCCCGCACCGTACACGCTGATACTGGGAGTGCTATTTCAGCTGGTGTTCGGTGGCAATCTGGTCGTATGGCTGATCGTTGGCACGATCCTGAGCACCGTCTACCTGTACCGCGGCGGGTTGCACGCGGACGTGCGGGTGAACGTGCTGGAGTTTTTGATGATGTTCGGTGGGTTTGCGGTGATTGTGCCGTTTCTTATCAGCCGCTATGGTGGGGTAGCGTTCCTGCGCAAGCACCTTCCGCCGCTTCATCTTACCTGGCACGGCGGAAACAGCGTGCAGTATATCGTGGTGTGGTTTTTCATCGCGCTGTGGACGCTGATTGACCCTGGCTTTCACCAGCGCTGTTACGCGGCGCGTTCGCCACAGGTGGCGCGAGGGGGCATCGTGGCGAGCGTGTGTTGCTGGTTCGTCTTTGACCTGCTGACCACCACCGCCGGGCTGTACGCACGAGCCGTTCTCGGCGACGACCTGTCCGACCCCAAGTTCGCCTATCCGGCTCTGGCAGAACGTGTCCTGCCGCCGGTAGCGAAAGGTGTCTTCTTTGTGGGAATGCTGGCGACGGTGATGTCCACGGTGGTGAGCTACACCTTCCTGTCGGCAGTCACCTTCGGGCGTGACCTGTTGTGGCGCTGGCGAGGCGGGGAAGAGACCGATGCCCTGCGCTACACACGCTGGGGTATCACGCTGGTGGGCGTGATTGCGATTGTTCTGGCGTGGCAAGTGCAGTCGGTGGTGGAGCTGTGGTATCTCATTGGCTCGCTGTTCATTCCGGGCTTATTATTACCGCTGGTAGGCAGTTACACGCGCCGGTATCGTGTGCCTGCACCTTTCGCGCTGGCGACGATGGTGCTGGGTTTTGGCACCGCACTGGCATGGATGTTCTACGGCGTTTGGAGCGGTCGGCTGAACGACCCGGCGTTCATCCAGCCGATGTATCCGGGGCTGGTAGCTGGCGGGGTTGT
>FWPU01006025.1_pt1 | contig 25076 bp, 18 predicted proteins | sample 2228361 | NCBI WGS metagenome assembly FWPU01 (sample SAMEA103939777, study PRJEB20133) | metagenome | reverse complement strand
TGAGCGGCAACTGTCTCGGCGGCTTTACGAACGGTTTCCTCGTCTGCTAAATAATAATGGGTGATCGGTTTCAAGTCTTCATCTAGTTCATAAACCAACGGGATACCGGTGGGGATGTTCAGTTCGACTATCTCCTCGTCTGAAATGTTGTCCAAATATTTCACCAGAGCGCGCAGGCTATTACCATGAGCTGAGATTAAGACCCGTTTGCCGCTTTTTATAGTGGGGGCAATGGTGCTGAACCAATAGGGCAACATGCGATTAACTGTATCTTTCAATGATTCGCAGTTGGGCAGTTGATCACGGGTCAAGGAAGCATAGCGGCGGTCAAATCGTGGATGGCGCGGGTCATCCCAATCAAGGGGTGGTGGCGGCACATCGTAGCTCCGCCTCCAAAGTTTGACTTGTGCCTCGCCATATTTGACGGCCATTTCAGCTTTATTCAATCCTTGTAATGCCCCGTAATGGCGTTCATTCAACTGCCAAGCGTTGGTTACAGGCAGCCATTCCAATTCCATTTCTTCGAGGATGATCCACAAGGTTTTAACGGCACGTTTGAGGACTGAGGTAAATGCAATGTCGAATTCAAACTTTTGTTCTTTCAACAGCTTACCCGAGTTGATCGCTTCCTGAACGCCTTGTTCGGTAAGACCAACATCAGTCCAGCCAGTAAAACGATTTTCGAGATTCCAAACACTTTGTCCATGGCGGACGAGAACGAGTTTGTGAGCTGGGGTTTGACTCATGGATGGTAACTCCGATGTTTAATGGATTTTGGGGTTGGTTTCTATATAATCTTCTTAAGACTTGTCACCTAGCGTATTGCCAGTTCAGTAACCGGGTCAAAGATGTGCATATTTGCCATATTGAAGACCACTTGCGTTCGTTCATTGATGGTGTAACGCGAGCGCGGGTCAACCCGAGCAATAAAGCTATGATCGCCGCTCTTAAGATACACGAAAATCTCATTGCCCATGAGTTCGGTCACATCTACAACGGCTTCTACCGGCTGAGCGATGATTCCAGGAGGAGCAAACTCGGGATTGTAGATATCTTCAGGCCGGATTCCCAGAATGATCGGTTTGTCGATGTAAGGTCCATAAACATCGTTTCGTTCACTAGGGATTTCAACCGAGAAGGTTTTTCCATCTACATAAAGCTTTCCATTACTTTTACGGATATGAGCGGGGAAGAAATTCATTGCTGGTGAGCCGATGAAACCAGCAACAAAAAGGTTGTTAGGTTTATCGTAGAGATGTTGGGGGGTATCGATTTGTTGTAAGACACCGTGATTGATCACAGCAATGCGGGAAGCCATGGTCATGGCTTCCACTTGATCATGGGTTACGTAGATAAAGGTGGTTTGAAGCTGGAGATGGAGTTTACTAATGTTTGCCCGAGTTTCAACTCGCAATTTTGCATCGAGGTTCGATAGCGGTTCGTCAAAGAGAAAAACCTTTGGCTCGCGCACAATTGCTCGACCAACAGCTACCCGCTGACGTTGGCCTCCGGAAAGCTGGCGAGGGCGTCGGTTGAGTAAGTCTTGAATGCCGAGTAATTCGGCTGCCTGTTGGACGCGGCGTTTGATTTCCTCTTTGGGGACTTTGCGTAATTTCAGGGCAAAAGCCATATTATCGAAGACGGTCATGTGAGGATAGAGAGCATAAGATTGAAACACCATTGCGATATCGCGATCTTTCGGCGGAATATCGTTGACGACCTGATCGCCAATGAGAATTTGCCCTGAGGTTACATCTTCCAAGCCTGCCAGACAGCGCAGAGCGGTTGATTTCCCACAACCCGAAGGACCGACTAATACCAGAAATTCTTTATCTTCGATGTGGATGTTTAGATCGTTGACGGCGACGACATCGCCAAACTTTTTTGTGACGTGGTCAAAGGTGACGCTAGCCATGGGTTTTTCTCCTTTCTTTTTGTATATAGTGGTCGTATTATAGCCTGAGTTGGCGAAAAAGGCAATTGAATCATTTTCCTTGAATCTCTTGTCGAAAGCGTCATCACACTTTAGAATGGAAATATGAGCAAGAGTGAAGAAATTTCTCCCATTCGGAAACAATACCTTGAAATTAAAAAACAGTACCCTCACGCAATTTTATTTTTCCGCTTGGGGGATTTTTACGAGACGTTCGATGGGGATGCAGAGATCACTTCGCGGGAGCTTGATATCGTCTTAACCTCTAGAAGTGTGGCAAAAGGGGTGCGGGTTCCTATGGCCGGCATCCCTTATCACGCAGTGGAAAATTATCTGGCGCGTTTGATAGAGAAGGGATATCATGTGGCAATTTGCGAGCAAGTAGGTGACCAACCCAGTCGCGGTTTATTCCAACGCCAAGTCGTGCGGGTGGTCACGCCGGGCACGGTCATTGAACCAAACCTACTGCCTTCGCACTCGAATAATTATCTGGCGAGCATTGTGATTGATGCTGAAAACCAGCGCGCCGGAATCGCTTTTGCAGACATCACCACCGGGGAATTCAAGGTGGCTGAGTTTAAGGATGGGGATATTTTGGGTGCATTGCGCGCCGAGTTGAATCGCATCCAGCCGGCGGAGACATTGTATGCTGAAAATCTCGCAGATGATTTTCTTATCTTCGGGCATCGAACACCTTTACCTGCTTGGCGCTTTGAGTTTGGGCGGTGTGAACAGGAGCTGATGCGCCATTTTGAAGTGGCCTCTCTAGAGGGTTTTGGCTTGAAAGGGTATACCTGTGGAATTCAGGCCGCCGGGGCGATTCTGCAATATCTGCGCGAGAACCAACCCCAAGCAGTAGTGCTCTTAACCCAACTGAAAACCTATTCTTTCAATGACTTCATGGTTCTTGATGCAGCGACGCGGCGGAATTTGGAATTGACTGAAACCATACGAAATTCTGGCGGACGGGGAACCTTGCTCAAGGTAATCGATCAAACGCTAACCCCGATGGGGGCAAGATTGATCCGCCAATGGATTCATCAACCCCTTTTAGATGTGCAGCGCATTCATTTGCGCCAACAAAGAATTGACCAGTTGTATCAAGATGGGGTTTTCAGAGCCGCCGTGAGAAATGCATTGAAATCCACGGTTGACCTTGAGCGTCTGGTGAACCGAATTGTTGGAGGAACTGCTCAGCCCAGAGATTTATCTGCCCTGCGAGCCAGTTTACAACAACTGACCAAGCTGGCTGAAATTCTCGCCGCTAAACCTGAATTGCTCGAATTGATGGAGCATACATTTGACCTTTGTGCGGGCGAAAGGGAATTATTGGAGCGGGCTTTGGTTGACTCTCCACCTGCTACGTTACAAAATATTGGCATCTTCCGTGCGGGGTATTCAGCGGAGCTCGATGAGGTGATCGAAAAAACGCAGTCAGCGCGTGAGTGGATTGCCAATCTCGAAAATGTAGAGCGTGAGAGAACCGGTATAAAATCCCTCAAAGTGGGATATAACAAGGTGTTTGGTTACTATATCGAAGTCACTCACGCGCACCGGGAGATTGTTCCTCCGATGTATATCCGCAAGCAGACCTTGGTCAACGCAGAGAGATATATTACCCCTGAGCTAAAAGAATATGAAACGCTGGTTCTAAACGCCGAAGAGCGAATCCGAGAAATCGAAGGGCGGCTGTTTAGCGAGCTCTGCCGCACGATCGCTCATGGCAGAGAAAGGTTGCTGGAGACCGCTCGTTTTTTAGCCGAGTTGGATGTCGTCAGTACGTTAGCGGAAGTTGCTATTCTCAATCGGTATGTCCGTCCAGAGGTTGTCGAAGAAGATGTCTTAGAGATTCGGGATGGGCGACATCCAGTGGTGGAGAAAACGCTGAGCGGGGAGAAATTCGTCCCCAATGATACAGAATTTAGACCTGGTGAGCGCATTCAAGTCATTACCGGTCCTAACATGAGTGGAAAATCGACCTACTTGCGTCAGGTTGCGCTGATTGTACTTTTAGCCCAAATTGGCAGTTATGTGCCGGCCTCAGCGGCTAGAATTGGTCTCGTCGATCGCATCTTCACTCGCATTGGAGCTCAGGATGAAATTCATGCCGGTCAATCTACCTTTATGGTTGAGATGATCGAGACGGCAAACATCTTGCATCACGCTACTTCAAGAAGTTTGCTGATCTTGGATGAAATCGGGCGTGGTACCAGCACCTATGATGGCGTTTCGATTGCGTGGGCGATTGTTGAGTATATCCATAATCATCCTGCTTTGAAAGCGAAGACTCTGTTTGCGACCCATTATCATGAATTGATTCAACTGGCAGACTTGTTGCCAGGGGTTGGAAACCGCAATGTAGCTGTCAGCGAGGTAGATGGCAAAGTGGTCTTCCTGCATAAAATTATCGAGGGGGGGTGTGATCGCTCGTATGGGATTCATGTCGCTCAACTTGCCGGTTTGCCAAAAGCGGTTCTGCAACGCGCCAACGAAATTCTCAGACAACTAGAGAAGTCAGCCGGAAAGGCTGTGCAGGTGCAAACGACTTACCCACAACAATTGAGCCTCTTTCCCGAGCAAAACCCCTTGATCCGAGAACTCAAGGAAATCGATCCGAATACTTTGACCCCTATCGAAGCACTAAATAAGATTTATGAATGGCGAAGTAAGTTCGTTAAGGAGAATAGCCATGAATGAGAAACTCAAGCAGACCAAACTACAAGTCATAAAGAAATTAATTTTAGATGCAAGCCGTTTCTTTTTCCTCTTAGCCTGTTTTGCTGTGATTGCATTGAGTTTCTCAGCATGTGTTTTGCCGGGTCAACCGACACCGGAACTTCCCCCGCCGCTCCAAGACCTGATTGGTACTTCCATTGCTGAAACTCTGACGGCTTTTCAACCCGTTATCGAAGAGCAAAGTCGGAAGTATCGTATTTACTTACCGATGGTATGGAATGGCAGTGAAACGATTGAGGAACAGGTTGAGCAAACTGAAACACCGACAATCACCCCTACCGTAACAGAAACCCCCACTTCGACCCCAGAACCGCCCACTCCGACTCCGGTCACCCCTACCCCCTTACCGTGTTTGATCGCGAAATTTGTCCAAGACATTAATGTTCCGCCGGGCACAGTCTTCGCCGGGGGCACAAAGTTTACCAAAATCTGGCGCGTCGAGAATGTGGGTAGTTGTCCTTGGACGCGAAATTTCACCCTGATTTGGGTAGCTGGAGATCCCTTGGGTTCAAAGAGCCAGGTGCCGATCCCCGGTGTAGTGCAACCGGGTCAGACAGTGGATTTGCAAATCGAACTCGTAGCACCAAAAGCAGATGGAACCTACAAAGGCGCGTGGATGATCAATAACAACGCGGGCACAATATTTGGGATTGGAAAAAATGGCACAGAATACTTATGGGTAGAGATTCGAGTCAAGAATGTCGTGACCGCCCCAGCGAAATCCCCCACACCTAGCCCCAAACCGACCACGGCGCCAACTGCAACCCCTGCTCCGACTGCAACACCGCTGCCGACGAATACCTCAGCTCCGACGGCGACGTTTACTCCAACACCGACCAACACTGAAACATTGACCCCTTCACCAACGAATACTACTTCTTCTCCTTGACCTATGGTGGGATTTGGGGTTTACGCAGAGACGAGTTTTCTGGTCAACATGCTACCTGCGATAGCGCAGGCATCGGTGGGGAGATAATGGGCGATGCTTGCGTCGAACAGAATTTGGTAATTAGGGGGAAAATCCTCGTCTCCCTGCCAATAGACTAGTAATAGAGGTACTCTCGGTAAAACCCAAAACAGGTAAGCCTTATCGGCAAAGGGAAAGGGGATGCCTTTGTGTTGCTGAACAGCAGCTTCTAGTCGGTCTATCTGATCTGCAAAATGACGTTGCAGGACGATGCCGGTATATCCTTGAAAGGCTTGCGCATAGAAACGTCCGTCAGGAAGTTCAGCAAACGAAATCCATCTTTCGGTAAGGGGTTGAGGGCGAGCTGTGATGAAATAATATAAGATCAACGCTTGGTGGGCGACACCAAGTTCACCCTGCACATTTGTTGATCTAGCGATGAAGTAGGGGTAACTTAACCGTGCTTCATCCTGCCAATAGGAGAACTGAAAAATCCCTTGTCCTGAGTTGCTTGGATGGAAGGTGGTAGCGGTGTTTTTGGCAAGTTGCCATGCATCCCAAACAGCTAATTCCTTACGCAGTTCTTGCACCCGTTGGGCTAGTTGATTGGGTCTATCGAGCGAAAATTCAAAATCTTTTTTCATACTGTCCCTATGAATTCACGCACAGCTTGATTAAACCGATCGGTGGCTTCGAGATTGGGTAAATGAGCGGCTTGGTCGAGGAGGATCAATTGACTATGGGGGATTGCTTGGTGCATGGCTTGGGCTTCTTCAACGGGGATGAGAGGGTCGTCTTTGCCATGAAGGATGAGGGTGGGCACCTTGATCTCTTGGAGGAAAGGCCGTGAGTCGATTCTTTGCATCATGCCTTGTAAATCTCCAATGACAGCTTGAAGGGATGTGCGTTGCATGATAGAGCGGACAAATTCAACCAAGTCTGGGCGAAGAGCCAGAGTCGCCGATGAGAGCACTTTTGGAAGCATCGTTTCGATGATGGGAGTGATCCCTTGCTCTTTTGCCAAGGTTATACTGCGTTGGCGATTTAGCTTGCCCTCTTCGGTGTCAGGGGCAGCGCGCGTGGCGGTCAGAATCAAACCTTCAAGGCGATGGGGGAATTTTCTGGCAAAGGCGAAGCTAATATAGCCTCCCATAGAAAGTCCACAGAGAATAATCTTCTCTTGGATGTTCAAGCGGTCTAAAAGTTTTGCGCAATCTTCTGCCATCAACTCCATTGTATAGATGCCTTCTGTGGGGGTTGAGTCCCCGTGACCGCGTAGGTCTGGAGTTATGATCCGCGCGTGGGAGGATAGTCCTTCCAATTGTGGTCGCCACATTTGACGGTTTAATGGGTAACCATGGATGAACAGGATCGGTATCCCCGACCCTTGTTCATCGTATGCCATTTGGAATCCATCCATTTCTATGTACTTCATGGTTCAACTCCTAAGTCTCGAAGTTGTTTTTTGATCTTCTCGGCTGCAATTTGAAAATCGAGTAATTTCTGCTTTTCCTTCTCGACAATAGTCGCAGGAGCTTTCTGCAAAAAAGGACTCGCCAAAAGCTGTTCCAAGCGTTGGATTTGTTGATTTGCCTCATGGAACTCGGCTTGCAAACGTTGACGTTCCTTTTCGTGATCGATAGCAGCTTCCAGATCGAGATAAATTTCCACTTCTTTGACCACCAGAGGCACTTTTCCTTGAGGTTTTTCAGCTTCGGTGTCTTTCAGGTCGAAACGGCTAGGGTCAAGGTTTGCCAGTTTTGCGATGACCTCTGCTTGGTCATTGAGCAGGTTTAAGTATACCGACGAAACCAACGTTGCGCCAATCGGTTGGCTTAATGGTACGCCTTTTTCCGAACGGGTGTTGCGAATCGTGCGGATGATCTCTTGGATGAGATTAAATTGATTGATCTTCTCTTCCTCCCATCCTTCGGGCTGGCGAGGTTGAGGCCAACTGGCAACAATCAACGCTTCTTCCCACCCATTTTTAGGAGCGAAGAGCGGTGAACTTTTTTGGGCAGCTTCTTTGAGGTAACCCCAGAGCGACTCGGTGACAAAGGGGGTAAAAGGATGAAGCATCCGTAAGCATTGATCGAAAACCCTCACCAGCGTCTGAGCGGTGTAGAAAGCTCGATCCCCTCCCTTCTTGAGTTGGATTTTGGCGATCTCAACGTACCAATCTGCAAACTCACTCCAAAGGAAATCATAGATCAGCCTGCCTGCTTCGCCAAATTGGTATCCTTGAAATAAGCGTTCCACATCCCGAATGACGGCTTGCAATCGAGCCCAAATCCACGAGTCCGCTAGCGACCACTCGGCTGGTGAAGTGGGTTTTTCGGGAACCTGGTGTAATGCTTGGATGATAAATCGTCCGATATTCCACACTTTGTTGGCAAAGTTGCGATTAGCTTCAACTTTCTTAATGCTTAGATTGGTGTCATTACCTGGCGTAGAGCCCACTAACAAAGTAAAGCGCAGGGCATCGGTGCCGAATTCTTCCATTACGGTGAGCGGATCGATAATATTGCCCAAGGTTTTACTCATTTTACGGCCTTGCTCATCGCGGATTAAGCCATGTAGGTATACGGTGTGGAAAGGAACTTTGCCGGTAAACTCTAAGCCAGTCATGATCATGCGCGCTACCCAGAAAAAGAGAATGTCATAGCCGGTTTCCATCACGCTGGTTGGATAAAAATAGCGATAATCAGGGGTCTCTTCAGGCCATCCTAAAGTCGAGAAAGGCCATAGCGCAGAGGAAAACCAAGTGTCTAATACATCGGGATCTTGCTGAATATGAGGGCTCTTGCAGTGGCTGCATTCCGTGGGGTCGGTGCGAGATACGGTTATGTTGCCACAGTCGTCGCAGTACCACACGGGAATCCGATGTCCCCACCAGAGTTGGCGCGAAATACACCAGTCCTCGATGTTTTCAAGCCAGTTGGAATAGATTTTGGTAAATCTTTCGGGAATAATGCGAATGCGACCATCCTGTACAGCTTTCAAAGCAGCTTCTGCCAACGGCTGAATTTTTACGAACCACTGGGTGGAGATCATCGGTTCGATGATCTCATTTCCCCGTTGCGAGCGAGGAATGTTCATCATGTACGGTTCTTCGCGGATGGTCAGTCCTTGTGCTTGCATGTCTCTCCAAAGGTTCTTTCGCGCTTCAAAACGGTCTTGCCCTGCATAAGGTCCGCCATTTTCGTTGATATGGGCTGTTTCATCTAGTACGGAAATTACTTCTAGCCCATGACGCAGACCGATTTCGTAGTCGTTTTGGTCGTGGCCTGGGGTGATTTTGAGCGCGCCGGTGCCGAATTCACGGTCTACGTAAGTATCTGCAATGACCGGAATCTGACGTCCAAGAATAGGGACAATCGCCTTTCGACCGATAAAGCGGCGATAACGGTCATCTTCAGGATGAACCGCTACAGCGGTGTCTCCTAAAATCGTCTCAGGGCGGGTTGTAGCAACCGGGATATACTCATCGGGGGGTGAATCCCCTTCGGGGAGAAGCATATATTTGAAATAATAAAGGGTGCCCATTTCTTGAGAATATTCGACTTCCAAATCGGATACGGCGGTTCTCAAGCCGGGAGCCCAATTAATCAAACGCAAGCCACGATAGATCAACCCTTTATCATATAAGCGAACAAATGCTTCCCGCACCGCACGCGATAACCCTTCGTCAAGGGTAAAGCGGGTACGCGTCCAATCGCAAGAAGCTCCAAGACGGCGAATTTGATGATAGATGATGTTGCCATATTTTTCTTTCCATGCCCATGTCCGCCGCAGAAATTCTTCACGGCCGATTTGTTCGCGGGTTAGTCCTTCGGCTGCCAGCGCTTTTTCAACCTGTAACTGGGTAGCAATGCCGGCGTGATCGCTACCTGGTACCCATAATGTCGGTTCGCCTTTCATGCGATGATAGCGAATCATCAAATCTTCCATTGCAACAAACATCGCATGTCCTAGATGTAACTCTCCGGTTACATTGGGCGGTGGGATGGAGATCACAAAAGGTTTGACGGTGGGATCGAAATTTGGCTTGTTGGGATCATTGCAAGGTTGAAAATAGCCATTTTCTTCCCAGAATTTGTAGATACGCTCTTCGGTGCCTTTGAATTGGTAAGATTTGGGTATTTGATTGTCAGCCATATAGGTATAAACCTCCATAAAAAAGAAAACCTTTCGCCCAGTGAGGACGAAAGGGAAATCTTCCGCGGTACCACCTCGTTTCACCGATGGTTGGTGCACTTAGCCCTGATCGTGATCGACAATCAGGCAGAGTGATAACGGGCTCAACCGTGCTGGTCTACTCTTGGCAAGCCAATTTCTTCAGCAATGGGTTGGGCGACCTTCAGCGGTCTCTGACCTCGGTGGTTCTCAGCCTATGACCAGTCCTTCTCTGTAGGCGAAGATCCGCTTACTCTTCCCAACAACTCTTGGTTTGATTATAACAACGGTGAAGATTTTGTCAATATGTGTCCGAAGATTAGTTTTTGATTAAAGTTTCTTGACTCTAAGGTTGTGTTTGTGCTATGCTATCTTCATTCTATCAAATGGGAGTGGGTGAATGGTTCATAGAGAGCGCATCGCCGAAAATGTGTACTCTTTTCAAAGTGATTTGTACGCCCAAGTGACCTGTGGGGCGATCGTCGGACCGAATTGGGCGGTTGTGATTGATACCTTGGCTATTCCCGAAGAGACACTTGAGGTTCGCGATTTTATCGAACAGGAGTTGAACGTTCCTATTCGGTATGTTATCAATACACACTATCATGCCGATCATACTTGGGGGAATTGTTTCTTTCAAGGAGCGACGATCATCGCCCATCAACTTTGTCGTGACAATCTAGAACTCAAAGGGATCCCGGCTCTGAAACTTGCTCAGGAGCAGCATTCGGTTTATCAATCGATTCGCATTGTCCTTCCTCATATTACCTTTGAACGAGGAAAGATGAACTTAAGGGTGGGAAAAAAGACTTTGACCATTTTTGGATTGCCAGGTCATAGCAAGGATAATTTGGGGGTTTTAGTTGAGGAAGATCGGGTTTTATTTGCTAGCGATGCTGGGATGGCATTGCCGTATATCGTGGATGGAGACTACGATGAGATGGTCAATAGCCTTAAGATGATGGCAAAAATGGGCTTAGAGAACATCATTCAAGGGCATGGAGATATTGTCTTGAGGGGAGAGATTGATAATTTTCTTAAGGAGAACTTGGCCTATCTAGCAGCGATTAAGAAAGTCGTTCGTAAGGCAGCCACGAGGAAATATCCGTTGGATATGCTCGAAGAAATCACTGTCGAAGAATGTGGAAAGAGCCGCGTGCTCATCGGAGGTTTAGCCGAGGAGCTGCACCGTAAGAACCTAATTGGTTTGTACAAACAGCTTTACGGCAAGTTGCCCGAAGGATCTCCTCAGGATGAATATGATTATTACGAAGAGGATACAGACGAAGACGAAGAATGATTGGGCGAGTTTGCCCTGCTTTGAAGGCGTTTTGCCCGCCGACCGACCAAGCGTTCGTTTCCGTCCAATAAGCGGCGGATATTCGGACGGAGTGCCCAGATTAGAAGCAGTTCACCAAGCACACCGTAGAAGATATATTGCCAAGGGGCATCGAACCAAATCGCTCGGATGGCAAAAACGATCAGGGCTACCAAAGCGGTGCTCATGGTGGTTACGGAAGCATAACCGATAAAATATAAAATTAAAGCTCCAATGGGCAGGATAATGAAAAGGCTAGGCGGCCAGATGCCAAATGCACCGCCTACAAAAGGTGCCCCCCCAGCTCCACCACGAAGACGCAGTTTTCCATCTGCAGATCGCTCCATTAGAAATATTGAATAATTGTGTCCGATAATTGCAAAAATTGGGGAGAACACTTCCATCCATACCAAACCGGGAAGGAAAGCTCTGGCGATCCAGACCGCAAGGGCGGCCTTAAACCCATCGAAAAAAGCGGTCAAAAAACCAACCCAGAAACCCGCCGCCCTGCCGGCATTTGTCCCTCCTGTGCGACCACTTTCGATTTGACGAAGGTCTTTGCCAGTGCGCAATTTGACCAGAATTAAACCTACCGGAATTGAACCGAGTAAGTAGGCAATTATTAAGGTCACAAATATTTTCAGAATCATGCATCTCTCCAAATGGGTTTAATCTCTAATAAAAATTGCTTTACCTTTTTGCCATGCAAGCACTTAATTCAATTGAGAATTCTTATCTTCTTTGCACAAGTTGTAAGCCGAGGTTTGAGAATAACAAACCATAATGGTGTAAAAGTTCGATAACTTTCAGGTATGGAAACACCCTATCTGGCTTACGGTTACTCGATAACATGAATTTCGACTTTGTAAAATCCATTCTGGTCAATCTGGTATGCATTATAGTCCCATTCCTCTTTGCTTCGGTAAAAAATAAAAAATACTGCTTCAGGATAATAAGCCTCTTCGAGATCTGTTTGTGAGGGGGAGTCTCCTCCGCTTGGATGAGAATGAATAATCCCCAAAAGCTCCAGTTGGTTTTTCTCAAATTCGAGAAAAGCTCTTAGCTGTTGCTCGGGATCCATTCGATAACGATAAGGGCTTTCTAAGCTGTTGTGAATGGGTACCCATACCTGAAAGAGATGATCCCTTCCTGCTAAAAGTCCACATGCTTCTTGAGGGAAGTGTTTGTCTAAGTGATTAACGATTTGTTCAATTAACTCTTTGGGGAGATGATAGATTTCCTGCATATCACTTGAACCAGTAAGCCAGTAACCAACAAATGGTTAGGATTAAGAAGGGTTCAACGAACACCATCCGTTGATAGGGATTCGTCCTAAGTCGATAGATCAGCAAGAAAAGCGCATAGGCTGTGCCAAACAATACCAATCCAAAAGAGAGAGAGGAAATAGGCCAGTAATGGAGTGCTGCAGCAATTTGGGTGGTGATGATGGTAATCAATAGAGCTTCAAGAAATGCCCAATTCTGAGGCAGGCGAAGTTTCAGGCTGCGCAAAGAGACAAGCCAAGATGCGAGAAACACAGCGGGTAAAGTAAAAAGTAACCGTGAGCTAAGAAGATGGATAAGGATACAGAAAAAAAGAAATAACAAATATGAAATTGCCAAAAGGATTGTGATTGCTATTGGATAATTCGGATCGTTTGGGTTGACGGTGATATATTCAGCGATGAGGATGCCCATCAAAAAAATCGCGCCAAGTAGATAACTCATCCAGACGAATGTTCCACTTCCCAAACGACTGATCAAAAAGCCCAATACCAAAGCTGTTAGCAAAGGTGCTACCCAATGTTCAAGAGTATGCTTCTTCTTCCAAAGGGGATGGTTGCGGATTAGCCAATCTGAACCAGTGGCAGCTAAAATCGATGCAACAACCATGATGACGGATTGACTATTGATTGAAAAGAGCAAATAGATATTCCATAACTCGATGCGGATGTCCTGTTCTGGAAGTGAGATGAAACCTACCAGAGCAAAGGTGAGAAGGATTGTTGCGGCAATGACGCTGATTTGATCGGGATTGGGTAAATAACGTTGATTAGACACGATTAGGATTAATATTGATCAAGCGATGCATCGTCAATGGGTTTTGAGATTACAAGTTAGAACGGAACAGTCAGGAGAAGATTATAATACGAGAAACAAAGATTTAACAGAGGTAAAGAAAAGCGATGCGTATAGGCATGATGGCAGATGTATATAAGCCTCATGTAAGTGGGATCACGAATTACATTGAGCTAAATAAAAAGTGGCTTGAGTCACAAGGACATAGTGTTTTTGTCTTTACCTTTGGGGGTGAAGAATATCAAGACCAAGAAACCAATATTATCCGCTCGCCCGGCTTACCCTTGTTAGATACGGGATATTACTTAGGATTTCGCTATAGCAGCGAGGCAATTCGGTTGCTGCGTGTCATGGATGTTGTTCATGTACATCATCCGTTCTTGAGCGGTTCACTTTCTATTAGATATTGTCGGCCGAGGGGAATACCAATCGTCTTTACCAACCATACCCGTTATGACCTCTATGCTCGGGCATATTTACCTGTGCTGGGTGAATTGGTCGGAGATCCGGCATTGGAGGCCTACCTGCCTGTCTTCTGCCGAGCGGTGGATGTTGTTATCTCGCCATCTTATGGAATGCGGGATGTACTCATTAAGCTTGGGGTCACGGTGGACATTCAAGTTGTTCCAAATGGCGTTGACCTAACCGCATTTCGCCAGCCAATCCAAGCGGCAGATCGCAACGAGTTGGGTTTTTCTGACTCGGATGTGGTTTTTGTTTATGTGGGGAGATTAGGTCCTGAGAAGAATCTTCCCTTTTTGATACGTTGTTTTTCAGGCGCAGTTCGAGCTTATTCTCAAGCGCGCTTGCTGATTGTTGGGGATGGGTCGGAAAGAAAATCTCTGAATGAGTTGGTGAATCAGTTGGGGGTGGCTCCGTATGTGCGGTTTACCGGAATGGTTCCATATCAAAGAGTATATCAATATCTAAAGATGGCCGATGTTTTTGCGACCGCTTCGGTAACCGAGGTGCACCCTCTTTCGGTTATTGAGGCGATGGCGGCAGGGTTGCCGGTTCTCGGTATCCATTCTCCTGGCATCAGTGATACGGTTTGTGATGGGGAGAGCGGCTACCTTGTGAGTGAAGAGGATATGGCAGCTTATACTGCGAAAATGGTGCGGTTAATTTCAGAAAAAGAAGAGCGCATAAAAATGGGACAGAAAGCGGTCATTGAAGCAGAACGATTCTCAATAGACCAAACCGGGGCGCGGATGTTAGAAATCTACCAACAGGCGATTGAAGGAAAAGCTAGGCAGCGGCGCAGTCTGGCGGTTCGATTACGTCGTTTCCTAGATCAAATGAGATAAATTGTGAAAAAGTGTTCTACCAGAAGTTTAGGTAAAGAAGGAGAAGACCTTGCCGTCAGATACCTAGAAAAAAAGGGATATCGAATCCTAGAACGCAACTACACCACCGCCTTTGGCGAGATCGACATTATTGCATCCAACTCTCCGAGTGGGAAAGAGCAGCGTATCGTTTTTATTGAGGTGAAAATGCGACGCAACCGTAAGTATGGTTATCCTGAAGAGAGCATTACGACCCAAAAGCTGCGTCGCCTTATTTTAGCTATCCAAGATTATCTTGAAAGGCGGTCGTTCGAAGAGGCGGATTGGCAAATTGATGTGGTGTCCCTAGAAGTGGGGTCAAATCGCAACCAAGTGGAGATTGTCCATCTCGAAAATGTTACCGTTCCGTTGAATCTTGGTTACTATGATGGTTAAGATGGCAAGCCATGACAGACGCAAGTTGGTCATCATTGTAGGTCCAACAGGGGTGGGGAAATCAACCTGTGCCTATCAGCTTGCGCTCTGTCTCGATGGGGAGATTATTTCCATTGACTCGCGCTATCTCTATCGAGGGATGGATATCGGAACTGCCAAACCTGATCGGCAAATCCGATCAACTGTCCGCCATCACCTTGTAGATGTTGCTGATCCCGATGAAAGTTGGAATTTAGCCATTTTCCAAGAACAAGTTTCCATGACACTGGATGGCATCTTCAAGAGGGGGAAACTACCCATCTTGGTTGGAGGTACTGGTCAATATTACCGAGCAATTGTGGATGGTTGGCAACCTCCAGCGGTGCCACCCAATGCTCAACTCAGGACGATTTTGGAACAGGTGTTGAACCCACTTGACCTTCAACAAAGAAAGCGATTTTTAGACTACCTTGATCCAGAGGCGGCAGAAAAAATTGATCCCCGCAACTTGAGACGGTTGATCAGAGCAATTGAGGTGATTTATTCTACAGGCTTTCCATTTTCGAGGCAGAGGAAAGGTGCTCCTCTTCCCTATCCGGCGTATATTATCGGTTTAACCTTACCTCGCGAGGAGCTTTATGAAAAGTGCGATCGACGCATTCATCAAATGTTTGCCGAGGGATGGGTTGATGAGGTTGAGCGTTTATTGCAAAAAGGATACCACCCTAATTTGCCCTCCTTTAGTGCGATTGGTTATCGAGAAATCGCCGCTTATCTGAGTGGGTTGTTGTCAATGGACGAAGTCATCCGCCGGATTAAGCGCAGCACACGCACATTGATTCGCCGCCAAGCAAATTGGTTCCGGTTAGACGATCCCACCATTCATTGGTATCTTGCCTGTGATGACGTTTCTACAAAAATCCTTTCGGATATTGAGAGATGGTCAGAGGGTTTAACCGATCAGGATGGCGAAGGATGATGGATATCTTGTTTTGGTTATTCTTGATTGGCATATTGAGTGGGGTGGTCTATCTTTTTCTTGGTGTGCTTTGGCTGAAGAAATGCACACAAGCCTGTAAAACAGCAGGGGATGAGATTCGCAAATTGGAGAGAAAATTCCAAGAATTATCTTTTTTACGGCGCTCGTTTGACTCATATCATGAAGAGCCGTTTATTACCAGTCTAATGGATATTGATCATGAGTTGGAGGCAATTAAGGGGAAAATCCATCGTCAAAAACAACAGTACATTGAACTGAGGGATCGTCTCGCTCGAATAAAGCATTTACGAGGGTGGGATATCCATAAGAAGTTGAATCTCGTTATGATTTACCGTTTACAGAAAGACTGTATTGAAAATCGAGATCAGTGCCATTTGCTAGACTCACAACTAGAACAAGTCAAAGCCCGTTTTGATCAGATCAAGGAGTTTCCTTGGTCGATTGCTTTACAGACTCGGGAATTGATGGAATACCTTCATCAAGCAAAGCGTTTATTGAACGAATTGGTCGCTTTAGGGTTGTATGGTAGTGATTATGAAGACTTATCCAATCGGGTAAAGGGAATCGAAGAAGATATCCAAACAATTCCGGTTTATTTTCTATCCGAACCTTATGACAAGCTCATTCAAATCGCAGTCCAAGAAGATGTTCGCCAAGTTTATCAAATGGTGATAAGGGATTTGCCGCAGATCATCGAAATTATTCAGCAAGCTGATCGTTGCAAAAATCAATCTCTAGCACTCGAGCACCAAAGTAAGTTGGCTCAGCGTGAAACCGAACGATATGCTCAGTTATTGACCTATTTTCCCGAAGAGATCGATGTCTCTGCAGAGAAAACAAAAGTTGAATTCTTGAGCAATCGATTAGGGGATTTACAGCAGCGAAGAAAAAAGTTAACCGTGCAGAACATCCTGAGCTTATCATCTGAATTTAGCGATTTTGTCCATGAAATTCAAGCCAACCGCCAACGGTTGCGACAAACTCGGCAACAATATGATCTTTTCCAACGTTTCATGCGGTTAAGTGCGGAATTGTCCGAGCAAATTCAAAAGCGACTTGACCAGATCTCAACGGCATCCTTAACCATTGAGTGGGATATCAATGGGAGTCGCTTTGAACAGGCAGTTGAAGAATATCAGGCGCTTAAAGCGATTGAAAAGCCTTTTCCAATGGAATCTTTGAAAAATTTGGCGGAGAAGGCTTCGAAGGTTCAAGGCACTTTAGATGCGATTAATCGTAGCACACATCGAATCGAGGAGTTGCATCGGAACTGTCTAAAAATTTATGAAAGCCCCGAGATCACTAGTGCAGAACAATGGCTTGAAAGCGCTAAAAAGCTAGCCGAAGCGATTCGCCCTTATGAGCCGCGCAATTGGCCAAATCGTGATTGGGTGCTTACTCTTGATAAACAGCTTCAGGAACTTGAAAAGAATTATTTGTACCTAAATGAAAAATTGGCAGGAAAAAAAATTCTTGAGAGTTCACTTGATCGGGTATACAGTACTCTGGACGAGGTTTATCGCCAATTTATTACCTTGCGCGAGCGCGTAAACGTGATTGATCAAGTATTTCACAATCTGGTCAATAACGAAAAACAACATCTTGCCTTATTGAAGACAACGCGCAATCAATTTGCCCAGATAACGATGTTTGTCCTAAGTCAACCTCTGTTAGCAGAAAAGGCGGAGAAGGAAATTGTCCAACTCGATCGGCGGTTCGATCTTATCGAAGCTTCATTTCATCAACGAGACAGGGATACCTTGTCGCGGAAGCAAAATAAACTAAATCAATTAATTACAGAAGTTGAACAAGCAGCAAACCGCTGGATGTCGGTTGTGGAGAATGATTGCCTGAAATTGCTAAACGACTTAGAAAAAAGGTTTGAACGCTTGGATCAGATCTGCCATCTTGAAGATGCAATTTTATATAGAACGAGAGAATTGATTTTGAGAAGGGACGAAATATTTAATTTCCGGCGAACTGCTCGCGTGAATATCCCCATGGATCAATTAGTCCCCAGCATGAAAAAAATTTTTGACACTTGGCAAGAGAGCTTTGCTTTGAGTAAACAATTGGCGGAACAGGTAGAATCCCCACTTCTATCCCTTTACCAAGAGTTCCAGACGCTTCAGCGGAATGCCCAAGCAAAGTATATGGAATTACAAACCCTTATCCCGCTACAAAGGAAATGGCCGCCAAACTCATTAATGTTGACCGTCGAGAGAAATGAGGTCGCTCAACTAGAAGAAAAATGGAGCACTCTTCAGACTCAGCCGACCTCGGTAATTCAGTTTGTTAAGGCGCTTGGCGATATGATAGGCAGCTACCGTAGTTTGCTGGAGAAGTTTGCCCAATACGAGCAATGGGCAATCCAAGAACAAACTCGTATCGAGCGTATTGAGGCTGATATCTACCGTCTAGACCGTCTATGGGAGATTCAACAACGTCGCTATGCCCAAGTTCCGGCAATTGAAGGTCAAATCCGTGAACTGAGACAGAAAGCAGATCGGGAGCTGTCCTCATTGCGCCAATATTGGCTCACCAATGCAAGCCGCCGTCCTGCTTCGGTGGATTATGATGTGGTTTTACGAAAGTTGATCGAACTCTCTCGCCATTTGGCGAATGCGAAGATTACCCTTGTCAATGAAGTTGGTCAACAGGAAATGATGGATATCAACGGTCAAATCATCTTGAAGGTATAAGGAAACGAAAATGAAGAAAAAACGTATTGCAGTTTTAGCTAACCTGAAGAAGAATGCACCGAGGTTACCAGGTATGCCCTTGGATCAATGGGATGACCTCGACTCGGAAAAAACAGTCAATGCGATTGTCGAAGCCATCCGAGAAGGTGGTCATGAATGTGAATTCTTGGAAGGGGATGTGACTTTGGTCGATACAGTGCGTAAGTATCGGCCTGATTTGTGTTTCAATATCTGTGAAGGCCATTTTGGAGATGCCCGTGAAGCGCAAGTGCCGGCTATCTTAGAGATGCTGCGCATCCCTTATACAGGCTCGAACGTTCTAACTCTCGCTCTTACGCTGGATAAGCCCATGACGAAAAGGGTACTCACTTATCATGATTTGCCTACCCCTGCCTTCCAGGTATTTGAGGATGTTGACGAACCGATGAGTTCAGAGTTGCAATTTCCGTTATTTGTGAAACCAAGTCGAGAAGGGACAGGGATTGGTGTTTCTGAGAAATCCATTGTTTATAACGAAAAAGAGTTAAAAAACCAAATCCAAGAAATATTGACCAAATATCGACAACCAGCATTAGTTGAGAAATATATTGAGGGAAGAGAAATTACTGTAGGGGTGATTGGCAATCTGAACCCCCCAGCAGCTCGCCGCTTACCTGAAGATGAAGAGTCGCCTCGTATTCAAGCTGGCTTAACTTTTTTGCCACCTTTGGAAATTGACCTGACACCATTTGAAAGCAGTGATATCGTTTATAGCAATCGTTTAAAAGTTGAATTGGCTGACAAATTAAACTATATCTGTCCTGCACCATTGGATGAGAGTAAGGTTCAAGAACTCAACTGGTATACTGCTGCGGTCTTTCGGGTTACTGGGGCACTCGATGTCGCTCGAGTGGACTTTCGCTTAGACCAGAATGATGATTGGAAACCCTATGTGCTCGAAATCAATCCCTTGCCGGGTTTGTCACCTGGGGTGTCTGATTTAGTTATCGAAGCAGCAGCGATGGGAATTAGCCATGCCGAGCTTGTCAATCTCATCTTAAACACTGCCATGAAACGTTACGGAATGATCGAGTAAATTTACCTAAAATCGTTTGACATCTCTGGGTTTTCATCTATACTTTAACTAGGTGAGGTTCGTGTTTTTTTGAGATTTGCCAAAAGGAGGAGGCTATGTTCGAACGTCCATGGTTTAAGCATTATGATAAAGGGGTGCCCTATCATATCGAGTATCCAGAGATACCTTTATTCGAGTTGCTAGAAGAATCTGCCAGAAAATACCCTGACTCTCCATGCACCATATTTAAGGGGGCAGTAATTACCTACAAGGAGATGAATGAATTAACCGATCGTCTGGCAGGTGCATTGGCTGATTTGGGAGTTAAGAAGGGAGATCGAGTAGGAATTTTTATGCCCAATACTCCCCAATTCGTCATTGCGTACTTTGGCATCTTGAAAGCCGGCGGGGTAGTGGTTGCGACCAACCCATTATACACTCCCCGCGAGATCGAGCATCAAGTCAAAGATGCTGGCCTCGAAATCATGTTGGTCATGAGTAACTTCTATAATACGATTAAGAAAGTGCAACCCAATACGCCCATCAAGAAGGTCATTGTTACAAACCTAAAAGAGACTTTACCCCCTGTGTTGCGCGTTTTATTCACCCTCGCAAAGGAAAAGAAAGGCGGGTTTCGTGTCCAAATTCAAGAAGGGGACTATTGGCTTCAGGACTTGCTGGCAAAGTATTCCCATTCATCTCGTCCCAAACTAGAGATTACGGCAGATGATGTGGCGCTGTTTCAATACAGCGGGGGCACGACGGGGATCTCGAAAGGTGCCATTGCGCTGCATCGCAATCTGGTCGCCAATTCATTGCAGATTCACAGTTGGATGCCAGATGTTGAGGAAGGTAAAGAAGTAGTCCTAATGGCAATCCCATTGTTCCATGTGTATGGGATGGTTGCTGGAATGTGCTTTGCAATTCGAGCCGCAGCCTCTATGGTGATGATCCCCAATCCACGCGACCTAAAAGATGTTTTAGATAGTATCCAAAAATATAAAGCGACAATTTATCCCGGCGTGCCAACTATGTACAATGCCATCAATAATCATCCAGACGTGATTGCGGGCAAATATAAGCTGAATACCATCAAAGCTTGCATTTCCGGTTCCGCACCTTTAATGCGGGAGACAAAGGTAAAATTCGAGCAACTAACTGGAGGAAAACTGGTTGAAGGATACGGTTTATCTGAAGCACCCACCGCCACTCACTGTAATCCCCTTTATGCTACAGATAGCCCAGTCGGATCGATTGGTTTGCCGTTGCCAGATGTGGATTGCAAGATTATCAGCCTAGATGACGAGGTGACCGAACTGCCGCCGGGTGAGATTGGCGAGCTGGTCATCAAAGGCCCTCAGGTTTTCAAAGGTTATCACAATATGCCAACCGAGACTGAAAATACGCTGCGTAATGGGTGGCTATATACAGGGGATATTGGCCGCATGGATGAGGAAGGATACTTTTTCATTGTTGACCGTAAAAAAGAACTGATCAAACCCGGCGGCTACCAAGTCTGGCCGCGTGAGGTGGAAGAGGTCATTAAGGATCACCACAAGGTGTTAGAGGTTGGTGTTGCAGGTGTACCCGATCCCTACCGAGGGGAGACGGTCAAGGCGTGGGTTGTCCCCAAAGCGGGTGAGACGCTGACCGAACAAGAGATCGTTGACTGGTGTAAGGAACGATTAGCCAAATATAAAGTCCCTACCCAAATCGAGTTTCGCACTGAGCTACCCAAGACAACCGTGGGCAAGATTTTGCGTCGTGAGCTGGTTCGGGAGCATAAAGAGAAAGCAGGATAAATGTTATTCTATATTGAGTAGGGATAGGCTCAAAATCACCTTGTATCGAAAGCAAAAGTGATCACGATTGGGTGATCGAGAGAGATGTCCCTACTCTTTTTTAAGTGAGAAACTTGCGAGAGTTTACGGATACAATTTAAGCAAAGCCGGATAAATATCTAGTAAAGAATGGAAAGGGGAAAGTTCCTTGCGCAGGCGTGCTGATCCAAAGAGTAGCAGGGGAACGGGATTCTGGGTATGTCGTCGATGACTCAAGTCTTCCATATTGCCGTGATCCGAGGTAACCCAAATCATGCCATTGGATAAATCCCAATTGGATAAAATCCCTTCTAGGACATGGTCAATTGTTTCCAATAAGCGAACTGCTTCAGAAAAGTTTTGACGATGCCCAGCATAGTCGCTCAACCAGTACTCAAAGAAGGTGAAGTCGTACTCTTGAGCGATGGCCGCAAGTCTCTTTCCAGCGTCGTAAGGGGAAAGGATGGGAATAGTGTTAAAGCCAAGGTGGGTACGCCAGCCTTCGGATGTGAAGTCCGCAGACATTGCCTTGCCGGCAATAAGATCGTGGACGGTTTTTAGTTCCATTCCTGAAGAGGTAGCAGCCAAGGGAATTGCCGAATAAAGCCGTCTTCCTGAAGCGACATTTTCAAAGTAGGAAGGAGGAAAAGCGTTTAGATACGAAACATGGTAATGACGTTCTTTTAATCGGTGAAAGATGTTTCCGTTAGTAAGGAAGTGAGCTATTTCGGGAGTGGGTTTTGGCCCGTAATGATAGCCTAATCGTTTGGGAATGTTTTCACCGGTCAGGATCATGGCTTGTCCGGTTGCGGATTGAGGGACGCCTGGGACGCCAACACAGGCATCTAAGGGGTAAATCGAGATGATTTCGTTATGGAAAGCGTTTGTCCTCTGATCTAGTTTTTGACCGATTAGGGAATCCAAAAAGGGGGTCTTCGCCAATATAAATGGATTCCGAGTGGAATCATTGCTCCCAAGACCGACGCCATCCAGAAAGAGAAAAATGACTTTCACCGCTGATTAAGTCCTGTCACTTGAAGTGGATTTCTTTTTGATCAGCAACCAGGTGGAGTTTCTGCCGTTATCTGTGCCAAGCTGCTGATTCACAATAACCATGGACTCTTGTATGGCTTTAATATCCTCTGGACGGATGGCTGGCTTATTGCTTGGGCTTTGGATAAAACCATAAAGGAGATATATTCCATCTGGTGAGAGCAACTCTATCAATTGTTGGAGATACTTTTGCTTTTGTTGGGTAGAGAGACCATGAAAACAGCCGATGTCAAGGATGAGATCGAAAACACCACGCACTTTACGGAGGTTGCTGACATCCTCGTGGAGAAAAGCGACGTTGGTGCCTTGAGTTTTGTTTTTACTTTTTGCAAGCCGAAGCGCTTTCCAAGAGAAATCGACAGCGGTCACTTGCCAGCCGTTTTTTGCCAAATATATTGCATTTGTACCCGTTCCACATCCTAAATCGAGCGCCTTGCCCGGTGGGTGGTGAGCTACAAAATCGACCAATTCGGGTGGGACAATGCCACTATCCCACGGGGGTGAACGGAAATACATCCACTCGAAGAAAATTCTACGCAAAAATTTCATGAAAATATCCTACCGCAAATCCATTTTACTAGATAAAATTATAAGGTTGACAAAAACTCCAAAAATACTTTGACAATCCATCAGACATCTTTTACAATGATGGGCTGATAAAGACTTGATAAAAAGGATAAGGAATTATGAAAGAATATCCGACTGAGAATATTCGCAACATAGCACTCGCCTCTCACAGCAGTAGTGGAAAGACCATGTTGGTCGAGGCATTTTTACACCAAACGGGAGCAACAACCCGCCTCGGAAAAATCGAGGATGGCACTACCGTTGCAGATTTCGAGGAGGAGGAGATACGTCGCGGTATCTCTCTTTCTACAGCAGTCATTCCGGTTGAGTATAAAAACTGCAAACTAAATTTTTTAGATACTCCCGGCTATAATGATTTCGTCGGGGAGATGATTTCTGCTTTGAGAGTTGCAGATGGGGTTCTGATTCTAGTAGACTCGGTGGCAGGGGCTGAGGTTGGCACGGAGATCGCGTGGAATTATTGTGATCGGTTTCAATTGCCGCGCTTTGTGGTAATCAACAAAATGAATAGAGACAATGCAAATTACCGTAAAGCACTCGAGTCGGTGCGGGAGTTATCTGAGACGCGCCTCATCCCCGTACAATTACCATGGGGTGAGAAAGCGGACTTTAAGGGGGTCATTGATTTGATTACGATGAAAGCATATTCAGGAGCGGGCAATCAAGTTCAAGATATTCCAGCCGAATACCAACAGGAAGCTGAAACCGCTCGCATGGAATTGATCGAGGCTGCTGCAGAAGGGGAGGATGCTCTGCTTGAAAAGTACCTTGAAGGGGAAGAACTAAGCAGTGAAGAGATCTTGATGGGATTGAAGAAAGTTGTCGCAAACGGCTCTTTTATTCCTGTTTTTGTCGCTGCCGGCTCGGCGGAAATCGGCATTTTCCCATTATTGGATGCTTGCGTGGATTTATTCCCCTCTCCAAAGGATATCCCACCTGCTAAGGGAATTGGCGCAAACGGAGAAGAGATCGAGGTAATATGTAGTGACCAAGAGCCCTTTGCCGCTTATTTCCGATCTACCACTGCCGATCCCTTTGTTGGAAAAATCACCTATTTCCGCGTTTATTCGGGAGTGATCAATTCCGACACAAAGGTTTGGAATTCCAATAAAGAGTCTGAAGAGAGATTGGGTACTTTAAGCATCTTGCGGGGTAAAGAAGCGATACCGGTAAAAGTGGTGCATTCAGGTGACATTGCGACAGTACCTAAATTGAATATTACCTCGACAGGAGATACGCTTTGTGATCGATCGCGTGTGGTTAAACTTCCTATTCCTGAATATCCCAATGCGCTTTATCAGGTTGCTGTATTCCCGAAAACCCAAGCCGATTCGGCAAAAATTTCTCCTACTCTGACCCGTTTGTGTGAAGAGGATATGACCTTATCTTGGAGACAAGAACCCTCCACCAATCAAACCATCTTGCAAGGAATGGGTGACCAACACATTGATGTCGCAATCCGCAAGGCTGAAACAAAATTCCAGACGGCGATGAATATTGAGCTTCCAAAAGTCCCCTATCTTGAGACGATAACCAAACAAGGTCAGGCAACCTACCGGCATAAAAAACAAACCGGTGGAGCAGGTCAATTTGCCGAGGTTGCCATGCGCATTGAACCTTTACCGGACGCTGAATATGCTTTCTCCAACGATGTGTTTGGCGGCGCGATTTCATCGAGCTTTATGCCGGCAATTGAAAAGGGGATCAAGGCAGTTATGCGAGAAGGGGTTTTGGCGGGTTATCCGGTTAAGAATGTCAAAGTTTCGGTCTATGATGGCAAGGAACATCCGGTTGACTCAAAACCAGTGGCGTTTGAAATTGCCGGGCGAGAAGCATTCAAACTCTGCGTTCGCGATGCTGCTCCTGTGCTCCTTGAACCCATCATGAATGTTAAGATTATTGTTCCCGAAGCAAACATGGTTGATGTTTTGGGAGACTTGAATACTCGTCGAGCAAGGGTTCAGGGTATGGATACAGAAAAGGGTCGCTCTGTAGTAACCGCCCAGGTGCC
>FWPU01006018.1_pt1 | contig 25110 bp, 26 predicted proteins | sample 2228361 | NCBI WGS metagenome assembly FWPU01 (sample SAMEA103939777, study PRJEB20133) | metagenome | reverse complement strand
TCTTTAGATGGCAACTCTATCTCGAGCTCTCCATCTTTGTTCACCCTTATGTCCTCTACACCTTCAACCTTGAATGCGACCTTTCTATAGTCTGCCTTAGGAGAGACCACTACATCATACTCTAACTGCCTCTCACTGCCATAAAAGACTATGTCTATGCCTATCTGGGCCTATCTTGTGTGGGAATGCTCGTGGAACTTTACTACCACTGGCACATATGTTTATAATATTCAAATGATCATCAAGGGAAGAATTTGGAAATTCGGTGATGATGTGGATACAGACCAGATCATACCTGCAAGGTATCTGAACACATCTGATCCACAGGAACTTGCAAGGCATGTGATGGAAGACGCTCGGAGGGATTTCCCTTCACTGGTGAAGGAGGGAGATATTATAGTGGCTGGTAAAAACTTTGGATGTGGTTCCTCAAGGGAACATGCACCAATTGCCATAAAGGCAGCAGGGATTCAGGCAGTCATTGCAGAGAGTTTTGCTAGGATATTCTTTAGGAATGCCTTTAACATCGGACTTCCCATTTTTGAATCAAAGGAGGCATCTATTGATATAAAGGAAGGAGATGTGGTCGAGATCGATGCTCAGAATGGAATTATCAGGAATATTACAAGAAATGTCGAGTACAAGGCAAGACCAATACCCCCTTTTATGCAAGAGTTGATAAAAGTAGGAGGTCTCATAAACTGGACAAGAAGGAGGCTCGGATTAGATGGCTGAATCATATAATATTGCAGTAATACCAGGTGATGGAACTGGACCTGAAGTAATAAGGGAAGGAGTAAAGGTCCTCGAGTCTGTATCATCGAGATTCGGTTTTAAACTTAATTTTCATTATTATGATTTCGGTGGAGAAAGATACCTTAAGACAGGCGAGACACTTCCTGATAGTGCAATAGAGGAACTCAAGAGATTCCATGCCATATATCTTGGGGCAATAGGCCATCCTGAGGTAAAACCAGGAATCCTTGAAAAGGGAATCCTTCTAAGACTGAGATTCGAACTCGATCAGTATATAAATCTGAGACCTGTTAAATTATATCCAGGGGTTGATTGTCCACTTAAAGATAAAAGACCTGAAGACATTGACTTCGTTGTTATAAGAGAAAACACTGAAGGACTTTATGCGGGTGCAGGTGGATTTTTGAGAAAGGGAACTCCTGATGAGATAGCCATACAGGAATCTATCAATACCAGAAAGGGTGTTGAGAGATGTATTCGTTATGCCTTTGAATACACGAGAAAGAGAAACAAGATGAAGAAACTCACTCTCTGCGGTAAGACGAATGTCCTCACATATGCATTCGATCTATGGGAAAGGACATTCAATGAGGTTAAAAAGGAATACCCTGATATCATGACAGAGTATGCCCATGTCGACGCAATAACGATGTGGTTTGTGAAGAATCCTGAATGGTTTGATGTCATCGTCACAGATAATATATTCGGGGATATAATAACAGACCTCGGAGCAATAATACAGGGTGGAATGGGAATAGCAGCGGGTGGAAATATTAATCCCTATGGAGTATCGATGTTCGAGCCAATTGGAGGCTCTGCACCAAAATATACAGGAAAAAATGTTATAAATCCTCTCGCTGCAATATGTGCTGGTGGAATGATGCTCGAACACATCGGTCAAGAAGAGGCAGCTAAGACCATAGAGAGGGCTGTGATGGAGGTAACACAGAAACACATAAAGAGTCTTGCTGCAGAAAAGATGGGAATGGGTACAAAAGAGGTTGGAGACCTTGTAGCAGACCTTGTCATAAAGGAGTGAAAAGTATGCTTAAGAGGAAAGAGAGATATGTAGTTGCTGTTGTTGGTGCCACGGGTGCTGTGGGCAATGAGATGATCTCGATTCTCGAGGAAAGGAAATTCCCTGTCGAAAGATTAAGGCTTTTTGCCTCAGAAAGGTCAGAGGGCGTAAAGATTGAGTTCAATGGTGAAGAGATAGCTGTAGAGACACTCAAGGATGACTCCTTCAATAGTATAGATATAGCCCTTTTTTCAGCGGGTGCAGAGAGATCGAAGATATGGGCTCCGATCGCCGCAAGAGCAGGGTGTGTCGTTATTGATAATTCCAGTCAGTGGAGAATGGAGCCTGATGTTCCCCTTGTTGTTCCTGAGGTAAATCCCGATGAGATTAAAAAACATAAAGGTATAATAGCAAACCCGAACTGTTCTACCATACAGATGGTCGTTGTATTGAAACCCCTCCATGATGTGGCAAAGATTAAGAGGGTTGTAGTCACGACATTTCAATCGGTCTCTGGCACTGGTAAAAAGGCAATGGATGAACTTTATCAGCAGACTGTGGATCTCTTAAACTTCAGGGAAATAAAGTGCAATGTATATCCATACCAGATAGCATTCAATTGCCTTCCCCACATAGATAAATTTCTTGAAAACGGTTACACAAAGGAAGAGATGAAGATGGTGAATGAGACAAAGAAGATAATGGGAGACCCATCCATAAAAGTGACAGCCACAACAGTGAGGGTCCCTGTCTTCAGGTGTCACTCAGAAAGTGTAAACATAGAGACAGAAAAAAGACTCACTGCCAATGAAGCAAGGGCGATACTATCAAAAGCACCTGGAGTTATAGTATATGATGCTCCCCAGAAAAACATCTATCCCCTACCGATAGATATTGCAGGAAAGGATGAGACATATGTGGGACGCATAAGGGAGGATGAATCAATAGAGAATGGGCTTAATATGTGGATAGTTGCTGATAATCTTAGAAAAGGTGCTGCCCTTAACGCAGTTCAGATAGCAGAGAAACTCATTGAGTTCGCCTCATGAAGAAATAAGATGAAGATAGAAAAGATAGAACTTTCAGGTTTCAAGTCCTTTGCAGACAAAACCATATTTCACTTCCATCCAGGAATAACAGGCATTGTCGGTCCAAATGGTTGTGGAAAGAGCAATCTCGTAGATGCCTTCAAATGGCTTTTTGGTGAACAGAGTGCGAAGGCACTGAGAAGCAATAAAATGGATGAGGTCATATTCAACGGCTCTGCAACGAAAAGATCAAAGGGAATGGCTGAGGTGACGGTTTACATCTCAGGCATCTATACTCCTCAGGAAAACGGTAATGGTTCAGGAGAGAACAATCTTACTGTAATAACAAGAAGACTCTACAGATCAGGAGAGAGCGAATATCTTATAAATAACAATATCTGTAGGCTGAAGGATATAAAAGACATGCTCCTCGACACAGGATTAGATGTAAAGAACTACTTCATCTTCGAGCAAGAGAGATTGATACACCTGATAAATGTAAAACCTGAGGAGAGAAGATTCCTTATCGAGGAGATCGCTGGCGTAATAAAGTATAAAGTGAAGAGGGCTGAGGCACAGGCAAAACTTGAACAATCAAGATTGAATCTCCAAAGGATAAATGATATAATCTCGGAAGTAAAGAAACAGCTCAATGCACTTCAGAGACAAGTAAAGAAGGCAGAAAGATATAAAAGATTATCTGAGGAAAGAAAAAATCTCGAAATCTATCTTTTGAAGACAAACTTCGATGAGATCAGAGAAAGACTTAATTCAACACTTAGTCTACTTAACACCCTGAGATACGAAGAGGCGCAGAAAAAGACAGAGATAAATACACTGGATAATACCCTTGAGAAAAAAAGGCTGAATCTCACAGAAAATGAGAAGAGATTAAACTTCCTTTATTCTGAACTCGAGACTACCGAGAGGGATATCTCTGAAAATACAAAGAGAGATGCCCTCATTATTCAGCAGATCGAGACCTTAAAGAAAGAGATTCAGGACATCGAGTATAAAAAGATGGAACTCATGCTGAAGATGGACGAAACTCACAGAAAGTTACATGAAATTGAAAGTATGAAGGATAGTATCTTGAAGGAAAGGGACTTATTAAAGAAAAGACATGATGAACTTACCACACTTATCGAGACAAAGGAAATAGAGTTCAAGGAGATCGAAAAAAGACTCGAAGACCTGAGAAAGGACCTCTTCAAGAGATCAGAGGAACAGAGTAGAACAAAGAATGAACTAATGAGGATTGAGGCAATGAAGGAACAACTTGAGAAAAGAAAAAGAGAGATTGAAAAGGAGATAGAAGATGAAGAGACAAGAATCAGGGAGAATACTATAAGAGAAGAGACCCTCACACATGAGATAAAGTCCATCGAGGAAGCTCTCTCCCTTCTCAGGGAAAGACTCGATGAGTTCATTATTGAATCGGATGATCTCCGTAAAGAGATGAAATCGAAAAATGAGAGACTCCAGTTTCTTAAGGAAAGCCTTGCATCCATTATATCGAGAATCGAATCTCTTAAAGAGTTATTAATGAATGAAACCTCAAAGGAGATATTCAATGAAAGAGAGGGAATAGATATTGCAGGGATGCTATCAGAATTTATAAATGTCCCTGAAAGATATGAGGATGCCATAGAATCAGCCCTTTCTGAAAGAATAAATTCCTTTATTATCGAAGACGAAAGGGGACTTATGAATGCCATAAATCTGATAAAAGAAAAAGGTATTACTAAGACAGGTTTTATAGTGAGAGATCTCATGCACCAGAAAGATATAGAAATTTTGACATTTCCTGAAAACAAAGACCTTCCCTCTTTTACCATTGCAGCAGAGATTGTTGAGGTAGATGAAAGATTTAGAGAGATAATAAATCATCTGCTTAAGAATACTCTCATAGTAGATGATATGGAAGATGCCCTTAAATTGAAGAGAAACGGATTCAACCATCCCATTGTAACGATTCAGGGTGAATATATAGATAATGGTGGTGTTATATGGTCAGGTAAAAGTAGGGAGATACTGAAGAGAAAGAGAGAGTTGAGGGTTCTTGAGGAGAAAAAAGAAGGCACCATAAATGAGATGGAACTCCTCAATCAGGGCATTGAGGAGATAAGAAGAAGGATCTCGACTATTGAAAGAGAGGTCTCTTTACTTGATGAAGATATAGATCGTAAAGAGGGTGAATTGAGGGATAAAAGACACTCCCTTGAATCTATACTCAAGGAAAAGGAGAGGCTTTCAAAAAGGGTCTCTTATCTCAGAGCTGATCTTAAGGAATCAGAGGAAGAATTGAGAAGACTCCTCGAATCTATGGACGAAAAACTCAAGATTATAGATGAGATGGAATCAATGAGGGCATCTATCGAGACAGAGATAGAGGATATAAGATCAACCCAATCAAAGAATAGGACTGATTTTGAAAAGAAGAGGGAAGAATTTCTTAATATAAAACTATCCATAAATACAATAGATGAAAGGATAAAGACACACGGAAGGGAGATGGAAAACCTCAAAGAATCTCTTCTTGATATCGAGGATACCCTTAAGAAACTTGAAGAGAAAAAAGCATCTCTCGAAAAGGAAATAGAATCTCTAACCACTGAATCTTCAATAATAAGGAAATCCCTTTCAGAGTTAGTGATGAAAGCACAAGGTCTCAAGACAGAGATCAATCGCATCAAGGAAGAGATGGAGAGTGAGAATCAGTGGTTCATTGAAAAGGAAGATCTCCTTAAGGACATGAGAAATGGTCTGAATGAATTACTATCAAGACTGAATGAACTCGAAGTAGTGAGGGCACAAGATTCTGTAAGGCTCGACACAATCAAGGAAAATCTGAGGATAAACTATGGAATTATGGTCAACGATGATGGTGTGTGGCTTGGAGAAGATGGAAATCCTTATATAACAGATCATAAAGAACTGAAGGACAGAACACACGAAGAGATTATTCAGAGGATCGAGGAGATAAAAAAGGATATAGAAGAGCTTGGCCTTGTTAATACAGGTTCAATAGAGGAGTATGATGAACTGAAAGAGAGATATGATTTCCTCATGAAACAGCATGAGGACCTCACGAAGTCTATATCAGAACTTGAGGAGGCTATATCGAAGATAAATGCAACTACGAGAAAGAGATTGAGGGAGGCATTCGATGCCCTCAATGCAAAATTCTCAGAGGTCTTCACCACCCTCTTTGGAGGTGGAAGGGCATACCTAAGTCTCACGGATGAGGATAATATACTCGAAAGTGGTATAGAGATAATTGCCCAGCCTCCTGGAAAGAGACTCCAGAACATTAATCTCCTTTCAGGTGGTGAAAAGGCACTCACAGCCATCTCTCTTCTATTTGCGAGTTTTCTTCTGAAACCCGCTCCCATCTGTATCCTCGATGAGACAGATGCACCACTTGATGAAGCCAATATTGTGAGATTTGCCAACATGATTAAAGAACTTTCTGACAGGATCCAGTTCATTATTATAACCCACAATAAGACTACCATGACTTATTGTGATTATCTCTATGGTGTCACGATGGAAGAACCTGGCTCATCAAAGATCATATCGATTGAACTCGTTAATATAAATGATTGATGAAAGGCATCTCATCTCTAAATTAAAGGATAGACTTTCTTTCCTTCATGAAAGAAAATATTCTTTCCTTAAAGAAGATCGACTCCTCTACAGTTATGATGCCAGGGTAAAGAGAGAAGAACCCATTGCAGTTATCTGGCCCGAAGATAAAGAGGATATCTCCCGCATAATGAAGACCGCTTCAGCTCTCAGGATACCTGTCATTCCAAGGGGAGCGGGCACGGGCATGACAGGTGGTTCTGTGCCTATTGGAAGGTCTATTGTTCTTAGTCTTGAGAGGATGAACAGAATAATAGATATAGATACGATCGAACATACTGCGCTGGTCGAGTCAGGGGTTATAAATGGTGCACTCCAGAGGTTGCTTTGTGATTATGGATTCTTCTATCCACCTGACCCATCAAGTATGGATTTCTCAACCATAGGTGGAAATGTCGCAAATAATTCAGGGGGTCCTAAGGCTTTAAAGTATGGTGTAACAAAGAACTATGTGATGGAGATGGAGGTTGTATTGCCTCAGGGTGAGATCATAAATACAGGAGCAAGGACGAGAAAGAGTGTTGCAGGATATAATCTTAAAGACCTCTTTATAGGCTCTGAAGGGACACTTGGAGTTATAACGAAATTAAGATTGAAGATATTACCCATGCCTGAAATTACGAAAACAATTCTAATTGGACTGAGAACCCTCAATGACTTAAAAAATATCAGCGAGAGGATATTCTCCACACACCTTTTGCCATCAGCAATGGAGTTCATGGATGCCATGTCGATAAAGGCTCTGAGAGATTATTATATGGAGGTAGGGATTTTGATACCTATAAATACAGATGGTTTGGAGGCAATCATAATAATCGAATTCGATGGTAATGAGGATGAAGTAAAAAAGGATATAAAGAGACTTCTCGATCTAATAAAGAACCACAATGTTGAGATCTTCCTCATAGAGAATGAAGAGAGAAGAGATGCCATATGGAGGATGAGGCGTGCTATCTCACCTGCCCTTTATAGACTCAAACCATGGAAGATAAATGAAGACATTGCGGTTCCAAGAAGGATGGTCGTGGATTTTATTGAGAGATTACAGAGGATTCAGGATGAGATGGGTATCATGATAGTGAACTTTGGACACATGGGAGATGGCAATATACATGTGAATATAATGGTGGATAAGGAGGGATCTGAGGAATACATAAAAGGGCTCGAGGTAGTAGAGAGGATAATGAGGCTCGCAATAGATTTTGGAGGGACAATCTCTGGTGAACACGGCATTGGAATAACAAAATCAGGGTTTTTACCTTTTGAGCGATCCGAGTACAATCTCCGACTGATGAAAGAGATAAAGAGGATATTCGATCCTTTGGGGATACTCAACCCAGGTAAGATATTCAAGGTCTAAGATATGGCAATATTTGTTATACATGAACACCATGCAAGACATCTACACTATGATATGAGGCTCGAGATAGATGGGGTGCTCAAGTCATGGGCAGTACCCAAAGGACCTTCAATGGATCCCAAGGACAAAAGACTCGCAATAATGGTGGATGACCACCCCATGGAATACGCCACATTTGAAGGTATAATCCCTGAGGGTTATTATGGTTCAGGCGCTGTCGTAATATGGGATAATGGAGGTATGAATATAAGGTCTGGCTCACTTAGAGAAGGCAAGATAGAATTCGAACTCGATGGCAAGATCCTCAAGGGCTCATTTGTCTTAATGAAGATGAAGGGTAAGGAAAAGGAATGGCTTCTCATCAAGAAGAGGGATGAGTATGCTATAGATGGTTTCAGAATCAAAAAGAGACTCGATGAATCACTTAAAAGGAGGCTTAAAGAAAGGATACCACCATGCGAGATAGCCTAAGAAAGACAAAGATAGTCTGCACAATAGGACCATCTTCCTCTGAAGAGGATATCCTCAAAAGATTGATAATAGAAGGGATGGATGTGGCAAGGCTAAACTTCTCACACGGTAACCATGAATTCCACAAAGATGTGATAAGAACCATAAGGAGATTAGAGAAGAGACTTAATAAACCTGTTGCGATACTACAGGACCTTGAGGGAGTAAAGATTAGGGTCTCAAGAGTGGTAAACCAATCAATCGAGCTAAGGAAAGATTCTCAAGTGATGATATTTCCTGGTGAAGAGATAGGAGATGAGAAGGGTCTTTATATATCCTATCCCTATCTTTTAAAAGATGTGAAAAAGGGTCAGAGGCTCCTTTTCGATGATGGTCTCATCGAATTAAAAGTTATAGATAAAACACAAAATTGTATTAGGGCAAGGGTTATAGAGGGAGGTATCTTAAGAGAAAAAAAAGGTGTCAATCTTCCTGATACAAAGATATCCCTTCCTTCATTTACTGAAAAAGACATAATAGACCTTGAATTCGGTCTTAATGTGGGAATAGACATGGTTGCACTATCATTTGTGAGGGATGAGGATGATATAAAAAGGCTCAAAAGATTCCTCTCTGAGAGAAAAAGTGATATACCTGTAATAGCAAAGATAGAGAAGCCAGAAGCTATTAAAAGGATAGATGATATTATAGATGCCTCGGATGGAATAATGATTGCAAGGGGTGATCTCGGCGTAGAGATGAAACCAGAGGATATCCCAATCGTACAGAAGGACCTAATAAAGAGGGCAAACCGAAAAGGAAGATTCGTGATCACAGCGACACAGATGCTCGAATCTATGAGAGAACATTTAAGACCCACAAGGGCAGAGGTGACTGATGTGGCAAATGCTGTTATAGATGGAACAGATGCAGTGATGCTATCTGGCGAGACTGCTATGGGAATGTATCCTGTTGAATCTGTAAGAATGATGGCAAGGATAATAGGAGCTACTGAGAGAGCAATAAGATCATCTCCTTCATCTTTTGATTCCATAGAACTCGATACACCATCCGCAATCGCCCATGGAGCAAAGGTTATTGCAGAGAATGTGAATGCCAGATGGATAGTAGCATTCACAAAAAGTGGATTTACAGCGAGACTCATTTCCCTCTTTAGACCTCAGGTTCCTATTATTGCATTCACACCATCAGAGGTCGTCCTAAGAAGGCTCCTTATCCACTGGGGAATTATACCATTTTATATGAAGAGACTCATGGATACAGATAGACTCATAAAAGAGGTTACAGAGACCCTCCTTAAAAAAAGGATGGTTAAAAAAGGAGATATAGTAATAATCACAGGGAGTCTTCCTCCTTCATTCAGAGAAGGAAAGACAAATTTCCTTAAGATACACAGGGTGTGAAATTTTTTATGTTATGTCCCGCTCTTTATACTTAATTCCGCAGAGCTATATACAGTCCCAGAGTATACATTAATGCTAGCATTATACTCCAGCCCATTACCAGTTGAAAATCCCACACATAGATTATATACTCCGTAGTCATTAGTCACTGCATCCATGGGAGAATTCTTTGGAGGATTTGTGGGTGGGTTTGAATTTGAACAAGATCCATCATAGAGTTGAACTAGATTATAATCGTCAGGATTTGCCCAGAGATAAGAGATCTTTAATTTCACACGACCAATAGGCTTTCCTTCTGGATCGAATACAGATATAGCAAAGGTGGTGTAATGTCGTGTTTCTGTAGGTGAACCATCTGTGACCTCAAGACTTGAGGGATTAATCACGATCTCTGAGCCTGGAGGCGCAATAATCTCACCTGTTGGAGAATCAATATCTGTACCACAGGCTATAAAGAATAAAATTAATGGAATCAAAAGTATAATACCCACTCTATACCTCCTCACATCTCTATATTTTAATGCCTTCACCTTATTATCCTCGGTGTAATGAATATCATGAGTTCATTCGTATCTTCGGAGACTCTCTTCTTTTTAAAGAGCCATCCAAGTATCGGGATCCTGCTTAAGAGGGGAACTCCGCCCTCTGACTCCTGTTCTGACTTCTTGAATATTCCGCCTATTACGAGTGTCTCACCATCTTTTATAAGAACCTCTGTTGTTGCCTGCTTTGTATCGATAGTCGGGACTCCAGCAACAAGTCTTGTAAAATCAGGTTCATCCTTTTTTGTATCTAATCTCATCTGTATAGAGCCATCGGGTGTTATATGGGGCTTTACCTTGAGTTCTAAGACAGCATTGAGTGTTGTTGTCTGGGTCCCCTCTGCAGATACTGTCTGTACAGGTATCTGTTTACCCTGTTTAATGGTTGCCTCATTATTATCAGTGGTGACTATCCTTGGATTAGATACGATCTTACCTTTACCTGTTGCCTCAAGGGCAGAGAGCTGAAGGTCAAGACTCAATGTTCTCTGGGCATTTATATAACCGAGGCCTATGGCTCCACCACTTCCTGCACCCACAGCAGCTGGCAGATTCACCATATAATTGGTTCCTGTAAATCCAGCTCCACCTGGCATTCCTGTTGGACCACCAATGCGCATGAGGGCATTGGGAGATAACCAGTTGATTCCCCACTGAATACCGAGATCGCGCACAAATGAACTATTCACCTCCACAATCCTTGCCTCAACGAGTATCTGTGGTGTTGGCTTGTCAATAGCCTTAAGTAGCTTCTCTATCTCAGGAAATGCAGACTCCACATCCTTTATAATAAGGGTACTCGTCCTTTCATCAACGGTTATATTTCCTCTCCCTGTAACCAACTTCGAGTCTTTTATGAATTTCTCGATATCCTTTGGTTTTGCAAAGTTTACAGGATAGATCTTGGTGATAAGGGGTTCTGCCTTAATTCCTGCCTCTTGTGCCTTTGCCTTCTCCTCTGCCTCCTTTGCAAGGACTGCATGTGGAGCGATCCTTATAACATTTCCTTCGATCACGGCATCGAGTCCATGGGTCTTGAGTATAAGGTCCATTGCCTGATCCCATGGTACATTCATGAGTTTAAGTGTTATCTTTCCCTTCACATCAGGATGGATAACGACATTATAACCACTCACATCTCCAAGGAGCCTCAGTATCGCTGTTATCTCTGCATCCTGAAAATCAAGGGATATCTTTTTACCCTTGTATTTCTTTGGATGAGTAAGAAGAGCCTCTTCAGATTCTGGTCTCTTAATCTCTTCTTTTTCGACCATCTTCTCTTTTACTCTCTCTTCAGGTTGTTCCACATCCATCTCTTCCTCTTTTTCTATCCTCTCAGGGTATATCTTGAGAAGAATGGTATCATTCAATGCAGTCATCTCGAACCTCGATTTCTCAGCAAGGTCGAAGACTATCCTTGTCTTATCAGGATGTCTTCCTGCCCTTATGCCCTTCAATGGGAAGAGATGAGGGGGAATCTCTGCATTTAATGTAACACCAGGTATATCAACGACTATCCTACCCTCAAGGGGAAAGACATTGGGCTCGATAATTCCATCACCTGTAATCTTAATCTCCACTGAATCATCAATCCTTTTGAGATCAATCGCATTTATCACACTTGCAGGTGGAAGCCTTTTCTCCTCTCTAAGAGGTGGAGTCTCTTCCAAGACAGGCTCTATAGTGACCTTTTCTTCTTCTTGAGCAGGTATCTCCTGTGAAACAGTCTCTTTAAATCGAATGTAAAGCATATTATCCTTTACCTCTGATTCCTCACTAAGAGGTGCCTTAAGGGATATTACGAATCTTATTCCTTTGTGTTCCTCAATTAAAAAGGGTTCGATCTCAGAGATCCCAGCCTTATCAGAGGAAATCTTCTCACCCACCATCAGGTTTCCAGGTCCCACACCCTGAATCTCAAGGATCGATTTGAAAGGATCATCAGGAGACTTATAGATTGTATATGTGAAAGGACCTGTAACCTCAATCTGGATCTCATTATCGAGTATACTGATATTCCTTATCTCAGGGACCTCTTGAGGTTTCACTACCTCCTTCGTGCCTGCACAGGCAAAAAGGAAAAATAACAAAATCAAAAATAAAGATGGACTCTTCTTCATCTATTCCTCCTCCCGGAGTTTCATTACATAATCTCTCGGTTTAATATTACCCTTATAATCCTTTATGTATTCTCTGATATGGACAGACACTGGCTCTATTCTTAGAACCTTTCCATCGTGGATGCCGACCCTCATCCCCTCTTTAATGGTATATGATTTTCCATCAGGTGCTGTCACCATGGCATATTTATCATCTCTATTCCAGACAATTGCGATTAATCTAAACTCATCTACTGAATAAGTCTCTAGTGGAGAGACTCCTTTCTTCCTCGCCTTCTCAGCCTCTTTTGCCTTCAATACGAGTGATGAAAATGGATCCCTTTCAGGTGGATTGAAGGCGACTATCTCTTCCACTAGTTCTTTTTTTTGTTCTTCCACCTGGGTCTTTGTAACCTTTGGAGGTTCTGTCTTCTTAGGAGGTGTCGTACCTTTCTTACAGGAAACGGGCGTGATGATAAGAAGGAGTGTCGATATGATTATTATATACCTCATCTCTTTACTCCTTGCATCTGTTGACCTTTCTTTGCATCTAACTCCTCTTCTGGTATTGCTGAGAATGTGACTGCATGGAATGCTATCTTCAATAGAGCCTCTTCTTTCTGTTTCGAGAAAGATAGTTTCATATCAGGGATATTAACGATCCTCTTCATGAATGCTACCCTGTTAAGGAAACTTCCGAAGGTATTAAAACTTCCAGATGCCTCTATAGTAACAGGGATCTCATAAACTATATTACTTGGATGAATCTTTTTTTCTGCAGGTTTCCAGAGAACTATCTCGAGGCCAGAACTCAGACCGAATTGTGAAACCTCCCTTAAAAGACTCGATACCTCTTTCTCTTCAGGAAGTTGTTCAAGGAGTTCGTTGAGTCTCTTTTTGAGACTCTCATTTTCTGCAATCAATATATCCAGTCTCTCTGCCTTTGCCCTCTTATCCGCAATCTCAACCCTCTGCTTGTTTATTGCATCTTCAAGACTCTTTATCTTTTTGAGCTGTGGATTTAAAAAGATAAAGAAGAAGATAATTGCAAGAAGGGAGGGAATCCCGAATATGATTCCAATCCTTACAGGTCTTGGTATTGCATTGAGATTTATTTTTAACTTTAGAGGCATCTACTTCTCCACCACCTTGAATGAGATCTTAAATTGATAAAGAGTAACCTTCTCTATTGTTGTGAGTTTGGACTCAAGTAAATAGGCATCCTTAAAGAGACTCGACTTCTTTATATTATCGATGTATGTAACGACATCATCATTTGTGAAGCCATATCCCTCAATACTTATATCCACTCCTTTATAACTCAGGGAACTAAGCCAGATACCTGGAGGAAGAAGTCCTGAGATCTCATTCATTATCTTTACAGGAAGATTCTGATTCTTTCTGAGTTTTTCGATTATCTCCTTTCTCTGCTTAAAGGACTGATTCAATTTTTCAAAATTCTCAATGTCCTTGAGTCTTTTATTGAGTTCTGATATCTCCTTTTCATTATTCCTCTTCTCTGACTCAAGAGATGTGATTTTCTGTTTCACAGCATACATTGCATATGCAAAACCTATTATAACAAAGAGGCTCAAAATAACTGTGAAGAATAAGAATGCTGGAACCGGTTTTGGCTTTTTCTTTCTCTTTCTGAGCTCTGAAGGTAGAAGATTTACCCTTATCATCTATCTCCGGGCCTCCTTATAGCGAGTCCCACTGCAATCGCAGCAAGGGGACCTGCCTCTTCGATCTTTAAAGTATCAAACTTTTTTGGTATCTTTATATTCCTGAATGGTTCAGCAATCCTCGCCTCTATTCCAATCTTATCAGATACCCACTGGGGAAAATCCTTAATATGGGCAACTCCTCCACTCAGAATAACCTCATGAATCTCCTCATGTCCTGACTGAGATCTGTAGAACTCAAGGGACCTGAATACCTCTGTGCATATCTCATCTGCAGAAGCAGTTATCACTGGCATGGCATCATCCGCTTCTACAGACGGAAGAGAAATTCCTTTTTTTAACATCTCTGCATCATCATATGAGATATTGAACTCCCTCTGAAGCGCCTCAGTAATAATATTCAGTCCAACAGGACTGTCTTTTGTGAATACAGGAAGTCCATTGAGTATTATACATATATTTATTATGCTCGCACCTATATTAATAAGTGCCGTCACTCTGTTTGGCTCTATATCATAATTAAGTTCATACATATTACTTAGACAGAAAGCACTCACATCTACCACAAGAGGATTGAGACCAACCTCTCTTATTACAGAGATATATTCATTCATCACATCCTTTTTAACTGCCACGAGTAATACATCCATCTGTCCTTCCTCGACCTTTGGACCGAGGATCTGAAAATCTATATTCACCTCATCTATGGGAAGGGGAATATACTGCTCAGCCTCAAATCTTATGGATTCACTCAATTCCTCCTCTGTCATCTCTGGCAACGAGATTCTCTTAATAATAACAGAGGAATGGCCTGTCATTGCGATAGCAACATCCTTTGTCTTGATCTTTTTGGTCTTCACAAACTCAGTGAGACTCTCACCGAGCCTTATGGAATCCATGATCGAGCCATCGACAATAACATCGTGAGGAACTGGATGAGTATCAAAAAATGTGAGTTCATATCCTAACTTATGTTCCTTGAGTTCAACAGCCTTTATCAGGCTCGAACCTATATCGAGCCCCAAAACTGACCTTTTCCCCAATCCTAAATTCATAGTTTATCCTTACCAGAAATTGAATAATTTGTCAAGTATTTTTTATAAAAAAATAAATGGTTCTGCCATCTTTTTAAATAGATACTTAAAGACCTTTGACATAACATTTTGAAAGGATAGATTTATCGATTATACATTTTTTATAATTGTCTCACTGAATTTAATCCGAAAATGGAGAAGGCCTTCTATTACTTCGTAAGCTTGAAGTTTTACAGGAAAACCTTCCTGTGATGATAAACATCGCAACCTTGACAATCCTAATACTCTCTTTAACCCTTTTCATATTTTGAAAAAAATAGATCAATCTGATATTATCACTTAGAGCAATCGATGGCTTTGAGTATCTTGAGTACAAGTCCACAGGAGACATTTAATATCGGAAAAAGGTTAGGACTCCTTTTGAAGAAAGGAGATGTGGTCTCTATATATGGTGAACTTGGTGCGGGAAAGACGGTTTTAATAAAAGGGATTCTCTCTATATTCGGTATTGATGAAAGAGATGTGGGAAGTGCAAGTTTCATAATCCTAGTGGAGTATCCATTGAGGTATAAAAAATATAATATAGATCGTATCTACCACTTAGACCTCTATAGACTTGAGACTCTTGAGGATGATGAATGGATATGGGAGTATATGGATGGTGAGAATATATGTGTGATAGAATGGGCCCAGAGGCTCAAAAGACTGCCTGATGGTGCGATAAATGTTTACATCGATATAAAGGGAGAATATGAAAGAGAGATACGGATTGAGGGAATCCATAAAGAGGATTGGGATAATCTCGAAGAAGGGTAGGATAGAGGCTATCGAGATTCTCGAGCCTCTTCTTCAATGGTTAAAAAATAGAGGTATCGAGACCTTCATCGATAAGGACTCAGCATCAATACTTAGTAGAGAAGGCTACCCATCCCATGAGATACCTGATAAGGTTGATATGGTGATAGTCTTAGGCGGAGATGGAACTATGCTCAGTGTGGCAAGGCTCGTTGGAGAAAAAGAGATACCCATACTTGGAGTCAACCTCGGCACTCTGGGTTTCCTCACTGAGATCAATAAAGATGAACTCTATTCATCTATGGAACTGATACTTAAAGGGAGGTGTTTTATAGAGACCAGGCTCATGCTTAAAGCAGAGGTTCAAAGAAGAGATGAGAAGGTTTTAGAGCATCATGTCCTAAATGATGTTGTCATCAATAAGAGCGCTCTTGCAAGGATAATTGACATAGAGACATATGTGGATGAATCATATGTGACCACATTTAAGGCTGATGGACTCATAGTATCTACTCCAACAGGCTCGACTGCATACAATCTTTCTGCTGGAGGTCCTATAATATATCCGAGTCTTGACTGCATCATTCTCACTCCAATATGCCCTCATACCCTCACGAACAGACCCATAGTATTAAGTGATGATGTAACTGTGAAATCGATATTGAGATCTGAAACAGAGGATGTCTTTCTCACAATGGATGGTCAGGTTGGTTTTTCATTAAAGAAGGATGATGTAATAAAGATAACAAAGGCCCCTTTTAGAACTAAGATCATCATTCCATGTGAGAGGGACTATTTTCATATCCTAAGAACAAAACTAAAATGGGGTGGTATAACAGAATGGAGATGAATCCTATTATTGATATACTGAATTTTTACAAGGCATTTGGATTTGAGAGATTACCATTCAGGGTCGATATTATGTGTGAAGGCATAAAGGATTCACTCCTTGATAAATTGAAAAAAAAGATAGGAGACTGTAAAAGATGTGACCTCGCAAAGGAGAGAAAGAATATCGTCTTTGGAGAAGGGAATCCTGATGCAAGACTCATGTTCATCGGAGAGGCACCTGGTAAGGAAGAGGACATTCAGGGAAGTCCATTCGTTGGAGATGCAGGAGCACTCCTTACAAGACTCATAAGGAAGATGGGTATGAGGAGAGAAGATGTATATATAGCCAATGTCGTTAAGTGCAGACCACCAAAAAACAGGGAACCAAAGGAAGATGAGGTCATGATGTGTATAGGTTTTTTGAAGGAACAGATAGAGATTATAAGACCCTCTGTAATAATTACTTTGGGAAAGGTTGCGAGCCAGAATCTCCTAAAGAAAGAAGAAGGTATAATGAGATTAAGGGGAAATATCTATTATTACCAAATAGAGGAGTCCATAAAGATACCAGTTATTCCCACATTCCATCCTGCATATCTATTGAGAAATCCTTCAGACAAAAGGCTCACATGGGAGGACGCATGTAAGGCATTGAAACTCCTCTCAGAGAAAGGTGCTATGTTATAATCATTTAAGAGGAAGATATGAAGGTTCTCTGGGCTCCATGGAGGCTTGAATACATACTGTCAAAGAAACCTGAGGGTTGTATATTCTGTGATATGCCAAAGGAGGTTCGGGATGAAGAGAACCTTATCCTTTATAGAGGAATACACTCATATGTGATCATGAATAAGTATCCATATAACAATGGTCATCTCATGGTTGTACCATACATTCACACTCCATCCTTAGATGACCTTGAAGATAGTATACTCCTTGAATTGATGAAGGTTACAAGGATATGTATCACTTCCCTCAAAAAGGCTTATCTACCTGATGGATACAATGTGGGAATAAATCTTGGGAAGGTGGCAGGTGCGGGAATAGAATCACATATACATATCCAGATAGTACCGAGGTGGGCAGGAGATTCGAGTTTCATGGCTGTCTTTGGAGAGACAAGGGTCATACCCGAGCATATAAAGGAGACATACAGAAGACTCGCTTCTATATTCAAAGAGATTTCACTTTGAGCATAAATCCATCAGGAAGACTATCAAGGAAGATAAAGGATTTCCTCTCAAAAGAAAAGGGAACTATCTACAAGCCAAGGGGTGGGAGGATCACTGTATGCCTTGTGTATCCAGATATCTATTATGTTGGCATGTCAAACCTCGGTTTTCTCGGAGTCTATGGACTGATAAATGAGAGACCTGATGCCTTGTGTGAAAGGTCATTCCTACCTGACGATGAGGATATAGAAGAGTACCTGAGGAGAGATACCCCTCTATTCTCATATGAATCCATGAGACCTCTTTATGAATTCGATATTGTAGGTTTTTCAGTATCATTCGAAAATGACTATCCTAATATCCCCAAGATACTAAAGTTGGCACATATTCCCATAATGTCTGATGAAAGGGATGATAACCATCCACTCATCGTCATGGGAGGCGTGACAGCATGGTCAAATCCTGAACCCCTTGCACCATTTTTCGACATAATCGTGGTCTCCGATGCAGAGATAGTGATCGATAAATTAATAGAGACAGCAAAGATAAAAAATAAAAAGGATATCTTAAAGAGACTAAGTAAGGAGGATGGCTTTTACATACCTTCTGGTTATGCAGTAAAATATGGCAATGATGGCAAAATAAAAGAGAGAATAGTCCTTGATGGATTTAATAAAGATGTAAAGAGGCTTTATCTTAAGAACCTCAAAGATGGTGTTAAGGCATCCATCATAACGAGCGAGACTGAATTCAGTGAGATGTGCCTTGTGGAAGCCATGAGAGGCTGTCCATGGGGTTGCAGGTTCTGTCTTCTGGGGCATACAACAAAGCCTGTGAGGACAAAATCCATAGAAACGATTAAGAAAGAGATCGATAAAAATCCATTCAACGCAGAGAAATTCGGCATAATAGGTCCATCCCTTTCAGAATATAGGCATATAAAAGAAGTCCTGAGTATGGATAATGTGACTATCTCGATAACCTCTCTTAGGGCATCAGAAAGTAGTAAAGAACTTATAAGGCTCCTCAAAAACAGAAAGAGTGTATCTATCGCTCCAGAGGCAGGGACAGAAAAGATGAGGAATATAATAAATAAAAAGATCTCTGAGGAAGATATCATAGAGACATCGAGTATTATACTCAATGAAGGTATAGAAAACCTGAGACTTTACTTTATCATTGGGCTTCCATTTGAAGACGATGGTGACATCGAAGAAATCCTCAGGCTCACTGAATCCATAAGAAAGAGTTCTAAGAGGGGTACAATTACCCTCAGCATAAGCATATTTGTACCAAAACCCTTCACTCCATTTCAGTGGTTTCCTATGGAAAAAGAAGAGGTGCTCAAAAGGAGATTAAATATGCTTAGAAAAGATATAAAGAAGATACCTAATGTGAGGTTAACCCACGAATTACCAAAATATGCCTACATGCAAGGACTCTTTTCTCTGGGAGACAGGAGATTATCCCGACTTATGGTTACAATGCTTGAAGGAGGAGACTTAAGATCCTCAGCTCGAAGAGCAGGTATAGATATTGATTTCTATATCTTAAGAAAAAAGGAGATTGACGAGATATTACCATGGGACTTTATAGATAATGGAGTCGATAAAGGCTATCTCATCAATGAATATAATAAAGTATTAAAAATGGTAAAAAATGAACGGGTTAACTGAACGGATATCGAACATATTAAAAAGGATTTTTCGTGCAGCAATGCGTTCAGGACGGAATCCATGGGAGATAAAACTCATTGCAGTAACGAAGACCGTGCCTCAGGAAGTGATAAAAGAGGCCATAGATGCAGGCTTGAGGGTATTCGGAGAAAATAAAGTTCAGGAGGCAAGGGAAAAGATCCCCGTTATTTCATCAGGATTTCCCAATACACTGATTGAATGGCACATGATAGGATATCTCCAGAGAAACAAGGCGAAGTATGCTGTAAGACTATTTGATCTCATACACTCTGTTGACTCTACTGAATTAATAAATGAGATAAACAGACATGCAGAAAAAATCGGAAAGATACAGGATATCCTCATCGAGGTAAAACTCTCTCATGAAATGACAAAACACGGGATAGATAAAGGAAGACTTATCTCCCTCCTTGAATACTCAAGGGGTCTCAAGAATATTAAGGTCTTAGGACTCATGACGATCCCACCTTTATCAGATAACCCCTCTCACTCAAGAAGGTATTTCATGGAACTCAAGGAGCTTCTCGAAATGGCAAAGGAGAGTGGTTTTAATCTAAATGAACTATCAATGGGCATGTCCGATGACTTTGAGATAGCAATAGAAGAAGGAGCGACAATGGTGAGGATAGGAAGAGGCATATTTGGAGAGAGATAAAAACCATTGACATTGTATTTAATATTTGATAGGATTTTCAATTAGAATAATATAAAAGCATCCTTTGGATGCTGAATATAGAAAGGAGGTAAACATGGCAGTAAAGAAAAAGGCAGCAAAGAAAAAAGTAGCAAAGAAAGCAAAAAAACCAGCAAAGAAGGTAGCAAAGAAGAAAGTAGCAAAAAAAACAGTAAAAAAGGTAGCAAAGAAACCAAAAGCAAAGAGGGTTCCATCAGCAGAGTTTATGAAACCCCTCCAGCCAAGCCCTGAACTGGCAAGGATAGTGGGTGATAATCCCCTTCCGAGAACAGAAGTAACAAAAAGACTTTGGCAGTATATAAAGAGGAATAGTCTTCAAGATCCTATAAACAAGAGAATGATAAGGGCAGATGAGAATTTGAGACCTCTATTTGGAGGAAGGGATTCAGTCTCGATGTTTGAGATGACAAAGATCGTTAATCAACATTTAAGTTAATTTATCTCTGAGGAAGGGAGAGATTCCCTTCCTCAATCATTATTATCATCCAGAATCTCTGTTCTTATAAGTGCAAGTATTGATGAGTGGGGTACAATGAGATATTTCTTTCCTTCAAACTCCATCTCTACAGCAGAGTCTTTCAGGAATATTGCATAATCGCCTTCCTTAGCCTGAAGTGGTATGTACTTTAACTTTTTACCCTGTCTCCATACTTCTTCCTGAGAAAGGTCAGGTAGGGGATAACCAGGTCCAACCTTAACCACATAGCCTGTCTGTGCCCTCTCCTTTTCCTTCACAGTAGGAGGCAAATAAAGCCCTCCTTCTGTTAAACCTTCCTTTTCATCAACTTCAATAAGAACCCTGTCACCCACGATTATTAATCTCTTTGTAGCCTTTATAAATTAATTATAAACTATTCACCCATTATCTGGTGAAGAAGGTATGATTCCCTTCTATAAAAGCCTTCTGTATGGAAAGAATACGGAAGTTTATATAATTCATAATCGAGGTGGTGACAGAACTCGTGCATGAGTGTTCTAATGAATGTCTTTGTAGCAACGACCTTTTTCCTTTTCGATGTCCTCATCCAAACCATTATCATGGCTGGCATAATACCTTTCTTTGGATAATATATGCCATGAAGTTCTCCATATGAATTGTTGGGTCTAACTGTAAGAACCTTAATCCTTAGGGAAGAAACACCTATAATTTCACACAGTTTAATAAGTAATCTCTCAGAGAAAAATTCAACCCTTTCCCTCTCCTCAGCCTTCAGGCTATCCTCGATAGATGAGACAATAAAACTTAATCTGGAAGTCTCAGGGATCCGGGGCAATGTAATATTGTTACTCATCCTGTAGATATGTTTTTCCTTTGCATTGAGTTTATTGTAATAACTAAATGGCATAATAAGATTTTAAATCATCCGTATAACACAATCAATACAAATCCTGTAAACATGATAATTGAACCAGTAAGCCTCTCCACTGCATCTTTTTCCTTGAAAAAGACGAGTCCGTATATAACCCCTATAACGAGACTTAATCTTTTGACAGAGATCATGTACGCAACATTGGTCATGCTTATGGCAATCATATGGGATATGATCATTAATGTCTGAAAGATACCTGGTAATATTGATGCAATCCTTGTCTTTTTATCTATTATAAAACCTGATTCATTTCTCACTTTCCAGATGCATATCGGCGACATTATTAATGTGAGGGCAATAAAATATGTTGTACCAAAGAATAGTGCAGATGAATGATTTATCGCTATCTTTCCAAGGGTCGATGTTATGCTATATATAAAAGCCACACCAGCCATCAATAATGAACCTCTTTCTTTCGTTAAAGCCTTTACGGGTTCAAGAATACCGTCACTTATGCTCTTTATATTGAGGACATATCCTCCGAGACCTATCATGATAACTCCTATGGCACCTTGAGATGATACTCTCTCACCTATCAATAACTTTGGAACAAAAATAAGAAATACAGGTGTCAAGGAGAGAAGAGGAAGGGTAAGGCTCATTGGAGATATCCTCAACGCCCTTATGTACATAAATGTAGCCAAAATCTCAAGGGGTATTGAAAGACTAAAGGCAATGTAGAATGTATTATCAATTACTGGCACAGGTATAAAAAGAAGAATGATTATCAAAAAAGGAAGGGTAACAATGAGTCTGAGCCAGGCTATCAGATATTCATTGTATCTTCTCAGAGCATTCTTTGTGAAGGCATCGCTCGTTGCAAGGGAAAATGCTGATATAAGGGCAGGTATCACCCATATCCTATCCATAACTACTCAAGAAGATCTTGAACCGACATCCTCACCATGCCCCCATCCTTTGAGAGATAAACTACCTTCCTTATCATCGCATTCCTTATCATTCGTCTGCAGAGAAGGCATGGCATGGAATCAGCAATAGAGTCATCATCTGCCTCAAATCCTGCTATGTATATTGTGGCATCCTTCATCCTATCAGGTGGCGCATTTATTATGGCATTCTGTTCAGCATGAACAGCCACACATAACTCATATCTCTCACCTGATGGAATATTCATCTCCTTTCTCTTACAGTTACCTCTTGCTACGCAATCAGTAATACCCCTCGCTGCACCGTTATAACCCGTGCTTATAATTACACTGTCTTTGACAATAACAGCACCATATCTTCTTCTTAAACAGGTCGATCTCGAAGAAACAACCTTTGCGATCTCTATAAAGTATTCATCCCAAGAAGGTCTTATGAAATCTTTAAAAGACATGTCTTAAGTAAATATTTTAACATATATCACCATTAAGTTATAATTAATTCATGCTCGATACAATAAAGGAAAAGATACTGAAAAAGGAGAGACTTTCCAGGGAAGATGGTATAAGACTCTTTGAAAGCAATGAGATACATGAGATCGGCAGATTTGCTGAGATGGTCTCGATGAAAAAAAATGGGAGGTATGTCTATTACATAAAGAATCGTCATCTCAATCCTACAAATATATGTATAAACAGATGCAGGTTTTGTGCCTTTTCGAGATCTATTGGTGAATCAGGGGCATACGAAATGGATATAGATACTATCATGGAAAGATTAAAGACTGATTACCATGAAATTCTATTCCGTGAGGTTCACATAGTCGGAGGACTCCACCCTGAATGGACATTCGATTACTATTTGAAACTGTTTGAAAGGATTAAAAGTACATTTCCTGATATCACGATAAAGGCACTCACTGTCACGGAGATAGATTATTATGCAAAGAGAAGCGGATTACCCGTAGAGGAGGCATTGATCCTTTTAAAGAGAAGCGGTCTCGATATCATACCTGGTGGAGGTGCAGAGATATTTTCATCTGAAGTCAGGAAAAGGCTCTCACCTGAAAAAATCTCAGGTGAGAGATATCTCGAGATAATGGAGATAGCACACTCACTCGGGATCAGATCAAACGCCACGATGCTTTATGGACATATAGAAAGGTATGAAGACAGGGTAGAACATCTTATAAAACTCAGAGACCTTCAGGACAGAACAGGAGGCTTTCAGGCGTTTATTCCCCTTAAGTACCATCCAGAAAATACCTTTCTTAATATAAAACTCAGAATGACCTCTTCAATCGATGACCTTAAAACCATAGCAATAAGCAGGCTCATGCTAGATAACTTTGACCATATAAAATCCTACTGGATAATGCTCGGTGAGAAGATATCTCAGATTGCCCTGAGATTCGGAGCGGATGACCTTGATGGTACAATTATTGAGGAAAGGATAACCCATTCCGCAGGTGCCACCACTCAACAGAGGATATCTGAGAATGAACTCATCTATCTCATAAGAAAGGCAGAGAGAATCCCCGTGGAAAGGGATGGGTTCTATAACCCGATAAAAATATATGATAACATTGAAACATTGAATATAAATAAGTAAAATATAGTCTCAATATAAAATTTACAGGAGAATTTATTGAACTACTGGACAATCCTAAGAGAAGGTATGAGGACAGTCAACAGAAACTTTTCTCTCGTATTAATACAGACTGGGCTATTTCTTTTTACATTTATACTATTCATCCTCATAGTTGGATTGCCCCTTATCATGGCATTCTACAAAATAGGCATCGAAATATCAGAATTTGATATCAAAAAATTCCTCGAGATGATAACAGATGATAGAATGCTCGCAGGGTATGTCTTTTACCTCGTCATTTTATTGCTTTTCCTGATTATATATATTGCAATATCATGGCTCCTTGTTGTATTCAATTTTTCTGGAGTCTTTGGAAGCTTAAAGAGAATGATTATCGATAGTGAAGATTTTTCATTATCACTATTCATTAGGTCAGCAAGAGAATTCTTTTTAAGATTCCTTAAACTCTCGATAATCGGAGCCTTTATGATGCTTTTACTCTTTTTCCTTCTTGGAGTCGTAAGCGGTATCTCAAAGACAATGGTAGCAGGAGATAGTTTTATAAAAGAATTTATCATAAATTTCATAAGACTTCTCATATCGCTTTTATCTTTCTTCTTTCTTATCTTCTTCATGGCATTCTTTACATACGCAGGCATAAAGGCAGTAATAGAAGAGAAATCCATAAGAGCCATTTTAAAGGAGTCATTTAACCTTCTTATACATCAACCATCTGCCCTCATATTCTATGGAATTCTTCAGATAGGCTTCATCATACTCTTGATAATAGCAGGTATCCCTTCCACATTACTCAAGAGTTTTTCTGGATTTTTAGTCCATCAGTTTATCCTTTCGATGCTACAGATTTATTTCAATACTATAATCATTATTACCATAATGAGATTCTATTTAGGCATAACGATTGTAAAGCGATAGAGCAACTGTAACAGCTCCCTTGATAGGAAAGGTAAAGTTATTAATAGTCCCTTAAATCCTCCCACCAAGAAAGGGGTTCCATTTTTTGTCAATCTT
>FWPU01006017.1_pt1 | contig 25118 bp, 20 predicted proteins | sample 2228361 | NCBI WGS metagenome assembly FWPU01 (sample SAMEA103939777, study PRJEB20133) | metagenome | reverse complement strand
ACCGGGGTCGCCTCCTGCGCGTGGCGGCGTGCATCCATGGGCGTGCGCTCCCACCGATGCAGGTGCTCCCGGAACCCTGGCCGAAACGTCTCGACACCCATGGTGCACGTCCGTCAATCGACCAACCGCATCAGAAAGCGGCCTAGCAAAAAACCCTACACTTGAGAGGAGGGATTGAGGGGGGGGTGGGCTTCCGCGCCTAAAGGCAAGCATCTGTGAGCCGGTCGATAGATGATAGGTGATACTGCTACGACAACGCGACATCGCGTGATGATCACACCACAAAGGCACGAAGTCCACAAAGGCCACGCTTTCGAGTCTCACGGTTTCGCGCCCGTTGCACCTGTGCGGGTGACGGTTCGCCGTGGGGAGAAGCCCCCGCGATCAATCATCGGCGGCGGGATGGCTTTCGCAGGCGCCAGGAGACACCACCCCGCCGACGCAACGACACTATAGTTACACTACGTCTGGAGACGTACCTTTCTCGTACCTGAGAAATCTCGTTGTAGTGCAATGTGTAATCACCCGGCGTGGATATTCGTTGACGGTGGACGAGAGGCGAGCGCGTCACCAGAGGGCGCTTCGTGTTGCATTGCCCTGAACGGTATACGGTGGAGCCATTCACTCACCTGATCTCCAGCTATGCGGATGTACCTGCTGGATCATTACCTGTGTCTTGTTGTTGAGAGTCATGACCCCGACAAACACCTCACGATCACCTGCAGCAAAACTCAGCATCGTCTTGTCGCTCAATCGCTCGGTCTCTCCTTCCTGCCAGCCTGCCACCCTCATTTTATACCGGAAGAACGCAAGCATTGCATCCACAGAATCGGTTGTTTCAAAGGTGATCGTATCGCCAAGCCGCATTATTCTGCTGGCATTATGAGGCAATGGGATGTCAGCATTGGCAGCCTGCTGCTGGTTGTGTGCAGCAGGTGAAGCGACCGGGGCTTCTGCAAAGCAATACTTTGGATCGTCCGGCAAATACCGCACCGTGAGCGTCCCGCCAACTGGCGCCTTTTGGTACAGTTCCCTGCTCAACTCGGTGCACGTGATCAGCTCAACGCCTTTGCCGGGAATGTCAGCGTGGAATGCATATGCGACGTAGTGAAACGAGTCGCCGTCTGAGTCAGTATCTATCCATTTTTTGAACACGATCGCCTGGGCGAGGCGTCCCTCGCGCTGCAGGCGCGGGAAGAGCCCTAAATGCTGGTATCCCCTCCATATCATCACCAAACCTCCCACTATCAGCATCATCACCAAACCTCCCACCACTATCAGCAGCCCGATCGCGCCGCTAAGGGCTGGCGATAGCAGCATTTCTCTCCCCAGCGGTGTCTGAGTGTATGGAAGCAGTATTTGAATACTGGAAATACCGATTAGTATGAAAAAGGCGCCGCTTACCATTCCGACAATGCCTATACATCCAGGTCCCTTTTCGGAAGGCGCAGGCGCCTGCAAACTGGCCAGTTCCGGCGGCAAGGGGGCAGGCGTTGAGTGCACTGATACTGTCTCACCAGGGTAGGACGCCGACACTGCTGACCGGTCAGACGGTGTGGTGACCGCCGAGCCGCAGTAGGCGCAGCGGCTGGCGCCGACGGGCAGGGTTGCGCCACAGTTCGAACACGATGTCCCGGATTGCGAGATTGCTGACTGTCTCATATCGCTGTACCTCTCCTGTCTGCACGATAAACCGGTTACGGCAGCTGCGCAGGCAGCCGGGTACAGCGGTGACGCCGGCAGCGCCGTTCCTGCACAGCCGTCTCACTAACACTTATAGCAGGGCAGTGTGACCAACACATAACCGACTGCGCGGCAGGCATTGCTTCGATAGCCGATAGGCTATCGGCTATTACCGCAGGTGAAGCCCTGCGGTGCGGGTTACAGCGGATTGTTTGCTGGAGAACCATTAATCTTATTGCGCATTTGAGGGCGATACGCCCTTGCTTCCAGGAGATGTGCGCACACCTCCATTGACGTGTTCTTTCCAGTAATGACAGGTCTTCGCAACTGAGGTCACGACGTTCTTGATCTCACCGTCCAGACGGAAGTTGGGACCGGCGGGAAGAAAGAGGGTCTTCCCTTCGCGACGCACGCTGACATTTTCGACGATGATGGCTCGCAAGAGCCAGAGTGCCATTTCCTCGTGCTCACAGACCAGACCAATCCATCCGGGGGCGCATTCTGTAATGACCGGCAGTCCGGTGACCATGTGCAAACCGCGCGCCAGTTCGGTGATCACACGCGCATATCCCTCAGGATTGGCTGCAACTGCCTCCGGTGCAACCGGCTCGAGCAGGGTTCCGCGGTGCGGTGGTCCGCCAGCCAGCGCCAGATCACAGAATGGATTGTTCGGATCGTCTCCGCCCCACACCCGATCCCATGCCACCTGTCCGTCGGCATCGTACACGAGCGGTGCGGCAGCCATTGACGCAGCGCTGACCGGCGCACCGTTGCGGTAGCGTGGCGGCAGCGTGGCGTCGAGCGCCGAAGACACGCGATGGTGCACTCCCCGCAATCCGTGGTGATGGTCGCTCTCCTGGGGACGACCGTAATCCTCTTCGAACCCCGGCATGAACTGCCGGTATTTGCACAGGTCGCAGTTAACCGTTGCAACGCCGTGCAGCGCTTCTTCATAGCGCTGGCGAATGGCGGCAATGACACCCTCGTGCAGTCCCAGATGTTCAGCCATGATGATCGGTATCCCGGCGTACCGCTGTCGCGCTTCTTCAACCTGCGCCGCCGTGCGCTGCAGGATGCGTCCGGTGAAGAGGAGATAAGGTGCAACGATGATCTGCTCTGCTCCAAGGGCAATACAATGGCGAATGGTGGCGGCGACGTTGGGAGTGGTCACACTGTAAAAGCCATATTCGACCCAGCCGAACCCGCGCCTTTCCCAGAGCAGACGCGCCATGCGCGCCACATCGGCGTTGCTGTCGGGGTCGCTGCTGCCGCGCCCAATGAGTGCCAGCGCTGTCCTGTCACGGGGAATGGTCGTTCCCGCAGACGCAAACGCTGCCTCGATGCGATCAGCCAGCGCGCGCACCAGAGTATACTGTACGCCAAGCGGCGCCCCATAGCGAATGTCGAGGTCGGGATGGCGCGTGCGCGCCTCGTTGAGCGCCACCGGAATGTCATTCTTCTGGTGGCCGGCTGCGCCGAGGAGCAGCGGCAGCGCCACAATGCGGCGATATCCGGTGCGCGCGCAATCGTCGATTGCCTGAGCAATCGGCGGGTCGGCGAGTTCAAGGAAACACGGCTGCACGAAAAGCATCAACTGTTTGCTCAACTGCGTCGCCAGTCGATGGTACTCCGCCAGACCATCGGGATCGTCGGTGCCATGACCGATCAACAGGAGTGCGGTATGTGTTTCGGACATGCCCCGTTTCCTTTCTGATCAAATGCGCGTTCAAACTCAAGTTCCATATGTGCGTCAGTAACGAATGTCGCATCTCTAAGCCGATGTTCAGCTGTCCGAATTGCAGGTGGGGGAGAGTCGTCGCACCTTTCGGACACGCGCTCCCTTTGTGTCTTCAACAGGTTCAAGGCAAGAGAGCTGGCTGAGCCTGTCGGTAATGCCAGCCGACAGGCTTCGCCTGGTTGGGGCACGGCAGCGCCGTGCGCCGACCGCTGTCTTCATACAAGGGAAGAGGACTGGCTGATCGTGACGGCGCTGCCAGCCGACGAGCTGCGCCCTGGTGGGGGCACGGCAGCGCCGTGCGCCGACCGCTGTCTCCATACAAGGGAAGAGGACTGGCTGATCGTGACGGCGCTGCCAGCCGACAGGCTTCGCCTGGTTGGGGCACGGCAGCGCCGCGCGCCCGACTGCGCTACCCACACGCGTGGGGCTGCGGGTGAGACGCCCGCGCGCCCGACGGCGCAGGTTTCGGCAGCCGTCCGATACCGAAACCCACGAATCGACAGGCGCGCGCTGATTACACACACTACTATCTCCTATCGGCTATAAAAATGGCGGGCTTCATCTCGACGGCGTCGGGCGCATACCGGAATGAATTGCCCGACGATACATCAGCCTGATGGGACTGGGCGTATAAGAAACCATCGGTTGCCAGCCAGGGTTATCGAGTGTCACTGCACGGCGCGCGGCAGCTGCGTCAGTGCAACTCCGCCGGCAAGCAGGATAAGCACGACGCGAGCAATGCAGCGCGCTTCGTTAATCATTCCGGCGTCGGGCAGGCGCCTGCCATTCCCCAACACATAGTGCCCGCGCTTAGTCAACGTCGTGTCGAGCGCGCCCGCCATTGCCGCCATCGACCAGCCTGCGTTCGGTGAGGCGGTGCGACCGGAGTCGCGGCGTGCCACCCGCCACGCGGCTGCTCCCTGTCCATTCACAATCTGTGCGGCAACCGCAATCAGCCCCGCCGTCAATCGCGCTGGCAGCAGATTGAGTGCATCATCGAGGCGGGCTGCCGGTTTGCCGAGGTATTCGTAGCGCTCGTTGCGATACCCCCACATTGCGTCTGCTGTATTGACCAGACGGTAGATCGCCATCCCCGGCAGCCCGCCGACGAGGAATGCGAGCGATGGAGCAACCAGGCTATCGCCGAGGTTCTCCGCCAGCGACTCGATTGCAGCGCCGGCAACCTCATCGGCGCGCAGGTCGTCGGTGGGGCGGCTTACCAGGTGCCAGCCGAGCAATCGCCGCGCCTCGACCAGGTCGTCGCGTTCCAGCGCCGCCTGCACCTCGCCAACCGCTCGGTCCAGTCCACGGTATGCCAGCAGCATCGAAGCGATGCTCCCCTGTACCAGGGGATGCGCCGGTGCACGGGACGCAATGACGCCGGTCAGCGCGGCGCCACCGGTCAGCCACAGACAACCCCATGCCAGGCGTGACCACTCGCCCTGTGGTGCACAACGCTCGCCCAGGTGCATCCAGCGCCCCATGAGCGCCACCGGGTGCCAGGCGTTCGGCGGGTCGCCGATCAGCAGATCGGCAGTCAGGGCGATCAGCAGCGCCTGACTGCGACGTGCTACCTTTTTAGATTGTGGATTGTGGATTGTAGATTGCTGTGATGGCATTGCAGTGCGCTCTGGCGATAGTGTGATGCGGCTTGTTCAATTCCAATTGGTGTGACAGATGCAGGGTTCGCATGGTCGGTCAATGGTTACCCTTCTCCCTCGTCACTATTCATACCAATTCCACTTGAACACTCCGCAAACGGAGTTCCGTCGAATCGCATCAGAACGCCCTGCGCGATAATCTCCAATCCAAAATCTAAAATCTAAAATGGTATCACACGCCCCGACCGGCGCCCGGTTCCGGTCAGGCGTGAACACGCCCCTGGGGAGCTGGCACAAGGCTCGCCCCACCCCCGACTGGCGCCCTGTTCACCTGCTACTCTGCTCCACTGGTCCGATCAATCTCTGCAGGTCGGGATCGGCGAATACGTCTCCGGGTGGTGCGGCTGCAACCACCCGTCCCCGATCCATCACCACCACGATGTCCGCCCACCGCCGCGCCGTTTCCAGGTCATGGGTGGCGAGCACGACTGTTGCACCGCGTTCGACCATCCGGTCAAAAATGCCAAAGACCTGCTGACGCATCCACAGGTCCAGTCCTGATGTGGCTTCATCGACCAGCAGCACTTCCGGCATCATCGCCAGCACACCCGCCAGCGCCACCCGTGTTTTTTGACCCATGCTCAGGGCGTGGGTCGGTCGATCGAGCAGATCCGTAACATCGCACAGTTCGACGGCTTCTGCAACGCGCTGCCGTACTTCTGCCCTGCTCAGTCCCAGGTTGAGCGGACCGAAACTGATGTCCTGCAGAACACTTGCGCTGAAGAGTTGATCGTCGGGGTTCTGGAAGACGATACCCACTCGCCTGCGAATGTCCAGCAGTCCTTGACGGGAATAGTCCAGCGGTTTTCCGTTCCACTGCACCTGCCCTGCTGTCGGGCGCAACAGACCGTTTCCGTGCAGCAGCAATGTGCTCTTCCCGGCGCCGTTGCGCCCCAGGAGGACTATTCGGCGCTGTTGTTCGACCCGCAGCGACGCGCCGCGTAATGCGGGCGTGTCACTGCCAGGAAAGGTGTAGTACAGGTCGTCGAACTCGAGCAGCACGCTCATCCGGCTATTCCTGCCACGATCAGGCTTCCAGCCAGCACAACGCCGACCTGCCAGATGCGTGGACTGCGCCGGTAGTCGAGCGGCAAGACCCGTAACGATCCATCGAACCCTCGACACTCTAATGCAGTCTGGATGCGCTGGCTGCGCCGGTAGGCGTCGAGAAACAACTGGCTGCCGAGCAACGCCGCGCTCCGCATTGTCGTCCGCGCTGTGCTGTACCCCAGACGGGCATCCTGGGCGGTCATCATGCGCTCCAGGCTGTCGAGCAGGATAAAGATCGCGCGGTATGTCAGCGCCATGACATCGATGAGACCATCTGGCATGCGCATCCGCCGCAGCAGTTCGATCAGATCGACCAGCGGCGTCGTCAGGATGAGAAAGTTGAGCGCTGCCACACATCCCAGAGAACGGGTCAGCACGTGGGTTGCCAGTGTCAGCGACTCAGGAGTCGCACTGACCCAGAGCGCACCAGCACTCCAGGCAAAAACTGGCGACTCTGGCGCTTCACCTGCGATACTGAGCGCAACACCAACAACCGAGAGACCCAGAAACACTCCTTCTGTCAACAACACCCGCCCAAACACCTGGAGCGGAATACCTGCCCATCGTACTGTCACCATCAGCATCCACACCAGCGTCAGAAGACCGACAGCAGGACGATCCAGCACAAGGCAGAGCACAATAGCCAGGAGCGCCAGTCCGCCTTTTTGCGCCGGGTCGATCTGACGCAACGCATTCCCGAACGCATATCGGTCAATGATGCGCATCACGGCTGGCGCTCACCGGTCGCGGCGCTGACGCTGCCCACGTTTGTAGCCAAAAAAGTAGCCGATCAACCCTGCGCCCAGTCCGGCCTGAATGGCGAAGAGCAGGCTTTCGGTCTCACCCCCCGGCGGCTCGAAGAGCGGCGCAAACCAGGGTTCATAATCGGGAGCGACCTCCGTAATCGCCGTTATGGCTATCGCATCTGCGCCCTCGAACTCTGAGTCGCTGATGATCAGCAGTGGGATAATCGCCAGTATCACGACACAGAGCAACAACACGAGCGAGGTGGTCCATCCGAACGTCTGGTTCTTCATGCCTTCGCCCCTTCCAGTATTCCAAGCGACTGCAACTCTGTCTGCGCGTTTGTCTGCAATGCGTTGAACACCAGCACGGTCAGAATACCCTCGCTGATCGCCAGCGGAATCTGGGTCACGGCGAAGATCGCGCCAAATTTGGCAAACGATGCCGCAAACCCGCCGACTGCGTCGGGGTACGCCAGCGCCAGCTGGGCAGAGGTGACCACGTAGGTGAACAGGTCAGCCATTGCCGCCGCGAGGAAGACGGTCAACCAGATCGGGGCGCGGTCTTTCAACCCTTTCCAGATGAACCAGGCCACGAACGGACCAACGACCGCCATGCTGAATGCATTCGCGCCCAGTGTCGTCAGTCCGCCGTGGGCGATGAGCAATGCCTGGAAGAGGAGGACGATAGTCCCAACGACACTCATGACCAGCGGACCGAAGAGGATCGCTCCCAGACCGGTGCCGGTCGGGTGACTGCTTGAACCGGTCACGCTCGGTATCTTCAGGGCGCTCAACACAAAGGCAAAGGCGGCGGCAAACCCCAGAAGGAGACGTGTCTCCGGCTTCTCGGCGATGAGTCGATTGATGCGACGAATGCCGAGCCACCAGAAAGGGAGAACGACGATGAACCAGAACCCTGCCCAGAGGGGTGGAAGGAATCCTTCCATGATGTGCATGGCATATGCCGTCCGCGCCTCGAATACACCCAGAAGGACGACGCCCGCTGCAACGATAAGCCAGCGAGATAGACGTTGCATTACTGTTCCTCCGTATGCTATGCTCACACCTTTTCCGACACCCCCGCCTCACCAAAGGTCGCCATCTCATCGAGAATCTTGCAGGCGGCCTGGCATAGTGACATGCCGAGTACGGCGCCGGTGCCTTCTCCAAGACGCATGCCCAGATCGAGGAGCGGTGTCAGGTCAAGATGAGAAAAAACCGCGTCGTGACCTCGTTCGACCGAACGGTGGGCGGCGATCAGGTAGGGTTGCACTGCAGGCGCCAGGGTGCTGGCAATCAGCGCCGCTGCGCCGGAGATGAACCCATCGATCACAACCGGCGCCCGTCGTGCTGCCGCTCCCAGGATGACCCCTGCCAGTCCGCCGATTTCGAAGCCGCCAACCTTCGCGAGCACATCGAGACCATCGCGCGGATCGGGACGGTGTAACGCCAGCGCCTCTTCGATAACGGTAATCTTGCGTGTCAGCCCGGCATCGTCGATACCGGCGCCGCGCCCGGTCACCTCGGCGACAGGACGCCCGGTGATGGCGGCGACAACAGCGCTCGATGCGGTCGTGTTGCCGATACCCATGTCACCGGTTGCCAGCAGGTCAACTCCTGCGTTGATCGCGTCGCTGGCGCACGCAATCCCGATCTCAATCGCCTGTTGCGCCTGAGCGCGGCTCATTGCCGGCTCGACGGAGAAATCCGCCGTTCCCATCGCGATTTTGCGGTCAATCAGACTCGGATGCGCTGGCAGACTGGCTGCCACGCCAATATCGACAACAATCATACGCGCACCCACGTGGCGCGCAAGTACGTTGATTGCCGCGCCGCCATTGAGAAAGTTCAGCACCATTTGCGGCGTCACTTCGGCGGGGTACGCGCTCACGCCGCGCCGCGTCACTCCATGATCGGCTGCCATCACAATGACTGCCGGGTTGACCAGACGGGGACGCGGTTGCCCGGTGATGCCCGCGATCTGAATTGATAACGTCTCAAGTCGTCCCAACGCCCCCTGCGGCTTCGTCAGCCGGTCCTGACGCGCCTGCGCCGCCGTTGCTGCTGCACTGTCAGGCGAACCAATGCGTGCAATGGTGTCGGTAAGTGTGCTCATTGATGACCCTCCTGAGAGTTTTGTGTTTCCTGCGCGAATTGTGGGATTGTGAGATTACGAGATTACGTGATTACGAGATTGCGAGATTGCGTGATTGTGAGATTGCGAGATTACGAGATTACGTGATTACTAGGTGGTCGTGTAATCACGTTTGTTTGCCCGTTTGCCCGTTCCCACGTTCGCACCTTCCCACGTTCCCACGTTCCACGTTCCCACGTTCCACGTTCCACATTCGCACGTTCCTACGTTCGCCCGTTCCCGCGTTCGCACGTTCCACATTCGCACGTTCGCACGTGCCTGTACCGTCTCGACTGTCAACGAATGGAGAACGAATAAACGAATGCGCGCGCTCCGGCGCCTGTGTTCCTGCCCCGCGCGCCTGCGCCCACGTTTGCACCTTTCCACGTTCCCACGTTCCACGTTCCCACGTTCCCACGTTCGCACGTTGCACGTTCCCACGTTCCCCGTTCCCACGTTCGCACGTTCCACATTCGCACGTTCCTACGTTCGCCCGTTCCCGCGTTTTCACGTTTCCTATGCCTGTCCCCCTCCGCAAGCGGGGGGTAAGGGTGGGCGCCGCTGTCAACGAATGGAGAACGAATAAACGAATGCGTCGCGCTCCGGCGCCTGTGTTCCTGCCCCGTGCGCCTGCGCCCACGTTTGCCCGTTTCTGCGCCCACGTTTGCCCGTTCCCACGTTCGCACCTTCCCACGTTCCCACGTTCCACGTTCCCACGTTCCACGTTCGCCTGTGCCTGTACCGTCTCGACTGTCAACGAATGGAGAACGAATAAACGAATGCGGTCGCGCTCCGCGCCTGTGTTCCTGCCCCGTGCGCCTGCGCCCACGTTTGCCCGTTTCTGCGCCCACGTTTGCCCGTTCCCACGTTCGCACCTTCCCACGTTCCCACGTTCCACGTTCCCACGTTCCACGTTCGCCTGTGCCTGTACCGTCTCGACTGTCAACGAATGGAGAACGAATAAACGAATGCGGTCGCGCTCCGCGCCTGTGTTCCTGCCCCGTGCGCCTGCGCCCACGTTTGCCCGTTCCTGCGCCCACGTTTGCCCGTTCCCGCGTTCGCACCTTCCCACGTTCCCACGTTCGCACGTTCCACATTCGCACGTTCAACGTTCAAGGCTCAACCCCCTCTCGCCACAGATCAGCCTGCTCCAGCAGCACATTCAGTGTCTGGCGTGCATCTGGCGATGGGTTCGCCCACATTCCACGTCCAATCGCTTCGTGGAGGCGTTCCGCCATTGCTGCCAGCGCCCACGGATTCGACTGTTCGAGCCATTGTCGTACCGATGGGTCGCGCAGGTAGCGCTCAGTAACCTGCTCGTACATCCAGTCATCGAGCACATCGGCAGTTGCGTCGTACCCGAATAAATAATCGACTGTGGCAGCCAGTTCAAGACCACCTTTGTAACCGTGGCGTTGCATGCTGGCGATCCACTTCGGGTTGACTACGCGCGCGCGGAAGACCCGCCGCGCCTCCTCGCGCAGATCACGGGTGCGTGGACGGGACGGATCGCTGGAGTCGCCAAAGTACCGGGCAGGATTTTTACCGGTCAGGGCGCGAATGGTCGCAATCATACCGCCGTGAAACTGGAGGTAATCATCACTGTCGAAAATATCGTGCTCGCGATTGTCCTGGTTCTTTGTTGCAACCTGCACCCTGCTCAGCGCTGCCGCAAATGCGTCTTTTGCCGGCACTCCCTGTTCGTCTGCGGTATAGGCGTATCCGCCCCAGGTCAGATAGACCCTGGCAAAGTCGGTGTCATGTTCCCAGTTCTGCGCATCGATGAGCGGAAGAATACCTGCACCATAACTGCCCGGCTTACTCCCGAAAATCCGGTATGTCGCCAGTCGTTGCGCCTCTGTTTCGGGTCGACCGGAAGCCTGCAGCGTTTGCGCGGTTGCCAGTGCGTGTTTGCGCGGAAAATTGAGGTCGGGCGGTTCATCGAGCGCAATGACCGTCTGCACCGCCTGATCGATCAGTGCGATCAGGTGCGGAAAAGCATCACGGAAGAAGCCACTGATCCTGCACACCACATCGATGCGCGGACGTCCTAACGCCTCCAGCGGTATGACATCGATGCCGGTCACGCGACGATTTTCGCGCTGCCAGCGCGGACGCACACCAAGCAGCGCAAGCGCCTGGGCAATGTCGTCGCCTGCAGTGCGAATGGCGCTCGTGCCCCACACGCTGATCCCGACACTTTCAGGGATCGATCCGTACTCTCGCCGGTAGCGGGCAATCAGGTCGCGCGCCAGCCCCTGACCGGTCTGCCAGGCGGAAGGGCTGGGCAATGCACGTGGATCGATGCCGTAGAAGTTCCGTCCGGTCGGCAGGACGTGTGCCATCCCACGGGTGGGAGCGCCGCTTGGACCGGGTGGAACGAACCGTCCTTCCAGCGCCGCCAGCAGATGAATGATTTCGTCGCGCGCACTCTGTCGCAGGTTGGGGACCAGTGTCTCGCAGGCAAACCGCAGCGCACCCACAATCCGCTCGTCTGAGCGTCCGTTCAGGACTTCAGCCAGAACCTGATCGATCACTGACGCACACCAGTCGCGCTCGTCCAGTCGCCGAAGCAGGGTCTTGCTCAGAGTCTCGATCAGGGTGATCACATCAGCGTTGGTCTGCAACGTTGCAGTATCGGGCAGGTCGGAGGTGTCGGGAACATCTGACGACCGTCGCTTCCCCGGTCGCTCCTGCAACGTCGCCCAGCATTCACCAAGTGCGGCGGCGACCGCTTCTGGTAAACTGGGAGCATCGAGGTTCGGCAGACGCAGCAGGTGGTAGACCAGTTCCACCAGCTGCTCACCGGTTGGCATCACGCCGAGCACATGCAATCCATCGCGGATTTGCGCACCGGTCAACTCGCACAGATATCCCTCGATGTCCTCAAGCAGGTGCGCCACTTCACGCCCCTCCAGTTCAGCCAGCATTGTCGGCGTACCGTCCTCCAGAAAACTGCCGTCCCACTCGTGCCGGTGATCGCCGTGGTCTGCCTGTAGAATGAAGCGCAGATCATCATCGAGACGCGAACGTTGCAGGACATCCCAGATCTGGCGCTGGAGCAGCGGCAACTTCCCGGGATCGAGTTGTTCGGTGCGGTAGTATTCATCCACCAGCTGAGCAAGTTCCGCCAGGTCGCCATACGCTCCAGCACTGGTCATCGGCGGTGTCAGGTGATCGACGATCACGGCGTGTGCACGCCGCTTCGCCTGTGTTCCTTCGCCGGGGTCGTTGATGATAAACGGGTAGATCAGCGGCAGATCACCCAGGAACTGGTCGGGAAAACATGCGGCGCCGAGTCCCACGCCTTTGCCCGGCAACCACTCGAGGGTGCCATGTTTTCCCAGGTGCACGATTGCGTCAGCCTTCCACTCGTCGCGCAACCAGCGATAGAGGGCATAGTAGTTGTGCGGCGGCGGCAGATCGGGCTGATGATAGATCGCGTTCGGGTCCATGTCGTAGCCGCGTGGCGGTTGCAGTGCGACAAACACATTGCCGAACTCCATCCCGGCGAGCGCCAGCGATCCATTGTGCACATACGCAGATCCCGGCGGCGGTCCCCACTGACGCGTCATCGCTTCCTGAAGCGCAGTCGGCAGGTCGGCGAACCAGCGAAGATATGCTGGAACGGGCACGCAGTACGCCTGCTCCAGTTGCCCGGTCGTCAGCCAGGTTTCGTCGTAGGAACAGCGCGCAATCAGATCGGCGATCAGCCGGTCGCCGTTCTCAGGCAGGTCGCCCACCTGATAGCCGGACTCCCGCATCGCGTCGAGCAGGCGCATCAGCGACGCCGGTGCGTCCAGACCAACCGCGTTCCCGATCCGCTGCGCTTTGGCGCTGCTGTTCGTAAAAACGAACGCAATGCGCTTCCTGGGGTTGGGCGTATGTCGCAGCAGCGCCAGACGATGCGCACACGCCGCAACCCGCGTCATACGTTCTTCGTCGGGAACCGAGCGGGCAGGCGTCTCGCCTTGCTGTTCCTTGAACGCCACCGGCACACCGATGATCCGTCCATCGAACTCAGGAATAGCCACATTCATCGCCGTGTCGAGCGGACCGAGCCCGCGACCGTTGCGCACCCATTCATCGCGTGAGGTACTGCTGACGAGCGCCTGGATGACCGGCGCATCGAGGAGGGCAAACGGATGCGGATCACGCTCGCCAATTGCAAAACTCAGGGTGCTGATCACCACGTCTACTGTTCCGGCGTCGGTCAGCATCTGAAGCGCCTCGGGCAACCGATCTCCGGCAGTCTCTTTGAGTGAGTGGGTGTAGACAGCGCGAACATTCAGACCCTGTGCGTGCAGCGCATCGATGAACGCATCGATGAACGCAGTATTGCCACCAAGCACATGGGCGCGATAGAAGAGCAAACCGACGGTTGGAGCGGTTGCGCTGCAGGCATCGGTGCAGCGTACTGATGACATCGGCGTATAGATGCCGTGCATCGGCAGTTCGACGGGCGGATCATACCCCCACCCGCTCAGCAAGAGGTGGTCACTGAGGCACTGGAGGCCGTTCGCAAGGTTCGACGAACCGCCATACTGGAAATAGGCGCTTACCAGCAACGCCAGCGGAACCCCCACCGTTGAACGCGCCATCAGGTCTGGATCGAGCGCCTCAACCGCCGGGAGGCATAGCAGGAAGCCATCGGTTGCAGCAGCCCACTCCTGAAGACGTTCCAGCCCATACGTGAAAGTTCCGGCGCTGTGGAGGCGCACCACCACAACCGCTGCACCAGGAAGCAGATCGTGCAGCAGCCGATCGACAGCAGCAGCATCCGCCAGACGACCGACGTGGGCTACCCGCAATGGTGCAAACCCCTCCGGCAGCAGCGCGCGCGCCTGCTCGAGCGCCAGCAGATCGGTATCCGCCTGACTGAGCACCAGAATTCCGTCGCCGACCATGGCAGACAATGGTTCCCGGTGCTGCTCGTCGGGAACAGATCCATCCCACGCAAATCCGTTGAAGAGCAACGGCGCCAGCGCAGGAGGTGGCGGAACATGGCGATCGGTCGCCAGCAGCGTCTCGATGTAATCGTAGAGGATGGGAATGAGCGCCTCATCGTTGAGCGAGTGAAACCAGTACGGACGTCCATCGATAAGCAGGAGCGCCACATTGGCGAGCGGACATGGACCAAGACACCCACCCTGACTCAGATGCACACGGTTGCGCAACTTCCGACGCTCCCACTCGTGATGGTAGAGGTCCCCGGGGACAGGTGCAAAACCGCGTTCGGTATGCCCGCAACAGCATCCGGTGGCGCAGACAATCAGCATCCCCCGGCGCGCCCCGGCATTTACCATCCGACCATCGGTGCGCAGGACCATGTTGCGCTTCAACCGTTCAGCCATACCTTATACCATTTTTGATTTTAGATTTTGGAGTACTATGCCTGGCATCGCGAAGCCTGAAACCGCATATTCCTGCAGTTGTATTCCGCCAGATGATCCGTTTCTGTGGACGGAAACGCCTTGGCTCGTGCGTGCGAAGGACACCTCCACGACCCTGTGGAGCCCACGAAGGTGCACTTTGCCAGACGTAGCTGCAGGCTTGATAGTGTTCCAGTCCAGCATCCCGGTGAGCCCGCGCAGGCGGGCTTCGCCCTGGTAGCCGAGGGCTTCTGGTTTTTCAGCACACAATCCTCTCTGGCCCGCGCAGGCGGGCTTTGCCCTGTCAGCCGAGGGCTTCAGCCCCACGGTAGCAGACGTACCCCGGATTCGTTTCTGAAAGACCATCGGACACCGGGTACATCACCCTGCCTGCAGCATCAATATTCCACCCCCTTTTGCGCCCGAATGCCCTGATCGCGGAATGGATGCTTCACCTCACGCATCTCAGTCACCAGGTCGGCAAAGTCGATCAGCGCCTGAGGTGCGTGGCGCCCGGTAATAATCAGGTGGAGCATGGGTGGCTTGTGCTGACGAAGCCATTCAATGACTTCCTGCGTATCGATCCAGCCATAACTGAGCGCATAGGTGAACTCGTCCAGCAGAAAGATGTCGTACTCACCACTGGCGATGCGCACTTTTGCCATTTCCCAGCCATGGACGGCTTTCGCCTGTGTCTCATCGAGGTCGCGGCTCGTCCAGGTAAATCCATCGCCCATTGGGGTCAACTCGATGCCCATGCGCTTCAGGGCGCGCAATTCGCCATAGCTGGCATTTTCGTGCTTCAGGAACTGGATGCCACCGACCCGCATATCACGCCCCCAGGCGCGCAGCAGGATGCCCAGTGCTGCAGTCGTCTTCCCCTTGCCATTGCCGGTGTTGACGATCACCAGCCCCTTTTTCACCCGACTGGCGCGCGCCGCCCTGCGCCGCTCCTCTGCTTCCGCCGTCGAGCCGGGATGCGGCGTCCTGTCCGTGTCGTCACGCGCAGCATCATCTCCTGGTTCCGGCGTCTGTTGATCCGAAGTTTCATCTGACAGCATCGCATCGCCCTTTCTGTATCCGTGGCGCGCCCCATCTCGCCAGCCAAACAGAAGCCCCGGACCTCTTTCGAGAACCGGGGCGACAGAGTGTGCGCGTTCCCTGCAGGAACGTCAATTCTGTTCACCCTCCCTGGCTCGAGAAGGGTTGAACAACAAACATCGCGGCAGGCGTCCTGGCTTCCGGTTACTTCGAACCGGTTACAGTTGCGGCACAGCGCTGGACTTGCACCAGCTTCCACCTTTACGCCCTGACATCCGGGCCTGCGGGTCACCGCGACAGTCGTTACATTGAACAGGTGCCGACTCTCGCCATCCGGCGCGTGCTGCAACAGGAGTATGGCTGAGAGTATGTGACGACAGCATTATATCACAACCCAACAGATGGAGAAGAACCGATGTGAACAGCGCTACCGGGAGCACGGACGGCACACCTGCATCTTCCGGAGTCCATACACCTGTGCGCACCGCACGCATGGGTGTCTGAGGTGTGTTCTGGTGAGACTGCCTGATGATCTGGGGCGCAAACAGACTGAAGCAAAAAGCGACGGCGCTTGCTGATACGTCAGCCACATCTACACCGTCGCCCCCCCCCGAAACCACGATCAACACATCAGCGGACAGAAGATGGTTGCAGCGACGATTCATCAACGCATATCCCTATGCGGCATTACGCAGGTCGAAGACCACACGCGCCCGAACCCTACCGTGTTCGACTTCTTCGAAGGCTTCATTGACCTGCTCGAGCTTTCGTGTTTCGCACACGACTCTGGTCTTACCAGCAGCATGCAGATCGAAGGTCTCTGCCAGATCAACACGGGTGCCCACAATTGAGCCAACAACGTGGATACCATTCAGCACCGTCTCGAAGATCGGCAGTTGCATGAAATTATCCTTGGGCAACGCGACGAACACGAGCGTACCGCCACGACGGAGCGACTGATAGGCCTGTTCGAAGGCTTTTGGTGAGACTGCAACCGAGATCGCGGCGTCTGCCCCGCCAAGCTTCTTGATTTCCTCGACCGGGTCCTGGTTGCGTGCGTTGATCGTGTAGTCAGCGCCCAGGTCGCGAGCCGTCTGTAATTTCTCATCGTTGAGATCGACCGCCACGACTGTTGCACCCGCTACTTTGGCGTATTGCAGCGCCAGGTGCCCCAAGCCGCCGATGCCATACACCGCCACCAGGTCCGAAGGTCGTGCTCCGGAGACTTTTACTGCTTTATAAGTCGTGACTCCGGCGCAGGTCAGAGGTGCGGCATCGAGCGGATCCACCCCTTTCGGAACCTTGCACGCATATTTGGCAAAGGCTTTGGCATACTCAGCGTATCCGCCATCGAGGGTATAGCCGGTATTGAGCTGCCGCTCACAAAGTGTTTCCCAGCCCGAGGCGCAGTACTCACAGTCGCCACAGGCGTAACCAAGCCATGGGATTGCGACCCGATCTCCCTCTTTGACGTTCGTGACCCCTTTTCCTACCTCCGTGACAATGCCCACTCCCTCGTGTCCTGGGATCAAGGGGAGTTTTGGCTTCACCGGCCATTCACCGCGGGCAGCGTGGATGTCGGTGTGACATAAGCCAGAGGTTTCGATTTTAATGACGATCTCGCCCTCACCCGCCTGCGGTTTGGGAACCTCCTCGATCACCAACGGCTTATCGAAGCTGTGAACGACGGCAGCCTTCATCATCGACATACGTCGCCTCCTTGCAGCTCTCATTTTCTGATACAGGGGTGAGCAAATGATACCATGTTCATGAGCAATAGTTCAAGAGGCGTAAAAACGCAATTTTACAATATGTATACAATTTCAGTTTTTTCGTGACCGTCATGCGCTTCCAGGATAAAACCTGATCCGAAAAGTATCCCCGTTCCGCTGCCATACAAAACATCCCGGTCCTCGAAAGAGGACCGGGATGATAAAGCAGAACGCGCGCATCAGGGGAAAGAACTGTTCTCCGTTCCCGGGTAGCCATCCGTTGGGCGAGCCGCCGCGCCCGGCGTCAGGGTCAGGGCACGGCACTGCCGTGCCCTGACCCTGTCACCCTTTTTCCGTCTCGTGCCATGACCAGGCGCCGCCAAGCGCACATACGCCAAATCGTTCGCTTCCCCCTTCATTGTGCACGGTAAAGCGATAGAGCCGGTCGTGATGATCGTAGGCGTGCAGCATCGTTTCATCGTACACGGCTGCACTGAGAAGATACCGACCTGCCAGCAGCGGCAGCGCCGCAATACGCAGTTCAACCACACCTTCGCCCTGTACGGCAGGAATGTCGAGACCGGCAAACAACGTGTTTGGTCCGGCGAGCAGGATGCCGCTTTCGTGGTGAATCGCCAGACCGAATACGGGACGTCGGATGGCTCGATGAGCATGGTAGCGGATCCGGATCGTCAGTGGTGCGCCCGTGTACGCCACCGCGCGCACAACGCCGCCTGCATCGCACACCTCCACGCCGGTAATCTCAACCTCGCGCGTACCGAAGCGCCGATTGGGGTCGGCGGTGACCGTGTCCTGCTGCATCAGCGTCTCACGCTCGCGGCGGTTCACCTCGGCAAGATAGGCGTCGATCACCTCACTCGTTGCTCCAGACGCGCGAACCACGCCGTGATCGAGCCATACCGCGCTATCACACAGCGTGCGGACTGTCTCGAGCGCATGTGACACAAAAACGATCGTCTTCCCCATACGACGGAACGTCAAAATGCGATCCATGCATTTGCGCTGAAACGCCTCGTCGCCAACCGCCAGCACTTCGTCGGTAATCAGAATATCGGGGTCTACGGCTGTTGCGACCGCAAACGCCAGGCGCGTATACATGCCGGAAGAGTAGTACTTGACCTGCAGATCGAGAAAGTCGGTCATGTCGGCAAACGCCACAATCTCATCCAGCCGCGCCGCCATCTCGCGCCGGTTGAGCCCCATGAGCGAACCGTAGAGAAACACATTATCGCGACCGCTCAGCTCGGGATGGAACCCGCTGCCAAGTTCGAGGAGCGCTGCCACACGTCCCCGCAAACGCACCCGTCCCGATGTCGGTTCGAGGATGCGGGTCATCAACTTGAGCGCTGTGCTCTTCCCGGCGCCATTGTGCCCGATCAGCCCGAAACTTTCACCACGCGCAACGCTGAAACTGACATTGCGCAGCGCCCAGAACTCATCAGCAGCCTTCCCTGGACGAAAAAATCTCGAGAGCCGCTCCTGGACGGTCACAGGACGATCGCGCTGCAGAATAAACCGCTTGGATACGTCTTCGAACTCGATCACCGCGCTCATCGCGCCTCTCCCGTATTTTCTCGCGGATCGTGGCCGGAACAACTCATCTCCCGCCAGATGGCGCATAGTATAGCGAAGATGTTCGTATGTCAACGTCGTGCGCGACGCTGTTCCTGGAAGCGCGGGTATGATGCGCGATATCCTGCGGCGGCGGGGCGCGCTGCGTTCGTGTGCGCCAGAACGCTTCCATCGCCGATTGGCGCCTGTGCAGCCTGCTTCGAGCGGTGCGCGCTTATTACGACAACGAGACATCGCTAGATGATCGCACCACCAAGGCACGAAGTCCACAAGGTCCACGGTGGGATGGTTTTTGCAACCGATGCCAGTACTATCGGCTATGGGCTGTGCAGGCGGTGACCACGGGCGCCCCTCTGTCAACGAATTGAACAACGAATAAACGAATGCCGTGGCGTGCGGTTGCGACGAGGCTGGCATGGGTGTCGATTGGGTGTGCGTTGACGGGAGAGCGAAAGAAGCGCACCCGTGCGTGATTGGAGTTGGGGAATGCCCCCAGGGTCAAGAGGCGGCGGTGACCACGGGCGCCCCTCTGTCAACGAATTGAACAACGAATAAACGAATGCCGTGGCGTGCGGTTGCGACGAGGCTGGTATGGGTGTCGATTGGGTGTGCGTTGATGGGAGAGCGAAAGAAGCGCACCCGTGCGTGATTGGGGGTTTGGGGAATGCCCCCAGGGTCAAGAGGCGGCGGTGACCACGGGCGCCCCTCTGTCAACGAATTGAACAACGAATAAACGAATGCCGTGGCGTGCGGTTGCGACGAGGCTGGTATGGGTGTCGATTGGGTGTGCGTTGATGGGAGAGCGAAAGAAGCGCACCCGTGCGTGATTGGGGGTTTGGGGAATGCCCCCAGGGTCAAGAGGCGGCGGTGACCACGGGCGCCCCTCTGTCAACGAATTGAACAACGAATAAACGAATGCCGTGGCGTGCGGTTGCGACGAGGCTGGCATGGGTGTCGATTGGGTGTGCGTTGATGGGAGAGCGAAAGAAGCGCACCCGTGTGTGGTTGGGGGTTTGGGGGATGCCCCCAGGGTCAAGAGGCGGCGGTGACCACGGGCGCCCTTCTGTCAACGAATGAACAACGAATAAACGAATGCCGTGGCGCGCGGTTGCGGCGAGGCTGGCATGGGTGCCCATTGGGTGTGCGTTGACGGGAGAGCGAAAGAAGCGCGCCCGTGTGTGGTTGGGGGTTTGGGGGATGCCCCCAGGGTCAAGAGGCGGCGGTGACCACGGGCGCCCTTCTGTCAACGAATGAACAACGAATAAACGAATGCCGTGGCGTGCGGTTGCGGCGAGGCTGGTATGGGTGTCGATTGGGTGTGCGTTGACGGGAGAGCGAAAGAAGCGCGTCCGTGCGTGATTGGAGTTGGGGAATGCCCCCAGGGTCAAGAGGCGGCGGTGACCACGGGCGCCCTTCTGTCAACGAATTGAACAACGAATAAACGAATGCCGTGCGTGCGGTTGCGGTGAGGCTGGCATGGGCGCCCATTGGGTGTGCGTTGACGGGAGAGCGAAAGAAGCGCACCCGTGCGTGATTGGGGTTGGGGAATGCCCCCAGGGTCAAGAGGCGGCGGTGGGATGGCGTTCGCAAGCGCCACAGGACGCCGCCCCGCCGATGTGACCATGTACGATGCGCCTGAACACACACCTTTGCAGGACCTAAGAAATCTCATTGTAGTGTTATGGTACGATGTATGCTATGGTTTCGCTGCTGGATCAGAATGAGGCGCGTGTGGCTCTCTTCGACAAAAGGCGACCGGTCATCTTTGCCGGAGAAAATCACCTGATCACCCTGTATCGGTCGGGCAGCGATGCAGCAATGGTCCGGACCAGTTGCTGGCATTGCACGTACTCGGATCACGGCGAGGGAACCGTTCTGGTCATGCGCATCGACCAGGAGGCGACCAGCCGCCACGATCTCCCGCCACTGGCGGTCTATGCCGACAATCCGGCTCTGGCGCGCATGATAACCGCACGATTCAACCAGTACTTCGACGGGTTTCGCGATCTTGGTCTGGCGGCGCTCGCGCCGCAATCGGCGCAGTTTATTCAGTACCCCAATGGTCGGCGGAGTCACCGCATCGTGTGCACGAGCGGCGCGCAGGTGATCGAACTGGTATGGGAAGATATGTTCGATGCAGCGCTGGAATTGTTCTACAACACCAGCGGTCCGATTCCCTACGATGTCTCGGCGGTCATCTGCCCGTGCACCAGGGGGATCGTTCTGGTCAACGGCACGCCGCTCCCTGGTGAAACCAGAGTGCCGGCGGGCGACTCGGCCAGCTCCGCTTTTCTGGCATTCTCTGAAACATGGGTCGGAACGCAGCCGGAATCCGCACCAACCGCGTGGTAGTGCTGAACACCCAAAAACGGCAACTGTTTACGACTCGGAAGATTGCTTCCGAACATATGAACCCGCAGTGGTCTGGCTTCTGCACGACCCATACGTGCGAAATACGTATGCACGCGCCCCAGAAACATCATGATGGTTGACACAACAACGCGCCGTGTGCTACATTCGCATCTGCGCCAGTGTTAAGGAAGAGTTCAATGACACGTAACCGCCAGTTCGACAGACTTCTCCTTGCACACAAAGATAACGAACCGCTCTTTTCCAAACACGGGCAGATTGTTGCCGCTCTGGCGCGCTCGCTGCTTGAACGAACGCCAGGCGACCGGATCACCCGTGTTCATGAGTATGCTGCACGCCTGGATGCCAGCGTCGGGACGGTGCAGGCCGGATTGCAGTACCTGACATCGGTTGGCGCAGTGCACCTTGAAGCGCGAGGTCGGTTGGGCACGTATGTTGTTGCTATCAACTATCCTCTGCTCTGGACGATTGCGATGCGGCGTCCACTGGTTGGTGCGCTTCCGCTGATCTATTCGCGCCGCCTGATCGGGCTGGCTACCGGTCTGCGCGCCCAGTTCGACCGCCTGCCGATCGACCTGGAACTGCGCTTCATTCGTGGCGCCGGTCAGCGCGTACAGGCGCTGGTGTCGCAGCAGTGCGATTGGGCGCTGCTCTCACGCCACGCTGCGATGCATTACCCGGAGATCGACGTCGTGACGGAACTCGGACCCGACACGTTTATGGCGCAGCATGTGCTGATCCTGCGCGATGCTGCTGCACCTGGCATCCAGGACGGCATGCGGATCGGTGTGGATCCATCGTCTGCCGATCATACGCTTATTGTGCACGCAACCTGCCGCGGACAGCGCGTCGAATTCGTCGAAATCGACTATGCAGAGGGATTGCACCTGGTGATGAGCGGCGTTATCGATGGGACTGTCTGGAGTCGCGAGGATGTGCCATCCGAAATCACCGATCTCGGGGTCATCCCATTGAGCGCAAACGATTACCCGGAACTTGTGGCGCTTGGCACGGCAGTGCTGGTCGTCGATAGAGGAAATCGACCGGTCGCTGCGGTGCTTGGCGCCGCCATCGAGATTAATGAGTTACACCTGATTCAGAATGAGGTGCTGGAGCGACGCCGCACACCAGCCTACTGACGTGAACATAGCCGATAGCCGATACGCTGTCGCTGGTTGCATTCGGCAGTGTGCGGCGTGGCCGCCTGGGGAGCTGAACAGCGAACCTGCCTATGGAAGATTTGACGATTGCGAGCGCCGCCGACGCCTGGGCTGCAGCGCAACACGCACGGCGCAAGCCGCTGGCGGCATCCACGATTGCCACCTACTGCGATGCATGGCGCTCGTTTGCGGACTGGGCGCAACGCAACGGAAGGCGCACCGTTGCCGATATGACAGCATCCGATCTGGGCGAATGGATCGAATCGCTGAGCGGCATGGCGGATGGCACGGTTTTGACCTATGGACACGGCGCGCTGGCGATCTGCAAGTTCCTTGCCGATCGCGGTCATCTGCGTTGCGATCTGGCGCTGATACGCCTGCACCTGCGCGATGCGCTGCCGCGCGCCTATGCCGGACGCGCGCCAGATGTTCCCGATCTGCGCAAACTGGTGACATTCTACGACGGCGAATCGCCACCTGGCGAACCGGGGAGCCGCGCTGAACGCAACCGTCTGAATATGTTGCGCAACGCCGCATTACTGCACACCCTCTTTTCCACCGGCGCGCGGATCTCCGAGGTGTTGAGCCTGGACGTCGATGACGTTCGCGCCGATGATGGCAGCGTGCTCCCGCGCGCTTTTGTTGTAGGAAAAGGTCAGCGCCGTCGCGCCGTCTTTCTGCGCGGGCACGCGCAACGGGCGATCCTGCGTTACCTCCACGCGCGACACACCACCTTTCCGCGCGCTGATGCGCTCTTCATTTCCCACGGTCCGCGCGGCGCCGGCGGACGCCTGGGGCGCATCGCGGCATGGGAAATTGTCACCGGCGCTGCCCATTGCGTGGCGGATCAGATTGAGCGCGAGGGGCGCACCCGTGAAGCGCGCGCTTTGCGGAGCGTCACCCCGCACACGTTCCGCCACTTCGTCGCCACCTGGCTGCTCAACGAAGGCGCGCAACTCTCTGAAGTCTCGGCGATTCTGGGGCACGCCAACACCCGCATTACCGAGCAGTACTATGCGCGCCACACTGACGAGCGGCTGCAGGAACTGCATGATCAGTTCGCGCCTGATCCGGAATCGCAATGATTTTACCTGTCCTTAATACGTTCTTGACACTCGCGCGTTATGATTGAGTATCGTCTGTGGTATACTCAGGAGAAAGCACCCGCTCACCCGAAATCTAAGGAGAGTTTTCCGTATGCGCATTCTCGTCCTTGGCGGCGACGGCTACCTGGGCTGGCCGACCGCATTGCACCTCTCGCAGCGCGGCCACGAGGTCGCCGTCCTCGACAACTTCTCACGGCGACTCTGGGATCACGAACTCGGCGCCGAAAGCCTGACGCCAATCGAGACGCTTCAGCAACGCGTTGCAGTCTGGCGTCAGATCACCGGTAAGATCATCACCCCCTTCATTGGCGATCTGTGCGACTACACCTTTCTGGAGCCGGTCATTCGTGACTTCCAGCCGGAGGCGGTTGTCCATTTCGGTGAGCAGCGTAGCGCCCCCTACTCGATGATCGACCGTCAGCACGCTGTGTTCACCCACGTCAACAATGTGGTCGGGACGCTCAACCTCCTCTACGCGCTTGCCGACCACGCGCCGGATTGCCATCTCGTCAAACTGGGTACGATGGGAGAGTATGGCACCCCGAATATCGATATCGAAGAGGGGTACATTACCATCACCCATAAGGGACGCACCGATACGCTCCCTTACCCAAAACAACCCGGCAGCTGGTACCATGCCACAAAAGTGCACGATAGCACCAACATCCTGTTTGCCTGCCGCATCTGGGGATTGCGTGCGACCGACCTGAATCAGGGCGTGGTATATGGTGTGGAAACACCCGAAACAACGATGGACCCGCGTCTGGCGACGCGCTTCGACTACGATGGCGTCTTCGGCACGGCGCTCAACCGCTTCCTGGTCCAGGCAGTTGTCGGTCTGCCGCTGACCGTCTATGGCAAGGGAGGGCAGACGCGCGGCTTCCTCGATATTCGCGATACGCTGGCGTGCGTCGAACTTGCCATCCTGAACCCAGCGCCGCGCGGCGAATTGCGGGTGTTCAATCAGTTCACCGAACAGTTCAACGTCGCCGGTCTCGCCGAAGCGGTGCGCGAAGCGGCACAGGAGTTCGGGCTCGAAGTCGCCATTCACCACCTGCCCAATCCGCGCGTCGAGAAGGAAGAGCATTACTACAATGCTGCAAATACGCGCCTGCTCGATCTGGGGCTGAAGCCGCACTACCTGAGCGAGACGCTGCTCGAGTCCGTGATGCGCGTCGTGATGCAGCACCGCGACCGGGTGCGACCCGAACTGATCATGCCGGCGGTAAACTGGCGCCGCACCCACAACCCGATTGCGCCGGCCGAAGAAACGGTCATGCACTGATGTGAACAGCGCTGCCGGATGGATTCTCGCCTGCGCGATGACCGCGTGAAAACGGAGAACGCGGGAACGTGCAAACGTGAACCGACGTCGCCACAGCGCCCTGCCGCGTCAACGGCGTAGCGACGTTGCCCGTTGGGGCACTCCTCTTGTTGAGCAACTGTTCGGTGCGAGTGAGAATGATGCGACAACGGCGTAGCGACGTTGCCCGTTGGGGCACGACGCGGCTTTGACGCGGCGCGCGGGCGTGCCGCGACACCCTGCGGCGACAATAGCGTAGAGATGTTGCCCGTTGGGGCACGGCGCGCCGTGCCCCGACTGGATTCTCGCGCGGCGCGCGTGGGCGTGCCCCGACGCGGCTCTGGCGCGGCGCGCGCCACGACGCCCTGCCGCGACAACGGCGTAGCGACGTTGCCCGTTGGGGCACGGCGCGGCTCTGGCGCGGCGCGCGGGCGTGCCGCGACACCCTG
>FWPU01006016.1_pt1 | contig 25122 bp, 24 predicted proteins | sample 2228361 | NCBI WGS metagenome assembly FWPU01 (sample SAMEA103939777, study PRJEB20133) | metagenome | reverse complement strand
GCTACGGGTGCCATCGCGGTCAATTGAGGTCAGCAGGATTTCACCGGCGCCACGCTCGGCTCCTTCGCATGCCCAGGCAACCGCATCCTTACCCGTCGGCTCCCGCCCGCCGCAGATGAAAACTTGCCAGGAATCGCCGGATAACTTCGCATCTATGGCCAGAACCACAGCCTGTGCGCCGAACGCCTGAGAAAGCTCGACAATCAGCTCTGGCCGCTGAACGGCTGCAGTGTTCACCGTGACCTTGTCGGCTCCCGCGCGAAGCACGGCGCGGCCGTCATCGCATGAGCGAATGCCGCCTCCCGCGGTCAGGGGAATGGCCAGCTCACGGGCCACGCGGCGAATGGTTTCGAGAAACGTAGGCCGGCGGTCGCGCGCAGCGGCGATGTCCAGCACCACCAGTTCGTCGGCGCCTTCGCGGTTGTAGCGCGCGGCCAGCTCAGCCGGGTCACCAGCGTCCCGCAGGCTTTCAAATCGCACGCCCTTGACCACGCGTGCGCCATCGGTGTCGAGACACGGAATGATGCGCCGTGCCAACGTCACCGGATAACCTCCAGAAAATTTCTCAACACACGGGCGCCGGCTGCGCCTGATTTTTCGGGATGGAACTGTACGCCCATGACGTTTCCCCGCTCGGCCACGGCGCAGAATTTGGCGCCGTGCTCGCAGACAGCCACAGTGTGCTCGCCTTCGGAGGCTGCAGCGAACGAGTGCGCAAAATAAAACCAGTCTGCTGCCGAGACACCGCTCAGCAGACACCCGACTCGCACACAGCGAATCTGGTTCCAGCCCATGTGCGGCAGTTTAACCGTTCTGGGCAGGGCACACACCCGTCCGGGCAGTACACCCAGCCCTGGCAGATCCGGCGCTTCGTCGCTGCCTTCGAAAAGCGCCTGCAGGCCCAGACAGATGCCGAGAAATGGCACGCCGTTCTGCATCGCCCGGCGCAACCGCAGGGCCAGTCCGTGTTCCGCAAGCGCACGCATCAGGGTGGCGAAGTGCCCTACGCCGGGCAGCACAATCGCGCGCGCGCTTTCCAATTCAGCCGGTGCCGTCACTCGCTGCGTCTGCGCGCCGAGCCGCGCGAATGCACGCTCGACCGACGGCAGATTGCCGGCGCCGTAATCCACCAGCGCAATTGTCACAGCAGTCCTTTTGTGCTCGGCAGAATGCTTTTCAATTGCCGATCCCGCGTGGCGGCAAATCGCAGAGCGCGCGCAAACGCCTTGAACAACGCCTCCAGCTGATGATGCGTCGAACGGCCGTAGAGGAGCTTCAAATGCAGATTGGCGTGTGCGGCCCGCGCAAAGCCTTGAAAAAAATCTTCGACGAGTTCAGTTTCCAGGTCGCCCGCACGCCGCGCGCGGAAACGGGCGTCAAGCACACAGAATGACCGCCCGCTGAAATCCACGGCTGCGGCGGCCAGGGTCTCGTCCATAGGCATCAGGAAATAGCCGGCGCGAAGGATGCCGCGCTTCGAACCGAGCGCCTGCCGCACCGCCTCGCCAAGCGCAATCCCCACATCTTCGACCGTATGGTGTTGATCCACGTCGAGGTCGCCTCGGGCGGTGATTTCCAGGTCGAGCGCTCCGTGGCACGCGGCCAGCTCCAGCATGTGGTCAAGAAACCGGACACCGGTGCGAATGCGCGCGCGGCCGCGGCCGTCGAGATTCAGCCGTACGCGGATGTCGGTTTCGCGCGTGGTGCGCCGAAGGTCTGCCTTTCTCAGACGAGCCATTTCTCAATCTCCGCCGCGCGGCCCAGAATCGCACGCGCGCCCAGCCGGCGCAGCATCGGCGAACGCAGCCGCCGCGCCAGGCTGTTTCTCGGGAGCACGCCGACAAACGGGATGCCTGCGGCGCGAGCAGCCAGGGCGTCGTCCACGTTGTCGCCCAGATAGAGTGCATTCGCCGGCGGCAGCCCGTCGAGGATGCGCAGCAATCCTTCCGGGTGTGGTTTCTTCCGGCGAACATCTTCCTGCGTCACCCGCTTGCTGAAAAAGCCCTCAGCACCGAAGCGCCGGAGCGCATGGCGCAGTTCGCGGCGTGTGCGGCCGGTGAAGATCGCCAGTTCGGCGCGCTTCGCCAGCCGACGTAGCGCCAGCCGCGGCAGCAGCCAGCGCTCGCGCCGTACAAAGCCGTCTGCGTGCTGTCCCCAGTAGAGCTGGTTGAAGACGCGCTTCACTTCTTCAAAGCTGGCGCTCCCCCCCAATTTGCGAATCCAGGCGTGCGTAAGGTCCCAGTCGTCGTTAAAGCCGGAGCGGTTCTTCCAGTGCTGAATTTCCTCGCAGGACATGGTTTTCCCCGTGAAGTGCCGCACTGTGGCCAAAATGGTCCGGTGGAACGACTCGCGGACGTCCACCAGCACGCCATCCACGTCGAAGATAATCAGTTCGGCGCGCTTCACCACAACTCCTCCAAAGCGCGCGAGAGCCGGAGCATCTGTGCGGGCGTGCCCAGTGTAATGCGCACGAAGCCCGCGCGGCCGAAATCGCTCCGCCGATCACGCAACAGGATTCCGCGGCTGCGCAGCGCAGCGAGCAGCGAATTGGCCCGGCGGCCGAAATCCACGAGCACGAAGTTGGCAGCGCTCGGAAAGTGCAGGATGCGCAGGCGGTCGAGCGCAGCCAGCAAAATGCGCTTGCCGGCCTGAACGCTGCGGATGTAATCCCGGACGAACCCGTGGTTGCGAACGGCAGCTTCGGCGGCCACCAGCGCTGCGGTCGTCACCGGGTACGGGCTGTGGGCCTTGCGCAGCAGCGCCGCTGTGCGGCGATTTGCGAACAGACAGCCCAGCCGCAGCCCCGCCAGCCCGAAGGCTTTGGAAAACGTGCGCGTGACCAGCAGATTCCGGCAGCGACGAATCCACGGCAGCACAGTCACCCCACTGAACTCAAAATATGCTTCGTCCACCAAGACCCACGTGCGCGGTGCTGCCTGCAGAATTCGGTTCAGCGTTTCACGTGGCACGAGTGTTCCGGTCGGATTATTCGGGTTAGCAAGAAAGAACAGCTGGGGGCATTTGCGCAACGCAGTAAGAAGCTGCACAACTGGAAAATCCATCTTCTGGTTATATTCAAGCGCAACGACTTTCGCTCCGGCGCGCTCCGCATAAAAACGATACATTGCAAACGTCGGCTCCACGATCAGCACTGTGCTGCCCGGCTCGATCAGCGCGTCCACCGACAGCCGGAGCGCGTCGTCGGTGCCGGCGGTCAGCAGCAACTCATCCGCAGGAACTCCGAACCAGCGCGCTAGGCGCTTCTGCGCACGCTCGTATTCCGGATAAACGGCCACATCCTCGCGCGACATGGCAAGCAGCGCGCGGCGCACTTCGGGCGCGCAGCCGATGGTGTTCTCGTTGAAGTCGAGCCGCAGCGCACCGCGGCGTCCGCCAAGTGGCGGATGGTACTCGCGCATCCGCAGTATGGAACGAGGGATTGGCGGCAGCGACTTCACTCTTGCACCCGGTTGCGACAAGCACTCATGGCCAGCCGAACGGCGCGGGCATGCGCCGGAAGATTTTCCGCGCGGGCAAGCTCCGCGGCCACCGGAGCGAGCCGTCGCAGACCCTCGCGCGAGACTTCCTGCACGGCCACCGGTTTGACGAAATCGCCGGCGGTCAGCCCGCCGCGTACCCGCGCCCAGCCGCCAGTGGGCAGCACATGATTGCTGCCGGTGGCATAGTCGCCGAGTGGCTGGGCGCTCCACGGCCCGAGGAACACACTGCCCGCCGATTGAATCGCCTCGAGCAAGCCATGTTCGCCACCCGGCAAGCTCAGATGTTCCGGTGCGAAGCGGTTGGCGAACGTGACTGCCGCCTTCAGATTCGGCGCTATCAGGATGGCTCCGTTGTGGTCGAGCGAGCGCCACGCGGGGTTGGTTTCCGGCAAAGTCCAAAGTTGCTGCGCCACGGCGGCGCGCACCTGACGCGCCAGACGTCGCGAAGGCGTCACGAAGAACACCAGCCCGTCGGGGTCGTGCTCGGCCTGTGCAACCATGTCTGCGGCGATCAAGTCCGGGCTGCCGCGCGTGGCCAGCACCAGCAGTTCGGTGGGCCCGGCGAGCAGATCAATGGCGCAGTCGCGGCTGACCAGTTGTTTCGCCGCGGTCACGTAGCGATTGCCCGGGCCGAAGATCTTCTCAACGCGCGGCAGTGATTCCGTTCCGTAAGCCAGCGCGGCGATGGCCTGCGCGCCGCCGACGCGCACCAGCTCGCGCACACCCAGCAAGTCTGCCGTTGCCAGCAGGGCCGGCGAAGGCTGTGGACAGGCAACCACGATGCGCGGCACACCGGCCACCTGCGCGGGAACCACCGTCATCAGCAGAGTGGAGACCAGCGAAGCGCGTCCGCCAGGAATGTAGCAGCCGATGGATTCCAGCGGGCGGACCTGCTGCGCAACGCTTACGCCGTTTGTGACGCGCAGTTTCCACGGCCGGGGCAACTGTTGATTGGCCACGCAACGGATGTTCCGTGCAGCGGCTTCCACAGCGCGGAGAAAACGGCGGGCGGCCGTGCCCCGGGCGGCGCGGAGCTCCGCCAACGGCAAGCACAGCTCCGTCACGGATTGTGCGCGCACGCGGTCGAACCGGCGCGCCCATACCAGCAGGGCACGATCGCCGCGCCGGCGGACGTCGGCGATAATGCGCGCGGCAACGCGTTCGGCTTCCGGGTCGCCCCGCTGCCTGCGGGCCAAGATTTCTGTTTCCACGCGGGTGGTTAGTTTAAGGATTCGCATAAGCTCACAGGACGATCTTGTTCAGCGGGTATTCGACAATTCCCTGGGCGCGGGCCGCTTTCAGCCGCGGGATGATTTGCCGGACAATCTCTTCATCCACGATGGTGTTGACGGCCACCCAGTCAGGCTCGCTGAGGGTGGAAATGGTTGGATTCTTCAGCGCCGGCAGCACAGCGAGCACGCGCTCCAAATCTTCCCGGCGGACGTTGAGCATCAGCCCGACTTTGTTATAGGCGGCGATGGCGCCTTCGAGCAGCAGGGCGATGTTCCGGATGCATTCGCGCTTACCGGCATCGTCCCACGCGTTGCGGTTGGCGATGAAGGTGGTGGCGGATTCGAGCACCGTGTCCACCACGCGCAGCCGGTGGGCGCGCAGCGAACTGCCCGTTTCGCTGACCTCGACGATGGCGTCGGCCAGTTGCGGCACTTTCACCTCCGTAGCACCCCAGGAGAACTCGATACGCGCATTGACGCCATGGCGTCCAAAATATTGCCGCGTCAGGTTGACAACTTCGGTGGCGATGACTTTGCCTTCCAGGTCGTGCACCGTCTTCACCGGAGAGTCTTCGGGAACCGCCAGCACCCAGCGTACGCGCGCTAGGCGCTGCTTGGCATAGACGAGTTCGGCGACCTCGACCACGTCGGCACCTGTTTCGAGAACCCAATCTCTGCCGGTGATGCCGGCATCGAGCGCGCCAATCTGGACGTAGCGCGCCATTTCCTGCGCGCGCACCATGGTGCAGGCAATGGCCGGATCGTCAATCGAAGGAAAATAGCTGCGCGGGTTCACCGAGATGCGCCAGCCGGCGCGAGCGAATAGCTGCAGCGTTGCTTCCTGCAGGCTGCCTTTGGGAATACCCAGGCGGAGCTGATTCATCGCCGCGCCTCCAGCCTGTAAACGCGCGCCGGGTCGAACGCGGGTTCGGTAAGTTCGGCCGCGGAACCATCCGCTTCGAGCCGGCGGTAGAAGCAACTGCGGTAGCCCTGGTGGCAGACACCCGGGCCGGCCGCTTCGACGCGAGCAAGCACGGCATCCGCATCGCAGTCGACACGAAGTTCGCGCAGCCGCAGCCGGTGGCCGCTCTGTTCGCCCTTCACCCACAGCCTCTGCCGTGAGCGGCTGTAGAAAGTCACCGTGCCGGTGGTCAGCGTGGCATCCAGCGCCGCGCGATTCATGAACCCCACCATCAGAACTTCGCCGGTAGCGAAGTCCTGCACGACGGCGGGAACCAGTCCGTCGAGCTTCGAAAAGTCCAGTTCCATTGCGCCTCCAGAAACAAAAAGCCCGCTGACGCTGGCCGCGTCAGCGGGCTAATCAGTGCAACTGGCTAGCAGCGAATCAGCGCATGCACCCCCGCGGACACGGCCACCTGCCGTGATGATGATGGTGGCGATGTGCCCGCAGTGCCATGCAGGGGAAACTCTAGGCAAAAAGCCGGCATCTGTCAAGCGGTCAAATTGCAGGAACTCAGCTTTCGTGCTCTTTCGTGGGAGGCTCCCCGGTCGCCGTTTCAGGCTCTGCGGCCGGCGCTTCGGCCTGTTCCTCAGACTCTCCAGCCGGAACGAATTCTTCTTCGACCGGTTCGGTGGCGTTTTCTTCGAAAACCTGCCCGACGCCGGGCTCAGCAGGGAGCGGCTCGGCTGTGAGGCCGTTGGCCCCGGCGCCCTGCCCTTCAGCCTGCGCCGCAACCGGCTCCGGTGGCTCCTGCGGCGCAGTGACCACGGTTGGGAACGCCGGCTTGGCTTCGGTTTTCTCCAGCTTGGCAAGTTCCGGTTTTGCTTCCCCGGTTCCCGGCGCTTCAGTTTCCTCGGGAGCTTTCTGCGCTTCCGATTCCGCCTCGGCAGTCGCAGCGGCCTTCAGGGCTTCCAGCCGCGCCGCCAGTGCTCCCGCGAGCAAATCCACCAGCGCAGCGGCTTTGCTGCCGTCGGGATCTTTATCGGGGTTGAACTCGGTTACTTCAAAGGCTGCCAGGTGTTTCTGGCGCGCGAAGACCTCCAGTGCCTGACGAACTTCTTCGAAGCGCAAACCGCCCGTGCCCGGCACGTTGCAGGCGCCGAACTCGTCGGCGTCAATCACATCCACATCGAAATGGAGCACGAATTCGCGGTTGCCGGCATGGAGCCGTTCGCTGACTGATTCCGCCACCGCTGCGGCACCATGGCTGCTGATTTCCGCCGCCAGGTAACGCAGCATCGGCGACTGCTCGAAAAACTCCTGCTCGGGCGGGTCCAGGCGGTCGAGACCGAACAGGGCGATATCCGGTTCGCGCACCAGCGGCGGTTCGCCCCAGAAACGGACCAGCTCGGGTGCACCGCGGCCGGTCAGGTGGGCAATCACCATCCCGTCGAGCCGTCCCGAAGCAGTGGTGGCCGGAACGTTCAGGTCGGCATCGCGGTCCACATAAACGAGGGCAATCTGACGAAAATAGCGGCGCACGCCGGCGGTGGTGGCCAGCGCGATGGTACAGTCTCCGCCCAGAATCAGCGGCAGGGCGCCCGACTTCGCAGCCTGCTCGACCTTCGGCTTCAGGGCTGTCAGGGCGGCAATTACCGGCGCGATATTGCGCGCGCGGGGGCTTTCCTCGTCGGGCTGGAAGAGCTGGTGTTCGATGTCGCCCAGGTCGGTGACTTCATAGCCTGCGGCTTCCAGTTTCTGCACCAGGCCGGCATTTCGCAGCGCCGCCGGAGCCCGCTCCGATCCAAGTGCGTGCGCCCCGGCACTGGTGGGTGCGCCAATCAGGGCAATCTTGTTCGCTTGACGGACAATCTTGACCGCCAAATCGTGCTCCTCGCATGTGGGGTGTATCGCCGGCCGGTCTTGCGCTGCGCGCTCAGCGCAGGACGGTCAGTTCGGCCGGCAGGTTGAACCGCACGTCCTCGTGAATGACCGGCAGGTCGCTCTGCTCGGTGTAGCCCAGGCTGGCCAGCTTTTCGCTCACCTGTTCGACCAGCACTTCAGGGGCTGATGCACCGGCGGTGAGCCCAATCCGGGTAACCCGATCGAGCCAGGCCGGGTCAATCGCGTTTGCGTCTTCAATCAGTATGGCCTTTACCCCGGAACGTTCCGCCACCTCAACCAGCCGGTTCGAGTTTGAGCTGTTCGCTGACCCCACGACCAGCACCAGCTCCACCTCGCGGGCCAATAGTTCGACGGCTTCCTGCCGGTTCTGCGTCGCATAGCAGATGTCGTCCGACGCCGGGCCGACGATGGCCGGAAACCGCTTGCGAAGCCGGGCAACAATCTCCTGCGTGTCGTACAGGCTTAGCGTGGTCTGCGTGAGAAACGCCAGCCGCTCCGGATCCGGCACTTCCAGCGCATCCACTTCTTCCACCGAGCCGACCACCAGCGTGCGGTCCGGCGCTTCCCCCGACGTGCCGATAATTTCCTGGTGGTCGCGATGGCCGATCAGGATAATCGTGCGGCCCTGGCGGGCGAAGCGCACGGCCTCCATGTGCACCTTAGTCACGAGCGGGCAGGTAGCATCAATCACGCGCAGCCGGCGAGACTCGGCCCGTTCGCGGACCTGCGGCGGAACCCCGTGCGCGCTGAAGACAAGCACAGAATTTTCCGGAACCGCATCCACGCTTTCCACGAAAACTGCGCCGCGCTGGCGTAACTGCTCGACGACGTAGCGGTTGTGGACGATTTCGTGGTGCACGTATACGGGTGGGCCGTAAAGCTCCAGCGTCAACTCAACAATGTCCACCGCCCGCACCACGCCGGCACAGAATCCCCGCGGGCGCACCCGTACCAGAGTTTTCTTTCCGGAGTTCCCGGAACGAATCTTTTCCGCTTGCGTCATAGCTAAGAGCGTTATGATACCTGATTCTTCGAGCCCCCGCCATGCGCTTTTCTCGGCGGTAGCCGCAGAACCGCTCTCTATTCAAGTCCTTTTGTTTCGTCGGATGCGTCGCACTGCGGGCCGCGCGCGCAGGGGGCGTTTTTGCGGCAGGGGAAGCTCCGGCGCCTTCAGGGTCTCACGCAGCAGACGCCGCACCAATCCGCTGCGCACCAGCCAGGCCAACGTCTCCACGAAAAAGTTGTGGGAATAGTGGATGTATTTCCGCGCCGGCCAGGGCCGCATCGAGCCGTGCCGGACCAGCGCGGTCAGTTCTTCAGCGTACAGCTCAAATCGCGGCGGGCGGTGCGTGAGCCAGCGGATGTAACCATAAGTGTTCCGGAACAGCGAATCGGTTGGCGCCACCAGCCGACGGTGCAGCAAGCCTCCCACCGGATGCACGAAAGCGAAGACAATCGCTTCCGGCGGCCGGGCTTCCAGGTAGGGGCAGGAAACTTCGTCCAGCAGAAATCCGACAAAAAATCCAGCCGCCTGCGGGGGAAGTACAGCCAGTGCCGGCGAACGATGCATGCCGGAAACTTTCCCCGCCACCGGGCGCAGGAACCAGAAGCCGCGCAAGCCGCCGCCGGGCTGCGCAACCGGCCGGAAGCCGCGCAGGTACGGCTGCGCGACGTCACGAATCCACAGGGTGGATAGGGCAGGGATGCTCACCGGCCCTCAAAGGGGTAGCGGTCGCCGGTCAGAACGGCAGCCGCCACATTGCGCCGCAGCGCGATGGTGTCCACCGGGTCGCGCTTGGTGAAGCGCTTCAGCGCGCTCAACTGCACGCGCAGGTTGTCGCCTTCGCTGACGGCTGCCAGCGCCGTGCGCGCGGATTTTTCGAGCCGGTCGGTGGCATCATAGATGAACGCACGCGCCGCGTCCGTCATCACCGCTGCACCGTCTTTGCCGCGCGCGACGACAGCCTTCTGCGCACGGAGGAGGCAGCTCTCCATGGCGTAAACTTCCATCACCATGTCCGCCAGTTGACCGATGACTTCCTGATGTTCTTCCAGTTTTTCACGGTGGCGCTGCACGGCTGTGCCTGCCGCCAGCAGGAATGCTTTCTTCGCGTTGGCTACGGCGCGCTCTTCGGCGCCGAAATCGCCCGCGGGGCCCTCTTCGAACTGCGGCCCGGCGAGCAACTCATCGGCCAGCTTGGTGGCGGCGGGAATCAACGGCAGGGTGCCCTTCATCGCGCGCTTCATCAGCATCTGGAAAATCAGCAGGCGGTTGATTTCGTTGGTGCCTTCGAAGATGCGGTTAATGCGGCTGTCGCGGTAGGCGCGCGCGACGGGGTACTCTTCGTGGTAGCCGTATCCGCCGTAAATCTGCACAGCTTCGTCCACCACGAAGTCCAGCACTTCACTGCCGTACACCTTGCTGATTGAGCTTTCAATCGCGTACTCCTCGAGCACTTGCATCAATTGCTGGGTCTTGTCGGAGCCGGCCTTGGCCGAAGCCATCGCGTCTTCAATCATGCCGGCCGAGCGATAGATCATGGACTCCACGGCGAAGGTACGGATGGCCATCTCGGCCAGCTTGTGCTGAATCAGGCCGAAGCGTGCAATCGGCCCGCCGAAGGCTTCACGTTCCTTTGCATATTTCGACGAGATGCCTAGCACGTTTTTCGCGCCACCCAGGCAGTACGCTCCCAAGTTGAACCGGCCCACGTTCAGAATATTGAACGCCACGATGTGTCCGCGGCCGATCTCATGCAGCAGATTTTCTTTCGGAATTTTGCAGTTCTCGAAAAAAATGGGAACCGTCGAGCTGCCCTTGATGCCCATTTTTTTCTCTTCCGCGCCGATCTGAAAGCCGGGCGTGCCGCGCTCGACGATGAAGCAACTGAATTTTTCGCCGTCCACCTTGGCGAACACGATGAAGACATCAGCGAAGCCGCCGTTAGTGATCCACATCTTCTGGCCGTTCAGCACCCAATGCTTGCCGTCCGGGGTGAGTTCGGCGCGGGTGCGCGAGGCCAGCGCGTCTGAGCCGGCCTGCGGCTCCGACAGGCAGTAGCAGCCAATCAGTTCGCCCGAGGCCAGCTTCGGCAGATACTTCTTCTTCTGCTCTTCGGTCCCGAAATAGACAATTGGCAGCGTTCCGATGCCCGCATGGCCACCATGCGTGACGGCGAACGAAGCATATATGGAAAGTTTTTCGGCCAGTACGGTGGAAGAGATTTTGTCCAGCCCGGAGCCGCCGTATTCTTCCGGGACTCCGCCGCCGAGCAGGCCGATTTCCCCTGCCTTTTTCACCAGCTCGGCCATCAGCCCTTCCTTGTGCTGCTCGAGCTCGTGCGCGCGCGGCAGCACTTCCTCGGTGACGAACTCTTCGGCGGTCTGCCCGATTAGCTTCTGGTCATCGTTCAAATCAGCCGGAGTAAAAATTTCCTCCGGGTGGCGCGTCTCGATTAGGAAGCTGCCGCCTTTGGTGACCGGGCGGGTCATCGTCGGTGTGGCCATCATCGTTCTCCTTCTATGGCTAAGCCAGGCCCGCAGCCTGCTTAATGGACTCAATGTAGTCTGCGGGCAGATGGTGTTCTTCGGCGCCCTGCAGAACGCTCTGCAGGTAATGCGGAGCCGGGCGCAGGCCGCTTTCCACTTTCGTGGCGATATAGGCCTGCGCATTGACTTTGTTCCCGTCGTAGTCCACGGCGGTGACTTCGATGCGGCGGTAGTGCTGAGGCACGCCCTCAAAACGGTCCAGGCTGCGCAGCGCCGGCTCGGAAATCCGGTACAGCACGCCGTACACGGTCCTGCCCGCCGCGGGACGGATGTTGCCCGTCCCGGAGCCGCCTCGAGCTTTCTTGTTAAACACCAGCTCGTAGTTTTCCAGCCGCGCCGGCCGCTCTTCGAAAATCTGCCCGGCGCGCGATTTCATCTGCGAGCGGCTCAGATTACTCCCGTAGGCAAAGTACCAGACAGTTCCAGGCATTTGGCTCCGCGATACTCAGGTCGTGCGGACAAGGGGCAGAAACTGTATCTTACCGCCGGACCGCTGCGCCGCAAAGCGCTAGGATCCTTGTTGCGGTTTACGCCGATCGTTCGAAAATTCCGGCGGCGCCCATGCCGCCGCCCACGCACATGGTTACCAGTCCGTAGCGGCCGCCGCGCCGTTCCAACTCGCGCAGAATCGTAGCGGTCAGCTTCGCACCGGTGCAACCCAGCGGGTGGCCCAGCGCGATCGCCCCGCCGTTGGGATTCACGCGCGCCGGGTCGAGCCCCGCCTGCTTGATGACCGAAAGCGATTGCGCGGCAAAAGCTTCGTTGAGCTCGATGACGTCTATCTGTTCCAGCTTCAACCCGGCAATCTTCAGCGCCTTCGGAATCGCAAACACGGGCCCAATGCCCATCTCTTCCGGCGGGCAGCCGGCCACTGCGTAGGCGACGAAACGCGCCAGCGGTTTTGCACCCACTGCGCGGGCGCGTTCCGCGCTCATCACCACGGCGGCGGCAGCGCCATCACTCATCTGCGAGGCGTTACCCGCCGTGATGGTTCCCTTGGCGTGGAACGCCGGCTTCAGTTTGGCCAGCGCTTCCAGCGTGGTGTCGGCGCGAGGGCCCTCGTCGGTGCCGAAAACAATTTTCCGCGTCTGCGGGCGGTTGCCGTTGCTGCCGTCCAGTTCGGTGAAGGTGACCTCCACCGGCACGACTTCGTCCTTGAACCTGCCTTCACGAATGGCGGCCAGTGCCTTTTGATGGCTTTCGTAAGCAAATTTGTCGGCATCTTCGCGCGTAATGCCGTATTTCCGCGCCAGGTTTTCCGCCGTCAGCCCCATGCCGAGGTAAGAATCCGGGTAATGGTCCATCAGCCAAGGATTGGGCGAAATCTTGTGCCCACCCATGGGAATCAGGCTCATGGATTCTGTCCCGCCGGCTAAGATAACTTCGCTGTGGCCGAGCATGATGCGTTCAGCGGCCATGGCAATCGCCTGCAAGCCCGACGAGCAGAAGCGGTTAACGGTAATCGCCGCCGCCTCCACCGGAAGCCCGGCGCGCAGAGAGGCGATGCGCGCAACGTTCATGCCCTGCTCGGCTTCCGGCATCGCGCAGCCCAGGATGACGTCTTCGATTTCCTTTGGGTCCAGCCCGGGCACGCGAGCTACAGCTTCCTTCATGGCCACCGCGGCCAGGTCGTCGGGCCGGGTGGCCCGCAGCGCTCCTTTGAAGGCTTTGCCAACCGGCGTCCGCACCGAACTTACAATCACCGCTTCTCGCATCGTCCACCGCCTTGCGCCATTCCTTATTCTCGAGCGGGAACGCAACTATCATTGGATGACAATACGTCCGAAAAAGCAATCCGGGTTTGTTGCCCTCCCCGGTGGACAGCCGCGTCAGATCAGGCGACGGGCGATGATGCAGTGATTCTGCGGCTCATCCCCGCAAGGGAGGAATTCTCGTTCTGTTGGGCGCTACGGCCGGGCGCGGTATTTTTCGTAGAGCTGGCGGTGGCGGTTGTCGGTCGAGACCTGCTGGCCGTTAATGAACACGTAGCGGAACTCGGTGGTGATTTCCAGCGGGTCGCCGTTCGTGACCACCAGATTCGCGATTTTGCCGGCTTCAATCGTGCCCAGCCGGTCGCCCAGCCCCAGCATCTCGGCCGGATAAATCGTGATGGCCTTTAGCGCTTCTTCCCAGGGCAGCCCGTACGGAACGGCGTTCGCCGCTTCGTAGGGCAGCGTGCGCGAATCGGAGGAGTTGAACGTAGCAAAGGCAATCTTTACTCCGGCGGCGTGAAGCTCACCAGCGTTGCTGAATGGCTTGTCGTAGGGGTCGTCTTCATCGGCAGGCAAGCTCTGCGTCGGCCGCAGAATGACCGGGATGTTCTTCTCCTTGAGCAGGTCTTTCACCTTCCAGGCTTCGGCGCCGCCCGCGAGGATGATCTTCAGTTTTTCTTCCTGGCAGAACTTGACGGCGTTTTTGATGTCGCGCTCGCTGTTGGCCAGCACCAGCACAGGCAGCTCGCCGTTGACGACGGGCACCAGCGCTTCGAGCTTCAGGTCGCGCTCGAATTTTTCCGGCGAACCCTTTTCCACCGCCTGCGCGTAGTGCCGCGCGCGCACCAGCCAGTCGCGCAGCTCTTCGACTTTCTTTTCGTATTCGCGCTTGGCTTCGTTGAACGGCCGACGGCGGACGCTGAACGTCGAAAAGTCGAACGACCCGGTCTGGAGCGAAGGCCAGTTCAGCACCAGCGCCGCAGACGGCTCAATCAGCATCTCCTCGATGGTCCAGCCGTTCAGGTGAATCGCCGAGCCGCGGCCGCTCATTACCCCGCCCTGCGGGGCTGAAATGGCATGCGTGACGCCGTTGGCGCGGGCCACAGGGATGTGCTCGCTGGCCGGATGCACCGCAGTGGCCGCGGTCAGCTGCGGGTTGTAGTCGCCCAGTTCGGTGGTATCCACGGTCGCCGACACCTGCCCGATTTCCACCAGCCCGAGCCGGCTGATCGCGTCGAACAGGCCCGGATAGACTTCCAGTCCGCGCGCGTTGATGACCTGCGCGCCCGAGGGCACCGAGACGTTGGGGCCGACAGCAGCGATTTTGCCGGATCGAATCAGGACCGTGCCGCTTTCAATCGGCGGCCCAGCCAGCGTGTGAATTTTGGCGCCTCGGATGGCATAGACGCGCTGTTGTTGTGTCCACGCGCCAGGCACCAGCAGCGCCAGCGCGGAAACCGCAGCCAGCAGGAGACGCATGCGAATCGAGATTCTCATCGGCGCACCTCCGGTGCGTCAACCGTGGCAGCCCCGCCGCCCGGCGGAGCTCCTTCCTTCTTCTCCCCCTTCTTTTCACCCGGTCTGGCGCCCTCTTCTTTTTCGTTTTTCTTTTTCAGTTTCTCGGCGAGTTCTTTTTTCTCTTTTTCGACTTCTGCGCGGCGCGCGATATCGCGTTCGCGGTCGAAGTACACCCGGCCGTCGATCAGGGTTTTCTGCACAACGGCATAAACGCTCAGGGGGTGCTTGTCGTAAATGACCAAATCGGCGTCTTTACCCACCTCAATCGAGCCGACCCGGTCGGCGACGCCGAGCTGAATCGCGGGGTTCAGTGTGACCAGCTTAAGCGCCTCCGTCTCCGACAGCCCGCCCCACTTCATCGTCTTGGCAGCTTCCTGATTCAGATGGCGGGCTTCTTCGGCGCTGTCGGAATTGATGGAGACGACCACGCCGCGCTCGGTCATCAGCGCTGCGTTGTAAGGAATCGCGTCGTAGGCTTCCACCTTGTAGGCCCACCAGTCAGAAAACGTCGAGGCCCCGGCGCCGTGCGCGGCAATCTCCTTCGCCACTTTGTAGCCTTCAAGCACGTGCTGAAACGTGGCGATCTTGAAGCCGAACTCTTCCGCCAGGCGGATCAGTTGCAGGATTTCGTCGGCGCGGTAGCTGTGCGCGTGCACTAGGCGCTTGCCTTCCAGGATTTCCACCAGCGGCTCGAGTTTCAGGTCGCGCCGTGGCGGGATCAGGTTCTTTTCTCCCGCGGCCAGCCGTCGGCGATACCGTGCCCAGCGCTGCTGATATTCGCGCGCGTCGGTGAACGCCTGCCGGATCACGTCCATCACACCCATGCGCGTGGCCGGATAGCGGCGCTGCGTGCCCGGCGGCGGTGCGAAGTTCGACCGCTTGGGATTCTCGCCGAGTGCGAACTTGATGCCCGGAGGCGCGCCTTCAAACAGCAGGCCGCGAGCGTCAGTGCCCCAGCGCAGCTTGATAACCGCGTTCAGCCCGCCGATGGGGTTGGCGCTGCCGTGCAAAACATTTGCCGTGGTCACTCCACCGGCCAAGTCGCGGTAGATGTTGATGTCGCTCGGGTCGAGCACATCTTCAATCGCCACCATCGAACTGACGGCGACGCTGCCTTCGTTGACGCCGCCGTCCACTGCAATGTGCGAGTGGCAGTCAATGATGCCCGGCATCACGTACTGCCCGGTAGCGTCAATCACTGTGGCGCCGGCCGGCACGCTGATGTTTTTCCCCACGGCAGCGATTTTGCCGTCGCGAATCAAGATCGATCCGTTGCGGATGGTACCCTTGGTGACGGTCAGAACCGTGGCGTTCTGAATGACGACGACGCCCGAGTCCTGCGCATACGCCGGCGGTGACAACAGCGTCATCGCGGCCAACAACAGAAGTAAGAAACTGAGCGCGCGTTTCATCGTCCGCCTCCTATTCCCACGCGGCGAAGTCGTCGCCGCCGGCGCCGGGCCGCGTGCCGGTGAAATCCGCCGCAAACGCGCCGAAGCTGACTGTGCCGGTGAGGCGATTTCCTTCCAGCGTTCCGGAGAAAGTCGCTACCACCTGCTGTGGCCCCATCGAGAGGCTAATCGTAAAGCTGAAGCGATTGCCGCTCAGCCAGCCATTGCTGACTGGCGCCGTGCCCATCGGGCTGGTCACGGTGCCGGAGAGCGTGCCGTCCGGGGTCATCGTGAAGTCGGCGGTAGCCTGCTGGCTGCCCTGCGGCGAGTTGATGATCAGCGTCCATTGCCCGCTCATGTTTCCTCGCGGAGCGTCAGCGGGCCGGGCGGGCTCGTGTGCTTCGAAGCGCCGCCCGTCCACGAAGATAACCTTCAGCTTGGTTTTTTCATGGAACAGATCGCCGTCGGCAACAATCAGGTTGGCAATCTTGCCCGTTTCAATCGAGCCGAGGCGGTCGGCGATGCCTAAAATTTCTGCCGCGTTCAGCGTAAACGCGCGGATGGCCGCCTCGCGCGGCAGCCCTGAGTCAATTGCCTTCTTCGCGTTCTTCAGCAGCTCTTTGGGATTGGTGATGCCGTCAGAATAAAAGGCAAACTTCACGCCGGCCTTTTGCAGCTCGGCCGGCGTGGAAGTTGCGCGGTCGCGGAAGCGCAGCACGCGAAGCGGCTCTTCGGCTTCCGGATCTGCATCTTTATCGCGCTCCGGCCATTTCAGGCTGACGAGCACAGGAATCTTGGCATCGGCGATGGCGCCAGCCGCTTCGTAGCCCTGCTGGGCGCCGTAGAGCACGTAATTCTCAAGCCCGATCTGCCGGGCGACGCGAATCGCGCGCTGAATCTCTATTGTGGTGTTCGCCGGCAGGAACACGGGGCGCTTCGCGGCGAGCGCGTTGTGAATCACACGCTCGGCGCGGTCGTAATCAGGTCGTCCAAGCCCGCGGGGATTCTGCTCGTAAACCGCGCTGGCCTGTGCGTAGTGTTTGGCATCAAGAAAAACCTGCTTGATGTAGGCCAGCGTGCCCATCAGCGAGCCGGGAAATTCCCGGAAGCCGCCTGGCGAGCGGAACGTAATGTGCAATGTCGCCGGAGCCTTCACCACCATCTCGCCGGGGCGTTCGCCCGCGGTGTTCACCACCGCGCCCTGACCCGGGAAGATGCCGCGCTGCGGGGTGCTCAGCACGGTGGTAAAGCCGGCATTGCGCCACGATTCAAACCGGCGGTCTCCGGCGTTCAGCTCGTGCGCGGCCACTTCCCACGGTGAAGTCGCCGGGCGGTCTTCCGGTCCTTGCGCCGGCTGCTGTTGCTGCTGTTGGCCGGCGGGTGGCGGGCCGCCGCGCTGCGGCTGCGCGGCCGGCAGGCCGAGGTCGGTCAACGCGTCAATCAGGCCCGGGTAGACCGTCAGGCCCTTGCCGTCAATGACCCAGGCTTCGGGGGGAATCGTCACATTTGTGCCCACCGCAGCAATCAGCCCGTTGGCGATAACCACGGTGCCGTTTTCAATCACCTGGCCGTTGCCGATGACGATGCGCGCGCCGCGCACAGCAAAATACGGCGGCGGATGTTGCGGTAACGCCGTGGTAGCGGCAAGCAGCATCGCGAGTGACGCGGCAGCCGCCATCGGCAGAATTCTGCGCACAGTTCGACGTGGCATCCTGCACCTCGTACAGCGCAATTTTTGTTGCTTCGCACCTCCCTGCGGCAGGCGTGACTGCGCCAGAGAAATGCACCGGCCCGGCCACAGGGCTCGAGCGTATGGGAAACGCGAGATGCTATCGGCAGGTTTCCACAGAGTCAAGACTTCGAGCCTGCGCTATTCGCCTGAGGTAAGATGATGCAATGCGCAAACGCCGGACGCTGATTCAGTCGCCGCTCAAATGGCAGATGCTGGCTGCGCCGGTGGCTCCGCCACCGGTACCCGTGGTGGCCGAGCGCGGCGGCACGCAACTGAAGACTCCGCTTCCTACCGTGCTGGTGGACACGCGCGAACAGGTTCCCTTCTCCTTCTCACGCTTTCGCGGCTGGTTCGCGGCCGTCGAACGAACCACGCTGAAGCTGGGCGATTATTCCGTGGCCGGGCTCGAAGAGGTGTGCACGATCGAACGGAAAGACCTGAGCGACCTGGTGCATTCCTTCACCGCCGAGCGCCAGGGGTTCGTGAACCGCCTGAAACAGATGAGCCGGCTGCCACACTCGCTGCTGCTGGTGACGGCGCCGCTCAGCCAGGTGAAGTCTCGCTATCCGCATTCCGCAGCCAATCCGAACCAGATCACGCAATCACTGATAGCGGCGCTCGCAGGCCTGCGCGTGCCGTTCCTGTGCGCGGAGACGCACGAGCTGGGCGAAGAAATCGCTGCATCGTTTCTCTACCAAGTCTTCCTGTACGACTGGCTGGAACGGAACGGCTACGGCCGCTCGCTCACCGACGACATCTGAAAGCGCCGTCCTGCGATTGGGGCTGGGCGGATCACATTTCGATCGCCGTCGCGCCAGCGAGTGCTGCGGTCAGAAGTTTTGCTGCTGCCAGCTACTTTCACCGCACCTGGTTGCAGGCGGCAGTCCGCGTTTTCTCCATCCGGATTGACGAAAGATACTTAATGTATGTATACATCTGGTGATAATTAATCTACTTTAGAAAGTTAATTTGCTGCCCCCGCCTTGGTACTTGTCGTACCGTTCGCTGGTTGTCACTGAAAAGCGCGGATGGACCACCGAATCGAGCGTGTAATTCTGAATCTCGGCCAGAACCTCCACCGGCGTGTCCGGCTCACCGAGCTGGCCAGCTCCGTAAATCTGTCAGTCTCGCGGCTCTCCCATCTGTTCCGGGCTGAAACAGGCAGCAGCCTGCACGCATACGTGAAACGAATCCGGCTTCAAAAAGCCCGGGAGTTTCTGGAGAGAGGGTTCCTGCTCGTCAAGGAAATTGCATTCCTGGTCGGCTATAAGAGTGTGAGCCAGTTTATAAGGGATTTCAGCGAAACCTATGGCGAATCACCGCTGGAATACCGGCGGCGATTCCGCGGACGTACAGCCCGCAAACAAGCCCATCGCGGCCGCAGCAAGAAATCGCAATGAATAGCAGGTTTTCGCAACCGTAAGGAGTTGACAGGCGTCCCTCGGTCAATAAGATATAGAATGGTTATTCCAGCAAACGAGGCCTTCTGATGCCGCAGATTTCGAGAAGAATCTTTCGCGCGGGGGTTGGCGCTTGTCTGCTTTTGCTGGTGCTGGCTCTGCCGCACACCGTGCGCGCCGTTCAGTGCACAACGCAGACCTACGAGCAGGATGGCGTCCTATTCGAGTGTGAGGCCTGGTGGGTTTGGAACCCCGTCGAGGGGTGGGTCATGATTGACCCGGATTGGCGGGGGCAAAACAATGTCTGATCAATGTCCGGGAAGGAGGATTGCCATGACCTTCAGGTCTTTTGCCGTTGCTTTTGTGTTCCTGAGCAGCGCTTGCGGATACGCATACGGCCAACAGGCCCTGCCAGGACCTGTTCCGCCGCCGCTGCGGGATGAGCAGCGCGCGAAGGTCCAAATCGTCTCCGCATCCGCAGCGGGCTCTCCCATCCACGCCAGCGGTTATGTGATGCTGGGACCGACCACTTCCGGCGAAGGGCTGCTGACACTGAAGAACGTCGGGAACAAACCTGTCATTTCGATTCGCGGTTTCATCAGCTACCAAACCTCTGCCGGAAGCAAGTCGTTTCCTTGGACCATGGGCTTCGATGGGCGAGTCTTGGGCTCGAAACGCTACTTTGCCAGTGGCGAGAGCGCCTCAGTTCCTCCATTTCAGATCAACGTCACAAAACCGCCTCACAAAGTCTACGGCGTCGAAGCGATGGTTACGGGCGTGCTTTTTTCCGACGGAACCACATGGGGGCCGGCCGGGGAGTCGCTGAAGAAGAGATTTCTGGATAGAGTTGCCGCGGATAGATTTGATCTGGAGCAAAAAGTACTTCCAGTGTTCGAGCAGTTCTCCCGGGAGGATTGTGAACGGGAGATCAAGAACGGCATCATCGGTCGCGGGAACAGCTGGTTAAACGGCTTCCTGAAGAAGGCTCTGCTCGACCAGAACGGCAACCTGGTGCCGGACGCCCACCAGAGACTCAAAAACATACTCGCCAACATGCAAGACCCGTTTAATAGGCCGGCAAGCGATTAGTGCGCCGGTGGTTCTTGGTTTTCTCCTGGGGCTGCGCATGGCCTTCCCATTGGCGGCTGTGTGCGCCGGCGTCAAGTGCGCAAAATCCCCAAAGTGCCAGCGAGGTCCGACACCGCATCCCGCACAAAGCGTTCTGGAAAGCGCTACTCAAGTTTTAACGCCGCTACGAGATGCAAGAGTCGCTCTTCGTTATCGCTGTTGAGTTTGCCCAGGAATGCTTTCTGAATGACTCCCTGCGAATTCACAATGAATACTGCAGGCGTGAACCTTACGTTGGCAAAGCCCGATCGCACCTGCACTACGCTGTCCACGTCAACTCTGTTCCGGCGCAGATATTCACGCAGTACGGCTGGAGGCTCTGCGCCGACCGCCACCTAAGGACAACCGGTCGTAGTATCCCGGGCGCAACCCGGCAAGTTTCCGGTAGAGCGGCATACTTTCGTCGCAGAAATGACAATTCGAATTCAGGAGTAGCACCACATTGCTATGCGAGGCTCGCCACACCTCGGAGGGGATGCTCATTTCCCGTTGCCCCTTCAATGTATCTGCATACGCATCCAAATCCCCGGCACCGGTTCCGTTACCCAGAAAATTGTGTTTTACCAGCACAGCCAGCGACACGATGCACACGGCAATCAGGAACAACTGTGTGACCTTTTCCAGCTTCATTTGCAACTCTACGTTGTCACTCCGCTGCGAGGCATTCCACAGGCGAAATTGCAAGGGTGCGACGGAGCGGCACGGCCACCGCGGCGAGCATTAATAATCCAAGCAGCAAAACGCTCCCGACATAGCAGGCGATCACCGTCTGAAAATTCAAGTGGTACAGTTCCGCGAGCCTTGCCGCTGCGGGCAAAGCGCCTGCCGATCCGCAGGCCAAACCGATAATCAAGGCGGGGCCGAGCTTGGTCAGCAAGGCAAGACTGACGCGGTAGAAACTGCCGCCAAGAGCGATTCGAATCGCGATCTCTCGCCGACGCCCCGCAACTTGAAGCGACAAAACCCCAAAAAATCCTACCGCCAGGACGATCCCGGTAAGCAAAGCGCAGAGGGTTCCGGAGAGCGTAACCAGCATCCATAAGCGAAGATCCTGGTCCACCAACACTTCGATGGGCTCTATGAAGTAAAACTTGGGTGGTGCGGAGGCAGACTAATCTGGCGCAGCGTTGCGCACCGCCTGCATCGCCAGCTCGCTCGTGGCCGCCTTTGCGATAATGGAGGGATACGCTAGTCCTACCAGACTGTACAGAACGGCGTCGGTCGGCTCCAACATGGAGCGGAAATGAACGTCTTCGGCAATGCCGATAACCAGGCAGGCCGGTGCGCGCAGGGACTTGCCAAGCGGTTCCTCTCCGGGAAACAGCGCGGAAGCTGCTTTGGCGCTCAAAATACAGACCCGACGATCGCCCGGCTGGAAGTCGCGGCCCCGCACAATTTTCGTTCCGATGGCGGAGAAATATTGCCGGTTCACGTCTACCTGCCACATATCCATTTCCCTGACATCTCCACTCGAACCATAAGCCTCAACGGTCGTCATTGCTCTTACGCTCCTGTCGGTCAGCGGCAAACCACTGGCCGTAGCAACGGCATGGACCCCCGGAGAACCCCGAATCCGGCTCAAGATGCGGTCCAGCTCGGGATCGAAAAAGCCACCCGCAAACTTCGCCACCACGGCCTGGCCATCAAACCCCGACTGGTTCGAAATAATCTGAAGGCCGACAACACTGATGATGGCTGCCGTAACCAAGGCAATCGAGACTGTGGCCTCCACCCCGATAATCCAGTTTTGCGAGCGCGCCGCCAGGGTGTGACTCGTTTCTCTAAGACTGACGCTTGCACGCCTCGCCCCTATCCACAGGCTTGACCCTGCGGCGGTTAGACTGCCCGCAGCCAGCGTAATCCCCGCGGTGACCAATAAAAGCAAATAGTCTGCGCCAACCGTTGGAAACTTGTCGAATCCCCGCGCGGATTGGATCACCAGCGAAAGAAGGCGCGACGTGCCCCAAGCGACGGGAACTGCCGCCAGGCAAGCGAAGCCCCCCAATACTACAGCTTCAACCGCGGCTAGGCGGGCCTGGTCGCCGGGCCGCGCTCCCAGCGCAAGGCGAATGGCTGTCGCATGAGCCTCGCGCCGCGCGCGGCTGACGAAGAGCAGAATCAGGTTGCAACAACAGAATAGAAAAACCGCACCCGCAAGCCCTTGCAGCATGAGAAGAGGATTGCGAACGGTGTGAAAGGGCGTTACCCCCATTCGTCCGTCATGCACGCCCAGCAGCGAACCGGGTGCGGTACTCGGGAACATAACCCTCTCCAACCTGCTTGGGAATGTCGCCTGCACAAACCACGGTTCAATCGTTTTCAGGTTCGCCTGAACCTGCTGGATGGAAGTTCCCGTTGGCAGCCTTCCCAGAACGAACCGGTCGAAATAAACAGCGCCGGGAGCACCCGACAGTCGAGCAGTATCCACCGTGGTTTCGAACTGGCTCGGCAGGAGGATGTCTACTTTCTTGAATGGTTCGACTCCGGTGAACTCGCGGGGAAGCACTCCAACAATCTGGACCGAGGCGCCATTCAAATTGATGGTCCTGCCCACGACATTCGGATCCGCCGCCCAGTGCTCTTTCCAGTAGGAGTAGCCGAGCACCGCCGTCCAGCCGTTTTTCCCGCCCCCTTTTACATCATCAGCCTCACTAAAGAAGCTACCGAGTGAAGGCCTCACGCCCAGGACCGCGAATGTGTTCCCTGAAACAAGAGCCGCGTTCAAGCCGACATCTTCGGTAGGTCCGCGCAGTTCGAGCATCATCGGCTGCCAGGCCAGGATGTCGTTTGCGGCAGCACTGGAGCGCAATGCTTCGTACTGCTGGCCTGAAAATAGAAGCCTCGTATCCCGGCCGGTGCCGAGCGTGTAATAGACCACCCGGTCAGCGTCAGGAACGCCCAGCAGATTCAAAAAAATCGCCCGGATAATGGTGAAAATCCCGAGGTTTACCCCGATGCCCAAGGCAATGGTCACGATCACCAGGGCAGAGAACCCCGGCGACCGAAACATCCGCCGAAACACATAGCGTACGGTCATTCAACGCCCCAAAATTGCGGGCGGGCGGCATGCGCGCCCACTGGAAATCCTTTACAGTGCACAGAGATACGCTTCAACCCTGTGAGCCAAAGGAAATGGTAGTCAGGGCAGCCGCCGGTTCGTCATTCAGCGCCTTACTCAGCCTTAGACTCAACAGGAGTAAAACAAATGGTAACCAGGGAGCAGCCACTGTATCCGCTAATTCTTGACCACTAACTGCATACACAATCGGCCGCACTCTGCTGACCTGCTTCGCAGCAAACCGTGGCTCCGGTCTCCTTCCCATTGGGGCAGGTATCATAAAGGGTAGTACAACCGGCCAAGGCTGGAATGGCCAACGCCGCCGTTGCGACGGTCAGCAAAACCAGAGACTTCGTGACCCTAGACAGTTCGCGTAATGCATTCATCCGTAAACCTTCTTCACGTGGGCATGAGCACAGGCTGCTTTTGCATGTTATTCACCGAGGGACGCCTGTCAACTTCTTTTGATTGCCAAAGCCGGCTATTCATTGCGATTTCTTCTGCGGCCGCGATGGGCATGTTTGCGGGCTGTACGTTCAAAGTGTCCGATTTTGCGACACCCGGTTCCCACGAGCGGTCAAGCACGCGCGGAGCCGCTGCTCGTATTTTTCTCTATTAGTTTAATTCCAGAATGGTTAGCGTAGAATGCGGGGAGGCATTGCAATTGCCGCTGAGGAGTCTGCCATGGACATCGTCCGACCTGAACTTGCGAGAAAGCGCCGGACGAAGCGCATCATCTACTCGGCGGGGGTCGTTTTGGTGATTGTGGCCGTTACGCTCGGGCTTTCCCAGCTTGAGCCGGCGGCGCCGGCGGTATCGGCAAACACGGTTTATACCGATACCGTCAAGCGCGGAGAGATGCTGCGCCAGGTGCGCGGATTGGGGACGCTTGTGCCGGAAGAAATCCGCTGGATTCCCGCGGTTACGCAAGGGGTCGTGGAGCACATTGTTCTCCGGCCCGGTGCGGTGGTGCGCCCCGACAGCGTGATTCTCATTCTGAGCAATCCCGAGCTGGAGCGGCAGGTGCTGGACGCCGAGCTGCAATTGAAAGCTGCCGAAGCGCAGTTTGAAAACCTGAAGGTGCAGCTCGAAAGCGAGTTGCTCACGCAGCGCGCTGCCGCCGCGACCGTTCAGGCCGAATATCACCAGGCCAAGATGCAAGTGGAAGTGGACGAGCAACTGGCCAAAGACGGTTTGATTTCGGAGCTGACCCTGAAGCAATCACGCGTCCGCGCCGAAGAACTTGCGCTGCGGCATGAGCTCGAACAGAAGCGACTGGCGATTGCCACGCGGGCCGTTGAATCGCAGCTCGAAGTGCAGCGTGCGACGGTCGAGCAGCAGCGGGCTTTATACTTGCTGCGAAAGCAAGAACTCGACCAGTTGCGCGTGCGTCCCGGAATGAACGGTGTGCTTCAGCAGGTTGCCGTGGAAGTTGGCCAGCAGGTGACTCCCGGCACCAATCTGGCTCGCGTCGCCAACCCTGCCAAGCTCAAGGCCGAAATTCGCATCCCGGAGACGCAGGCCAAGGATGTAACCATTGGTCAGAAGGCCGCGATTGACACGCGCAACGGAATCGTCCCGGGCAGAGTCTCGCGCGTTGACCCTGCCGTTCGCGAAGGCACCGTGCTGGTGGATGTGGCCCTGGAAGGGCCGCTGCCGCAGGGTGCGCGGCCCGATCTGAGCGTGGATGGCACGATCGAAATCGAGCGGCTGACCAACGTGCTCTACGTCGGTCGGCCGGTTCATGGCCAGCCCAACAGCACCATCGGCCTGTTCAAGCTCCTGCCGAACAGTGACGAAGCTGTGCGCGTGCAGGTGCGGCTGGGGCGCAGCTCCGTGAACACGATTGAGATTCTCGAAGGTTTGCAGGAAGGTGACCGCGTCATCCTGTCCGATATGTCGGCGCAGGATGCTTACGACCGCATTCGCCTGAACTGATCCAGGGCGGCGAACCGCCGCCGAGGGGAGCGAGATGAGCACAAATGGCGAAAGCCTGATCCGGCTGGACGGTGTGCGCAAGGTATTTTTCACCGATGAGGTGGAGACGCACGCGCTCTCCGGCATTCATCTCGAGATCCAGCGCGGCGAGTTCGTCT
>FWPU01006015.1_pt1 | contig 25134 bp, 22 predicted proteins | sample 2228361 | NCBI WGS metagenome assembly FWPU01 (sample SAMEA103939777, study PRJEB20133) | metagenome | reverse complement strand
CCCCTTCGCCGCTGCCGCTCGGCGATGGTGGCCTGGGCCTGGGCGAAGGGTGCCAGCTCCTCCTCCTCGGCCGCCACCAGCAACATGCCACAGCGGGCGTAGCTGGTCTCCCCGGCGCCGGCAGCGGCCAGGGACTCCACCAGGGGCGGGTAGTAGTCCACAGCCTTCAGGGCAAAATCCACCCAAAGGTCCGGATCCCGGCGGTTGATGGCGGGGGCCAGGATGCCGGCACCGGCATCGGTGGCCCGGCCCGGCTCCTCCCGGTCGAAGAGGAGGGTGCGGGCGCCGGCCTGGGCCAGATGATAGGCGGCTGCGGCGCCCACGATGCCGCCGCCGATCACGATGGCATCATAGGTTTGGGGCATGCTCGAATCTCCCTGGCTGCTGCGGTGGGTCACGGGCTGGCCGCAGGGCGGAGGCCCATTTCCCGGGCAAAACGCTCCAGCGCGGCCATGTGTTCGGCCGGGGTGGTGAAGCCGCAGCCCATGGTGTTGACCGTCATGTGGGTGGCGCCCACCGCCTGCCACTCCTCCATCCAGCGGCGCCAGCGGTCCGGGTTGCCGTCGCCGTAGCCCACGCGGGGCTCCAGGCCAACTTCGGCCCGGCTTCGGCCGGCCTCGGCCAGAAATTGGTCCAGCAGGGCCAGGTTGGGGCGCGCCTCCTCGGCCCGTCGATAGTTGGGCATCCACCCTGCGCCCCAGCGGGCAATGCGCCGCATGACGGCCTCGGCGTGGCCGCCGAACCAGATGGGGATGGGCTGCTGGATGGGCAGGGGGTTGATGCCGGCGTCGGGAATGGAATGCCAGCGGCCCTTGAATTGCACCAGGGGCTGGGTCCAGAGGAGGCGCAAGACCTCCACCTGTTCCTCCACCCGGCGGCCCCGGTTGTGGAAATTTTCGTTCAGGCACTCGTATTCCACCTGGTTCCAGCCGATGCCGATGCCCAGGCGCAGCCGGCCGCCGCTGAGCACGTCCAGGGTGGCGGCCTGCTTGGCCACCAGGGCCGTCTGCCGCTGGGGCAGTATGATGATGCCGGTGGCCAATTCCAGGCGGGTGGTCACGCCGGCCATGAAGCTGAAGAGGACGAAGGGCTCGTGGAAGGGCGTCTGGTAGGTGTAGGGGCCGCTCCAGCCGCCGGGGCGGTTGGGATTGGCGCCCAGCACGTGGTCATAGGCCAGGACATGGTGGTAGCCCAGGCTTTCCAGGGTTTGGGCGTAGTCCCGCAGGGCTACGGGGTCGTTGCCGAATTCGGTTTGGGGAAAGACGGCGCCGATCTTCATGGTTGATCACTCCTCTCGACCAGGGCGACGGCCCGCACGGGCGTGCCGTCGCCATCCTGGATTTTCAAGGGCAGGGCAATGAATTCCACCTCTTCAGGCAACTCCTCCAGATGGGCCAGGCACTCCACAATCACCACTTCCCCCCGCAGGAGGATCTGGTGGACTTCCCGCAGCTCCTCCCGATCCTGTAGGGAGGCCACCGACGGCATCTCCACGCCCAGCAGCCAGACACCCCGCTCCACCAGCCAGCGGGCCAGCTCTCGAGAGATGCGGGGGAAGTGGGTACGGTAGTCGGGCAGTTGGGCATGGTGGGACCAGCCGGTACGGAGCAGCAGGCGGGCGCCCGGGCCGATGCGCGCGGCCACGGACGCCAGGTCCTCCACGGTGATGAAACTGTTGGGTTCCTTATGGGTCAGGTCCACCACCAGGGCCGGCCCGATGCACTTCTGGAGCTCGAGGCGGTCGATGGTGCGGCCGTCGTCCAGAAAATGGCGGGGGGCGTCCATGTGGGTGCCGGCGTGGCTGTAGAGGTGGAGTTGGGTGGTGTTGTAGCCCTCCCGGGCAATGCTGGTGTTGGGGTAAATTTCCACACCCCGCATACCATGGTGCGCGGTCAGGGTCAGGTCGATGACCTGTTTGGCCATGGGAAACCTCCGGCAGAGTCGAGCGGATTTTGGGCATTGGCCGCGGCTGCCCCTGCATTATACCTGATATGCCCTGACAATTGACATTGGCGGCGGGCCTGTTTTACCCTGGACCTATCCCAATCATTGCCCCATCCACAGGAGTTCGTTCATGGCCAATCCGTTTCGACTCGGTTTCTTCACCCACCTGGAAGGAGAGGGGGATCCCCGCCGCATCTACCAGGAAACGCTGGACCTCTTCCTGGCCGCCGAGGAGCTGGGCTTCCAGGTGGGCTGGGTGGCCCAACACCACTTCCACATTCACCCCGGCCGTCTGCCTGCGCCCTTTCCCTTTCTGGCGGCCGTCGCAGCCCGCACCCGCCGCATTCGGCTGGGCACCTCCCTGGTGGTACTTCCCCTGGAGCATCCCCTGCGGGTGGCCGAGGATGCCGCGGTGGTGGATGTGTTGAGCGGTGGCCGGCTGGAGCTGGGCGTGAGCAGCGGCGGCGCACCGGCGGAGTTCCACGTCTTCGGCGTGGATCCGGCCCGGCGCCATGAGCGGACCACGGCCGGGCTGGAGCAGATCAAACGGGCCCTTGGGGGCGAGGGCCTGAACCAGGACGGCCTGTCCCTGGATCCGCCGGCGCCGGGCCTGGTGAAGCGGCTCTGGCAGGGTGCCGGCAGCGTCACAGGGGCCCGCTTCGTGGCCCGGCAGGGGGTGGGCTTGCTGCTGCCCCGAGCCACCTGGCGGGATGGTCAGGAGACGGAGGCGCTGCAGCTACCCATGATCCAGGCCTATCTGGCGGCGTGGACAGCCCCGGAGCCACCCCGCATTGGCCTCTCCCGCAGCGTCTTTCCCGTCGCCGACGGCCGGATGGCCCGTTCCCTTCTCCAGGAAGGCCTGGAGGCGGCGGGGGTGTGGCCGCCCTCTACGGGGGAGCGCCTCTCCCTGGAGGCCTATTGCCGGCGCCAGCACATCGCCTGGGGCCATCCCGAGGAGGTGACAGCTCGGCTGGCCGCAGACCGGACCCTGCCCCATGCCACGGACCTGATCGTGCAGTTTGGCCCGGCCCGGACGGATTTCCAGCAGACCCTGCAGATGTTGGAGTTGGTGGCGACCCGGGTCGCGCCGGCCTTGGGGTGGCAGCCTGGCGCGTAAAGGGTTGGCTGAGGAATGGGTCGCCTGGGGCGTATAGGCTCGGTCATGTCAGCGGTGACTCAGCCGCCCAGGTACGCCTTCCTCACCGCGGGGTTCTCGAGCAGCTCCTGTGACTTGCCCTCCAATACGAGATTGCCGCTCTCCAACACATACCCCCGCTGGGCGAATTGGAGGGCCATGCGAGCATTCTGTTCCACTAACAGGATGGTGGTACCCGCCTGGTTAAGCTCCTTCAGCGCCTCGAACAAGTTCAGCATCAGCAGCGGTGCCAGACCCATCGAAGGCTCATCCAGCAACATCATCTTCTGGGCGCTCATCATGGCTCGTCCCACGGCCAACATCTGCTGCTCGCCACCGCTCAGGGTTCCCGCCTTCTGGCTCAAACGCTCCTTCAGGCGCGGGAAAAGGTCAAACACCCGCTCCATGTCACGTTTGATGTGGTCTGCATCCTTGCGGGCGAAGGCCGCCAACCTCAGGTTTTCCATCACCGTGAGGTTCTCGAAGAGTCGACGTCCCTCTGGGACGTGTGAGATACCCAATTCTGTGACTACTTTATGGGCCGGATATTGGAGTAGATCCTTGCCCATGAAGCTTATCCTGGAGCCCGGCGCGACGGGGACCAGGCGAGAGATGGCTCGCAGCGTGGTGCTTTTGCCGGCGCCGTTGGCTCCAATAATAGACACAATCTCGCCTTCATCGACCTGAAAGCTAATGCCGTGCAGGGCCTTGATATTTCCATAGGAGACGGCCAGGTTCTCGACTTGGAGCAACATCAGAACAGAACCTCTTTCCCCAGGTAAGCGTCGATGACCTCAGGATTATTGCGGATCTCCTCAGGCGTGCCCTCGGCGATGACCTCGCCGAAGTTCAACGTCTGGATGATCTCGCATAGATCCATGACCACCTTCATCCTGTGCTCGATCAGGAAGATGGCCAGGCCCAGCTCGCGATGCACTCGGCGGATGATTTCCATCATTTGCAGCGCCTCTCCAGGGTTCATACCGGCCGTGGGCTCGTCCAGGAGGAGAAGCTTGGGCGCGGTTGCCAGGGCGCGGGCAAGTTCCACCCGTCGCTGCGTGCCGTAGGGCAGGTTGGTGACGACCTGGCCCGCCTGGTCGGCGATGCCCATCATCTTCAGCAGGTCCATGGCGATCTGGCGGGTTCTCGCTTCCTCACGATGACGTTTGGCCGTACCGAAGAAGGCGCCAACCAGGCCGTAGTCCAGCTTGGAGTAGCGGGCCAACATGACATGTTCCAGCACAGTCATATGGCGCCAGAGCCGCAGGTTCTGAAAGGTGCGGCCCAGACCGCGCGAGGAAATCTGATCCGGCCGCAGACCCTGGATGGGCTGGCCCTCCAGCAAGATGTCTCCCTCGGCGGGGGTGTAGATGCCGGTGATCAAGTTGAAAACAGTGGACTTCCCGGCGCCGTTGGGGCCGATGAGGCCACGGATCTGACCGGGCTCGATGGTCACGTTGTAGTTGTAGACCGCACGCAGCCCGCCGAAGAAGTGGGTCATGTTCCGGACTTCAAGCAGCGACATAATCCACGTCCTTTTCAGGCTCGTCCTTTGGCTGGAGAATCCTCCCTACGTCGAACTCCCGGAATGCCACCATCCCAGAAGGGCGGAAGATCATGGTCAGAATCAGGATGATAGGAATGATGATCCACTTGTAGATCTCGAGCGGCCGCAATGCCTCACTAATGAGGCTCAGGCCGACGGCGCCAACCATCGAGCCGACCACCGAATTCAATCCGCCGAGGTAGACCATCGCCAACACTTCCGCCAGCTTACGGATGCCGAAGGTGTCGGGGTTGATATAGCGGATGACATGCGCAAAGAGGCCGCCGGAGACGCCGGCCCAGAAGGCAGCAAAGAGAAAGGCCGTCATTTTGGTCTTGCGGGTGTCGACGGTCATGGCGCTGGCCGCCAGTTCGCCATCCCGCACCGCGTTTAGGGCCTTGCCAACCGTCGAACGGACGAAGTTATTGATGATCCAGATGGAAAGCACCGTCCAAACAAAGACAACCGGCAGGGTCGAGTAGTTAGGCTGGTTGCTGAGTCCCCGGGCACCACCCACAACTTCCAGGTTCTCGAACAGGCTCTTCACGATGAACATGAAGGCCAGAGAGATGATGGCCAGGTAATCGCCGCGGGTACGGAAGGATGGAATCGCCACCAGCAATGCACCCGCGGCGGCCACCAGCCCGCCCAGGATGAGTGAGAAAGGAAATAGGAAGGGCCCGAGCACAGGTGGAAGCAGTGCCTCGCCGAAGCGGTTATCGGAGACAAAAAGGAGGATGTTAAATACCGAGGCCGTGTAAGCCCCCAGCGCCATGAAACCCGGATGGGAGCAGGAAAACTCGCCCATGTAGCCGTTTACCACATTCAGACTTAGGGTGGTGATGATGGCGATCATCGTGAAACGCGCTACCAGCAGGCGATAGTCGCTAACGCCCGTCCAGATATGGAGCACGCCATAGAAGACCAGCAGATGCACGAGAGCGCTGACCCCCATGGGGTAGGAGGTCAACCAGCGTGCCATGCGGTTGGCCAACGGCGCCGTGTAGCGGGCCACCAGGGCGATGGGGATGACGTAGATCAGCAGCACATAGGCCAGGACGGCGGGGAACAAGATGGGCGCATCCAGAATGATCGCCACCCCGAAAAGCGCCGGGATTCTGGCCAGGCCCAAACCACGGGCCAGCGGGAGCCCCAGGGATTGTTCCAAAAGCACGGCCACCAAAGCGGCAACCAACCAGCCCAGCATGGGCACCGAACGATAGGGCGCCCAGAAGCGCCCCAGCGTCTGGCGGATGCGCCGCCACCTGTTGGGTAACGAACCAGGGGTCACATCCATTGCGATTCCCTTTCTTGTTAGCTTGACTGTTGACGCTACAGTCGCAATTGGGCGCTATACGGCTCACCAAAGAAGCCGTGAGGGCGGAAGGTCAGGATGATTAAGATGATTCCAAAGGCGATCAGGTTTCGCATGGTGGAGGGAAAGATGGTGGCGACGAAGATCTCGATGAAACCCAACAGGAAGCCTGCCAGGCTTGCACCCAGGATCGATCCGCGCCCGCCGAGGATAGCTGCCACAAAAGCCTTCCAGCCGAAAAGGATGCCCATGTTAGGATCCAGCACCGGATAGGCCACGCCATAGAGAATCCCTGCCGCTGCCGCCAACGCTGACCCCAGTGCGAAGGTCATCAAAGCGATGGTGTTGGCCGAGATGCCCATCAAAGGGACGACCACGTAATCGTAGGCCATGGCACGCATCGCCATTCCCCACTTGCTACGGCGGACGAATTGATGTAGCGCCAACGTGAGCAGCAACGAGACCACGACGATGAGGATCTTCTTATTGGTCACACTCACGCCCATGAACTGGAAAGTGGCAGTCTGGATCAGCTCCGGAAACGAACGCCGCTGCGGCCCCAACAAAGCCAGGTTACCCGTCTCCAAGATGATGCCGATCATCAGGCCGGTGATAGCGGCCGAGGCGCGCGGCGCATCCCGCAGCGGCCGGTAGCCGATGCGCTCTACCGCCATGCCCACAAAGCTGTTCAGGATCATGGCCAGAATCAAGGTGAGAACCAGGACCAGGCCCATCTCTACCCCTACCGGCAGGCCGATCAGACCGCCAATGTCGAGTGCCAGCAGGCCGGTGGAGACGAAAAAGCCAATATAGGCGCCGACCATGAACACATCGCCATGGGCGAAATTGAACAGCATCAGCACGCCATAGACCATCGAGTAGCCGATGGCGATCAGGGAGTAGATGCTGCCCCACTGCAGGGCATTAATGACGTTTTGTAAAAAGAACTGCATGGTAAAATCCCCTCCGGCTACTCCCGAAAGGGCGGGATGGTGCTGTTTCCCCGCCCCCTGAATCCAGTGACCATAACAACCATGACATCCATGACAAAGGGATGGACTGCCAGGCTCCCGCAGTCCATCCCCAAGTGCTGACCGTTACGGACAGATCTGCTTGTAGAAGGTGAACTTACCCTCTTCGTTGATGCGTACGATCACCGCACACTTGATGGGATCGCCATCCTCCGTAAAGGTCATATTACCGGTGATACCTGGGAACTGCTTAAGATTCGCCATGGCATCACGCACGCATTTGCGATCGGCCTTGATGTCGCCGGTGATCTGGCCACAATCCTCAATAGCCTTCTTGACAATGTTGAGTGAATCCCAGGTCAGGGCAGCGACGTCATCGGGCACATAGCCGTACTTGGCATTGTACTTGTCGATGAATTCCTTGGTGGCGCCCGTGGCACCTTCGGCAGCGTAATGGGTGCTGAAGAATGCGCCGTAGCAATCCTCGCCACAGAGATTCACCAATTCGGCCGAGCCCCAGCTATCCGAACCCACAATGGGGCCGGTAAAGCCCAGTTCGTGGGCTTGTTGTACGATGAGCGGCACCTCGTTGTAGTACTGGGGCGCGAAAATGAACTCTGCCCCGGCCTCCGCGATCTTAGTCAACTGGGCGCTAAAGTCTGTATCACCGGTAGTGAAGCTCTCAAAGGACACCACCGAACCCTCTCCGTGCAGCTCCTCCCAGGCCGACTTGAAGAACTCGGCCAGGCCCTTGGGGTAGTCGCTGGCGATGTCATACAGGACCCCAGCCTTGGTAAAGCCGAACTCCTCGGTAACGAAGTTGGCCACCACCGGACCCTGGAAGGGATCCAGGAACGGTGTGCGGAACACCCATGGCCGATTCAGGGTGGTATTGGGGTTGGTCGACCAGGGGCTGATCATGGGTGTCTCAAGGTCATTGGCCACACCGCCGGCCGGCACGGCCTGCTTAGAGGCCTGTGGGCCGACGATCACCAGCACCTCATCCTGGGTGATGAGCTTGGTGTTGATGGCCGCAGCCGATTCCCCCTTGGACTCGTTGTCCTCGATGACTAATTCGACCTGATACTCCTGGCCGCCCACTGTGATGGCGCCGCCGATCTCTTCCAGCCATAGCTCGGCAGCGAACTTAGTGCCCTCCCCCACCTTGGGGATATCGCCCGTCAGTGGCGCGTTGATACCGATTTTAATCGTGGGCTGGATAGGCTGGACACACGCCGCCAACACCAAAACCACGAGCACCAGGAAGCTCCACAGTCGCTTAGACATGTCCGTTTTCTCCTTTCTCATCTCAAACAGGACAGACTCATATACAGGACTGATTCACCCACCCGGCCAGGCAAATGTGGTTGCATCCGCCCCATCCTCCACCTTCCAGGGGCAGGGGTTGCTCAATGCATGCCTGCTGCGTGAGGACAAGGCCGATAGGGGTACAAGGAAGGGTTGTCATCAGGCGGCAGAGCGGTGATAAGAACGTTTTGGGGCGGTGCGCCTTTGTGGCAAGCTCCTGAAGGAATTAGAAGTTTGCTGTTGGGTCAGCGTCCTCACTTGCCCCTTTTGCAGTAGAGCCATGTATACCGCGATTCTAAAGGAATTGGCAAATCCGTACTTTAAAATGTGTAAAGTTCAACACGGCGGCGTCCGATGGGCGATCCCCGACGATTGTGAACTATACCCTTTCTTGGGAAAACAATTCGCAATTCCAGAAGGATATGATATACTTTGGGCCGACATTATCTCGCTCACCTGACATGCCCTGATATGCCGTACCAACCTGACAAACGTCCATAACGATATCAGCCATATCAGTGCTATCCATTTTCAACCCAGGAACGCCAAGCAGCTAGCAGGAGGCCCCAGTGCGGGTAAGCTGTCTTCAAGAAAATTTGGCCAAAGGACTCTCCATTGTCAGCCGGGCCGTCTCGACCCGGAGCACCCTGCCCGTCCTGGGCAACATTCTCCTGGAAGCCCGAAACAACCGGCTCCGGCTGGCCGCCACCAACCTGGAGATCGGCATCAACTGCTGGATCGGCGCCAAGGTGGAAGATGAAGGCGCCATCACCGTGCCGGCCCGCCTGCTCAGCGAATTCGTCAACAGCCTCCCCCCAGAGCGCATCGACATGGAGCTATCGGTGCGCACCCAAACCCTGCACCTCCACTGCGCCCGCTACGATGCCAACATGAAAGGCATCGACGCCGCCGACTTTCCCATCCTGCCCACCGCGGACGCCCCCCAGGGGGATGCATCCTCCCAGGTGGAGACGCTGGAGGGTGTGCGCATCGAGCTGGCCACCCCCGGCCTGCGCAAGATGATCGACCAGGTGATCTTCGCCGCCTCCACCGATGAAAGCCGCCCCACCCTGACCGGCGTGGAGGTCAACTTCGTACCCGAGGCCGACGGCACCCGCCTCACCATGGCCGCCACCGATGGCTACCGGCTCAGCATCCGCAGCGTTCTCCTAGCCGGGGCGCGGCCGGAGGGCTCCCAGCGAGAACCCATCACGGTGATCGTGCCGGCCCGGAGCCTGGGCGAGCTGGCTCGCATCAGCGCCGACGCAGACGAGGAACAGCCGGTCCAGGTGCTGGTCACCCAGACCCGCAACCAGATCCTCTTCACGCTTCGGGGCAAAAGTGAAAGCCGGGGCAGCTTCCAGCAGGTGGAACTCATCAGCCAACTTATCGATGCCCGCTTTCCGGACTACCGGACCATCATCCCCAAGACCTACAACACCCGGACCGTGGTGGACACCGCCCAGTTCCTCAAGGCCGTGCGGGTGGCCTACCTCTTCGCCCGGGACAACGCCAACATCGTGCGCCTGGGTGTAAAGCCTGGACCGGGCGGCCAGGAGGGAGGACAGCTGCGGCTGACGGCTACCAGCGCAGAAATGGGGGACAGCGTCAACGAGATCGACGCCCTGGTGGAAGGGGAGGAGCTGGAAATCGCCTTCGATGCCCGCTTCCTGATCGATGTCCTCAGCCAGATCGACCAGCCCCAGGTGGTGCTGGAGACCACCCAGAGCACCCGGCCGGGCACCATCCGCCCCCTGGGCATGGGCGAGGAGGAGTTCCTCCACGTGGTCATGCCCATGCATCCCCCCAGGTAGCTGCACCGAGAACAGCACCCGTCAGCTGCGCCCGGGACGCTCCCGCCGAACGCCAGCAGGCAGCCACCTATTCCAGGGGTGGCACCTTCAGGACCATCCCCACGTCCAGGGCATCGGGCGAACGCAGGATGTCTCGATTCTGCGCGTACAGGTCGTCCTTGCGCGTCGGATCCCCGTAGATGTCGTACGCAATGCTCCAGAGGGTATCGCCGGCCTGTACCGTGTAGGTGGGCAGGGGGCGAAGCAACAGGTTGACGGTGCTCACTTCAGCCACGCCGGGCACCGCTTCCAGCAACTCCTTCAGCAGCCGGCGCTGGGCATCCAGGTGGACAACCCCCTGCAGGATCACCCGGTTCCCCTGCACCTGGGCCCGGATCCCCAGCCCAAGCAACTCCTCGTGGCCCGCCTCCCGCAACAGCCGCTCCAGGTCAAAGCCTGCCAGACTCAACACACGCCCGCCGGTGCCGGCATCTGCCAGCGCCGGTGAAGCCGTGGGGACGAGAACCAGATTGTCCGGAATGGTCGCGCTGGGAACCGGCGTGAGCGCCGGGGTGGGCTGGCCCTCCGGAGTGGGCGTGGCGGCGCCCTCCGCCTCCTGGCCCAGGTTGGACGTCGACCCGGTGGCCGTGGCCGACACAGATGTGACGTCCTGGGGCGGCAGTGCCCTCCCCCACCAGGAGATTCCCACCCCAATGATCACCACCGAGAGGAAAAAGAGGCCCACCGCCGTCCACGTGGCCAGGCCGAAGCGGGTCTGGCCTTTTTCGGCCCCCCGGCCATCTGTCGCCTGGTCGGCCAGGAAGGCCCGTTCCACGAAGGTGGAAGAGGCTGCCGCCGGCGTAGAACCTCGCCGGCGGCGCCCGGGCCGGACCCGCCTGGCGCCAGCCCGGCGCAATCGCTGTTCCTCCTGGTGGGAACGGATCAGCCACTCCGCTTCGGGGCGCAGGGAGTCATCCACCGGGATGGCGGCCACATGGCGGCGCATCTGCTCAAAACGCCCCAGCCGCTTGGCCAGGATGGCCGCCAGGAGCTGCAGCTCTGCGCTGTCCACCAGGACCAGGCCGCGCTCCACCTCGGCCAGGGCGGCCTGCCAGTTGCCGCCGGTCGCGATGTGGCTGGCCCGCTCGTAGAAGTAGCCCGACACAGATTCCGGCGGGATCAACTGCTGGAGATCCTGGCCACAGGACGGACAGCTGGATGCGTCCGGCGTCACATACGCCACATGGCCACAGCGGAAACAGGTCACCTCTTGCATGGCTCGATGTCATCTCCAGCGATGATGGGGGCAGGGTTACGCCATCCTGGGCTGGATGGGTGGTCAGTGTAGCACGCCTGAAAAAACCGTGCAAACAGATGGCAGTTCAGCCGGCCTCCACGCCCAGATGCCGGTCCAGGAAATCGGCCATGCGGGTAAAGCTGTCGATGCGGTTGGCCAGCTTGCTGAACTTGTGTCCTTCGTCCGGGTAGTGGACGAACTCTACCGTGCCCCCCGCTTCCCGCACCCAGGCCACGATCTGTTCGGACTCGAACAGGGGCACCCGGGGGTCGTTGTCGCCGGCCAGCACCAACAGGGGCGCACGGATGCGTTCGGCCTTGTGGATGGGCGAAATCCGCTCCAGGAACTCCCGGTGCTCGGCCAGGCTGCCATACTCCCGCTCCCGGTGGGCTCGCCGCCAGGGGCTGGTACGCTCCAGGAAGGTGACCCAGTTGGCGATCCCCACCACGTCGATACCGGCTGCGAAGAGCTCCGGATACTCGGTCAAGGCGGCCAGGACCATGTAGCCGCCGTAGCTGCGTCCGTAGATGGCAATTCGCCTGGGATCGATGAGGGGCTGCTGGTGGAGCCACGCCACCGCGTGCTTCAGGTCCGCCACGCTGTCCAGGCGGCGTTCCACGTCGTCCAGCATCATGTAGTGGCGGCCATAGCCGGTGCTCCCCCGCACGTTGGGCACCAGCAGGGCGTAGCCCCGGTGCAGGAAATACTGGAAGCGCACGTCGAAGTCGGGTCGCTGCTGGCCTGCCGGCCCGCCGTGGACGTAGAGGATGCAGGGGTAGCCCTGGGGTGGCGGAGACTGGCGGGGCCGGTAGAAGAAGGCCGGGATGGAGCGCCCGTCGAAGGTGGAGTAGTGGATCAGCTCCGGCGCCACGAAGGTGGCCGGATCCAGGCCGGCCAGGTTGCTGAAGGTGAGCTGGCGCGCCTCCGCCGTCTCCAGCTCCAGCAGCCAGATATCCGGCGGCTGCACCGGGTTCTGCAGGTCCAGGATGAGCCGGCGGCCGTCCCGACTGAACTGGAGGTGACCGATCACCCCCAGGGGCAGGGACTCCACCCGGCGCCAGCGGCGGTTGGCCAGGTCCACCAGGAAGAGGTGGCTGTACCCGTCGCCGTTGTAGGTGAGCGCCGCCTGATCCCCCCGGGGCGCCACCGCGAACAGCTCCAACTCCCCTCGATGGGGCGCCACCGCGGCGTCCAGCTCCTCGGCGAAGAGCAGGGGCTCCAGTCCGCCGCTGGCCAGATCCAGGCGGCAGAGGGCGCCCCGGTCATGGAGCCGGTCGCTGAGCAGGTAGACCCCTTCCTGGGCCCAGCGGATTTCGCTGTAGCGGGCATGGGGCTGCCCTGCGGTCAGGTGCCGTTCCTGGCCACTCTCCAGATCCAGCAGGTAGAGCTCGATCTGCTCCGTGGCCACCGTGTCCACGCTGAGGATGGCGCGGTCGCCGCGGCCCCAGGCCACCACACTCCGTCGCCCCGCCCACTCCCGCAGGCAGCGGGCTGTGCCGCTCTCCAGGTCCAGCAGGCAGAGGTCGAAGTCCACCTGGTTGCGGGCGTTGCTGGTGTAGACCAGACGTCGGCCGTCCTGGCTCCAGGCGCCAAAGGTGTGGATGGCCTGATCGTCGTGGGTCAGGCGGATCACGTCGTGGCCTTCCCGTCCGCCCTCGCCGGCGCCGTAGTTGGTGATCAGGTAAAACTGCTGCCGCTCGTTGCCGGCCACATCGCCCACGGCCAGCAGATGGCCGGCCGCCGGCGTACCGTGGATCTCCCAGATTTTGTCGCTGAAGAAGGTGAGTTGGCAAGGCCATCGGGCCGCCCCTTCCCCCTGGATGCCCACGCTCCAGGCCTGAAAGATCCCGGTGATGTCGCTGAGGAAGGCAACCCGCTGTCCGTCCGGGGACAGCACAGGATTGATGGCGCTACGAATGTTCAGATAACGGGCAAAGTCGTAGGACATGCTCCAGCCTTTGGGTGAAGTTGCGCTATACGGCCTCTGCCCGTTCGGACAGGGCCAGCCAGCGTTCCAGGGTGGACTCCAGCTCCGCGTCCACCGCTTCCAGCTCGGCCGAGAGGGCCTGCAGGCGCAGGTAGTCATCGCCGCAGCCGTTCATCTGCTCCAGGAGGGTTTCCCGGCGCTGCTCCAGCTGCTCGATGCGAGCTTCCAACTCTTCCAACAGCCGCCGTTCCTTCCAGCTCAGGCCCCGGGTCTGCCGGGGGACCGACGGAGGCGGGCTCGGCCGGACCGGCTCAGGGGGCCGGTCGTCATCCGGGGTGGCGGCCTGGCGCAGACGCTGGAAGGTCTCGTAGGGCGTGGGGTAGCGGGGGCCCAGGCGACCATCTTCCATACTGACCAGGTAGTCCACGGTGCGATCCAGGAAGTAGCGGTCGTGGCTCACCACCACCACGCAGCCGCCAAAGTGATCCAGGAACTCCTCCAACACGGTCAGGGTCTGGATGTCCAGGTCGTTGGTCGGCTCGTCCAGGAGCAGCACGTTGGGCTGGGGGACCAGGGTGCGCAGGAGGTAGAGGCGACGCCGTTCGCCGCCGCTGAGGCTGCCGATTCGCGCCCGCTGCTTGGGGCGGGGGAAGAGGAACCACTCCAGCATCTGGGCCGCTTCCACCCGGGACCCGTCTTTGGTGCGGATGAGGGGCGCCTCCTGTTCGATGAACTCCAGGACCCGCAGGTCGTCGTCCAGATCGTCGCCCTCCTGGTCGTAGTAGCCCAGGCGCACCGTCTCGCCCCAGTGGACGGTGCCCTGATCCGGCTCCATCTTGCCGGCCAGGAGGTCCAACAGGGTGCTCTTGCCGGCGCCATTGGGCCCCAGGATGCCCACGCGCTCGCCGGGCTCCAGCTCCAGGTCCACGCCGTTGACCACCGGCCGGCCATCGAAGCGTTTGACCAGGCCCCGGGCCCGGAGCACCTGGGTGCCCAGGCGCCGGCCGGCCAGGGCCATGGAGACGGTCTCATCGCCCCGATCGTAGCGGATCTGCAGCAATTCTTCCACCCGTTGCTTGCGAGCTTTTTGCTTGGTGCCCCGGGCCATGGGGCTGCGCCGGAGCCATTCCAGCTCTCGCTGGAGCAGCTTTTGGCGCTTCTGTTCCGCTTCGGCCAGGCGTTGGTGGCGGGCAGCCCGCTCTTCCAGATAGCGGGTGTAATTGCCGCTGTAGCTGACCAGTTGTCGGCGGTCCAGTTCCACAATGCGGTTGACCACCCGGTCCAGGAAGTAGCGGTCGTGGGTGACCATGAGCAGGGCGCCGGGGAAAGCGGCCAGGTACTCCTCCAGCCAGGCCACGGTCTCCGCGTCGATGTGGTTGGTGGGTTCATCCAGGATTAGGAGGTCGGCCGGTTCAATGAGGGCCCGGGCCAGGGCGACCCGCTTGCGCTGGCCGCCGCTCAGCTCGCCAATGCGCGTCTGGAAATCGGTGATACCCAGGCGGGTCAACACGGCCTTGGCGTTGGCTTCCTCGGCCCAGCCGTTGGTGCGCTCCATTTCCGCCGTCATCTCGGCAAAGCGGGCCTGGACGGCCGGATCCTCGGGCCGCCGCTGCAGGGCCTGGGCCGCCTCCTGGTAGGCACGCAGGCGCTGCATGGGCTCCGAAGAACTGGCAAAAATCTGCTCCAGGACGGTGAGCCGTTCGTCCAGCTCCGGCTCCTGGGGCAGGTACTCCACCCGCACGCCCCCCCAGACGGTGACGGTGCCCGCGTCCGGGGGCTCCAGGCCGGCGATGATGCGCAGGAGGGTGCTCTTTCCGCTGCCGTTGACGCCGATCAGGCCGATCCGGTCGCCCCGGTTGATCTGCAGATGGGCGCCGTCGAAGAGTAAACGTTCGCCCAGATGTTTGGTCAGGTTTTCAACGGTAATCAGGTTCACAGGGGTTTTCTCAAAACGGATTTGGGTTACACGGCGCGGCGGATCGCCTCCACCGTGTCCGGATCCTCCAGGCTGGTCAGGTCGCCCAGGGGCTCGCCCAGGTAGGCCGCGCGGATGACCCGCCGCATCACCTTGGCGTTGCGGGTCTTGGGCAGGGCGGTGACAAACTTCACCTCCCGGGGGCGAAGGGGCTTCCCCAGGGCGGCAGCCACCTGGCTCAGCAGGGATTGACGCAGCCCTTCCGACGGCTCGTACTCCGGCTGGAGCACGCAGAAGGCGACCACCTCCTGGTCCTTGAGGGGGTGGGGCACACCGATGGCGGCGGACTCCACCACGGCGGGGTGGGCGTTGAGCACCGCCTCCACCTCCGCCGGTCCCAGCCGTTTGCCGGCCACCTTGATGGTATCGTCGCTGCGCCCCAGAATGTACCAGAGGCCATCCTCGTCGATGGCGGCAAAGTCGCCGTGGACCCACAGGCCGGGGAACCGGCGCCAGTAGGTGTCCAGGTAGCGCTCATGGTCTTGCCAGAAGCTGCGGGTCATGCCGATCCAGGGCTGGCGGACCACCAATTCGCCCACCGTGCCCCGCACCGGGTTGCCCCCTTCGTCCACCACATCCGCGTCCATCCCCACCACGGGCCCGGCAAAGGAGCAGGGCTTCAGGGGCTTGAACAGGTTGCCACAGAGGATGCCGCCGCTGATCTCCGTGCCGCCGGAGTAGTTGAGAATGGGCTTACGCCCTTCCAGAACCTGTTCAAAAAGCCAGCGCCAGGACTCAGGATCCCAGGGGCTGCCCGTGGAACCGACCAGGCGCAGGCTGGAGAGGTCGTGTCGGCGGACGGGCTCCAGGCCGGCCCGCTTCAGCATCCGAATCAGGGTAGGGGAGACGCCCAGGTGGGTGACGTGGTGGCGCTCCACCAGCGCCCAGACCCGGTCCACGTCCGGGTAGTCGGGCGCGCCGTCGTAGAAAACCATGGTGGCCCCGTTGAGCAGGGCGCCGAAGACTTCCCACGGCCCCATCATCCAGCCCATGTCGGTCATCCAGTAGAGGGTATCCTCGGGCTTGAGGTCCATGGCATGGCGCAGGTCCTGGGCCGCCTTGATGGGGAAACCGCAGTGGGTGTGGACCGCTCCCTTGGGGCGCCCGGTGGTGCCGCTGGTGTAGATGATCATGAGCATGTCTTCAGCTTCGGTGGGCTCGTTGGGGGCCTGGGCCGGCTGGCTGTGAACCAGCTCATGCCACCAGTGATCCCGGCCGGGCGTCCAGGGCAAATCCTGCTGGCCCGTGCGCTGGAAGACGATCACGTGCTCCACCGTGGGCGCCTGGGCCAGGGCCTGGTCCACCACGGGCTTCAGGGCCACGGGCTGCCCCCGGCGATAGAGGCCGTCGGCGGTGAAAATGGCCCGGGCCTGGGCATCGGCCAGGCGGGTGGCTACAGCACTGTGGCCATAGCCGCTGAAGAGGGGCAAGATGATGCCGCCGATCTTGGCCACGGCCAGCAGGGCGATGGCCAGCTCCGGCACCATGGGCATGTACAGACCCACCGGGTCCCCCTTGCCCAGCCCCAACTGGCGAAGGGCGTTGGCGCATCGGTTCACCTCCTGATGGAGGTCGGTGTAGGTCAGGGTACGCTGGTCCCCTTCTTCCCCTTCCCAGCGCAGGGCGGCCCGGTTGCGCACCGGGGTGGACTGCCACTTGTCCAGGCAGTTGTGGATGATGTTCATCCTGCCCCCCACGCACCAGCGGGGCAATTCCACGCCGGCGCTGAGGTCCACGATCTGGGTGTAGGGCTGATAAAATTCGATGCCCAGATCCTCCAGCGCCGCCTGCCAGAACCAGGCAATGTCAGCCGTGGCCCGGCGGCACAGCTCATCGTAGCTGGCGATGCCGTGGCGGGTCATGAACCGTTGCAGGTTGCTGGCGGCCATCCAGGCGGGGTCCGGCTCCCAGACCACCGACTGTCCAAAGGGAAAGGGGCGGGTCTGCTGGGGTTCTTGAGACATTTCACTCCTCGCCTGGGGAAAGGACGGACGGCAGGAGGGACAGGTGGGACGGCGCGAAGGGCCTCAGGCAGCCTGGCGGGGTCCGTAGCCCAGGAGCATGGGTTCCGCCCAGACGGCCCAGTTCCACCGGTTGTCGCCCAGGCCGTCCGTCACAAATTGGACGACGATATCCTGGCCGGAGAGGCTGGGCAGGTCAATGATGTAGCGTTCCCACTCGTTGGTCTGCTTGGTGGTACTCCAGATGCGCACGCCGTTGACGTAGATGCGGAAGGCGCACCAGTTGTCCCCTTCCATCAGGGCGCCGTCCCGGATCCCGACGCCGAAGCGCAGGCGCAGGGTATCCACCTGGCTGGGCACGTGGATCTGGTATTCGCAGACGGCGCTGCCCACCACCGGCGGATGCTCCCACAGGGCCATCTGTTGGACCATGCCACAGTGGGCCATGCCCACCTTGATCTCCATCAGGTCCGGCTGACGGGTGGAGACTTTGCGCGCGGCGGGAAAGCCTTCCAGGAAGTCATATTGCCAGATGAGGACTTGATCGGGGCCGGGCTGGGCTTCCTCGTCCAGCAGGCTATGCCAGAGCTCTTCCTGCCATTTGAGGTAGCTGATGTACTGGGAGAGCTGGGTGAGCGACTGTTCGTTGAGATCGGCGATCCGCCGCACGATGGCTTCGATGGTTTCTTTTCGGGCGTTTTCGCGCGCGCTGTAAGTAGACATAAAAACCAGGCTCGTTTTGATGTAGAGCAGCAGGGTGCGGCCCGGCTGGCTCCCACGGCCGCGCCTTCTCCCGTGCAGGGTTCAGGGCGTGGCGCCGATGGGAATCGGCCGGATGGCCTCCCGGGAGCCGTTGACCAGATCTTCCCACCGGGCAGCAGCCACCGGGTTGCTCAACAGGACCAGGGCCACGTAGCTAGGCTCGAACGGTTTCCGTCGCAGGGACATGCCCGCCTCTTCGGGCGTCAGGGAGCCTTTCTTCTGGTTGCAGCGGATGCACGCGGTGACCAGGTTCTCCCAGCCATGGGATCCGCCCCGGCTCCGGGGCACCACGTGATCGACGGTCAGGTTGGTACGGCCGGGCGCGTCGCCACAGTACTGGCAGGTGTAGGCGTCCCGCAGCATGACGGCCGCGCGGGTCGCGGGCACCCGGCGATGGGGAAGGCGCACGTAGTGAACCAGGCGGATCACCAGCGGCACCGGCATGGAGCAACTGGAGCTGTGTAACATCTGCTGGGTCGCCTCCAAAAGTTCCGCCTTCTCCCGCAACAAAAGGACAATCGCTCGCCGTACGGAGACCAGACTCAAGGGTTCGTAGCTGGCATTCAAGACCAGAACTTGTTTGGACATACTCCCTACTCTTTTTTCAACGTACCGAGCCATGAAACCAGCCCAATTTTAGCAGGAAGCAGATATCAAAACAAGTAGGCGCCAGACGGCGGGTACCGTTTACAATCGTCGGAGTTCTTCCATTGGATGGACGCCGCTGTAGGGGCGCTGCTTGCTGCGCCCATCCCTCCCCCCTCCTTCAAAAGGCGGGCGGCGGAAAGCGGGCCACGTAGGTGGCCCGCAGCAGAATCCCCCACAGGAAAAAGCAGACCAGCGCCATGGAGAGGGACTTCACCCGCTCATCCTCCAGGTTGCCAAAATAGGCATAGGCAGCAGGCAGGGTAATGAGGGCGACCACGCCGTAGAGGATGTGCATGAAAGGGCGCTGCAGGGCCACATCCAGCCCTTGCCAGTAGAGCAAGGCCCCCAGCCCCGTCTGGACCAGGAGGAGCAGCTCCGCCACCACGGCCGCGCCGTACCAGCTGGCGTCCAGGGGCCGGGAGCGGAGCCGCAGAAACAGCGCCCACAGCCCCAAGATGGCCACAAAGAGGGTGCTGGTGTCCGCCAGACGTGCATGGATCTCAACCAGGCTCATGAATATCTCCCCATTGGCGTTGGTTCCATTGGTGTTGGTTTGGGTAATGGGCGGGGTGTCGTAGAGTTGTTGACTATACCGGCGCGTGCACGCTGAGATACTGTTGCAGCACGGCCGCGGCCGGCCCGCTGATATCGTAGCTGAGCCAGCGGGAGCTGGTGCCCAGGCCGTAAATGCAGCCGCCGATGACATAGTCGTCCTGACGCATGGCTTCATCGTACCAGACCAGTTGCTCGATGTAGGCACCGGGCCCCCACAGGCCGTAGCCGTTCTCCCGCCAGTATTCCTGGAAGTCCTGCCAGCCGTGGGCATCGGGCGGGCCCGGCCGATTGGAGACCAGGCCGTCCACCCCCAACTCGGTCATCACCAGGGGGATGGCCAGGCCGTTGGGCTGCAGGAGCTGGCGGTAGACGTGGCGATAGCGCAGGGTCAGCCAGCCGGTGTCCTCGGGCGAAATGCCCGGATATCGGCCCTGGTCCTGCCGGGTAGTCAGGTAGTAGATGGTGGGTGCCGAGTATTCATGCAGGCCCAGCCAGCCGTCATATTCCTGGGCAGCCTGCAGGGCCGGGAAGAAATAGGGCCAGAGCTCGAAGGGCTGTTCCCCGGTGGGCTGGCCCGTGCCGAAATTGCCGATCACGCTGCGGATGCCCCGCTCGCCCAGCAGCCGGGTCCGCTCGGCCTCGAAATCAGCCAGCCGCTTCATCTCGTCGGGATTGGCGGCTACCGGCTCGTTGAGGGAGATCCAGCCGTCGAAGTAGGGGCGGCGCCGGGGATCGTCCGCGTACGGGAGGAGCTGCTCCACAAAGGCCCGGGCCGCGGCCACGGGATCCATCTGGGCCAGGTTGGCCTGCTCCATGTGGATGCGGCCGATCAGCCGGGTCCTGGGCGAGGTGGCCTTGATCTGGGCGGCAAAGTTCGGATCCAACTCCAGGGTGGTCACCACCGTCACCGCCTGGGTGGCCAGCAAGTCGAAGAGCTGGGGTAGGTTGCGCTCCACGTGGATGCCCAGCTTGCTGGGCGGGCCCGGGGGAAAGGGTGTGGCCACCGGCGTCGGCGTGGGGGTAGGCGGCGCTGGCGTCTGGGTGGGCGTGGGCGTCTCCGTGGGATCGGGCAGGCGGGCAGTCTCCGCGGGAGCGCCATCCTTGCTTACCAGGGGCAGGTACGCCCGATGGTCCAGGGTATCCGATCCGGCCGGCGAAATAGGGCTGGACCGGGAAACGGGGGTGGCGGTGGCCGTGGGGTCCGCCGAGGGGGACGAGGAACGGCGACAGGCGGCCATCCAGAGGGCCGCGGCGCCGCTGGCCATACCGCTCAGGAAAAAACGCCGGCTCCATCGTTTTGTTCCCTCCCCCCGGTGGGTCTGGGCATCCGCCCCGGGCTCCTCCGGTTGGGAGGGCTGGCTGGCTTTCTCAGGTACGTCTCGATTCTCCATGGTCCTCACTATAACATCTCCGATGGGCTTGCCCCAAACGGAATATTCCCATACAATTAGGAAGTTGTGGCGTGGGACAGTCTATCCGCCCGTGCCACAACCATCAACCGATCCTTACCGCAGTCATCGTCCCCTCACGGTGACCGCGCCGGGGTCGGTATAACCAAACCATACGGGTGCATCCCACCTCGGGAGATACCCGCTGGCGGCCTGTTGTTCGCCGCTGTGGCCTCCCAAAGGGATGCGTACCCCCATCATGGAAGGAGTTTGCATCATGCAGAAGTATCGGATCAGCATCGAATATTGCGTGCAGTGAAACTACACGCCCCGGGCCATCAGTCTGATGGCCGAGATGCTGGAAAAATACACGCCCGTCATCGAACAGTTCACCCTCATTCCTTCCGGCGGCGGCCGGTTTGAAGTTACCGTGGACGACCAGCTGATCTACAGCAAAAAGGCCTCCGGTCGCCATGCCGAGGAGGGGGAAGTAGCCCGACTCTTTGAAGAGGCCACCGGCGTCAAGCCCATGCCCCGGGAGTGAAGGGGTGAACCGGTCGATGTCACCCCGTCCCAGCCGCCAGGCTGCCCCGGGATGGCGGAAACGGGGCTGTCCCCCAGGGGGCAGCCCCCCCTTTCCAGTGGCTTAAATGCCGGTCGGAATGTCGATGAACTCGAACTCGATGTCGAATTCCGCCTGCAGGTGCTGCCCCAGGGATTGTACTCCCACCGTTTCGGTGGTGTAATGCCCCCCGTAGATGACGTTGATCCCAGCATTCATCGCCTCGTAGTACTGGGCATGGCTGGTTTCCCCCGTCAGGAACGTATCACAGCCCAGGGCTGCTGCCTCCTGGATCTGTCGAGCACCCGAGCCGCTGAGGATCCCCACCCGGTGGATGATGCGGGGGCCGTGGGACTGCACCAGCTTGACCGGCCCCACCAGCTGCTCAAAGCGATCTACCAGGTAGTCCAGCTTCATCCCGTGGGGCGCGACGGCCAGGACGGCCAAGTTGATGCCGTTGACCGGCGCCCACCAATCGATCACCTCCAACCCTAAACGACGGGCCAACTCTACATTGTTCCCCACCTCGGGGTGGGCATCCAGGGCCAGATGCGTTGCGTAGAGATTCAAGTTGGCCTCCACCAGGGTGCGCACCAGGCGGCCAAAGGAGCCCCGCAGGGGCCTGGCCTCCCCCCAGAAGATGCCGTGGTGCACCAACAGCAGGTCGGCCTGGCGCCGGAGGGCCGCTTCCACACAGGGCAGGCCGGCATCCACCGTGCCCACAATGCGCAGCACCTCTTCCCGCCCTTCCACCTGCAGCCCCTGGGGGCCGTAGTCCTTGATCTCCTCGATGCGCAGATATTCGTCCAGGTAGCTGATCAGATCCGCACGCTTCATGCTACTTGTTCATCCTCTCCGTTGATCCCCGGGCGGCCCCGTCGGACAAAACGCCGGGCCTGGCGGGCAAATTTGCGCCGGGGCAACAGCACCCATCGCCCACAGGTCTGGCAGACCAGGCCGATGTCTGCGCCGACCCGCACCACTTCCCAGGTCTGGCCGCCACAGGGGTGGGCCTTGCGCATTTCTACCACGTCGCCAGGATAAAGTTGCTCATGGATCTCCATGGCTGCACCGTTCTCTCTCCGCTCCCATTAGGGGGCAGGCTCCGGCAGGGGGGTAGCCTGGCCCCGCTGCCCCCGCCAGCTCAGGAAAAGGCCGCCCACGGCCAGGGCAAAACTCAACAGGTAGATGGTGCCGGCCACAAGCACACCTACACAGGGCACGGCCCCCAACACCCGGCTGACCAGCACGATCACGGCCACGCCCAGGGCCAGAGCCAGCAGGGACTCCCCGGCGGGTAGCCCCACGTAAGGCGCAAGCTGCCGCCCCAGCCAGAGGCCGGTCACCAGGGGGCTGAGCAGCCAGAGCAGGGCTGCCAACCCCAGCAGAAAGGCCAGCACCACCAGGCCGCCGGAAAACCACCCCCAAAACAGGCCGGCCAGGAAGGCCAGGCCTGCCGCCACGGGAAGCACCGCCGCAGCAGCCAGAACGCCGTAGATGCCGGCCTCCACCGGCTGCGCGGCCAGGGCCTCGGCCGGCCCGGTGAGGCTGTGGGGAGCCAGCCGCAGCAAAATCCACGCCAGCAGCCATAGCCCCAGCAGTATGAGAAATGTGCGGAAGAGCCAGCCCAGGAAGCCCAGGAAGGGGTTGCGGCCCGGCGGGGTTTCTTCCCGGGTCGCGGGAGCTTCATACTCCACGGCGGCCGCCACCCCGGCCGGAATTTCCTCGGCCTGGGGCGTGGAGTAGCGTAGGACGCCCTCCACCTGGCTGGCCGGGTTGACCCGCAAGGTGTTGGCGTTCAGGGAAGCGTTGCCCGCCACCCGGCCGCTGAAGTCAATGGCCCCCATGCCGGCCGTCAAATCGCCGGCCACCGAACCGGCCAGCGCGCCCTGCCCGCCCACGATGAAGGCGTCACCGCCCACGGTGGCGCTCCCCAACAGCTGAACCCCCTGGGCCACCTGCCGGGGACCGGTGGGGAAGACAAACATGCCAGGGCCTCCACCCCCGGCTACCAGCAGGTCATCGCCCACATCGCCCGAAATCACAATGCCGCCGCCGGCCAGGCGGGCATCATCCTGGATGACGCCGGTCACCCGGATACCACCACCGGCCAGGATGGCATCGCCGGTGACCACACCGTTGACCTCGATGTAGCCGCCCGCTGCGATGAGGTCGCCGTCCACGGTCCCGTCGATGATGATTTCGCCGCCCGCCACGTAGAGGTCATCCTGGATTACCTCCCCGGCAGGGAGGCGGTAGGTCTCGCCACCGCCCATCTGGGCGGCCTGGGCCGTCCCGGTCACGGTGGCCAGCCCCGCCAGGATCAGGATCCCCAGCACTATCCAATACCTGGCCAGGGAGTTGAGTCGAAGCCGACACCAAGCGTGCATGCACATCTCCTTTGTGCCCATGATGAGAACATCGCGCGGACGGACCAACCGGGTGGCGACGGGCGGGCCTGCGCCCCTGCGCCCCATGCGCCGCCCCTGGCAACAGCCCGTCCCCAGCTTCGGACGCAGGCGCCAACCTTCGGCCAGAGTATAGCACGCGACCCCCCTTCGCTCAAGCATGCCGGGCGATTCGTATCTCTTGACTCCGCTGCAAAAAGGGCATTTTTGAACGCAAAGGCGCAAAGAAACGCAGGAGAGAATCGCCCGAATCAGCGTTCATCTGCGTGGGTCAGCGTCCTCATTTGACCTTTGTGCAGTAGAGCCATCTCTTTAAGTTCATGACGAAGCCCAGCTGCGGGCTCTACCTGCGGTGGGATAACTACACCCTGACGCGGCGCGGCTCCGGCCAATATAAAAAATGCGACGCCCTTGTGCCAGGGCATCGCACTTTGCCCGGCAGAAACTCGCGGATGGTTTCCACCGGCGGCCGCGCCACCGCATTTCTGCCGGGGTATTTAGCCGGTATTGACGCTGGGCTGTAGCCCGTCTCGGCCTACGACTCGATGGGGGTATCCTCCCGGTTGCCGTACTCCTCCCAGGAGCCATCGTAGTTGCGCACGTTGGGGAAGCCCAACAGCTCCCGAAGGACAAACCAGGTGTGGGCGCCCCGCACGCCGGTCTGACAGTAGGTGATGATCTCCTTGTCCGGCGTGAAGCCCGCTTTGGTGTAGAGCTCGTAGAGGCTGCGGGCGTCCTTGAAGGTCCCGTCGCTGTTGACCGCGTGCACCCACTCGATGTTGATAGCGCCGGGGATGTGGCCACCCCGGGCCGCGCGCACGTCCGTGCCGGCGTACTCGTTGGGATTCCGGGTGTCACACAGCATGGTGGAGGGGTCGTCCAGATGCTCCAGCACGTACTCGGCCGTGGTGCGGATGGACAGGTCTGGCTCGCCTGCCACGTAGTCGGTGGCCGCTACCTCCACCGGGTCGGTGCTGTAGGATTGGCCGGCCGCTTCCCACTGTTTGGTGCCGCCGTTGTAGATGCGCACATCCTCGTGCTGGTAGTACTTCAGCACCCAGTAGGCCCGGGCCGCCAGCAGGTTGTCGTTGCGGTCATAGAAGACCACCGTCTGGTCTCGGGTGACGCCCAGGCGGCTCATCAGGGCGGAAAGGGCCTCCTGGGTCAGGATCTGGCCGCGGGTGGAATCCTCCGGGTTGGTCATGTCGGCGAAGAGGTCCACGTGGACCGCGCCCGGCAGATGGCCTGCGTCGTAATCCTCTCGGCTGCCCAGCTCGATGAAGCGCACGTTGGGGTCGTCCAGATGGGCCAGGACCCACTCGGTATCCACCAACACCTCTGGCCGGGCATATCCTTCCGGCGCCGCGGCCTGTTCACCGGCTTCACCGGCCGGGCTGGCAGCTGGCGCGGCCGGTGAAGCACAGGCTCCGGCCACCACGGCCAGCAACAACAGGGGAATGAGAATCCACTTGCGTACGTTCATGGTTTTCTCCCTCACTTGGCTTTGGTCAACGTGATACGCCACTCAGGGGAGCCGGTCTCCTGGATATCGGCGCGATAGCCCAACCGCGCGGCCTGGGTGGGGATGGTCTCCAGGGCCGGCGCGTGGTCGGTGATCACCTCACGGCCCTCGTCGTTG